>TARA_R110002096_G_scaffold436071_1_pt1 | contig 69197 bp, 51 predicted proteins | sample TARA_R110002096 | Tara Oceans TARA_R110002096 (sample SAMEA4397295) | marine metagenome | biome: Polar Biome; feature: [DCM] deep chlorophyll maximum layer (ENVO:01000326); material: water (ENVO:00002006), including particulate matter (ENVO:01000060) such as... | depth 35 m
GTTTTAAAAGATAAAGCTCTGATGCCGACTTCTCACACAGTCTGGGTCGAAAGCGGACAGTCAAAATAGTGTGATAAATGGCACTAGAAGGGTCATTTACGGAACCAAGAAGAGCCAACAAAGTATAATATGTGAGAATGTATGGAACCAACAAGATTGAACGTTCTCTGACGCTTAAATTGCTCTTCCCGACCGCCTCACCAGGCTAACGACAAAACAGGGACGGTTCTCAGCGTCGCGCAGCGTAAGCTGAAACCTCAATGCCAGTTTTTGGAGTTAGCCGTTATGAAAAAACATATTTTAAAAACGAACCATAAATAAACAATCTTGGCTTAATTTTATTGGTTCAGTTTAATAATATTTTTTTAACCTGCCGTGCTTGGCTCTTGTACTCCCTACGTGAGGCGCCTGCGGGCCTCACTTGCGGCACACCGCCAAGCACTGAGGAAGGAGCGGAGGAGCGATGCTTCATTTTTCGTAAATACAGATCACGCAGGTTTTTCTCAAAATTTGCAAAATGCCTACGAGGGCAGTACTGCATGGATTAACGCTGAAAAAAGAAATACCCCCCCCGGGGTCATTTGATTAATTCACTCAACCTTCTGTGCGCTACGCGGTAGTTGTGGCTTATTGGTTCAATGAGCCTGAACCATAAATTACCAGGAGATAAACATGAATGTCTTTAAATTCCTCTCAGTCGTCATGACTGCGCTTTCACAATTCACAACAGAAATTTGTGATACACTCACCACTTCAGCATCTGCAGCCAATAACTGTGCGAAGATCGCAGAGTCGTCAACAGGTGCTTTGCTCAGCGAGATTGAACTTGAAAATGAAATCAAGTTACTTGAGCTTAAAATCAATCAGAATAATAAACAGATACAGATACCACTATCTGAATAATGAGAAGGAACCCGAGAGGGTTCTTTCTTATTTTTACACAGGTAAGTTAGTCTCGAAGAAAGAGTTCTAAATGTGTTTGGATTGGTAAGTTTTGTAAGATCTTGTTGTTTTCATCTGTAAACATGAACCCGAGAGTCCGATTCTCCCTAGCGGCACCACTTTTTTCGACTTATTGTTTTATATCAACGCACTACGCAAAATGGTGCCGATGCACTTGCGCGGGTGGTGTTAAATTGGGGTGGGAAGAATTGTGTGGTTCTGCCCTCCTTTTACTCTTGAATATCTCATTACCCATTACATTTGAAAAGTTTTAAATTACTTTCAAATTTAATGTAGATTGTTAATCAAACATTGAATTGTTTAAGTTATTGAATGTTTAAATTCAACTGACCGGAACCTTCAATTTGAGTATTTATTGCGATTAATGGTAATTCAACAGTCACTGTTGTGCCTTCGCCAAGCTTACTTTTAATCCGTAGCGCGCCACGATGAAGGTCCACTAAAGATTTTACGATAGAAAGACCTAGTCCCGTACCTTCTTCACTTGCTACCAGTGGTGATTGTTTAGCCCTTGTAAATGGCTTTGTAATTGTTTTAATGTCTTCTTCAGAGATGCCATAGCCCGTATCGATGACGTGGATAGCATAGTTATCACCAGAAACTTCCGAGTGGATTGTTATGTTCCCATTAGGGGCTGTAAACTTTATAGAGTTAGAAAGTAAGTTCAATAAGATTTGCTTCAAAGCTTGCTTATCTGCCTGTAAAGTAGGGGTATAGTTTAGGATATCAACAGTCAGCTTAATATTTTTATCTTCCGTTAGTTTTTGAACGACACTTAGGCAATCTGATACGAGTAATGATATGTCAATAGTCTCGTATTCTAGTTCCTTTTTATTAGCCTCAAGTGCCGATATATCGAGAATATCTTCAACCAGTTGCAGCAAGTATTTTCCTGAGGCGTGTATGTCCTGATTATATTCTAAATACTTCTTATTACTCACGGGGCCATATATTTCTTCTTTAATGGTTTCTGAAAAACCTATAATTGCATTCAAGGGCGTTCTCAAATCGTGGCTCATGTTAGCGAGAAATTCACTCTTAGCCTGATTGGCAGCTTGTGCCGCTTGTCTTGACTCTTCTGCCTCTTTTTGTGCAAATAATAATTTCCTATTCCAAACCAGAATAAAAAATACAAAGAGACTGACGGCACCTAGTACGTTCCACAGGGGGCCATAATTAACACTGGGTGCCGGTTTATATCCAAGCCAAGTAGTAGAAATATCAGATTTAAGATCAAGTGGAATAGATTGCATAGCTTTTTGCACAGCACTTGCTAATAAGGGTAAATCCGATCTAATACCAAATGCATTGGCTCCTCGGTATGATGTATCTCCTACCACCACTAGATCATCATAGCCTTTTTTGGCAATTTGATAGCTAGTAATAGGCAGGCTGCCTACGAATGCATCTGCTTTACCCGTTTCAACTAAATCTAGAGCGCCTCCTACCGAAGATGCGAATATTATGTTAATTTTTGGAAAATCCTGAGTAATTCTTTCAGTAATAGAATAACCGCGCACTTGAGAAATAGTTTTATCTTTAAGAGCGTCTAAACTGGCATATATTTTATTAGTTGGAGCAAAAATCATTTGTGATACATCAGCATAAGGATCAGTAAATGTTAGGAATTTTTTTCTTTCTTCGGTGGGGGCTAACAATGTTATTAGATCAGCTTCTTTTGATTTGATCTTTTCTAATCCATCCTCGAAGTTTGAATTTCTTACCCATTCAAATTTAATTCCTAGTTTACTAGATATAATATCCAAATATGCACCAGTTTCTCCACTAATACGACCGTTAGGCTCTAGAAACTCAAGAGGGGCTTGCGTTGCATCTATACTTACATTTATTGTGTTGTTTTTGGTTAACCACGCACGTTCCTCTTCAGTAAGATCAAGGTTATTAATCGTTTGATCAGGCTTTATCCATTTATCAAAAACTGCCTCAAATTCTTCATTGGAAACTATAGCAATGCTTTTGTTTATAATATTCATTAGAATTGGATTATCCTTGTGAACAGCTATGCGTTGATCTAATTTACTTTCCTCGATGACAAAACCATCACCTATTATCTCTATATTCTGTATATTATTCTGAGTAATAGAAAATCTAATAGGTATGTTTTCATGGGGGAAAATATCAATCTCATTTAAGGTCAAAGCCCTTAATGCTTCCATACTGGTATTAAACTCAACATAATTTAAATCAGGATAATGTTTCTGATAAGATGTGAAAATGGCATCACCTTCAATAAGTCCAATTTTTTTATCTTTCAGATCCTTTATGTCATTAACTTTTTCTGAACCAACTCTGCCCCAGAAAACAAGTCTGTCTATAATATAAGGGGCGGAAAAATTAAAATATCTTTTTCGCTCTTCCGTTTCAGAGAGAGCTGGAAGAATATTTATTTTCTGTTCTATACCCATTTTGAGGTTTTCAGACCAAGTTCCATAATTTTCATATTTAACTTTCAAACCAACTTTCGAGGCAAGAAGGTTTAAATAATCGATAGATAGTCCAGCAGATTCTCCTGCACTGATAAAATCATATGGTGCATAAGCAGTATTGTTAACCGCCGTAATTGTGGGATGCTGAGCGATCCAATTCTGCTCTTCTTCTGTGAGAGATACTTTGTTTGGGATGTCTTGTGCAGATGCATTTATAACCATACAGACCATACTGATAAACAGTTGAATAGAGAATGAGTTCTTTATTTCAAAAAATGTATTTTTTACCCAGGCCAAGTATAAATTCAACTTCTAAGTTAAAAGGTTACTGTTAAATATTATTATATCAGGGATTAATTTAAAAAACAGTAAACATTAATAAGCCCTACTCCCGTTGCCCAACACCAAGCCCGCCACGTACGCTTCATGTCTATCAGAAGGTACATTTAACAGCAAATTAGCAATGTTATCTTCAACTCTAACACATTTCATGCGTGAGGCAGCTTAATTGCTTTCTGTGCTTCATCGATTGGCCTTTAAGGGCCATCCAGTAGGGCGTTTAATTGAACAATGGATATATTTGGGTGTGCCAGAATGAATTGTCTTCCATTATATATGGATTCCAGAAAATTCATTCTTAGAGATGAAACTATAGAAATAATAGTATTTAAACAGTCACGTCAAAGATTGTGGTAGCTAATTGGTAGCTATAAATAAAATGCCAATTCATCTAAAGGCATTAAGTGTTATTAACTATATGATATATAAGAAAAAAAGTGGTGCCCGGGGGCGGATTTGAACCACCGACACGCGGATTTTCAATCCGCATGTAAAGATATATAATGAAACCTCTTGATATCCAATGAATACATGTAATATACTGTATATCAAGGGTTTTCTATATCATAGTGTTTCATGAATTGCCAGACACTTTTATAATAGTGGACCATATATGGACCACAGGATATTTAAAATTGATATGACCAAGCTCCCAAAACAAGATAGACAAATTGATGCACTTGAAGCTCCTAAAGGCGGTCCTGTTGATTATTACGGTCAAGGTAAAGATACTGGGCTTGTCCTTCGTATTACGCCAAAGGGAACCAAAACATGGTACGTGCCATATTATATCCTTCGTAAAGGTCAAGCAAAACGCAGCAGACCTAAATACAAAATAGGACGTTATCCTGTAATTGGCTTAAAGGAAGCAAGAATAATAAAGCTCGATATTTTGGCCAGAGTGGAACGGGGGGAAGACCCTGATACAGACAGAAAAGTAATCCAAAGAAAAAAAGCTATTGAGAACGTAGAAGTTTTATGCGCTGAATTCTTCAAAGAGCGAGAAACTGAAAAATATCGGGGAAGAGTTCGCCGCAACATAAATGACGAAATAAGTATGGCGAAATGTTACATCATTCCGGTTATTGGAAGCTACGCACCACAATGTGTTACTTCTGAAGATATTGATGAGGTTTTGACGAAAGCTCAGAAAACTTGTTCAGCAATTCGTGCCAATCGTATTCTGGCATTAATGAGGGTATTATTTAAATATGCTCTTGGCAAAGATAAGCAGTATATTGATAGCAACCCAACAGAAGGCGTCAATAGGCCTGCAAAGCAAGAAAATATTCGTGAAATTGATCCTCCAAAATCCAGCGAACTTAAAGAGCTCTGGAGCCTAATTGAAAATGGCGCAAAACCAAAAGAAGGCAATCCAATATTAATATCACCACAAATTCAACTTGTACTAAAACTTCTGCTTTTAACGGGACAACGTTCAGCAGAAGTATCACAAGCCCCAATTGATGAATTTGATATGGATGATAAAATATGGATCATTTCAGGCGAAAGAACTAAGAATGGCAAACCTCATAAAGTCCCTTTATCAGAATATACTTTTGAGCTTGTGAAAGAGGCTATGGAGCTTGCTAAAAAGGATGCTCCCAATAGTAGGTATTTATTCCCCGGCTGGACAGGGCGGAATGGTTTAAGGCGAGGAACAATACCAATTGGTAAAACAGCCCCTCACCACGCTTTAAAACGCGTTATAGCAGGTACTAAACTTGATCGTTTCACTGTCCATGACTTCAGAAAAATATGTGCCACCCAAATGGCAGAGCTGGGAGTTCTAATGGAAATAGTATCAGAAATATTAAACCATTCAGTAAATAGCGTAACAGCAAGACATTATGCTAAACCAAGTTACTTGCCCCAGATGAGAGAAGCTTTGGAATTATGGTCAAACCATTTAATGAAAATAGTAAAGGATAAGTAATGGTAAAATACGTTCCTAAAGGATTTACATTACTTGATGAAGCTTACAAAATTATTTGCGGCGTAGAAGGGGAATTGATCGACAAAGACATTCCTTTTACAGCAGAAGAAAAATATTTTGATGATTTAATGCAGGAACGTATTGCTATTATTAGTCAATGCAAAGCTATTGGTTCTACGACTGTTTTACCATCAAGGGTATCAGATATAGAAGATGAGCTGGAGCAGAGTTCAGCAATAGTAGAAATAGTTAAGAATAAAGACGAGATGCAGAACGAAATCTTAAATTCCTGCAACTATGAAATTTATATGCTTGTATTGCTCAAACACACACCAACATGGCTCGTTACTGATAAAAAGGAACGCGTTTCCGCAATATCACTATTCAAGGAAACCAACGATTATTCAAATTTGTTCTTTAATAATAAGATCGATATCGTAGCTGATGACCCAGACAAGGGAAGAATTGTAAAGAGTGGTTATCTTGTAATTAACAAAAAAGCTATTGAAGCAAACAAAGAGCACATCACAAATGAATTAGTCAAAATATATGAACAAGGCTTAATTGATCAAAAAGATTTAATCTTTACTGGATTAGAATCTCAAATGCCTGATTATTCCGATGCTTTAGGACAAGCAATTGCCCATGTACATGGCGAATATAAAAGAATGAAATTGGAAGATCCAAATATGCCAGACAAGACTATTTTTGCGCTAATTAAAGGCACGCCTTTTGAAATATATCCACGTTTAAAAAATTGGGATAATAGTGTATTTCGCCAAATAAAGGTAGGAAAATTCAAAGGCTCTATTAAAAGAAAAATTGGACCGATTTCACTTATATAATATGTTTCTGATAAATCAAATTTATCAAGGTAACAATTTAATAATAAACCATTATAAATCAATGAATTACAGCTTATATGGTAACATGTTACCTTTATGAGGTAACACAAACCTTAATCATAATAAACCTACTGAAAAGAAATGAATGCGATGGGTATTCATGAATAGAAAGCAGGAAAATTATGACCTTAAAAATTAAAAACAGAATTATCAGAGAAAAAGAAAGACGATACTTAACAGGAGTACCGCCAGCGACTTGGTGGCGTTTGGAACAAGCCGACCAAGCCCCCAAAAGCTTTAAAATAGGCGTTTGCGCCAAAGGATGGCTTCTGAGCGATATCGAAGATTGGATTTCCACTAAAGCCGGGGGAGAAATTTGATGAAAAAGTTTATTAAAATACTTCGTCGTGAGTACTTGCAAAAACTTATCGATAGATTGATCAGCAAGCCCGGTTTAAGGGGTAGAATAGACGCGAAATGCGTGGACTGTATATATGACGATCTTCAGCCTGGAACATGGAGACAACAGGTCGATAAATGCACCTCCCCACTATGCCCATTATTTGATGTAAGGGCTAAAACCACAAACAAATGAAAAAGCCCGCACAAATAAGTAATGCGAGCTAATTCTTTCATTTTGTCGTGAACAGACTATACCTCAAAATTATTTATTTGTCTCGGGTTTATATTTTTATACCAAAGGACAATACGATGACTAAAAGTAAAATAATGCAATCAAGCAATAACAAAACACCAGCCAACAAGAACGCTAGGGCTACCAAACCAACAAATAAAAACGCTTTCACGCTCACCCCGTTGAGAACGATCATTAATAGACCATACAAACCACGTTGGCTCATAAAAGACTATATGGAATTGAATTCTATCGGAATGCTGTTTGGCGCTCCTGCGAGCGGCAAGTCATTACTTGCAATGGATATAGCATACTGTATAGCAACAGGCATCGACTGGAACGGCAACCAAACCAAAAAAGGTAAGGTAGTTTATCTGGCTGGAGAAGGCTTTAACGGACAGAGTAGAAGATTCCAAGCGCTAGAACAAAAATATAAACTGCCAGCGGATGACATAGTCTTATCAGAAATGCCCGCTAGTTTAATCGACCAGGATAGCGTGGATATAGTGTATAATGAAATTAGGAAAATGTGTCCTGATCCTGCCCTTATTATAATTGATACCCTGCACAGAAACTTCGGCACAGGTGATGAAAATAGTGCTAAAGATTTTGGTTGCTTCCTAAATAATATCACACTCTTAATGAGGGCTGTTGGTTCGTCTATATTACTTGTTCATCATTCAGGCCATTCTTCTTCAGAAAGAAGTCGCGGCTCAAGTTCTATTAAAGGCTCTCTGGATGTTGAATATAAAATTTCCAATAATAATGGACTGGTGACAATGGTTTGCAAGAAAGCAAAAGAATTTTCTAAACCTGTGCCGGTAGGCTTCAATATTGTTTCTCAGTCGTTGCCAAATTGTCTTGATGAAAATGGAATTCCAGAGGCGGCAGCAATCCTTATTTCGGCGTCTGTTACACCGCCATCCACGAAAGCAGTTCTGTCAGCAAAAGAAGCTATTGTATTAAGAACTTTAAATGACGCCATCCAGCTAAAAGGAGTGTCAATTCCAAATGCTGTGTTGGCAAAACACCCCAAGCTCAATGGCGGCAAATTTGTTCATAAAGATCTGTGGCGACAAGTTGCCTGCAAAGCGCTTGATCTGGCTTGTGGAGGTATGAATAAACAGGATAGTAATAAAGCTACATTTAAAAGGGCTATCACAAAATTAAAGATGGCCAAAAAAATAAATGAATACAATGGCTATTATTGGGAAGAGATTTAAAATTTCTAACTGAGATACCGGACTATGAAGAAAGATACTTTTGCATGGTCCGGTATTTCATTATACCCATACATACCCGTACACACCTCTAGAGGTGTGTACGGGTATGTATGGGGTGAGAAGTAATTACTTTAGTTACAAAATTTAATTCCACTCGCAATATAGCAATACTGTAATCTATTTTGTGTAGGTTGGGACCAAGATGGCTGAAAATTTGAGCTATTGTTATTTCTCATATTTTGCATATTTTGCATTATGGTTTGTTGTGTGCTTCTCAAAGATTGATTTAAGTTCGCACTCTCAGCTGCACGAGCACTCCTCTCGGCAGCGGATGCCATTCTTTGAGCAGCCTGAGCTTGTTGCTGTGCTACTTCTCTTGCGCGTAATTGCGCTCGCTGTTGCGCTAACTGGTTCTGCCTGAAAGTTTCATCAGTTAGCGCTTTTTTGTTTATCTCGTCTCTCTTCCTGGCATTCTCTATACTTATTTGTTCGAGTTTGTCTGTATATTTCTTGTTAATAACCTCATAATCTACTTCTTCATTACATATATCTTTGTATTCTTCATTATCCATAAAATCCACTTTAACTGATGTCCTGCATATTTTTAATTGATACTGTTTTTTGACTAAAGTAGCTTGTTGATTTGCGTCTAGAGCTCTATTCTGAATTTCTTTTATTTCATTATATATATTCTGAATGTTTTGATAATACTCTTTTGGTAACTGCACTAGACGTGTGTTTTCACCATTAATAAACTCAGCAGCAATCGTATTGCCATTTTTTAGAAGAGCAAAACCAAAACCATTGTACTTGTATTCGTCACTTGTAGCGCTACGCGCATATATTGCGACTTCTGTACTGCTGTCTCTGAACTCGTCATTTGAAGTATCTGTGATCCGATAGAAAAAATTTGGATATTCCTTGATATAAATGTAGGAATCCGAAAATGGTGAGCTCACAATTATTTTTTGAATGCCCGTTGTCAAATTGTGATAAACAGCCTCTTGCTGGATATGGAAGGTAAAGTTATTTTGTGAGATTATTGTTCTGTAGCCAAAAGCTTCCTCGTGTCCTTCGCTATACTGTTCACGACTCTCATTGGTAAGCAAATTTCTAAATGAAGTATAGCCTACCGCACTCCCTCTTTCATAGTATCCAATTTGGTAGACATTGTGCATTTTGGCTTTTTCAATTTCGCGGCCCAACCCATCTGCAAATCCGTCTTTACAGCCTCCATCCCAAAATAACCTATAGTCCTCATCTTCAGTCTGATTAGCAAAAGTAACGACCTTGCATGGGATTGATTTGTTATTGGGTTGAATCCACTTTTTTTCAGGCGGGAGATGATCCAACATTACTTTCTCATATTCAGCTAGATATTGTTTCTCGTATTTGAAAGCTTCTTTAACACCTATCAATGGCACATCTGATTGTGCAAAAACAACGGTACTGCAAACAAGGCTACAAAAGCAGTTTGCAAGAAAGGTATAAGTGTTCTTATATCTTTTCATTTTTACCCCTTAATATTATTGGCTGAAAAAACCTATAATACATTATTTTTCTTATAATCCAAATACCATACATTCCCTAAACTCTAACTGAGAAATCAATTCGAACTTCGTAGAAGTATCATAGAAGTATGAGAACTTCTCAAACCTATATGCTAAATTCTCAAAACGGTCCCGAAAATACTATATACGCCCTGAATGCTAGAATATTAATGAACCATTCTGATTTCAGCATGATGTTTACTGGCTCACAGACGTCCTTACAGAGCTAATATCAATAAGGATTCGAAATACAATTTCATCTCTCACTGACCCTTAAAATAGACTCTATGGTGTTTCCCAATCAAGGCGGATATTACAGATAAGTGCGCTAATTCAGGCTAAATCTGAGCGTCTGCTTACGACCCAAAGCGGACTGTCGCGCTAGCAGTTCGCTAGTCGTCTTTTACCCCTCAATTTATATCCATTTAAAAACTCTTGTTCTAAAGAACCAAAGTTTTAAAGTCCTAGTGGTTTTGTTTCTCTATAATATTCGTAAAATTCTTTAAGAATTAATTCTTGTTCATCTTGGGGGTATTTGGACAGCCATTGTTTTAAACTACCTTTTAAGCTTGTTATACATTCTTCATATGTTGCAAGTTTAGCTTGTGCGTAGGGATTATTGCTAAACACATTATAGTAGCCCCAATCATTCTCAAAATATTCTTTACTTTCTTTATGAGTAAGCTTCGCGAAATTCTCTTCTCTTGTGGGCAAATCACCCCACATTGCTATTGCAACCATCACAGGCGCAATTTTATTGGTCCATTGATAGCCGTTCTCTGCATCGCCATAAGCATTCCGCTTCGAAACATATCCTTCCGCATGCAATTCTTTCATTACTTTGGAATAAATCTCTGGTGGGACAAAAGGCTCTTTACAAGTCGGGAGACATTCACCTAAATAATCAGCTCGAAACCCAATATAACTTGCCAGAACTTGTTTCACCGATGGTCCGGGAGTTACCTTCTCCATAATAACCTTACGAATTTCTTCAGCAGGTAAAGGTTTGGGCATCCCTTCTTCACCCGGAAAACATACATCAAGGTCATAAAGCAAACTTTCACTGTTTTCGAGTGGACCATGCCCTTCATTATGAAAATGGCCTTTAGGGATACTGATTTGCACTTCTTCTGCGTACCAGCACAGTCTCTCAGCTAATTCCACTGCTACTTCAGCAATTAGTCGTCTTTCTGATTTTGATATTTTTGTCCAATCACAAGATAAATAAATCATAATTCAACACCTTCTAAAAAATGCACCTACCGAACTCTATGCGGAGCAAAATCATCGACAATATTCTTACCATCCGGCCATTTGGGTGGCGAACCCTTTTGGAAGGAATGTGGAAGAGCACCACTGAATAAATTGAAGACGTCGCCTCTGCGCTTTCCCTTTATCTGGGCTAAGAAAGAATAGGCAGATGTACATTGGTCTGCGTCGCCTCTGGTTCCTGTTACCGGATTATAAGAATTTGGCTGATATGAAAAACACAGTAACACGCCAGCTACGTTTCCTGCTAAATTATGAGGTTTCATACTTTGCTTAGTATAATATTTGCCAACGACCGGTGTTTGGTTTACTGGATACCAAAGCGCAACTTCACCAGAAGGTGAAAAATACTCTATTTGTGTTCCCTGAATGAAATTGTGTGTGGAGATGGTATGATCACTCACCTGGGATTTTACAAAGTCTTCGAAGTCGGCAAATGACATTTTCTGCACGGCGGGACTACCGTAAGCAAATTCTATTTCCGACGTTTCGGGTAACAACTTGCTGTATTCAAAAATACCCTTGGCTTCTCTTTCAGCTTTTACGGTTGCTGGTGAAATCGTACGTTGAAATGCCCTATAGAATTGGCTGGCATTTGATCTCAGAACAACAACAAATCGGCCAGTGCTGGGCCACTGAACCTCAAGCAACAAATTAGGAGCGCTTTCCAAAAAGCGTTTGGCTTTTCTTTCGTCTTTATCCACGCCCAAGCCATTTTGATACATGTAGGCAACGAGATATTTAGCATCTGGATTGCCACTTTCTCCTTCTCTAAGTAGTTTCTGTGTATTACCGCTAAAATAATACTGATCCGGTGCTTTGTTATGTGCCTGTTCTAACCAATATATTGCACGACTATAATCCTCAATAACAAAGGCTTTTAGGCCCATTTCGAACTGAGTTTTTTTGTCTATGTTGTTCGCACTGTTATTTGTTGCGCAGCCAAATAAACAAGGCAAAATCAAAAGAGTTATTAATATTTTGAGAGTAAAATTCATAGCGTCCCCAAGGATTTTAAAAAAGGAATTTTAGTTGATAAGTAAAAAAATAGCAATTCTGGTTAAGTATCAACTGAAAACGATAACCCCTAACGTCTGCTTTGGGTCGAAAGCGGTCATACGTCATAAATGTTACTTTCGGCAACTGTAGCCCCCTCTGAGCGTCTGCTAACGACCCAAAGCGGATATTCAGAAAATAGTTTTTTTGGCCATGTGATCTTGTGGTGTTCGAATTTGAACATTCTGTACGAAAATGAACAATGCTCTATGTTCGTTATCGAACACTTTAAAGGCAACCACCTGAGAATAAAGCTTTAAAAATATGGCATAGTTTTTGCTCCTGAATATAGAAAAGTTTATGCGAAAATAGCAGGGGCTTCTATTTCACACGAATCCGGAGAGTATTATGTTACTAACAAATTATTTCAACTCTACATGGCGCAATATATTAAACCATAAGCTTTTTAGCGCAATTAATGTTATTGGACTGGCTATTGGCCTTGCCGCCTGTATGCTGATTGCGCTTTTTGTTCGTGATGAACTTTCATATGACAAGTTTTGGACTAAAGCGGATACAATTTACCGTACACATGCCACATATAATTATCCCGGTCGCGACCCGAGCCATTGGGTGCTGACGTCTGGCCGAACTTATCAGCCCTTCAAGCAATATTTCCCAGAGGTCGAATATGCAGCACGTATAACCCCAAAGGAACCTGCGCTCATTCTCGATGGTGAATATTTTGTCGAAAGAATAGCAATTGTCGATCCAGATTTTATAAATATTTTTGATATTACGACACTGGCTGGTGATGTAAAAGCAGCCCTTGCCGATAGCAGCAGCCTTGTACTTAATCAAACGCTTGCCAGAAAATATTTTGGCGACGAAAATCCGATCGGTAGGATCGTTACCCTCGATTTTGATGTCTATGAACGCGACTATAAGATTGCTGCCATAATTGAAGACCTGCCGGAAAACAGTCAAATTCAACTGGCTGGCTTTATCCCGATTATTGAAGAAGACTGGGTTAAGATAGGCTATATGTTTGAAAACTGGAGCTCGGTTAATTTTCAGCTTTATTTCAGCGTAAAAGAAGGCACTGATATTGAGAGCATTAACAGCCGCATGCCTCAATTTATTGATAGTAGTTTTCCCGATTTTGGCAATAATCCACGTTCAGAAAGTCTTACCCTTGAAAATATGAGCGTTAAAGACCTGCATTTACTTGCCGAAGGTAATGGTGATTGGCGTCCTCGCGGCAATATGTCCGTAGTGGTCACTTTCTCAGCTATTGCGGTGCTTATTTTATTTATCGCAAGTATCAATTTTATGAACCTGAGTACCGCCCGCGCCAGTCAACGCGCCAAGGAAGTGAGTTTGCGTAAAGTTATGGGGGCATCGCGTAAAAATCTTGTCACGCAATTTATCGGGGAAAGTATTCTTCTGACCTTATTTGCCTTACTGCTCGCCCTGACGATTGTTGAAATTATTCTGCCGATTTATGGAAACGCCCTTGGTAAAGAGTTTGCAATAAACTATCTCTCCACGGATTTATTGAGCATCATTGCGCTTGCGGTGGGTGTCGGCGTGATTGGTGGTTTATATCCGGCTTTTATTCTTTCCAACTTCCGCCCTGCCGAGATATTAAAAGCCAATAAATCATCAGAGACAAGAACATCGGTTAAACTCAGAGCCGCCCTTGTGGTAATTCAGTTTTCTGTAGCTATTATTTTGTTTGTTTCCACATCCGTGGTTTACGGCCAGATGATGTATGCGGTCAATATAGATCTCGGTTATAATAAAGAAAACCTTCTTGTGGTTAATGAAGTTCGCCGCGAAGCGGCAGCCAGCAAGCTTCCAGTACTTCTGAATGAAATTCGCCGCACCCCCAATGTGGAATATGCCTCATTCTCCAGAACGGCACCTGGTTATACCAATTCCAATAGCACCACACTTAGAAGCGAGGATATGTCTTACGCGGAAGCTCCCGTGGTTACCAGTAGAGGGGCCGGATATGATTATTTTAAGACCTATGACATTGAGATGCTTGCCGGACGTGAATATAGCCGCGAATTTAATGATGTCAGCGCTACATCTGATGATATTCGGGCAGGCAGAGGATACCCGAGTTCGATCATCATTAATGAAGCTGCAGTAAGGCGTTTTGGCTATGATAGTCCTGATGATGCTTTAGGCAAAATGTTATATTCCAACATTGGCAGTAATGATGAGATTGTTGAGGCGGAATATAGAATTATCGGTGTCAGCGCTAACATTCATTTTGATAGCCTTAAAAAAACCATTGTTCCCGCCGTATTCCCGATGGAAAGTGAGATGATCAGGGCTATTTCCATTCGCTATAATGGTGATCCAGTGGCTGTGCTTGAACAGGTAAAAGCAATTTGGCAGCGCGAGGTGCCAACGGTACCGTTTAGTTATGATTTTGCCACTGATGTGGTCGCTGAACATTATGAAACAGAAGCAGGGCAAGCGTTTATGTTTGCCGCCTTTTCCGGTCTGGCCATCCTTATTGCCAGTTTAGGCCTCTACGGTCTTGCAAGCTTCACTGCCCAGCGCCGTACCAAAGAAATCGGCATCCGTAAAGTCATGGGCGCTACTGTAATCGACATTGTCAAACTACTGGTTTGGCAGTTTAGCAAACCGGTGTTGATTGCAAACCTTATTGCATGGCCACTTTCTTACTACGCCATGACAACATGGCTGGAAAGCTTCGTCTACCGTATCGAAGGCTTCATGATTATCGGATTTTGTCTGATGGCGGGAATATCAGCCCTGCTGATCGCATGGGGTACGGTCGCCAGCAACTCAATCAGCGTCGCTCGTACCAATCCAATTAAAGCTTTGAGATATGAATAATTAATTCAATTTTTAACGTCCGCTTTGGGTCGGAAGCAGTCATTCAAAATGAGGTATTTAAATCTGGCGGGAATAGCTATTTAAGAGCCTTTTAATATAGATGAACCAAGAAACTGCATAATAACAAGGAAAGCCTGTAAATAGAAACTCAGTGCTCTGTATTTAGCCCTTCCCGTCCTCTCCACCAGTAGACAAATAACAAAGTTGTGACGGTTCTCTGATGCGCGTAGCGCAGGCTGAAGCCTTAATGACGACATTTGTAACTAATCGTTATGGAAAATATATTATTAATAATTCCCTTTTTATTCTTGGTTTATTTTTATTGGTTCAAGGTGATAACAGATATTTTTTTAATTAAACGTGCTTGGCTTCTGCACTCACTTCCTCGGGCTCTTAACGTGGGCTGCGCCCACAGCAGGCACCTCCTAGTGGCACACCGCCAAGCACTTTATGAAAAGGGGCTGAGAAGGAGTTCTAAGTAAATTTCAAGATAGTTTATTCGCAGGTTTTTGAGAAAAATTAAAAAATACTTACGACTTCGGTACTCTATGAGTTGGCAAGCTAAAAGGAAACACCCCCCGGGGTGCCTTCTTAATAATCCACTCAACCCTTTGTACTTCTATGCAGCAAGCTGCTCACATGGCATCAATGGTGATGCTTTTGTATATGTGGAGACTTACAATGAACATCTTTAAATTCCTATCTGTCATTATGACAGCAATATCTGAATTCACCATCCAAGTATGTAACGCTCTTACCACTTCAGCAGCAGCGGTAAATAATTGTGCAAAGATGGCCGAAACCACATCAGACGCAATGCTCAAAGAGATTGAATTGGATAACGAATATAAGCTTAAAGCGATCGAAGAGAACCATGCAGATAAGCAGTTTCAAATACCTCTTACCCAATAACAACAAGGAGCCCTCCGGGGCTTCTTTAAAAAATCATCAACAACACTTTTAAGGTAGTATTCAAAAGAAGAATAAGGATGGATTAAATAGCATTCAAATTTGTGATATTTTTAGTACTCCCAGCATCAATCTCACTTCATCTTCTCATTTGCATTCATTCCCGGGCTTGTTGCTCCGCAACAGCACCCGTTCATGACTGCCAATGATCAGTTTCATTCGACTGCCTTGCGGTACTACAACATCCCAAATTTGAATAGATAGATGAGTAGGATTATTTGTTTTGGTTCATTACTCTGGTTTTAAAGCTCATACAGAGTCGAAGAGGGCTGGCTGGTGAGGTGATGAGGAAATAAGGCTTTTGATTCTCAGTGACTCTTAAAATAAACTTGCAAGAAAGAATAAAATTGATCCAGTATGAATTTCTAATTTGTTTTTAAGTTAGTCTTGGTTTTATGAGGTTAAGCTTCTTATAAATTTGCATTATATTGAAGGTGTCTTTAATAAGGTGGCTTTAATAAGGTGTCTTTAATAAAGTTAGAGAAAAGTGATAAAGGGGAAGTTTATGTCTATCGATATTGAAAAGTGGTCTGAAGCTCAGGAATTTCAAGTGCCATTGAATGAAAAAGGGCAAATAATTGACTACTTGGATAAATCAAAAAGTTTAGAAAATAAGCCTGAAGAACGAGTTCGACAAAAAACAACTCATATATTGCATGAAGAAATGGGGTATCCAAAAAACCAAATAGCACATGAACGTGCTGTGCAAATGGGTAAAGAAAAGAAAAGAGCTGATATTGTTATCTATAATAATAAGACGGCTAACCATGAAAATGATCAAGGCAATATTAAATTGATCATAGAAGTAAAAGCGCCCAATATCAAAGAACCAGATAATCAATTGATAGGATATATACTAGCCACTTCAGCAGAAGGTGGGTTTTGGACAAACGGTGAAAAAATCGTTTACTACAAAAGGCAATCTGATAATACGATTACACAATGGATCGGAATTCCTCGGTGTGGCAGAAGTTGGGATAGCATTGGCAGATTCAAAAAGTCGGAATTGATTTTGCCGGTCGATCTAAAATTAGCGTTCAAGAGATGCCATAATGCGATTTATCGAACTGGAATAGATTCAGAAGATGTAGCGTTGGATATGGTTAGAATAATTTTAGCAAAAAGGGAAGACGAAGCAAGTGCTGATGAGGAATGTAAATTTTACATAACACCTGAAGAGTTTGAAAAGGATGGTTTGAAAAAATCGGCTTGCGGACGAGTAAGAAGGTTATTTAAAACAGTAAAAGATCAATATCCTGACGTATTTAGTGAGCATGAAAAAATCACAGCTTCTGACGATCAATTGGCAACAGTAATTTCTTATTTGCAAGAGTACTCATTTTTGGATGCTAAACATGATGTGATCGGTACCGCTTATGAGATTTATGTTGCCTCACACCTTAAAGGAGAAAGAGGGCAGTTTTTTACAAATCGTCTTGTGGTCGATATGATGGTTACCATGCTGGACCCGGATGATAAGAGTACGATTCTCGATCCATCTTGTGGGTCAGCTGGATTTTTAATTACGTCAATGAATTACATATTTAATAAAATTGATAAGTCTGCTCGCTCAGCTGCTGCTAAGGAGATCCTCAAGCGAAATGTTGTTCACCAATTATTTGGTGCAGATATTTCTCCTAAATTGGTTAAAATTGCAAAAGCCAATATGCTGATTGGTAAAGATGGTCACGGTGGTATTGAGCAAGGAAATAGTCTAGACAACGTGAATAAATTTTCTGCTAGTTTTCAGGAGAAGTCAGGCATTGGCAAACCAAATATTATTCTTACAAATCCACCTTTTGGCGCGGGGCATGATTTAAGGATTAAAGAACCGGCTATATTGGCACAATATGACAATGGGCACACTTGGTCCGTAAACGATGATGGAGATTTGATATTTGATGAAAATTTGAACTCGAAGCAAGGACTTGCTCCAGAGATTTTATTTCTTGAAAAGTGTATGCGGTGGCTTAAGCCTGGAGGTGTGTTGGGAATAGTTATGGCAAAAGGGCAGTTAGATAATCGAGAAGCGTTTGGGATCCGCAAATGGTTGTTAAATGAGGCTCAGTTGTTGGCTGTGGTTAATCTTCATGAAGACACATTTGAACCATTTTGTGGGTCAAAGGCATCGGTTATTTTTCTTAGAAAGAAAAATGAAGGAGAAGCCCTTGGCAATTACAAAGTATACATGGCTATATCAAATAAGGTCGGCCAGACTAGTCGTGGAGAACCAATATTCAAAAGAGATTCTGAAGGGCAAACAATAGTATCTAATGGAAGCTATGTGGTCGACGAGGATCTAAGTATAATTGCGGACGATTATCATGAATTTTTAGCTGATTGTCTTAAGGAAAGCCCGTACAGGTTTTCAGTAAATCTGGATAAAATAACCACTGATAGTTATTCTTTAAATCCGGTACAATATTTACCTAAACATAATGCCGCTATAGAAAAGGTGCTGAGGCTTGGTGATCACGAAGAGTACGAAGTCCACCGACTGGCAGATATTGGATTGGTTTATAATGGTCCGCGATTTAAACGTCCTTATGCCGAAGTTGGCGTTACTGAAGGAGAGTCTATTAGAAAATATTTTACCGGAACCGCTTTAACTCAATTAAATTCAGATAACGTTAAATATTTAGATGAGAGCCGGGCCAATAAACAAACTTTGGCTCATCTTAGCAAATTGACTATTCACAAAGGTTTCATTCTAATTTCTGATTCTGGTACCTTAGGTCGTGTAACATATGCGCTGGATCAACACGATGGACATGTAGCTACTAATAATCTAATACGAGTAGTTATAGATGATCTGCCAACACGAGGCTATGTCTACCAATTTTTAAAGTCGGACATTGGTCAAAGTTTGATGCTAAAAAATGCATATGGTACAAATCAAGAGCATTTAGAGCCAGATACAATCGGTGAAATACCTATTCCGATACCGAGATCCAGGGAAAAAATAGAGGAAATAGGCAATCAGGTTATCAAGTCTATAGAAGAATTAGAAGCGTCCATCGCAGACAACAATTCTGCTATGAGAAACCTTTTAAAGCTAATCAATGTAGAGGAGTAATTAATGCTCCAAGTTCATACTATGGGATTTTGACGTTTTAGTCTTAATGCCACTTGTTCTGGCTTAAGGTGTGTATATCTCTGCAACATTCTATAATCCCTGTGTCCACTGATTAGAGCAACTTCAGGAACACTTAAGCCAAGTTCAAAAAATCTACTTATTGCTTCATGTCTTAGATCATGAAACCTAAGATCAATAATTGCCCATGCAAGCCTATTTACACAGCCAAAACTAGCCTCAAAAGTGAATGGTTACATATTCGTTCACAAAACAAGCTTTCAGCTCTGCTTGCCACATGGATTGACCTTTAAGGGCTATCCAATGAGGTGTTTAATATGAATCGTAAGTTTGTATTAATGTGGCCCAGAATGAATTGTCCTCCATTATATATGGATTTCAGAAAATTCATTCTTCATGGTAAAGTTAATAATTATTTTTAAATGGAATTAGTTTGTTATGAAGGACCATATATGGACCATATAATAAAAAATGACCAAACGTCATTCTAGTTAAGTCATTGAAATAAATGGTGCCCGGGGGCGGATTTGAACCACCGACACGCGGATTTTCAATCCGCTGCTCTACCCCTGAGCTACCCGGGCATGGGAAAACACTCATATGAGGTGGGAGGGTTATAGAAAATAAGCGCGGCGCTGTCCAGCACTCTTTTTAAAAAAATGACTTGCGGTCAAGTGCTTGAATTATCCGTCAAATTCGTCGTCTTCGTTTTGACCCAGTGAGGTTTTTTCGCCCGGGATTACGTAATTGCCTTTAAACCAACGACCAAGGTCAATTTCGCTGCAACGGTTACTGCAAAAGGGGTGGTATTTCTCGGTGGTCGCCCCTTTGCAAATGGGGCATTTGTCGTTGTTATTGGCGGCTTTCATGATGGCTCCATTTGTAAGTTTACGTGGGTGCGCTCGCGAAATTGATCAATGAGGATTGAATGATCCTCAAACCATTTCTTTTGCTGATTTGTGACGGTGATAATAGCGGCTTGGCCGGGGTTTTCCATGGCGTCCTTTTCGGCGGTGCGTAGAAGGGAAAGGCATTCTGTCGGCAGGTTTTCCGTGGGGGGTGCTTTTTTAAGCAGCAAACTATCCAGATCCTGCTGACGGGCTTTTCTTGATAATTCCAGAAGGCCAAGCGATGAAATATTACCCCTTTGCAACGGCATAGGATCACTGAGCATCAATTCATCAATGAATTGAAGCAGGCTTTTGACGTGGCCTTTATTGGTCATATTGATGAAATCAATGATGATGATGCCGCCGGTCCCGCGCAAGCGTAACTGCCTGAATATTTCCCGGGCCGCTTCACGGTTGATGGTGAAAATTTGCGTCTCGGCGTCGTTTGAGCCTTGCGCATGGCCCATATTAACATCAACCACGGTCATGGCCTCGGTTTTTTCAAAGGTGATCCAGGCCCCGGATTTTGTCGAAATATACGGCGCAGTGATCTGTTCAAGCACATCATCAATTTCATAGTGGCCGAAGATACTTTGTTTTCCTGTGTAATGGCTAATCTTGTCCACGAGATCAGGGGCAAATGTTTTTGCCCACAGCACGGCCGTTTTAAGGGCGCTGGCATGATCAATGATAATCTCGGCTGTGTCTGCGGTGGTGAAGTCGCGCATGATTTGCTCTATGGGCTCTGGGCCCTGAGTGAGCAGGTTTGGACATTTTTGTTTGGCTTTATTTTTGCTGATGGTTTTCCAGTGTCTTATCAGTTTGTCGGCAGTGTCTTTTAACTGGCTGAGCGAAACATTCTGCGCTTCGGTCCTGAAGGTTATCCCAAGGTCACCGAGAGCAAGAGTGGCGCCAAATTCTTTAAGCTCTTCGCGTTTTGTCGGATCTTTTATCCGGCTTGAGACAAAAGCACCACTACGAAACGGATGCAGGACAATCGCCGTGCTGATCAGCTCAACCCGGCCCGTAAGCTTCACGGATTTATCAGATGCAGCGTCCGCCGTTACCTGAACAATAATTCGCTCCCCTTCATGGAGCAGACTAGTTAGGTCTTTTGGTTTCTTACCCGGTGTTTTGGGTAGGGTTTTTAAAGGAAGGAATCCAGTGAGCCCGTTATCAAGTTCGACAAACGCCGCTTGAAATTCGCTTGAAAGCCTGGTGACCCGGCCAAGATATATTGCACCAACGTAAGACGGGTTATGATCGCGAAAAAGGCGCAGTTCACTGACCTGATCATTTTCCGTCATAGCCACTCTGGTTTCGCCGACGGCGCTATTTATAATAATTTTCTTGGTGACGCTCATGATATTTAAAGCGGGTAACCGCGTCCTTTTAACATATTGACCGTCTCAAAAAGCGGCAACCCGACCACATTGCTGTATGAGCCGTTGATGGCCTTTATAAAGCGGGCGCCCAGTCCCTGAATGGCGTAGCCGCCGGCTTTGCCCTGCCATTCGTCGTGGGAGAGATAAAAGTCAAGATCGCTGCGGTCGAGCGATTTAAACTTAACCGCTGTTTTTACGCATTTGATGCTTTTGCTGCCGTCCGGCGCAATGAGGCAGACGCCGGTATAAACCGTATGACGCCGCCCGCTGAGCAGCTTAAGGAATGTCTCGGCCTCCGCCGCGTCCGCCGCTTTTCCAAGAATGCGGTTTCCGCAGGCGACAATGGTATCTGAGGCAAGGATGAATACGCCTTTGTTGGTCTCGGCTATTTTCTCCGCCTTGAGACGGCAAAGGCGCTTGGCCAGCGCGTGCGGCGTCTCGCCTTTGAGCGGCGTTTCATCAATGTCTGAGGGGAGTATTTGGTCCGGGACAATGCCAACCTGCTTAAGCAGTTCCAGACGTCGCGGAGAGGCGGATGCTAAAATAAGGATCTGGTCTTTATCTGACATCCGACCGTGTGCGCTTATTTAAAGCGGTATGTGATCCGGCCCTTGGACAGATCATAAGGTGTCATTTCAACAAGTACATCATCACCAGCAAGAACACGGATGCGGTTTTTGCGCATTTTGCCCGCTGTGTGGCCAAGCACTTCATGACCATTTTCCAGCTCAACTCTAAACATTGCATTGGGTAGAAGTTCTGTGACTTTGCCACGAATTTCCAGTAACTCTTCTTTAGCCATTATGGCTCCTTTGTTAAATTCATCAAGAATAAGGGGAAAAATAGACAAAACTCAGCAAAATTCAAGAAAAATGTGCATTATCATTGTGTGGGCGGTAGACGGGTTGCAAAGAAGCAGGCCAATTTGCCCGGCAATTCATTTTCTGCTATCCTCGGTAGTGTCAGAAAATAAATAAATTACTGCTGAACTAAAACGACATTGGGGGCGTATTTTGAGTAATCCACGACAATTTAGTAGTCAATTAATCCTGCGATCTTTAACCATCTCAATTTTTGACCATATTAAAATAATTAACATACGTCAAAAAATATGATTAAGCTTTTTCTTATATTGAAAAATTCCAGATATTCTCTGTGTAGAATATTGTATTTAGGCAAGTTAAATAAATATTGGTTAATTAGCATTTGTTTTATCTTGATTTTTATTGTTAATTTTAAGGAGAGCTTCGATATATTTATGGCTGGCAATTATGATCTATTTTCATTCAGGTTTATGTTTACCCTTGGTGTGAGTATTGTGTTGTATTACTTCTTTTTATTTTTTCGAAAACTCTTTCTAGTAACACAAGATTTCAATCCAGATTTTCTTAGAAGAATTTCGCGAATTGAAAAGTGGAAAAGGAATAAAATAAGCAGAATCAAGAGCACCAGAGTAAATTGATCAGAGATAACCATCTTTAACGACGTTAATGTCGTCTTGGATTCAGCAGCTCAAACGGGTTTTGATTTTATTGTAAAGATCATCGCGCAACTCTCGAAAGGCGGACATGATGCTTTCACGGTTTCCTTGGATTTTTGTGGGGTCTTCTACGGGCCAGTATTCTACGTCTGTTGCGTTGTTTTCGGTCAGCTCTATGGCTTTTTTATGAGCCTGCGGGCTGAGGGCGATGATGAGATCGAATGAGGTGTCGATGAGATCATCGTAATCCTGTGCTTGATGGCCGGAGATATCGACGCCGACTTCTTCCATGACGGAGACTGCGAAGGGATTTACTTTGGCAAGTTTTTCGCCGACGCCGAAGCTGTCGATGTAAATCTTGTTACCGCAATGATATTTGGCAATGGCTTCGGCCATGGGGGAACGGACAGCGTTAAAATTACAAACAAATAAGACGCTGTCTGGAAGGGTTTTTGTATCTGGTTTGCGGTCTTCTGTCATAGGCTACCTTATTTGTAGTACACAGATGAGGGTAAACAGGCGTCTTGCTGTGTCAAAATCTATGTCGACTTTCTCGGCAAGGCGCGACTGTAGCATATCTGAGCCTTCATCATGGAGCGACCGGCGCCCCATATCAACGGCTTCGAGCTTTCTGGCGGTGGTCGCACTTTTTATCGCCGTGTAATAGCTGTCACAAATCAGGAAATATTCCTTGATGATGCTGCGAAACGGACTTAATGGCAGGACGATTGTTGAAAGTTCATGGTCGTCTTCTGTGAACAGGTCAATGGCGAGGCGGTTGTCTTCCATACGTAAGGTGACACTATAAGGGCCCTGATAATCATCGGGAATTGCCACTTTGGGCACGAAGCGATTATTTTCCAGCAGGTCGAAAATTGCCACCCGGCGTTCATGTTCAATATCTTCGTTGCGGCGGATGATGGTTTTATCATCAAGCTCGATATGGCATATGCGCTGGGTGCGTCGCTCTTCTTTCATCTATTTTTTCTCAGTCAATCTGATTTCAATGGATTTTTTGTGGGCGTCCAGTCCTTCTTCGCCAGCAAGGGTCATGGCGGACGGGCCAATTTTAGCGATGCTCGCCGCGTCACATTCAATAAGCGTGCTTCGTTTCATAAAATCAAGGACACTAAGCCCTGATGAAAAACGCGCGCTTCCCGATGTGGGCAATACGTGATTTGGTCCTGCGATATAATCACCAATTGCTTCCGGCGTGTAGCGGCCAATAAATATCGATCCGGCATTTCTTATTTTTGAAAGCATTTTTTCGCAGTCCGCGACCGCCAGTTCAAGATGCTCCGGTGCGATTTGATTAATCAGCGCTGGCGCATCATCCAAGTCGCTGACCGTGATCACGCAGCCATGATTGTTCCAGCTCGCGCGGGCAATATTCGCGCGGGGCAGGGTTTTAAGGTGGTCCTCGACGGCGTCAATGACTTTGATCGCATATTCCTGATCATCGGTGATCAGGATGCTTTGTGCCACTTCATCATGCTCGGCTTGAGACAGCAAATCCATCGCCACCCATTTTGGATCATTTTTATTATCGGCAAGCACCAATATTTCAGATGGACCGGCAATCATATCAATGCCGACAGTGCCAAAAACTTCCTTTTTGGCGGCGGCCACATAGGCGTTGCCCGGTCCGGCGATAATATCGACAGCTTTAATAGTTTCGGTTCCGTACGCAAGCGCAGCAACCGCTTGTGCGCCACCAATTCTATAAATTTCGGTGATGCCGGAAATATGCGCCGCGGCAAGCACCAACGGGTTCAAGTATCCCTTGGGTGATGGTACCACCATAATAATGCGCTCAACACCGGCGGCAACGGCGGGGACAGCGTTCATAAGCACCGATGACGGGTATGCGGCTTTCCCGCCGGGGACATATATACCGGCGGCTTCAACCGCGTTCCAACGCACGCCAAGCTTTACGCCTGCGTCGTCGGTCATCTGGTCATTTTCCGGGATATGGCGAATGTGAAAGTCGGTGATGCGTTGCGCGGCAAGCTTTAATGCGTCCAATGTATCATCGGCGCAGGCTTTGAGTGCGTCCTCTATTTCCTGCTCGCTGACGCGCATGGTATCTGCGGTAAGTGAAAGCCCATCAAATTTTTCTGTATACTCAAACAGCGCCTGATCACCGCGCGCTTTTACATCGCGCAGGATGTCCTTAACCACGCCCGACACATCATTTTCCGTGTCACGGTTTTTTAGGAGCAGGTCATTAAAGTCCTGTTCGAAATTCCCGTCGCTGCTGTTAAGGCGTTTAACCATCGACCGCTTCTCTCACCCGCTCAAGGATCGGGCCAATTTCACCGCTGCGGGTTTTAAAGGCAGTGCGGTTGACGATAAAGCGCGACGTGATATCAAGGATTTTTTCCACTTCCACAAGCCCATTTGCTTTCAAGGTCGCACCTGTGCTGACCAGATCAACAATGCGGCGGCATAGCCCAAGGCTTGGTGCTAGTTCCATGGCACCGTTAAGCTTGATACATTCCGCCTGAACACCGCGCTTGGCAAAATATTTTGCCGTTAAATTGGGATATTTAGTGGCGACGCGAACATGGCTCCAACGGCTTGGGTCATCGGTCTTGCTCATTTCCACCAGTTCGGCGACCGATATGCGGCAATGGCCGATATCAAGATCAAGGGGCGCATAAATTTCCGGATAATCAAATTCCAGCAGCACATCATTACCGGCGACACCCAGATGGGCGGCGCCGAAGGCAACAAAGGTCGCCACATCAAAACTGCGTACGCGGATGATTTTAAGGCCCGGTATATTGGTATCAAACGTAAGCTTGCGCGATTCTGGGTTATCAAAATCCGCTTCCGGCTCAATCCCTGCCGCGCGCATGATCGGCATCACTTCTTTGAGGATACGCCCCTTCGGGAGCGCCATTATCATCGGTTCGTTCGTGGTCACTATCTTATTCCTGATGATCAGTTAAATATTATGCGCTCTTTTAGCGAAATGTAGCAGAAATGGCTAGTTTTATTATGTTACATGTGATCTAAAGATGGAGGTTTTTTAAATAAAATCTTCTTCCACGCCACTGTAACTTTTAAATTCGAGCGGATTTCCGGACGGATCGAGGATGAAAAGCGTGTGTTGTTGTTCTTTTTCGCCCGGGTAGCGTATGTAGGGTTTTACTACAAATGGATAATCATTTTTCTCGAGGTTTTCTTTAACTTTCATATAGTTATCAAGTGAAAGTACGGCACCAAAGTGTGGGATCGGAACAGCGACGCCGTCGACCAACCCGCAGTAATCAAGTTCCGGAAAAATATCTGATAAATGCGCGGTAACCTGATGACCAAAGAAATCAAAATCAAGCCAGGTTTCATTGGATCGTCCTTCGGTGCAGCCAAGAATGTCGCAGTAAAAATGGCGCGTGCTGCTATGATCTTTCATTTTAAAGCTGTAATGAAAGGGTGGCATGCTCAATCCTTTAAACCATCCAGAACTTCATGTTTGGGATGGCAGGCGGCAGGGTAGGGGTCGCCTATGTCTCGCATGCTTGCTTCGATCAGCTCCGCTTCAAGGCGGATCACTTCATCGCCGGCAAAAATAAAATCAATGGCGATATTGTCATTATCAAGCGCCTCGGACTCAATCGCCAGCAGTTCAAGCGGGCGTTGCTTGTCTTTATGATTAAAGTTTTGACTACTGACGCGGATGACATTTTCGAAATGGCAACCGGTGCGAATGCGGTGGCAGTTTCGCTTGCCGTCCTTGCCGGTGATGATTTTATGCTCTTCCCATAAATAGCGGTTGAGCATGACGGCAAAAATCCGGCTGCTGGCATCAAAGTTAAAATCGGCAACTATGGTGACGGCATCCTGTAAATAGGCGGAAATAATCGTTAGGTCGTCTTTATCCTGCGCCTTTAATTTTAAGCCATTTGCCATAATAACCCCTTTAAATCCCCAAATTGGCGTCGCGTATTATTTTTGCACCGACGGCGCTTAACTTTTCTACCAGCCTTTCATAGCCGCGATCAAGGTGATAAACGCGATTAACAAAAGTTTGTCTATCCGCGACCAACCCGGCGAGAATAAGTGACATGGACGCGCGAAGATCGGTTGCCATCACTGGCGCACCCAAAAGATGATCAACCCCGCGCACGGTGGCGGTTGAGCCATGTACGGTAATATCCGCGCCCATACGGCAAAGTTCCGGCACATGCATGAAGCGGTTTTCAAATATGGTTTCATTGATGACCGACGCCCCGTCGCAAAGGGTCATCATCGCCATCACCTGCGCCTGCATATCTGTGGGAAAACCCGGGTAAGGCTGGGTAGTGACATTAATACCTTTTACTTTATCAGTACCTAGGGTAACGATGACACCATTATCAGTTTCCTGAAATTCAAGACCGGCTTCGCGGAGCACGCCGACGGTTCCCGTCATCACATCCATCAGGTTTTTGCCTTTAAGCTCAAGCTCGCCGCGGGTCATGGCGGCGGCAACGGCGTAACTTCCGGCTTCGATGCGGTCAGGCATAACCGCGTACTGCGCGCCGTGCAGACTATCAACCCCAATCACTTCAAGTGTTCGGGTGCCGATACCGCTGATCTTGGCGCCCATGGCGTTTAAGCAATTGGCCAAATCGGAAATTTCCGGCTCACGGGCCGCATTTTCAATGGTTGTCGTTCCAGTCGCCAGTGTCGCGGCCATCAGAATGTTTTCGGTTGCACCCACGGATACCATAGGAAAATGAACCGTCCCACCGGTAAGCCGCCCACCTGGGGCGACGGCGCGCACGTAACCTTCCTCAAGCTCAATGGTCGCGCCCATTTCTTCAAATCCTTTAAGATGAAGATCAATGGGCCGGTTACCAATGGCGCATCCACCGGGCAGCGATACGGTTGCTTCCCCCATTCTTGCGAGCAAGGGACCGAGCACAAGGATGCTGGCGCGCATCTTGCGGACGATGTCATAGGGGGCGACGGTGCTGGTGATGGCTGGTGTGGTAAAGGAGATGGTCTGGCCTTGCTCTGCCGCCATTTCACTGTTTATCACTTTGGCTGTTACACCGTGGCCTTCCAACAATAATTTCAATGTGCGAATATCTGCGAGATGTGGCAGGTTTGAAAGAATAAACGGCTCTTTGGTCAGCAGGCTCGCGCACATAAGTGGCAGAGCTGCGTTTTTAGCGCCGCTGATCGGAAGTTCTCCTTCAAGGCGGAAACCGCCGGTAATTGCTATTCTATCCAATAAAAACCCCTAATGTTTTGAGCCTAAAGTTTAGGCAGTGTGACGCCGGTCTGACCCATATATTTACCGGCACGACTGTTATACGGAACTTCGCACGGCTCGTTTCCTTCAAAGAACAGGAACTGGCAGGCGCCTTCGTTGGCATAAATTTTCGCGGGCAGCGGTGTTGTGTTTGAAAATTCCAGCGTCACATGGCCTTCCCAACCGGGCTCAAGCGGGGTGACGTTGACGATAATGCCGCAGCGGGCATAAGTCGATTTTCCAAGGCAGACCACGAGAACATCTTCCGGGATGCGGAAATATTCGACTGTGCGGGCAAGGGCAAATGAATTGGGCGGGATGATACAAACATCACCGGGGCGGTCAACAAAGCTGTTGCTGTTAAAATCTTTGGGATCCACAGTGACCGAGTCTACATCGGTGAAGATTTTAAATTCTTCCGACACGCGGGCATCATAACCATAGGAGCTGAGCCCGTATGAGATGACACCATCTCTTTTTTGGCGATCTTCGAACGGTTCGATCATGCCGTGGTTCTGTGCTTTTTCCCTAATCCATCTGTCTGACATTATTGCCATTGTTAGTCTTCCTTGTTTTCAGTTTTTGTCGTTTTTCTAGCCTGAGCCTTACGCCGCTTCAGGTTGTCCCGAAGGGCGTCTGATAAACGATCTGATTTTTCTTTGTTTTTCTCTGATTTAGAGTTTTGATTGTTTTTTGTCATCTTGTCTGATTAGTCTTTTTAACGAACATTATGACCTTTTTAAGGGGATAATAAAAAAACCGCAATTAAATACTAAATAGACTTGCGGATAAGCGAACGTTATGGCATGTTCCGCGCCAATTAAAGGCTTTAAAGCCACATCTACCCATCGCCGCTATAGCTCAGTGGTAGAGCGCGTCATTGGTAAGGGTGACATCATTTGATGTAAAAGGTTGTAAATGCGTGATGATTCGATTCCAAACCCTATCTTGGGTAACAATCGGGTAACAAATTGGTTTAGAAAGCCGCTATAGCTCAGTGGTAGAGCGCGTCATTGGTAATGACGAGGCCGAGAGTCCGATTCTCTCTAGCGGCACCATCATCTTTATACGATATCACTGTAGTCACAAGGGCTGCGACCTTCGCATCTGCCAATGGCAGGTAGTCGTGATAGAGCGATTGCCCAAATCATTAGATTGGTAATTTCAATAGTTTGACGGGTTCAAATTGATTTGCGTAGGCGTGAATTGCGGGGCTGCCACCAAGATGCATTAATAAAATTTTGCTTCCTTTTTCAAAACGACCTTGTTCATTAAGCTCAAGAAGTCCCCTTATCGCTTTGCCTTCATAAACCGGATCTGCAATTAAGCCTTCTTTCTGAGCAAATAAGCGTATTGCCTCCATGGTTTTATCGTCCCGTTCACCGTAGGGACTTTTATCGGCGGCAACAATTTCAACATCGTCTGGAGTTACTTTGCCTGGTATCGCTGTTAACTCAAGTACATCATTTGCAAGCTTTAAAACTCTGTCGTGCTTGATGGTTGTTTCTTCGTCGTCGGAAATCCCGATGACGCGCGTTTTCTGCTCCATTGCTGTAAAGCCCGCTATCAATCCTGCCTGCGTACTGCTAGATCCCGTGCAGTGAATGACATAATCAAATTGAAAGTCGCGCTCTTGGCATTGCTCAACAATTTCCTGCGCACAACCCAGATAGCCTAGTGTTCCAAGCTGGTGGTCAGAAGCGCCTCCTGTTATTAAATACGGTTTGTGTCCCTGAGCTTTGAGATAGTCGACAAATTCTTCTAAAGGGCCTTGATCCTCTATAGGACGAACAGTTTCATCGAGATATAGATCAGCGCCCATCATACTGCTTAGAAAAATATTACCTACTTTTCTGTAATTTGGGCCAGCTTCTTTTGTCCATCCATAATGGAGTAGAGCACATTTCATATTGTTTTTTGCCGCTGCCGCTGCCGTTTGGCGGGTGTGGTTGGATTGGATAGCACCCACGGTTACCAACATGTCAGCACCTTTTTCCAAGGCGTCCCCTACCAAATAATCAAGCTTTCGTGTTTTGTTTCCGCCGCCTTCCAAGCCGGTTAAATCATCCCTTTTTATCCATAGGTCATGCCCGTCAAGCACCGTACCAAAATTTTCCAGTGGATGGAAAGGGGTTGGGAGTTGAGCTAATCCCGCTGTTGGTATTTGCGAAAGCTTTTCTTTTATTAATCGACTTGTATCGTTGGGCATATGGGGTTCCTTACTTCGATGGGTGTTGATCGCAACTGGTTATCCCAGGTGTAGTGCGGCTTCACTCGTCCAATATTTTTTTTGCATAATAGTGTGCAAAATCCCAATTGGTTCTTTCATAGTCATGGAGTGGCCCTTTATTACCAACTCCCGCTTCCAGCCCTTGCTGAACACCTGTGTTAATGACTTTGTCCTCATCCATGAAGGTGAGAATATTATTGAGTTCGCTATCACTTAATGTTGCTTGCTGTCCGTCAGAGAGATCGCGCGCTATCCACGCACGGAATTTAAGTCGCTTAAAGCCAAGGGGAATGATTGATAACCAAATTGCCCACTTACGACTAATGGATAGGGTTGTTGTTGGATAAATACCGCAAAGATGATCCTTGTTATCGGTATCTCCATCCGCTAAATGTTTTCCGGTCACAATATCTAAAGTATGATGATTATATCCCGGGCCAGCGGGCATAACAATTGTGCTCGCTGTGGGCGTATCGGGCTCGAGTGTGGTTTTGTGAACTTTAAACAGATGAAAGCTTTCACAAAAATTCTCTACAAGAACTTTCCAATTGCAATCAACTTCACCGTCATAACAGTGAACCACTTGCATTGAAGCGGCATTGAATTTGCTGATATGCTCACCTAAGCCTTCTAAGCGCGGCGCAAGTGAGGCCGAATTTTGATCAAGATTTACAAATATTAAACCATTCCAGATTTCTGATCTTAGCTCATTAAGACAGATATCTTTTAGCTGTGCTTTTTGCATGTGCGGCGCACCGCGTAAATCTCCATCCAGATTATAAGCCCAGGAATGATATGGACAAGTAATCAACTTGGTATTTCCTGCGCCATCTAGCAGGCGGGAAGAACGGTGTTGGCAGACATTTGAGTAGATTTTTATATCTTTTTTGTCGTCACGGAGGACAATTACCGGGTGTCCGCAAATATCAATGGTTAAATAATCACCCGCGGATTTAAGTTGAGAAACATGACCGGCACAAATCCATTCATTGTTGAATATTTTATCCAGTTCCATTTTATGAATGTCTTCTGAAGCATAAACTATCGGCGGCAATGGATATTTTCCACGCTTGTCTTCACTCTTACTGCGCCAGTCGGCCAATTGTTCTAAAGCAGTCATGTTAATCCTATTTTGTGCACTATTTGTCGGAATTTTTACCTTCTTCCTGGAATTTTGAAGAGCTTACTTTAGTTGTTTTTATAGGTCAAAATGATAAATCGTCAATGACCGCATTGGGCTTTTGCAACTTTCGCCGTTTGATTGTTTCAGTAAAAGCAATCAAGTTTAAAAACTATTCAATATTAATTTATATTAAGTATTGAATTCTTAATTTTTTGTACGATCCCAGTAAGGGATATGTCCTCCGAGTTTTTCATGTATAAAATCGATAAAAACTCTAATTTTGGTGGGCATATATTTTTTTTCGGGAAAAAGTGCATAGAGAGTCTTTTCGGGCATCGTAAATTCTGGCAATACCTGTTTCAAATTTTGGCTATTAAGATCATTGCCTGTTACAAAGGTTGGCAATCGACCTATACCAATCCCTTCAATTAGCGCATGCTTGATTGCTTCACTATTATTGGCTTGAAACGTTCCATCTACCTTTATAGCTCGCGTCTTTCCGCCTTTTATAAAAATCCATTCTTTTGCATTTGGCTGATTTGAATACAAAATACAATTATGATTTTTTAAATCTTCCGGAGTTTTTGGTATTCCATTTAATTGCAGGTATTCCTCGGATGCACAAAGAATGTTTCTAAGGGGTGTTATTTTCTTAGCTATTAATGAGCTATCTGGCAGTTCCCCTCCTCTAATAGCAATATCTACACCTTGCGCAATAATATCAGTCACTTCATCACTCATTTCCAATTTTATAGTAATGTCAGGAAAGCGTTTCAAGAATTCCGGAATAATAGGGATGATGTGTAGCCGTCCAAACGACATTGGAATGTTGATTTTCAAATTTCCTTTTGGTGAAGTTTGCAGTTCCGAAGCTGCGTGTTCCGCTTCTACGGCACAATCAGTGGCTATTTGAGCGAGTTTAAAATAACGTTCTCCGGCCTCAGTTAGATGCAGTCTTCGGGTTGATCTTTGAATCAGTTTAACCCCAAGAGTTTCTTCCAGCATCGTAATTCGTTTGCTAACGGCTGATTTTGTAATTCCCAATTTCTTTGCAGCGCCGGAGAAACTGTTCTGCTCTATCACCGAAACAAATATTGGCATTATTGCTATATTTTGCAATTTCATTATTGTTTCCTTTTTCTCAACTATATTGTTCAAATATATAGAATAATAAAAAATATGGAAACCTATTATGTTAAATGCAGCAAGAACATATTGGAGAAAATAAATGATACGCTTAGAACATGTAAATTTGGTCGTTAACAATATAAATAAAACATTAGATTTTATACAGACTGCTTTTCCAGATTGGAAGGTCAGAGGAAAAGGAACGAATGAGTGGTATGGAAAAAATCGGGAATGGCTGCATGTAGGTACCGACGATTATTATATAACTCTCAATCAGGGAACAGATCATGATAATCGTGATTTAAAAAGTCATAAACCCGGATTGGCACATATTGGATTTGAAGTTGACGATATGGATGCGGTTTCATCAAGGTTACAAAATAAGGGCTATGAAATAGCTACAATTGGCGCAGAACATCCCCATAGAAGCACCATCTATTTTATAGATCCCTCAGGGTTTGAATTTGAGTTTATTCAATATAAGAGCGAAAAGCCTGAAGAGAAGAATATGTATGGTGGTGAAGTGTCAAAAATAACCCGTGTTAGCACAGCAAATTAAGCGCGAGCGCTGGCATGCGGGGGTTGGATCAATGAGATGGAATTTACGGGCGCGTATCAGCCTATTTTTTTATCGCTGAGCGCGATCCATAGGGCGTGGATTGTTGCTGGTAAAAAGAAAAGGAATACTAAAATTATATTCAGTATTAATGCGCCGCTCAGTCCGCGCATGATAAAAACGCCGACTGGCGGCAGAAAAATACATAGAAGAATGAGTATGAGTTTGTTCATTTGAAGTTACCTTTACTTGTGTGGAATGTCAGTTTCCCCCAAAGCATTAACATCTTTAAAATAAGAGAGCATTTTATGCGGTATGTCAATATAAAGTGGCGCCTTTTCACCAGTTTCATTGATCTAACGTTAATTCATCCAAGTACACCCTGCGAGAGGACCGCTCAGTCTGGTACTCAGATTTTTTTGTTAACTTTTGTTAGATTAATGATATATTGCTTACATGCATTTACAAATCTTGCAAATACTTGCAATTTCTTGCAAACCTAGATGGGCAGCGGTGTATGAATGATTTTCCGGTCAAGATAGACTTCTCGGGGGCCTTGCAAACGTTGGTGGTAGAAGACAAGCCTCGCGGCTTTCGCAGCTATTTCTATCCTGCCAATCAGCCGCCTCCGACGGGGCTGGGAAGAATGGAAGGTTTTTTCAATATTTGGCAGGAAAGAGTGACGGATAACAATATTCCAAATTGGAAGGATTTTTCATTTGAGAATTTCAAAGGCTGGCATTCAAATATGCGTTTAATCGAATGTGGAGAAATACATGATAGGGCCGACAAGGTGTTAATCGTTGGCGAAACTTTCGTTCGTTATTGGGGTAGAGAGTGTTTATCGGAAGAAATTCGTAGTGGCAAAGTTATTTCACAGTCAATTATTTCTCTTTTTCAAAAGTATGTTGAATATATTTATAATCATAATTATGCCATCAGCGTTGGCGAGCTTCCGCTAGATGGAATTAGCCTTCAACCGATATTGTTTGTAGATTTGCCGCTTTCCGATAATAGCAGTGACGTGTCACATGTTATTTCCGCTATTATACCACTTGAAAAATAGTATCTATCTGTGAAATGTACCGCCCATTATCCAAAGAAACTGGCATTGTAATTTTATATGGATTATAAAAAAGTCCATGTTTATTTTTATGATTTAAGAAATAAAAATCTGGACACTATATGGACAAAACATCGCTAACCGCAGCGGACCTTAGATTTAATCCGCCTTCTTTTTCTAAATCGGTACTACGCGAAGAAGTGAGAAAAATATACGGTCTTTCGGGGACGTTAAAACCTCTCGTCGGGGAGCGGGACCAGAACCATTTGTTGGAAACGGTCGAGGGGGAAAAATATATCGTCAAAGTGGCTGGACTGGATGAAAACCGATCGGTTGTTGACTACCAGATAAAGACTTTGCAACATATAGAAGATAGAAATCCAAGTTTAAATATTCCTAGAAACCTTAACACCCTGGACGGCAAGGATTTTGCCATCATCAGGTCGGCGGCCGGTCAGGACCATATGATGCGGCTGCTCAGCTTTGTTGATGGTGTTCCTTTCGGGGATCAATATGTGCCGCCGCTACGCGTTCTTTATGATGCGGGTCGATTTCAGGGGCAGATGTGCGTGGCACTCGCCGATTTTTCTCACAGTTCTGAGGGATATTTTATGCCTTGGGACATAAGTCAGGGGCTTATTTTAAATCCTGCGCTTCGGGTCAGCAAACACGGCGACGTGGAACGGCTGATCATACCGCTACTGGATCATTTTCAGGAGGATATACTGCCAAAAATGAACAGTTTTAGAAAACAAACGATTCATAATGATGCCCATAATGATAATACGCTGAGATCATCAGTGGACGCAGATGATTTTTACGGGCTTATTGATTTTGGCGATATTTGCTATGCTCCACTTATTCAGGATTTATCAGTGCCCATGAATGGTATAGTGGGTGCCGCTAATAACCCGATTGAAGTCGGCTGTGCGTATGTCAAAGGATTTGCCAGCGCGTGCCCGCTTTTAGCGCAAGAACTGGACATTCTTTACGACTTGCTGTTGCTGCGCGCATCACTCACGGTTCAACTTGTCGATTTTCGCATGCTGAATAATGATGCAAATATGAAGGGGCTTCTTGAATTTTATCCGAACCTGGTCAGGCGTCTTGAAAATCTTCTTGAGCTTGACCGCAAAGAAATTACCGCCGCTTTTCATCAAGCGCATAACGAAGGGGTAACCCAATGACAAACACAACACTATGGAAAAGGCGCGAAAAAGCCTTGGGCCCTACTTACGCGCATTTTTATGATGAGCCCCTAAATCTGGTGAGGGGGGAGGGCGTCTGGCTTTACGATGAAAAAGGCAATAACTACCTTGATTGTTATAACAATGTGGTCTCCGTTGGTCACTGCAACCCGAAAGTGGTAAAGGCACTGTGCACCCAGGCGGCAATTCTCAATACCCATACACGGTATATCCATGAAAATGTTGTCTCGTTGGCCGAAAAACTCACCGCCAAGTTTCCGAAAAAACTTGATACCTGCATTTTTGTCTGCACCGGTACGGAAGCCAACGACCTCGCGCTGCAAATGGCCCGGGTGGTTACCGGGAATTACGGCGCCATAGCAACCGAAGCGGCCTATCACGGCAATTCGGTGGCAATTTCTGCCATGGATCCGGATAGAAAAGATCCCCGCGCAGCTGATTGGCTGGCAACGTTTGAGCCACCAAACACTTACCGCGGCCCTCACCGCGCAGAGGACGACAATTTGGCGGATTTTTACGCAAAAAAAGTTGATGATGCGATTGCAAGCCTTAAAGCAAGAGGCACGGGTCTAGCCGCCGCCATGCTTGATCTCTCATTCGATTCAAACGGCATTCTGATCCCCCCGGAAGGTTATTTGTCGCAAGTCACAGAAAAAGTACGGGCCGCTGGCGGGCTTGTCATTTGCGATGAAGTGCAGGCGGGATATTGCCGTATGGGAAGCTACTGGTGGGGGTTTGAGCGGTATGGAGTGGACCCGGATATCGTAACATTAGGAAAACCTATGGGGGCCGGTCATCCCGTCGCTGCCGTTGTCACCACCCGCGAAATTGCCAGTAAATTTGCCGATATTGACAGCTACTTTAATACCTTCGGCGGCAATCCGGTCTCCGCCGCGGTTGCTGCGGCGGTGATCGACGAAATTGATGACAATAATTTGCTGAAAAATGTCACAGAAGTTGGTGCCCATTTACAGGTCGGCCTTGAAAAGTTAGGGCAGCAATACGATTTTGTTGGCAATATACAGGGGTCAGGGCTGTTTTGGGGACTGGATCTTGTGCAGGACCCGAAAAGCAAAGAACCAATGACCCGAGATCAGCTTCGGCATATTGTCACGCTGCTAAAAGATGAAGGGGTGCTCATGGGAAATACTGGCCGCTATGGCAATTGCCTGAAAATAAGACCACCGCTGGTTTTTAGCAAAGAAAATGCCGATCAGGCTTTGGCTGCACTTCAAAAAGTATTCTCGTCACTCTCAATTTAATGCGGTTATGTCATTGGGCAATTAAAATCGGGCATTTTATGAGATCCTATGATATTGACGGTATTCTCGGATTGTATTGGATCACTCAGGAAAGAATAGTCGCATGGAAATTACTGTAAATTTTTTGGAAAACCTCAGGCTTGAAGCAAAGTTTGATGATTTTGCAGTGATCACGGACCAGCCTATTCGCTATAAGGGTGATGGATCTGCGCCCAGTCCTTTTGATTATTTTCTTGCGTCATCGGCGCTGTGCGCAGCCTATTTTGTCCGGGTTTATTGTCTGGCGCGTAAAATACCGACAGATGATATCAGAATTTCTCAAAATAATATTATCGACCCGGAAAATCGCTATCAGCAGACCTTTCAAATTGATGTGGAGCTGCCAGAAAGCATTTCGGACCGTGACCGCGAAGGGATATTAAGATCTATTGATCGCTGCACCGTTAAAAAGGTCGTCCAACAAGGCCCTGATTTTAAAATTGAAACGGTTGAGAGCTTAGAAAAAGATACCACGCTCATGGACCTGACCAGTCTTGAAGGTGGAAGCAGCACGATGATTATCGGTAAAGATCTGCCTCTTGAGCAAACCATTGCCAATATGACCGGTATTCTCGCGGATCTTGGTGTTAAAATTGAAATCGCCTCGTGGCGTAATATAGTGCCTAACGTGTGGTCACTTCACATTCGCGATGCGGCGTCGCCGATGTGTTTTACCAACGGCAAGGGGGCGACAAAAGAAAGTGCCCTTTGTTCGGCGCTCGGGGAATATATCGAACGGGCGAGCTGTAACTTTTTTTATAATGATCAGTATTTCGGGGAAGAGATAAGCAACAGTAAATTTGTTCATTACCCCGATGAAAAATGGTTCAAAGCGGGACCGGATGATGCATTGCCGGACGGGCTGCTCGATGCGCACTGTCTGGAAATATATGATCCGGATCAGGAGCTTAGAGCATCTCACTTGACTGATACAAATTCTGGACTTGTCGAGCGCGGAATTTGTGCGCTACCCTATGTGCGGCAATCTGACCAGAAGATCGTCTATTTTCCGTCCAACCTAATCGAAAATTTATTCGTCAGCAACGGTATGAGCGCCGGCAACACGGTTTTTGAGGCGCAAGTTCAGGGCTTATCTGAAATATTTGAGCGGGCGGTAAAGAAGAAGATCATTGAACAAGAGATTGTTTTACCCGATGTGCCAAAAGAAATTTTGGATAAGTATCCCCATATTCTCGCAGGTATTGATGAGCTAGAAGATAAAGGCTTTCCGGTGCTGGTTAAGGATGCGTCATTAGGCGGCGTGTATCCGGTTATGTGTGTCACCTTAATGAACCCTAAAACCGGGGGTGTTTTTGCATCTTTTGGTGCGCACCCAACTTTTGAAGTGGCACTTGAGCGGAGCCTGACGGAGCTTTTGCAGGGTAGGAGTTTCGAGGGGCTTAATGATGTGCCGCCCCCGACATTTAATAGCTTAGCGGTTTCTGAGCCAAATAATTTTGTTGAGCATTTTATAGACTCAACCGGTCTTGTTTCGTGGAAGTTCTTTAGTGAAAAGCATGACTATGATTTCTGTGAGTGGGATTTTTCAGGCACCAACGAGCAGGCAAATGCCACATTAATGGATATTCTTAGCCATATGGGTAAAGAGGTTTATGTGGCAACCTATGATGATTTTGGCGCCACCGCCTGCAGAATACTTGTTCCCGATTATTCAGAGATTTATCCCGTTGAGGACCTTATCTGGGATAATAATAACAGATCGCTTGGATTTAGATCAGATATTTTGAACATACACGTGCTCAATGACGCGGAGCTTGAAAACCTGCTTGAACGCCTAGAAGACAGTGAACTTGATAGCCGCACTGTGATTTCAAGCGTGATCGGCATTGAGTTTGATGAAAACACCGTGTGGGGAAAGCTGGATATTGGCGAGCTTAAGATTCTTATTCATTTGGCGCTTAAACAATATGAAGACGCCAAAGAACTCATATTCGACTTCCTTAACTTTAACGATAATACCGTGGCACGGATTTTATTTTATCAGGCGCTGGATGCCCTGCTTGATATTACATTGGACGACGATCTGGACGTGCAGGATTTCCTTCCCAATATGACCAGAATGTATGGCGGCGAGACAATGGAAAATGCCCTCGGATCAGTGACGGGTGATGTTAAATTTTACGGATTGACAAAAACGAGTATGAAACTGGAGGGCCTCGATAAGCATTTGAAGTTGATTGAAAGCTATCAAAAACTTCATAAAGCCCGGGAAGCCAGAATGGCAAAAGAAGTATAGATATACGGTTTAAATAAGACCCCGTTTATTGCGTCCACATTATTTGCCTTAGTAGTCCCAGAACCATTTAATGGACAGGTTATTATCATTATCCAGTGTGCGTCTTGTTACCAGTGACAGATTGCGGGAAAGACCCACTTCAACACTAGTTGCGGTTTGGCCCGTTGCGGGAGCCGTTGAGACTTCCACGTAAACATTATCGGTAAGATATTTCCCCCCTGTAATGGTGGTGCCATATTCTCTTGAGGCGTCGTTGTCGATTGACAGCCTATCAACGCCAATAGCGCTTCTTATGCCGCCCATAAGTCCCTGTCCGCCACCATTTGAAAGAGAATGAATAGCAGCCGCCAGCTGGACGGCTTCAACCGTAGTTAGCTGTGCGACAGATGTTCCAAATAGTATTCTTGCCATCACTTCATTTTCCGGCAAATAAGGTGTAGAGCTCATTTTAATACTAGGGTTTGAAGCGGGGCCGAAAATTCTGATGGTTGCTGTCATATCCGGTAGTTGGTGTTCTGCGAGAATTTCAATGATCGGATCATTGCTGCTATTTCCCGGGAATGAGAAACTGCCGCGGGTCAGGTTAAATCGTTTTCCGGAAAATTCGAAAAAACCTCTAATTTGAGACGCGGTACCGCCTATTATGGGTTCTTCTGAGGTTCCTGTAATTTTAAGATCGGCCTGCCATTCTGAATCCATCCCGAAGCTGCGAATGAATAATTTTCTTGGGGCGCGCAAATTAAGATCCAGATCGACAGGTTTCAGTTCTTCGTCTTGCTTGCCATTTTTGGCGACGATACCATCCGAATTGATTTCAGTAACATCCAAGGTTGGAATAGCAGGGCCACCCGCGTTAATGGCACCAATATCCGCATTCTCAATGTTGATATCACCCTTCAAACTGGATTGCTCAGAATTTTTTATGAATATCAATTCAGACGAGGTGGTGATCGAGAGTTCGGGTTGCCTCACCAGCTTCGCGCCTGCAAGGGATAAATTTACTTGAGCATTGTAATCAAGATCTTGATCGACCCGAATATCGGCCGTCGCGGCCATTGTGCCGTCCTCCCCATCATTTGCACTAAAGTGATCAAGTTTTAAATTGCGGTCAAGGATTGTTGCGGCCATATCAATATTACCAGCAACAAACCCGCTTTGCATATGTTCGTATCGCCCGGAAGAAAGTGTAAGCTCGCCATCAATATCTGGTTTGCTGATCGTGCCGCCTATGGTCAAGGTGGTTTGCAGATCACCACTGAGGTCGTGATCCGGCTGATTGACCACTGGCCAAATGCTCGCGACCTCGCCCTTCCAGTTTATATGTCCTTCTAAGATTGCCTGTTCATCAAGATGGGCAGTAAATGTTGCGGGATCAATTTTAAGTGGGATTTTTGCGTCAAAAATGGCGGAAAAACTCTCATCCAGAGACATAGTTCCGGTAATATCTGAACTTAATTCAGTAACTTTGCCAGTAACCGCGAAATTCATACTTTCAGCATAAATGCTGGATTGGTCAGGGAATTCTATATCGGTAAGGTTGAGGTTGAAATCGGTTAAAAAACTATCCAGTGATTTATTTAAATCCAACGTGCCGTTTAAATGACCTGTGAGCGGAAATTCTTGTAACAAAACTCTAATTGGTGCCAAGTCTGCATTGTCTGCTTCAATGTTCGCATGAACAGTATTTGAGATGACTTCTGCGCTGCCACTAATGGTGCCATCGCCGAGACCTAAAATAAACGGTGAAACCGCAATGTTGTCGTCCGCCATTATTATCCCGTCTTCGTGCTCAAAGGATATGGGGGTGTCACCAATTGATCCATTCATGGATGCTGTTAAAGTTTGAATATTTTGCTGATCCACTTTGAAATCACCCGTAAGCTCAATCTGATATGGCATGCTATTTGTACCATTGGCTATTGCAGTATAAGCAAACCCCTCTTTTATTTGATCCGCTGAAATTTGAGCGTCGGCAATTTGAAACTGTGGGTGCATGAGTTCGTTGATAATTGCTGTCAGTTTTACTCTTGGGTTGTTTTCAAGCAACAGCATATCGGCAGAGATTTCACCTGATTTCAGACTAACCAAATCAGCCTCGTTGAGAGACAGCAGTATATTTTCAAGATTTGCATTGAGGATAATTTTTTGCGCGGCATTTTCATCTGATAAGGTGATGCTCGCGTCTATATTCCCTGAGTTCACGCTATCCAGCTCTCGCTCATTCGTTTGAATAATAATTTCCCCTAAGGCAGGGTGCTCTGGTTGGAGGCTTATGTTGCCCGTCGCCTGATAGGGGCCCAAGGACAAATTTAAGTCGGGAAGATTGAAGGTTTCATTTTCTTTGGCCAATTTGGCATTCAGGATAAATAATCCAAAAGTGCTTTCGCTTTTACTTTCAAGAGTAGCCGCAACATCACCCAGAATATTATCTGCTACTAATTTTGCTGTCAAATCGGAAAGCGACAGCCCTTGAATATCTAGCGCGTTAAATCCAGTTTCAGCTTTCAATGAGGGGTTTTTCAAACTTCCGCTTAATGAACCCGTAATTTTTATGTTTCCTGTAAGAGACATTCCTTCAAGATTCTTTATCTGCTCCAGTTTTTCAAATTCCAGATTAAAAATTGCATCTCTAATTTGTTGCTCGGGTGATATCTCGCTCTCAGCTACGAAATTTATATGGTCAGCGTTGAGGGCAAGGTCACGAACGCGAAGCGTGCCCTCACTTGACTGTTCGATATCAACCTTTAATTTCTGTGCTGGTCCGATAAGTTCACTGATGAGCGCGTTTTCCAGTGTCATATTATCTGTGTTCAGTTCAATATCTGCTTTGAGGGGCGCATCATTATTCGCTCTAGCACCGCTCAGTGTCAGTTTTGCATTGCCCTTAAGGCCCACATCGACATCCATCGCCCTTGATATGTTTGATAAATCTGCAACCGTTACGCCAAGATTGACCGCTGCTGCGCCCGTCGTGTTGGCAAATGTTGCTTCAGCACCTATTTCCATGAAGCGGTTACCAAGGATGAATTGCTTTAAACTGACAAGGCTACTATTTTGATCAAATAATCCATCCAGGGCCCAAATAAATCCTGGCTCAACCAGTCCCTCAATGGCTTCAACGGAGCTTCCAGAAAGCGATATTATCTTTCCTTTAGAGGTTATCTTTATAGTCTGAGCAGCTAACTCGGCTTTGATCTCTCCTGCTAAGCGGGCTTCGATTTGATCAATTGTTCCTGCAGAAAAATCATCAAATGTAACGTGTAATTGAGGGCGTGATGATATGCTGGTTAAAACGCCGTTCATGTTAAATGGCGTGACGTACGCGGGTGCAATTATTGGCTGCAACGGACTGACATCAGTGAGGGCCAAGGTTAGATTTAACTGATCAAATATTTCTGGCTGGTTTAGATTGAGAGCCCCAATTGCGTCAATGTTCATAAAATGATTGTTGATGGCTGTAATTATGTCCCATTTGTCTTTACTTGACGATGGTTTCATATTCAGCTTAAAAAATGTCGGCTTAGAACCAATATCTGCAAATTCAGTTGGCAGAAAATTTTCAATGATTATTTCAGATAAAAGATCGAGTTCAGCGTCTTTAAAGCCCACATCAGTATGCGATATTTTTTTTTCACCGAGTAGAACGTCAATATTTCCTGACCAGTCATTGATCGGGCCTTGTCCGTTAATCTCTGCCACAATATCTTTCGCAACATCCAGCCCAGCAAGCGAAATGAAAAAACCATCTTTCGGCGCTGAAAGTGTCATATCAACATCCAATGACGAACCTTCACGAGGATAAGAAACGTCTATATGGATTTTGTCCTGATTGCTCTCACTATTAACAAGATTTGTTTTGATGGTTATCCCATCCGCCTCTGTTAGCTTCAACGCGCCACTAAGTTTAAAATTTGAACTGACATTCGCGAAAGTTTCACCAATGATTATTTTGGAAGCAGAAAAATTTTCAATGACTATATCAATAGGTAGTTCTGGCAATGTAAGTGTGAAGGGTGTTTGATCCTCCGGTTCGCTTTTTTCTTCAGGCGTTTCAGGGGTTCGTTTGAGGTCGACCAAATTTGCTGATATTTCTGAAACATGTAAAGTGCTTGCAAAAATAGAAGCGGGTGACCAGGTTGCTTTTATGTCCTGAATTTCCAGCCATATACCTTGCCGGTCAGAAAGGGTAACTGAAGATATCTGTAGATCGGAAAAAATTGATCCTTCTATCTCACCGATTGCTATTGAACTCTCTGCTGTCTTCAAACTGTCTTCTACCATGGAGGCGATTTTCTTGTGACCACTACCGCTGTCAAGATAACCGATCGCAACGACCACTAACGCCAACAATACGGCGGTGATGTAAGCACATATTTTTGCCATTTTTTTCCAAAGTGGTTTATTCGTGTTATGTGCGCGCTCTACCATCAAAACGCCTGTCCAAGACTTATATAAATTTGGAAATTACTATCGCTTTCACGTTTATTAAGGGGCACCGCAACATCAAAACGAAGCGGGCCAAATCCGGTGGCATAACGTGCTCCAACTCCTGCTGCGTATCTTAAATTATTGAATTTGGGTGTTGTGCTGTCATACACATTCCCGGCTTCGGCGAATGTGACAAATCCTAGGTTGTTTTCAAGTTTCCATCTGAATTCCGCGGCAAATTCATTGACCGAACGACCGCCGAGCGGTGTACTGTCAAAGGCGAGCGGACCAACGTGCTGAAATGCATACCCGCGAAGGGATCCGCCACCACCAGAGTAGAACCTCCGGGTCGCAGGTAATGTGTCGTTCTCGACACCAATAATTGATCCGAGCCTCGTTCTAATGGCAAAGATAAGATTTTCTTTCGCGGTCAGTGCAAAATAGGCGCTGGCACGAAATTCGCTTTTCAAGAATTTAAATGTTTCCTCACCGATACCGTAGCTGGGTGCGGTAATAATTGAAGCTCTTATCCCCCGGTTGGCGTCAAGTAGATTGTCCGAGCTATCCCAGCGAACACCAAATGGAAATGAAACTAGGAAAAAATCCCGGTCACCAAGTGTATCAGTAACATCACTATATTCCAGCTCGACATTTGCGAGCAGGGCCAGGTCGTCGGTCACAATGCGGTTAATACCCGCTCTGGTTTCAAGCACGTGGGCAAAAAACGCAGCCGTATCCTGACGTCTAAAAACGCCTTCGAATGACAAGGTTTGATCAAGACGTTTAAAATGCGGTATTTCTAGCAAGCTGGCTAGGGATTGTTCAATCTCAGAAGCGCGCGCTGTTATTTTTAATCTTTTACCATCACCCATTAAGTTTCTGTGTTGCCACGATACTTCGCCGCCAATGCCTTCTGCGGTCGAATAACCGACGGAGGTACCAATGGTTCTGTGTTTTGCTTCAATATGGTTGACCGTGATGGCAGCGTGGTCCTCACCTTGTGGCTGTATTTCAATGTTAATACCAGAAAAAAGGTTTGATTTGATAATGCGCTCTTGCAGTTCGTCGATATATCTTTGCTGATAATAACTGTCGCTTGGCCAGGTGATGAATTTGTCAATGAATTCGGCGTCAACCGCATCAAGTCCAGCAAGTTTAACGGTGCCCATTCGTCTGCGGATGCCGGGTTCCACATTGAAATTAATCGTCATTTCTTGTGTCTTGTGATCAACGACAAGGTCGCTTTGAATATCTTTGGCAAATGGATAACCAAATTTCGGCAATGTGGTTAAAATATTGGTTTCTGCATTTAAGACAGGGCCAGCTCTGGCGGGACTCCCCGTGGTGATATCTATAGCGTTATAAATGCTATTGCGGATATCTTCATCGGGCTCGTTGCTTTGATAATTTATTGTAATTTCGCCGAACTGGTAAAGGGGGCCAGGAACAACAGTCAATCTGATTTCGAAATGATTGCCGTTTCTTAGAAATTGTTCGAACATTTCGCCAGCGTAGTAACCTTCCGCTCTTAGTATCTGCGTCATAACGGCGAGATCAGTGTTTAGTTTGTTTCGCAGATTGGACACCGAAATCAAGGTTTTAGAGGCTTCGCGAACCAATAGAGAGGCTTCATCGAAAGTTTGTAGAATTTCCGAGTATTCTCCGTCCTCGAGGCCAATTATTTCAAAATTATAGGAAATGTCATCTGCAGCGTAGCTTTGGTTACTAAAGGAGAGCAGCACCAGAGCACAAAAAAACATCGTTTTAAGTCCGGCAAGCTTTCTTTTATCCCTGTTGAGCTGTTTATATAAATTTACTATCACGTTTGATTTTCACTGCTTTTTATTTTTTATAGCACTAGTGCCTAAATTTGGCCATTTCATGGTTTTTCTACAACTTTTATAATTTTTCAAATCTAGCATAAAAATTTTGATGCTCGCAGACAATTGTCCAATAATGAAAACATCAAATATTCTATGCGATTCTGAGCACACGTTCTATAAAGAAATAATTACGAGAGTCCCAGTTATTATAAGGAGAAAGCTGTTGAGTGATGAAACAGGATTTGGAGCCCTAAACGGATTACGGGTCATTGAACTTGGTCAACTTATAGCGGGGCCTTTTTGTGGGCAGTTGATGGCAGATCATGGTGCGGAAGTGATAAAAGTGGAGGCGCCAGAACGAGAAGATCCCATGCGCCACTGGGGGCAGAAAGGGCCGCTTTGGTGGCCTATTATTGCCCGTAACAAGAAATGCATTACTCTCAATCTTCGTGTCAAACGAGGTCAGGATCTGCTCAAGGAGCTTGTAAGGGAAAGTGATATACTGATCGAGAATTTTCGACCCGGTACCATGGAGAAATGGGGACTTGGTTATGAGCAACTCAAATCAGTAAATCCGGGTATTATTATGGTTCGCGTTTCAGGATATGGTCAGACGGGACCAGAACGCGAAAAGGCCGGTTATGGATCAATTGGCGAAGCTATGGGCGGCATGCGTTATCTGGCAGGAGATCCGTCTCTCCCGCCGAGCAGGATTGGCCTTTCAATCGGGGACAGTCTCGCCGCTACTTATGCCTGCCTTGGTGCGCTGATGGCGCTGCGTCACCGAGAGCAGACCGGTGAAGGGCAAGTGGTTGACAGCGCAATTTATGAAGGGGTGCTCGCCATGATGGAAAGTGTTGTTCCTGAATATACCCAGACAGGATTTATTCGTGAACGTACGGGATCGTTCCTACCGAAACTGGCACCTTCGAACGCCTATCCGACCCTTGACGGTGATCTGATCATTGGCGCAAACCAGGACAGTATTTTTGGACGGCTTTGTGATGCGATGGGTAGGCCGGACTTAGCGACAGATCCAAAATACATTGATCATTATTCGCGCGGTGAAAATCAGGCAGAGTTGGATAACGTGATTGCTGATTGGAGCAGACATCTGTCCTCCGAAGAGGTACTTGGACTGATGGAGGAACATGGCGTTCCCGCGGGTAAGATTTTTACTACTGAGGATATGCTGAATAACCCGCAATATAAGGCAAGACAATCAATCACCAAGGTCGAACATGACAAATATGATAATTTATATATGCAGAATGTTTCTCCCAAGCTATCAAAAACACCTGGAAATATTTGCTGGGCAGGCGTTACTGAGATGGGATCTCATAACGACGAAGTGTATGGTGGTATATTAGCCAAGGATGATGACGAAATTAGTGCCCTAAGACGTGAAAAAGTCATTTGATCAGGACGATGTATTTGTCCCCATAGCCTCGTTGACGAAGGCAATTTGATTGAGTTGTGCCCAATAATAAAATTTGACTCCACCGGGCAGAATAAATGCAACTAGGATTAGGACTATTGCCAAATTCTTGTGCATTTTGTTGGCAGACTTTTTCGGCCACAGGGCAAAATAGATGATGGCCGCATTGAGCGTCGAGAGGAGAATGAGTAAAAGCCATGTCATGGAGTATTCCTTTAATACTATTTGGCGAAAAGAGGTAGGATGGACCGTTCAATGATTTCAGGATACAACGATCCTGAGAAATGAAAAAGCACCTTGCCCTGGCTATCAATCACAAAAGTTTGTGGGATGGTCGAAAACCCCCACTCTGCATCAGCGTCTCCCTTTTTACCGGATGCGGTTAGATGAAACGGATTGCCATATCTCTCTAAAAACTGTTTTGTCCGCTCTGGATTGTCGCGGTAAGCAATGCCAATAATATTAATGTCTTGGTCGGCTAACTCCATCAACAGCGGATGCTCAACCTTGCAGGGGCCACACCAAGAGGCAAAGAAGTTTACGATCCTGATATCCTGCTTTGCAAGATCGGACCGACTTACTGTCTTTGATTGGTCATAGAGGTCGGGTAGTGTAAATTCAGGAATGTCTGCCATTTCCCAGTGCTCCTGCTCGCGAAGCCGATTATCTGCAAAAATCCATGAGATCTGCGTATATAGAATAAATACAGAAACCAGTAGCAATAATTTTCTCATAAAATCTCCCGGGGAAAAATCGTCCATAGTAAGGCTAGCAGGTCATTTATTTGGTTGCAATATAATATGGCTGAGATCCATCGGTGTTTTTCCTTTGAGTGCCATTAATATGCCTTTTGCGAATTTAACCTCTAGATTTATAAAAGGATTTTAAGGTATGGTTTCATCATAACGGGTTCAGGTAAACTAGGGATGGGGTTAGTATGACAGAAAAGGTAAGTCCGAAATTTTCAGATATTGATATCTGGTCAACTGAGGACATGATTAGAGTGATGTTTGAGGGACAGGTCGAGGCCGTCGCCGCGATTGAAAGCTCGATACATGACGTAGCAGAGGCGGCGAAGGCCGCCGCTGATAAATTGGAAGATGTGGGTCGTCTTGTCTATGTCGGTGCCGGAACATCGGGGCGCCTGGCGGTGCAGGATGGTGCGGAACTCACGCCGACTTTTGCTTGGCCGACAGAGCGAACCGTATTTTGCATGGCTGGTGGTATGGGAGCGCTGACCGTCAGTGTTGAGGGCGCAGAGGATAATTTCGATGATGGTGTCGCTGAAATGGACCGCGTCGGTCTTGGCGTTAATGACGTGGTCGTCGCCGTAGCCGCGAGCGGAACAACACCTTTCACGCTTGGTGCGGTTAGCCGCGCGAACGCTATTGGTGCCTTAACAATCGGCATTTCGAACAATGCGAAAACCCCGTTGCTGGAGAGTGCCGAACACGCGATTTTGGTTGAAACCGGTAGTGAAATTATAGCCGGATCAACGCGCATGAAGGCCGGGACGAGCCAAAAAGCGATCCTCAATATGCTTTCAACCGCCATCATGACAAAACTGGGCAGGGTTTATAACGGCTTGATGGTTGATATGATTGTGTCCAACGATAAGCTGGAAAAGCGTGCCATTAACATGATTTGTGATATTGCGCACTGTTCTTCGGACATCGCCGTCGCCGCGCTTCAAGCTGCGGATAAACATATTAAGACCGCAGTTCTTATCAGCTTGGGCGAAAGCGTAAGCCAAAGCCGGTTGATTTTGAATCAGGCCCAGGGAAACTTGCGTGGTGCCCTGGAAATACTCAAAGCGAAATCATAACGGGAGCACTATTTTTTTGTCTTCTGGCGGTCGCTACGGCCGATTTATAAACTCCACCCGTCTCTATATTCTCTCATGACAAATTGATTGGCCGGATCAAAATTCGTTATGCTCATTAACTTGCCATCCCACAGCAGCTTCTTGCGTCCAGGGAAATCAAACTGATCGCCATTTTGTTCGCGTAAGTTATAGCTTCTGATGGCCAAATTGCCCATCAGGATCGATTCTGTGAGCGGACCTGCGAAATCAAATGACGAGGTAAGGGCTTTATGTTTGGCACCGCCGTAACCGTCTTTGCACGCGTCAACCCACTGTCTGTGGTGACCATTTTCTGGCAAGGCAAGCTCGACGTCTTCGAGCGCGTCGGTATCAAATTTAATCATTTCTCCGGTATTGAAATAGATCTTTGGATTTTCTGCATAGGTGCCGCAGGTCATAATACCTTTGTCGCCCATCATGATCACCCCATTCGTACTGCCCGGGTCACCGATGTCATGATCAGCGGGTATTAGATCTGGGTGAAATGGCCTCAATCCGCCATCGGTCCAGGTCAACTTTACACTGACGGGATTTTTGTTACTGGCCGGGAACGTGAGTTGCGTTCTTGAGGACGGTGGGCAGGATTCCGGCAGATAGTCTGGCACCCAATCTTGGGAATATATGGCACCGACGCTGCTTTCAACCTCCGTAGGGTAACCAAGCCCAAGTACTCTGAAAGGAGGGTCAATAAGATGGCAAGCCATGTCGCCCAGCGCCCCTGTTCCGAAATTCCACCAGCCACGCCATTTAAACGGATGATAAAGGGGGTGATAATCGACCCACTTCGCCGGACCGATCCAATTGTCCCAGTTAAGACCGTCCATCATGGCGGGCATCTGAGTTGGTGTTTTAATACCCTGCGGCCATACCGGGCGATTGGTCCAGACCTGAACTTCATTGACATTGCCGATCAATCCCTCGTCAAACCATTTCATCATTTGCTTGACACCGGGACCCGAAGCGCCCTGATTTCCCATCTGGGTTACTATTTTATACTGCTCGGCGCTTTTGGTTAAAGTTCTCGCTTCATAAATGTTATGTGTCAGCGGTTTTTGAACATAGGTATGGATACCTCGTCGCATTGCATTCATCGTAATAACAGCGTGAGTATGGTCGGGGGTGGAAACGGTGATGGCATCAATATCCGTCATTTCATCCAACAGTTTTCTAAAGTCTTTATACTTTCTGGCATTTGGAAATTTTTCAAAGGCGTCCGCCGCCATATTCCAGTCCACATCACAAATCGCGGCTATATTTGATGCTCCATCCCCCCAGGCATTTACTGCGTCAGAATAACCTTTACCACCACCGCCAATTACGGCAATGTTGAGCTGATCGCTTGGCGCCGTAAAACCTTGCCCAAGCACATGCCTGGGAACAATTGAAAAGCCGATTGCTGCTGCGGCACCTTTTTTAATAAAAGATCTTCTTGAGGTGTTTTGTGGTGGTTTCATGTGAATGCTCCCTTTATGCTTACCTTATAAGAGAATTTGACGTGCGTCACTGGTAAATTATCGCTACAGTGTGCGCTTGTGAATTTGTCAATCTGATTTTATAAAGACAATGATAATAATAGATAATAATAAAAAAGTGGGAAGAAAATGGATAAAGATAAACGGCGGGGGCTTAAGTTCGATAGTAAAGCGGTATATTGCCCGCCTGACGAGGCAACGAAATCAATCAGTCCACCGATCATTATGTCATCAAGTTTTCAATATGACGCTGAAATATTTCAGCGCATCGTCGATGGTGCCCGCAAGGAAGTGAATATTTACGGTCGCTGCGGCAATCCGTCTGAGTATCAATTTGAAGAACAAATGATGATGATCGAAGGGGCCGACGCCTGTCTTGCTACCGCATCAGGAATGGCGGCTATTTCGGTTGCGCTTCTTGGCCTGCTTAAAAGTGGTGATCATATCGTCTGCGACTGGACCACTTATAGCTCAACCCATGAAATGCTTGATCACCGGCTCACTGACTATAATATTGAAACCACCTTTGTCGACACGGCCGATGTGGATGCTGTTCGCGCAGCACTGCGGGACAATACTAAAGTCCTCTATTTTGAAACAATTGCCAACCCGTCCATGAAAGTGGCAGAAATGGCGCCGCTGGTGGAAATGGCCCATGAACGGGACATTGTTGTTATGTGCGATAACACGTTTGCCAGCCCCTATGTGATGCGTCCACTGGATCATGGTGTTGATATTGTTTTGGAAAGTGCGACCAAATTTATTGGCGGTCACAGTGATGTTATTGGTGGTGCTATATCCATGAAATCGGATCTGCTACCAAAAGACTTTCTTGAACAAATTCGCTGGAATACAATGGTCAAGCTCGGTGCACCGATTGCGCCGTTTAATGCCTGGATGTTATCGCGCGGCATCCAAACCTTAAGTGTTCGCGTTGAGCGCGCCTGTCAATCTGCGGCAAAGCTTGCGCAGCATTTTGAAAGCCATCCGCTGGTGACGAAAGTCTGGTATCCGGGCCTCGGGTCCCATCCGCAGCACGCGATCGCCAAAGAACAAATGCCAAAATTCGGCGCGATGCTTACCTTTGATGTTGGCGATGGTAACCGCGCTCTTAAAGTGCTGGATAATCTTGAGCTATGTTGCTTTTCCGCAAGTCTAGGCGGCGTACGCACGACAACGCAGATACCGGCACTGATGGCTTTTCTTGATATTCCAGAAGAAGAGCGCCTCGAGATGGGAATTTCAAATGGAATGATCCGCGTTTCGGTTGGCCTTGAGGATGTGGACGACCTCATTGCTGATTTTGATGCGGCGCTTGCGCTTCTGTGATAGGACCATTTTATGCAATTAAAGAAAACACTTAGTTTTTGGGATGTCTTTGCCATTGCCCTTGGTCAGGTGATTGGCTCGGGTATTATGGTACTGATCGGTATTGGTATTGAATTTACCGCTTACGCGGTGCCGTTTGCATTTGTCCTTTCTGCAACGCTTTCTCTCATTAAACAAATGCCCGTGGTTTTTATGGGATCAGCGATGCCGGCGACCGGCGGGCTTTATGTCTATTGCAAGCGGGTGCTCGGCGATAAAATTGGTTTCTTTTTTCTCGCACTTCTTCTTATTACCCATATTCTCATTGCCCTCTTCGCCCTTGGGTTTGCCAATTACGCGGCGGCTCTTTTTCCGGCATTGGAAGACAATATAAAATATGTGGCTCTTGGTATATTGGTGATATTTTATTTCGTTAATCTAGTCGGTATTCGACAAGCGGCAGCAGTACAGAAGTTAATGATTGTTCTGCTTCTTACCGGTCTTTCTACACTTATCTTTTTTGGCATTTTGGAAGTCGATTACAGTAATTTCGTCGATCAGGAAAAACTATTTCCCGCTGGATGGTACGGATTTGCCCTTGCATGTGTGGTGATGTCCTTTGCTACCGGCGGGGCTTACTATGTATCGGAACTTGGCGGCGAAATGAAAAATCCGCACCATGATCTACCACGGGCAATTGTTTTTAGTACATTGATCGCTGCTTGTTTCTTCGCCCTTGTATCTATTGTTGCTGTTGGCATTCTTCCTGTTGAACAGACGGCGGGAAAAACCCTGTCAGAAGTTGCTAGAGCGATCCTGCCCCCGGCCGTTTACGGAGCTTTTATTGTCGGTGCAGGGCTGTTCGCCCTTGCGACAAGTATAAATTCAACCTTTTCATGGGCGACCAAGTCCGTGCTTATTGCCTGCGAAGATGGCTGGCTTCCTAAGGGGATAGCTGTCGTCAATAAAAGATTTAACACGCCACATATATTGCTCACCATTTTGCTTCTCATCGGTGCAGCGCCGATACTGGCTGACTGGGATCTTACCTATATCATTATGCTGGGAAGCGGGTTGGTTTTTATCTATGATATGGTGCCGCTGGTTGCGGCCTTTATGCTTTCCAAAAGACTACCAGACGTGTTTGCTGCGGCTAAGCTGAAGATGTCTGAGAAAACACTAAAGACATTTAGTGTTGTTGGTATTCTTATTTTAGCGGGGCAAGCGGCCTTAACGTTTTCGGATATTGACCGCACGGGATGGATATTTATTATCGTTTATATTGTTTTTGTAATTGGCTATATTCAGGTTCGTTCAAAGAACAGACCCGTCTCTCATAAAAGCTAGAATTTTTTCCGTTTCTTTAAGAAGCTGTTCTTTGGATGTATTGTTTTCAATGACCAAATCTGCACCGTCTTTTATGCTTTTAATATGCTTGAAATAAGCTGGACGGACATCTTTCATATATTGTTCGGTCACGCTCTCCAAGGTTCTGTCACGTTCCTTCATATCCCGTTCAATCCGCCGCAGCAAAGCAAGATCAAGATCTACATTAACAAAAATATCAAAATCGCTGATCTCACTGATTAAGGAACCGGCAAATAATCCGTCTACAATTATGTGATTTTCTGTACTTACCGTTTCATAGCCCGCTCGTTCGCTAATTGTGAAGTCGTAAATTGGAATCTCGGCCTGACCCTCTTTCTTCAGATTATGTAAATGAGAATGCATGAGATCAACATCAAGTGCCGACGGGTAATCGAAATTGAAGAAACCGTTTCTTTCAATCTGTTCGGCTTTGCTGAAATAGTAGCGGTCAATGCTAAGAAGCAGGCTTCCTGGCATAGATTGGTGAATATGGTTGGCAAGGGTTGATTTGCCGGATCCACTTGCCCCGGATATGGTTATAATTTTCATGGACGAACTATAAATCCATCGTTGGGCTTTGCGCAATATTATTTATGACAATTGTCCGAAGGGCACTCAGTTTTCTAGATCAATTCTGAAAATATACTTGCCTTTAAAAATATAGTCATCTATAAAAATAGAAAAAGGGCAAAATGAATGACCGGACTTAGAGCAAAGCAAAAAGCACAGCGCCGTGACATGATTGAGGCGGCAGCAGGTGACTTATTTGAAGCCAAAGGCTTTGATGTTACCACCATCGAAGAAATAGCCGATAAGGCGCTTGTGTCACCAGCGACAGTTTACAATTATTACGGTAATAAAGGCGAGCTTCTTCTTGCGCTTATCGCCAAAGGTGAGGCACGTACCAGACGTAAGCTTAGCGAATTTGAAGAGCGGGTAGACAACGAAGATCCGGCAGAGCTGTTTGCAGACATTATTTGCTCGAACATGGATGATACTCTTAAATATATGTCACGGGAATTATGGGGGCATGCGGTGGCATATGTTGCAACAACCTCTGATCACGCAGTTGCACCGCGTTATCTTTCGGTCATAGCGGATGATCTTGCCAATGCACTGGTGGCTGCCATGAACCGATATATTAAAATGGGGGTTTTAAAGCCAGTAGATACAGAGCATTTCTGCTATATCATGACGCGTATAGAACGCTCGCATTTCCTTGGATATATTTATTTAAAGGCTATGACAGTGGAAGAAATGAACCTGGGAATTAAAAAAGATATCATGCTTCTGGTGGAAACATTAAAAGTGTAATCTGACCTCAAGTTATTAAAATAAAAAGATAAAGAACATCGCCCAAAATGTTATTTGGGCGATTTTTTGTGTGAAAGATCAACTTAAATAGCAGTCGAGAGTAAAAATATAGTTGACTATATAAATCTTGTCTGACATAAAAATACGGTAAGTTATAAAATATATCGGAGGACTTAATGTCTATTAAAGGGAAAATTACTACACTGGCGCTACTGTCAACAACGGCGCTTTGTACAATATCAACAAGTGCTATTGCGCAGCAAACTGACGAAGCTGCATCTGTATTTGATGTCATCACAGTGACGGCGACACGGCGCGATGCCAATGTACAAGATATTCCATATAATATCTCAGCAACCAGTGGTGCCGAAATTGAAAATAATCAAACAATCGACGCATCAGAATTAATTCGCTCGCTGCCGGGTATCGCATTCAGCGACCGCGGACCACGCAATGCCGCTGCATTTAATAGTTTCCGTATTCGCGGCCTCAATGTTGATGGCTCTGCTGCCGGTGATGTTCCTGCGTCCTCGGCGCCGACCGTGGCAACTTATATCAATGATACACCGATCTTTGCCAACATGCTGCTCAAGGATATGGAACGTGTTGAAGTCCTCAGAGGCCCACAAGGTACGCTCTATGGTTCTGGTGCTCTTGGTGGTGCTGTTCGCTTCATTACTCAAAAACCTCAACTTGGGGAATTTGGTGGCTATGTTAATGGCACCACAAGTCTGACAAAAGGCTCTGGTGGTGTTAATTGGTCGGGTGATGCGGTTGTGAATGTACCTTTGGGGGATACATTTGCAATGCGCGCTGTCGTCAGCCGCACCGACAATGCTGGTATCATCGACTATGTAAATGTATATGATTTAGATGCGGGCGGTGCGCCTGTTGTCCCCGGAGACATTCTTGATACAGATGCATCGTTTAGTACAGTGGAAGATGCGGATACCGTTGAGGTTGATTTCTTGCGCCTAAGCGCCCTTTGGCAAATGACTGAAAATGTTGATATCAATCTGATGTACTCGCTTCAACGTGATAATATTGGTAGCCGCCGCGCCACAGCGGAGGGTTTCTCAAATGGTTCTGGTGGCACTTATGGTGAGTATCAATCCGGTTCAGTTCAGTTGGAGCCAGCGGAATCTGACGTCGATTTATTTGCGGCTGAAGTGACCATTGATATGGGTTTTGCGACCTTGACATCTTCAAGTTCCTATTATGACGTTGACGGCTACGCCATTAGTGAAAACACTGGTTTTTATGCACAGAAAAACTGGCTTGGTGGTCTATATTACAACGCGCCACGTCCGCTTGCGCGTGCTGATCGCAGTTATGCGAACTCTGCGTTTGTTCAGGAACTGCGTCTCGTATCTGACAGTGACGGTCCTGTGAACTGGATCGTCGGTGGTTACTATCAGGACGAAGACAGAAATGTTGGTCAAACCAGTACGCTTGCCGGTTACGGTGCGTGGATGGATGCCGCTAACCCTTGGTCTTCTGATGGATTTGGTCAGGATGATAATGACAACGACTTCATATTCCGCGATAAAGCAAGTGTTAAGGAAAAAGCCCTATACGGTGAACTCACTTGGGACGTAACGGACAGTTTAAATGTTACCGGTGGTCTACGCTGGTTCGATAGTAAGGTGGGATCAGACGCTGAAGTGCAGCTTCCTTTCTGGGATAGTCTTGCTTCATGGGCGCCCGCTGTTACGGTGACAGAATCCGGCAAGAAAGACGTTCTCTTTAAGCTCAATGCATCCCTGGACGTCGGTGACGATTCCATGATTTACGGTACAATTTCAGAAGGATATCGCCGCGGCGGTGCATCTGCGGTACCAACACAAGGTAACTTCGCCGAAGATCCAGCTTGGTTAAGCTACGGCTCAGATGCCGTAACCAACTACGAAATTGGTTTTAAAGGCGAGACACACAATATGCGTTATACGGCGAGTGTGTTTTTGGTTGACTGGAAAGATCCGCAGATCAATACATCCACCACGAACTGGGGTTTCTTCACAGTTGCCAACGGCGACAAGGCAAAAACCAAGGGTGTCGAACTTGAACTTCAGGGCCGTCTGACCGATGAAATTGGTTATGCATTGGGTTATGCCTATGTGGATGCCAAGTTGACCGCTGATTTTAACAACTCAACTGGTGCGTTGATCGCGGCGAATGGTAACACCCTTCCAGGGGTGCCGGAACATATGCTTAATGTCAGCGTCGACTACACAAAGTATATTTCTGAAAACACGGAAATGACGCTACGTCTTGGGGGCTATGTTCAAAGCTCTACCCAAAACTACATCAATAATGATCATGCTACGTACGGCCATCAACACAAAGGTTTCTCAATCTGGAATGCTAGCGCAACCTTAAGATGGGACGAGACGAGCCTGACAATATTCGCGAAGAACCTATTTAATTCAGATGGTTCAACTGCATTGTTCTCGGAAGCCTGGATGGGGACTTCCCCGGCGCAAAACTACCTCGGTAGTGGTGCGAAACGGGAAATCACCTTACCGCGTACCATCGGCGCAGCGATTAGACACGATTTCTAATATCCTCCTAAAACGGGCCGGTGAGCTTAGTCTTGCTTTCCGGCCTACAATTGGGGCATCGTGAGGCACTTAATTATTTCTCACGATCATCAGGGAAGGGGCGTCTATGCAAAATGAAATTCAAAAAATTCATGGATTGATCCAGCAAAAACGCATCGGTGAAGCAGAAGCCCTCTGCAAACAAATCACGGCGAACTATCCTGATCATGCTGACGGGTGGATACAGTTAGCAAGAATTGGTCAATTGAAAGGAGATGGTAAAGCGATGTTACATTTTGCTCAAAATGCCCTTAAAGCCGCTCCTGATAATTATATCGCCCTGCTTCAGGAAGCAGAAGCCCTGCTGCATCTTCTCCATGTTAATGAAGCCAGTGAAAAATTAAGGATTCTTGAAAAAACGGCAGCCAAGCAACCGCGCGTTCTTCAACATGTCGCCGAACTTTATACCTATTCAGAAAATCATCAGGCCGCAATGCGCTGCTATAAACAAGCCCATAAACTCATCGGTGACGATGCAGGGCTTCTTTATAATATGGCCAATGCCGCCATTGCACTTGGTGATGGCGCCGAAGCGGAACGCCTGCTTGATGTCGTGATTGCAAAAAATCCGCACGACTATGATGCCTATTATAACCGCGCAACATACCGCAAGCATACTGCGGATGATAATCACACCCGCGAGATCGAAAACCTTCTTTCCAAGGATATAAAAAATCCGGGTGGCGAAGTTCAACTTCATTATGCTCTCGCCAAAGAATATGAAGATTTAGAGAACGCCTCTCAGGCTTTCGCGCATCTTAAAAAGGGTGCGGACAAAAGACGCGCCATGCTTTCCTACGATGTCAAAGATGATGTGGGGATACTGAATGAAATTGGTCGCATTATGGACGGTGCTTTTTTAAGGGACGTTCCGGCAACGAGTGATGAAGCGGGCCCCGTATTTATCCTGGGGCTGCCCAGAAGTGGTACAACATTGGTCGACCGAATAATCAGCTCACATTCACAAGTGCAAAGCTTGGGGGAGATAAACGATTTTGCTGTTGCCATGATGGCTCTGGCACCTAAAGCCACCAGCAAAACAGATTTGATTGCTAAAACAACTGAAATTGATTTTAGCGAACTGGCAAATATGTACCTGAGGACAACAGCCGAGAAGAACAAAAATACTGCTTATCTTATCGATAAAACGCCGGCCAATTTTCTTTATATCGGACTGATCGCAAAATCACTGCCCAACGCAAAAATTATTCACCTGCGCAGACAACCGATGGATAGCTGCTATGCCATGTATAAAACACTATTTCGCATGGGATATCCGTTTTCATACGATCTGGATGATCTTGGTAAATACTATGTGGCTTACCGCGCTTTGATGGACCATTGGGATGATGTACTGCCGGGTCGGGTCCTTCATGTGGACTATGAAAAACTGGTGTCCGGTCAGGAAGCTCAGTCAAAACGACTGATCGCTCACCTTGGGCTTGATTGGGAACAGGGGTGCCTTGATTTTCATGAAAATAAATCGGCCTCGTCAACGGCCAGTGCCGCTCAGATCCGACAGCCTCTTTACAGCAGTTCTGTGGACAAATGGAAACTTTATGAAAGCGACCTTGCACCGCTAAAAGCCCGGCTCGAAAAAGCGGGGATAGCGGTATGAGTATCGGAAAAATCCTGACATTGCTCATAGTCTCTATTGCGTCTCAAGCCGCTCATGCACAAAGTTACGACGATTACGCAATGCCGATAAATGCCAAAGCACCCGCAGGTCAGCTACAAGGTACACTTAAGCTGGCTGTCCGGGATGCTAAAATTAATACAAGAGTTATTCTTGATAATATCGACCTGACAACCAATGAGAAAAGTGGCTGGAACAGTTTGCCGTCCTTTGCATTTTCATTCGTACAAAGTGGTGATGCGGTCATCCCGACAATATCTGGGGCTGTCACTAATGATCATCCCAATTGGGAATGGGTATTGGCGCCAGGTAAGATTTGGGCGCAGGGCGATATATCCCGACTTTCAATACCTTTTGCTTTAATGGAAAAAAATGAAAATTGTCTTCACAACGGTGTTTTGCGAGTAATAATTGAAGACAAAAAAATCATTTCCAAAGCAGACTTTCTCATTGCCAGCGAAACGTGTTCTTACGTAAAATTTGATATGTGGGGTGAGATGGACGCGCGCTGGCAATCGCATGAAATAGAGAATGCTAAAAATTTGATAGATAATTTTCAGCGCGCAGAAAATACCAATATACAAGTGCGCGACGTGGCTGACTTGAGTGCAGACTATCCGGAGATTGAATTGGATAATCTCAGCGAAAAAGCGCATATCAGAGAAGAAGACATGACATTTTACGGCATTCTAAAAGATAATGTCCACTATGTCAGTGGCTGCCAGACCAGAGTAGGCCAATACCCGCATTGTGGCCAGATGCTCATACCGTCTTATTCCTTTGCCAAATCGATTGTTGCCGCCTTTTCGTTGATGAGCCTCGAAAAGCTGTACCCGGGCACGACAGAGCTAAAAATTAGTCACTATGTGCCACAGTGTCAGGGCGAAGCATGGGATGACGTGAGATTTATTGACGCTCTGAATATGACAACGGGCAATTATCATTCGCGTGACGCCGTAGCCGATGAAGCTGCTGTAGGATATAGAAAACTATTCACGAGCATGACCCACAGTGAAAAAATAGAATTTTCATGTAACTATTTTCCCAGACAGGAAAAACCGGGATCCTCATTCGTTTATCACACATCAGACACATACATACTCGGTGCAGCCATGAGCGCTTTGTGGAAAGAACATCATCAACAGGAAAGTGATTTTTTCAACGATTTAATTGTCAAAAGCATTTTTGAGCCGCTTGGCCTTAGCGCATCCACGAAATGGATAAGACGTAGTTATGATGACGAGGCGCAGCCTTTTACAGGTTGGGGAATGTTATTAAACCGAAACGATCTTGTAAAATTGATGACTTTCCTCGGGGGTTATAATGAACATCTCGATCCGACCAAGGTTTTTGCTGATGAAATGTTCAGGACGGCGATGAATGCTGCGCAGTCAACACGACCGACAGCAAATGAAATTTATGGGTACGCTAATGGTTTCTGGGCTTATAACTTAAAGAATAAACTTGGCTGTGCCGTTGATCATTATGCGCCCCATATGTCGGGTTTTGGCGGACTGTCTGCCGTTATATTGTCAGCCAGAATGGGCTATTATTCAATCAGCGACGGTGGCACCCATGCCTTTTTGAATGCGCTTTTCGAACTTCATAAAATTTCTCCTTTATGTGAAGGAGCAGTCAATGATTAAAGCAGCACCGGAAGGATTAATCGCCGCCATTTTGCTTTCGTTTCTTTCAACGGCAGGGCTGTTTTACGTTAATCTTGGTGGTGCGTTCCTGTCTGCCTTTGTCGATGGTCTTGGATTATCCCGCGAAGTGGCCGGCTATGTGACGGCGGCCAACAAATACGGCGCTGCTTTTGGGGCTCTTCTGGCGGTATTTTCTGCGGGAAGACTTCCGTGGCGTAAGGTCGCATATGTGGTGCTGGTGCTGATTATCAGCATTGACTTGATTTCCATGACCGTAAATGATGGAAATGCGCTCATTGCTATTCGCTTTCTTCATGGCACCGTTGGCGGTTTTTTGGTTGGTACGGGTTTTAGCGTTATTGCAAGAACAAGAACGCCTGACCGGGTTTTCGGTATGCTTCTCGTCGTTCAATATACCTGCGGTAGCATTGGTATTATGATTGTACCCAGACTTGTCCAGACTATGGGCCACGGGGTTGTTTTTGGGGCATTGATCATCTTCAGTTTTGTGACCCTGTTGATGGTGCCGTTTATTGCTGATTACCATGTTGAAAAAACTGATCAAGATGTGAAAAAAGCTGGTCAGTTCGCGGATGTTTTAACCAAACCTCTGGTCATCGCACTTGCCGCGATCTTTTTTTTCCAGGCCGCAAATATGGGTGTAGCCGATTATATTTTTGAACTTGGTAAAGATGAAGGTCTAACCACAAATGCAATGAGCACCATGGTCAGTATTGCCAATTGGGTGGCTATCGGCGGGGCTGTTCTGGTTTATGTTTTTGGTATTCGCTTTGGCAGAGCGCTGCCCATTACAATTGGCCTGATTATCAGCATTTCTGGTACAGCGGCGTTTCATTGGTCTGAATTCCCGACCGTTTACTTTCTGGCTAACGCCATTACTGGTGTGATGTGGGCGTTTCTCATTCCCTACTTGCTCGGTCTTAGTGCGGCATTTGATAAGCAGGGAAGAACAGCCGCACTTGCCGGTTTTGTTTCAAAAATGGGACTGGCATCGGGGCCAATGGCTGCGGCGCTGTTGGTCGGAGAGGGCAATTTCACACTCATTCTCAATGTGGCGATTATCAGTCTTATTCTATGCGGTATCGCCGCTTACATACCAGCGAAATTATTGGATAAAGAAATACTAAATACAAGAATAAAGGTTTAAGAAAAATGTCAAATTTTGCAATAGCGGGACTACAATTGTCATTGGCTCCAACTGATAATCTTGATCTGGTGATCAAGAAAACCAGAAAAACTCTGGCCCGATTTCCTTGGGTTCAGATGGTGGTGGCCAGTGAGCTTGCCATTTGCGGCGCCGTACCCGGTCAAGCCGAAACACTGCCGTCAAGGACCGAGGAAAGACTTTGCACCCTCGCCAAAGAATTGGGTATCTGGTTTATTCCCGGATCACTTTATGAAAAGCGCGGCGGCAAGGTTTATAACACGACACCAGTGATCAATCCCGAGGGTGAGGTGGTCAATCGATATAGCAAAATATACCCATTTTATCCTTACGAAAAAGATGTTGAAGGTGGTGATAGTATCTGTGTGTTTGACGTGCCGGATGTTGGCCGCTTTGGCATTTCCATTTGCTACGATATTTGGTTTCCCGAAACCAGCCGCGCCATGGCTTTTGAAGGAGTGGAGGTGATTATTCATCCGACGCTCACCGATACACAGGACCGTGATGTGGAGCTCTCCATCATTCGTGCGACCGCCGCGCAAAACCAATGTTATGTGATCGATGTCAATGGAACCGGGGAGCAGGCATGGGGAAGATCACAGTTTGTTGGTCCGGAAGCAGATGTCATTCATAGTGCTGGTCGCGGCGAAGAGATTATGTTAATTGATGTGGACCTAGCCCGTGTACGTCGCACCCGTGAACGTGGCATACTCGGTCTTGGCCAACCGTTAAAAAGTTTTAGGGATGCAAGACTGTTTATGTCCGGTGAAAGCGATTACCTGAGTAGCCTTGGACCGTTAACCGTTCCTGTAAGAGAGAAGTAGAGAAGTTAAAATGGAATATAAATTAAATGTAGTGAAAGACTATATTGGTCTTTCAGATGGTTTAACCGTCATAAATCCAGCCAACGGCGAAAAAATCGCAATCGTTAAAGATTATAGTGTTTCTGAAACCGAGAAGCATGTAGAGCTGGCAAACGCGGCCTTTAAAACATGGTCAGTAAAAACCGCCAAAGAAAGAAGCGCTGTCCTTCGAAAATGGTACGAGCTGATACTCGAAAATACTGAGGCGCTTGCGCATCTTATTACGATTGAGTGTGGTAAGCCACTTTTTGAAGCCCGCGGTGAGGTGGCTTACGCAGCATCATTCATTGAATGGTTTGCAGAGGAAGGTAAGCGCATCTACGGTGATGTCATTCCAACGCACATGACCGATAGAAGAATACTTGCGCTAAAGCAGCCGATCGGCGTTATTGCGGCCATAACACCATGGAATTTTCCACTGGCAATGATCACTAGAAAAGTGGGTCCTGCGCTTGCCGCGGGTTGCACAGCATTGGTAAAACCTGCTGAAGCAACACCACTTTCAGCGCTTGCACTTGAAGCACTGGCAAAGCAAGCCGGACTTCCTGAAAATGTGATGAAAGTGATAACCACGACTAAACCAGCGGATATTGGTGGGGTATTTACCACTCACCCAACCATTCGCAAGATCACTTTCACCGGATCAACCGCCATCGGCAAATTGCTGATGCAGCAATCGGCGAGCACCGTTAAAAAAGTGAGCATGGAACTTGGCGGCAATGCGCCTTTTATTGTCTTTAATGACGCTGATATTGACGCCGCAGTTGCTGGTGCCATGGTTTCCAAATACCGCAATGCCGGACAGACTTGTGTTTGTGCCAACCGTTTTTATGTGCATGAAGATGTCCATGATGAATTTGTTGAAAAATTCGGTACCGCCATTAGCGCGCTTAAAATCGGCAACGGTGTCGACGACGGTGTTGAGATCGGACCTGTTATCAACGGAGCAGCCGTGGAAAAAATCGCCTCACTGGTTGAAGCATCTAAAGCTGACGGTGCCACAGTCGCACTCGGCGGAACGCGGCATGAGGCGGGTGAAAATTACTACGCACCAACGCTAATCACTGGGGTGACGATGGATATGGAAATTGCCAACGCGGAAATATTTGGTCCTGTTGCGACGATATTCAAATTTAAAGACGAAAAAGAAGTGGTCGCGATGGCCAATGACACGCCCTTCGGTCTTGCGTGCTATTTTTACAGCCGTGATCTTGGCCGGGTTTGGCGGGTTGCAGAAGCACTCGAATACGGTATCGTCGGTATAAATGAAGGGATTATTTCCACGGAAGTAGCCCCGTTTGGTGGTGTTAAGGAATCTGGCATTGGCCGCGAAGGTTCAAAATACGGTATAGAAGATTATATTGAAATTAAATACTGCCTGATGGGAGGGCTAAACTCATGACTACAAATAAAGAACTTTGGGCGCGCCGTGAGGCGGCTATTCCACGTGGTATCGGAACCATGCATCAACGTTTTGCCGTAAGCGCAAACAATGCTGAAATCATCGACGTCGAAGGCAACAGATACATCGATTTTGCTGCTGGCATCGCCGTGACCAATACCGGGCATAGTGATCCACGTATTACCGAAGCAGTAAAAGCGCAGATTGATAATTTTTCACATACTTGTTTCCAAGTTAATCCCTATGAGAGCTATATTGAACTTGCAGAGAAAGTCAATGAACTTGCGCCAGGTGATACCCCGAAGAAAAGTATTTTTCTGACCACCGGTGCAGAAGCCGTTGAAAACGCGATTAAAATAGCCCGCGCGGCGACGGGCCGTTCCGGCATCGTTGCTTTTAAAGGTGCCTTTCATGGACGTACAATGATGGGCATGGCTCTTACTGGTAAAGTCGCGCCCTATAAAGTGGGATTTGGTCCATTTCCGTCAGATGTTTACCACGTGCCGTTTCCTATCTCCTATCATGGCATTACAGAGGAGATGTCCTTAGACGCACTTGAAGCGCTGTTTAAATCGGATATTGAACCATCCCGGGTTGCCGCGCTTATAATTGAACCGGTGCAGGGTGAGGGTGGTTTCTACCAAGCATCGCCAAGTTTTATGCAATCCCTTAGGAAAATTTGTGATGAGCATGGTATTTTGCTCATCTGCGACGAAATTCAAACGGGTTTTGCACGAACGGGTAAGATGTTCGCGACCGAACATACGGGCGTAGAACCGGACTTGATGACGGCGGCAAAGGCTATGGCGGGCGGTTTTCCCATTTCCGCGGTTATTGGTAAAGCTGACATTATGGATGCTGCAGCACCGGGCGGTCTTGGCGGCACATATGGGGGGTCACCGCTTGGTTGTGTGGCTGGTCTTAAGGTACTTGAAATCATTGAAAGTGATAATCTTTGTGAGCGGGCACAGGAAATAGGGAAATTGTTTGCCGAGCGTCTTGCCAAGATGAGATCTAACAAAATCACTTGTCTCGGTGAAATTCGTAATGTCGGTGCCATGATCGCTGTGGAGATGGTAAAGGATGGTGACGCAAATAAACCTGATGCTGAGCTGACCAAAGTAATCGTTGAAAAGGCCGCTGAGAAAGGGCTGATCCTTCTATCCTGTGGTGTGCGCGGAAATGTGATACGCTTCCTTCCGGCGCTTACAGCATCCGATGAGGTGCTCAATGAGGGACTTGATATCCTAGCGGCGGTACTTGAAGAAACCGTTTAGTAATAATGAAAACGGGTCGGCTACTTACCTGAAAGTAGCTGACCCGTTTTTTAAATCATAAAGTACAAAACAATAACATATATTTCTATAGTCTAAAAAAAATATCCCGCCAAGATGTGTAGTCGTTACGGCCTTTACTCTTATATTTAGGGTTATTTATTCAAATTCAAAATCAATATAGACACATCGTATGATTGAATTGTTACCGTAAGATTTCCAAAATGGTAATTATTTGTAATAAAATGTAATTATATGTAATTGTAACAGTGGCCATGTACCGCAGTTTCGCCAAAATTCATTTTTTATTTTCTATATTTAGTTAAATTTATTATAAAAAGAAGTGCGTACATACGCGTTTCGTACGATTGCGGCTTAAATTTAGAGTAGATTGGCAAAGTGATCAGACAATTATTAAGACATATTGCAGTAATGATGTTGCTCCTGTGTAGCTGCTATAGCGTTTGTTATGGTCAAAGTGCCAATACAGGCGAGCAATATGATTCACTATTTTTCGATAAAAATATACTGACCGACGAAGAAAAAAAATGGGTCGCAGCACATCCTGTTATTAAAGCAACAAGCAAGAATGCGACTGCACCAAACGAATTTATTCGTGGTGGGGAACCAGTCGGTTTTTCGGTAGATTATCTTAATCTTGTGGCCCAAAATGTAGGACTTGAGATTGAGTATGTCCATGGCTTTAGCTGGGGCGTACTTTTGCACAAACTTGAAAATCGCGAAATAGATATTTCTCATAATATTTTTAAAAACGAAGAGCGCGAAAAATATCTAAATTTTACGAATCCCTACATGGATCTCGAACCAGCTTTTTTCGGCCGTGTTGGTTCAGACGCGATTGAAACTATTGACAATCTAAACGGTAAAAAAATAGGTGTCGTTAAAGGCTGGTCTCTCAACAATGAATATAAAGAAAACTATCCTGACTTAAATTTTATAGAACTCGATACATCTATAGACGCTGCCCTTGCTCTTTCAAATGGTGATATTGATCTTTATATTACAACGCTGTTGATTGGAAACACACTTGTCGAAAAGAACTTCATCACAAATGTTGAAGTGGTGGGTAGAACCGAATTCCTTAAAATAACAAATAACAACGGCGCGCGGATCGCAATCCGCAACGACTGGCCTCAACTTTTGAAAATTATGGAAAAAGGAATGGCAGCTATAACAGAGCAGCAAATTAGTGCTCTCAATCAGAAATGGTTGATGCCTGCGGGGGGCGCATCTGTACTGCCACTTACGGCTGACGAAATATCATGGCTTCGAGAAAATCCGGTCATTAAAGTTGCAGCAGACCCTTCTATTTTGCCGATTGAATTTATTAATGAAAACGGAAAAATAAGCGGAATATCAGGAGCGTATCTTGACATAATAGATGATAAATTGGGTGTTGAATTCAGGTGGATAGGAAATCAGACTTTCGACGAGGGAATGGCGAAAATCAGATCCAAGGAAGCGGATATGCTTTCAAGTGTATCTCCTTCACCGGAGAGGTCGGACTACCTGATTTTTACCGAAGGTTTTATGACAGTGAATAGCGCCATATTTGCGCGGGAAGGAGAAAAGCTTTTCGGGGATATGGAAGGTCTTGATGGATACAGCGTTGCAATGGCGAAAGGCTTTATTTCCAGTGAATGGTTAAGGCGGAATTACCCGAACATTGAAGTCATAGAGGCGCCAAGTAAAGTCGCCGCCCTAGAGCTCGTGTCCACAGGTGTTGCTGATGCTCATATCGGAAGTGTGGCGACAACATCCCACAACCTTGCTGTAGAAAATATCACCAATTTGGTTGTTGTCGGGGTAACACCGTTCGAGGCTGAAATTGTTATGGGCGTAAGATCAGAATTGCCGCTTCTGGCTAGCATTATGCAAAAAGCATTAAAATCAATATCAGATGAGGAACGAGCTGCTATCAACAGGCAGTGGATCGTGCTCAATCAACCGGAAATAAGGCAGGATTATAAACTGATCGGGCAAATTATTGTGGCTGCTGCGGCTTTAGTCATCCTTATTTTGATCTGGAACTATAGCTTGCGACAAGAAGTTAGAAGAAGAAAATTTAGCGAGGAAAGATTTCGTCAGATTGCAGAAACAGTTGAAGGCGTGTTTTTTGTCTGCTCTGCGGATTTAAGAAATGTAAATTATGTCAGTCCTATATTTGAAGAGTGGACCGGAAAAAAATGCCAGAAGCTGTATGATACTCCAACAACCTGGATTGATATTATTCACCCGGATGATCGAACTTTATTCAGGGACGCGGTTGAACGGGCCATTGGCAGCGATTATTCAACACGCTTCCCGGACTACAGAATAATTGATGCACAAAACAAAACGAGATGGCTGACCACACAAGTACATCCCATCAGAAGCGAGGATGGCAAGGTGCAAAGCATCGTTGGTTTTATGAATGACATCACCACAAGTATCGAGTCCAGAGCGAAACTGACAGAAATTAGCAACCAGTTTCAAAATGCTTTTCATCATGCGTCTCATGGTATGGCGCTGATCTCGTTGGAAGGTCAGTTTATACGGGTCAATGATGCACTTTGTAGAATTCTTGGATATAATAGCGAAGAAATGCTGAAGCTGAATATAAAAACTGTAAGCCATTCAGACGATTTAAAGATCAGTACCAGTCTGATGGGCGAAGTTATTGATGGCAAGAGACAGTCGTTTCAATTACAGAAGCAACAACTTTGTAGTGACGGTAGTTATGTACATACTCAGCTCAATGTATCTATGGTCAGGGATGACGTGGGCAATCCTGTTCATTTTGTTGCACAGATTCAGGATCTCTCAGAGCTTAAAGAGCGAGAAGAACAGTTGCGTCACTCCCAGAAAATGGACGCGGTCGGTAAACTTACCGGAGGTATCGCTCATGACTTTAATAATATTCTCGGTATTATTCTTGGAAATCTTGAAATCTTAAAAACAACAATGCCAGAGGAACCGAGCTCAGCACTTAGACTGGAGAAGGCGATCAGTGGGGTCGACCGGGGATCGAATTTGATCAAAAAGCTTCTCAGCTTTTCGAGAAAAACATCCTCCAGAACGGGGCCTGTTAATGTAAATGATGTTATTGGTAATTTAAGCGAATTTATTAAGCGGTCTTTTACGGTGTCGATCAATGTTCAGACAGTGTTGGAGAACGATATCTGGCCTGCTGAAGTGGACGGCGGAGACCTTGAAGATGCTATTCTTAATTTAACACTAAATGCCAGAGATGCAATGAACGGCGGCGGTGACCTTATTATAGAAACCAAGAATGTTGTACTTGGCGAGCAGTATGTCGATCAGAATCCAGGCAGTCGTTTGGGTGATCATATTGAAATATCGGTGCGTGACAATGGTGAGGGTATAGCGCCGGAGCTTATAGATAAAATTTTAGAGCCATTTTTCACGACCAAGCCTGTCAACAAGGGTACTGGTCTTGGGCTAAGCATGGTCCATGGATTTATTCAACGATCAAAAGGCCACATGAGAATTTATTCAGACGTCAATTGTGGGACGACAATTAAATTATTTATTCCAAGGTCCGGCAAAAAAATGTCCGAAAGCAAATTGCTCAAGCGGACAGAAAATAAGCTTCCGAAGGGAAATGAAACCATATTAATAGTGGATGATGAAAAACATCTCTGTGAAGTGGCGCAGGCGCAGCTGACTGATCTTGGCTATTCGGTTTACACTGCAAATAATGCATCGAATGCACTGGAATTATTGTCTAAAATTCAGAAAGTTGATTTGTTGTTCAGTGATATTGTGATGCCGGATAATCTTGATGGTTATGAAATGGCCAGTTCTGCGTTACAAATTCAGCCGACCCTAAAAATATTGTTAACAACCGGGTTTAGTCAGAATCTAGAAGAAAATATCAAAGAGGAAGATAAAATCCTAGCCTCGCTTGCGCACAACATGCTGCATAAGCCCTACAATCAACATGAGCTGGCCATGGCAATAAGAAAGTCGCTGGATGTTTAAGGCGTATTTAGTCTAACTGGGCAATAAACATATAGCCTGTTTGTCTGATTGTTTTTATGAATTTGGGATTTTTAGGGTCATCGCCAAGCTTTTTTCTGATCTTGGCAACCATTACATCCAAGCTGCGATCAAAAGGCAGATGCTCGCGTTTGCTACTGCTTACGCTATCAAGGAGCTGCTCGCGGCTTAAGGTCCGACCCGCGGCTTCGATCAGCGCTTGCAATATAAAAAATTCATGACTGGTAATCGTTTTTTCCTGTCTTTCAGGATCGACCAATCTTTGTGAACTGATATTTAATTCCCAACCTTCAAATCTAACCAGTGATGTTCTTTCTAGCTCGTTCTTTTTTACATCGACTGGTGGGGTTGCTCGCCTTAGAACAGATTTTATACGTGCTATGAGCTCGTGTGAATGAAATGGTTTGGTGATGTAATCATCGGCCCCTAGTTCAAGCCCGAGCACCTTGTCGATAACATCCCCTTTACCGGTAAGCAACACGATGGGGATGTCGTTATTTGTCAAGGGCGGAGTAAAAACAGGCCACAGGGCGGCGTAAAA
>TARA_R110002096_G_scaffold342687_3_pt1 | contig 69127 bp, 59 predicted proteins | sample TARA_R110002096 | Tara Oceans TARA_R110002096 (sample SAMEA4397295) | marine metagenome | biome: Polar Biome; feature: [DCM] deep chlorophyll maximum layer (ENVO:01000326); material: water (ENVO:00002006), including particulate matter (ENVO:01000060) such as... | depth 35 m
TCGCCATTTTCCCGAAAATGGCTTCCCCCCTTAACAGCTTTCCATTTGTTCCATAATCATTCTAAAATCAAGATCAAACCCTTGTGTTTTAGTGGTGCCTTAGTGTTTAAAAATATTTTTATAAAAAGAAACTTTATAGAAAAAATAGGTGGCAATTTTTGTCGCTAAAGGCTATTAACGAAGTCAGGGAATTTGCTCGTAGAGAATGATGTCGTCGGCAATGTTTGCATGAGCTAAAAACAAATTTTAAGACTTGGATTTTAAGAGACAGTGTTTCAAGTCTTTATGGTGTGGACTGTCGCAAATTTGTAACCGAAGGGTGGGGCGCTAATGAACGAATTGCTGCTCGAATATCTTCCAATCTTGGTTTTCTTTATTATTGCTATTGTTATGGCGGCTATATTCGTATTGCTGCCTATTTTGGTAGTGAAGCAAAAACCGGATGCTGAAAAACTGTCCGCCTACGAGTGCGGATTTGAAGCTTTCACCGATATGCGAAAACAATTTGACGTGAGATTCTATCTCGTCGCTATTCTATTTATTATTTTTGATCTCGAAGTGGCGTTCTTGTTTCCGTGGGCTGTCGCCCTTGGAAGCATCGGAATGTTCGGTTTCGTATCCATGATGATTTTTCTTGGAGTGCTGACCGTTGGCTTCATTTATGAGTGGAGAAAAGGAGCTCTTGAATGGGAGTAGAAAATAAGTCAGATATGGGAATGCCAGCCATGCAGTCAGAAATGTCAGCAATGGAACAAGACGTATATTTTAAGACCATTCAGGATGATTTGGCAGATAAGGGTTTTGTTGTCACTTCGGTAGAAGATATTATCGCCTGGGCCAGAACCGGATCCCTTTGGTGGATGACTTTTGGTTTGGCCTGTTGCGCCGTTGAAATGATGCATACATCCATGTCGCGTTATGATGTGGAACGTTATGGTTTTGCACCGCGCGGTAGCCCCCGTCATTCTGACGTTATGATTGTCGCTGGAACGCTCACTAACAAAATGGCACCAGCCATGCGCAAGGTTTATGACCAGATGCCAGAGCCGCGCTATGTGATTTCAATGGGCTCATGTGCTAACGGCGGTGGTTATTACCATTATTCATATTCAGTGGTTCGTGGTTGTGACCGCATTGTTCCTGTTGATATTTACGTGCCCGGGTGCCCACCCACTGCAGAAGCGTTACTTTACGGTATTCTTCAGCTTCAGAAGAAGATTCGCCGTACAATAACCTTTGAGCGCTAGGAGAAGAATTAAATGAGTTCTGATGAAGAATTAAAAGATCTTGGCGAACATATTGTAAGTAAAAACAGTAACGACGTAATTGACTATAAAGTGGCTTATAATGAGCTTACTGTTAATGCACGACGCGATAAGATTACCAATTTACTTACCTTCCTGCGTGATGATGCAAATTGCAAATTTGTTCAGCTTTCAGATGTGTGTGGTGTTGACTACCCGGAGCGTGAAGAACGCTTTGATGTGGTTTACCATCTTCTGAGTATGCATCATAACCAACGGATCAGGGTTAAGATTACAACCGATGAAGAAACAACAGTTCCTTCCGTGTGTGATGTATTCCCATCCGCGAACTGGTACGAACGTGAAGCATGGGATATGTACGGTATTATGTTTGACGGCCATCCAGATCTTCGTCGCTTGCTGAGCGATTATGGCTTTCAGGGCCATCCATTGCGTAAAGATTTCCCGCTTACAGGATATGTCGAAGTCCGCTACTCCGAAGAAGAGAAGCGAGTCGTTTATGAGCCTGTGAAACTTGCGCAGGAATTTAGAACATTTGATTTCATGAGCCCATGGGAAGGTGCAAAATACATTCTTCCGGGCGACGAAAAGGCAGATGAAGAAGGGAAGGAGGGCTAAGTTATGGCTGAGGTTGATATCAAAAACTTTAACGTGAACTTTGGTCCGCAGCATCCTGCGGCTCATGGTGTTCTCCGTCTTATTCTTGAGCTTGATGGTGAGGTTGTGGAGCGTGCGGACCCGCATATTGGTCTCCTTCATCGTGGCACTGAAAAATTGATTGAACATAAAACATATTTACAGGCGATCCCTTATTTTGACCGCCTTGACTACGTGGCACCGATGAACCAGGAACATGCGTTTTGTCTGGCTATCGAAAAGCTGATGGATATTGAAGTGCCAAAGCGCGGTCAATATATCCGTGTTTTGTTTAGTGAAATTGGTCGTATTCTTAATCACCTAATGAATATCTGTTCTCACGCCACTGACGTTGGGGCGCTAACGCCGATGCTATGGGGGTTTGAGCAACGTGAAATATTGATGGAATTTTATGAAGCTGTTTGTGGTGCAAGGCTCCATGCCAATTATTTCCGTCCAGGTGGTGTTCATCAGGATATGCCTGCTGGTTTAGAGAAGCGCATACTTGAATTTTGCGATACGTTTCCGAAAGTGCTTTCCGATATGGAATGTCTTGTTGTTGAAAATAGAATTTTCAAGCAGCGCAATGTTGATATTGGTAAAGTAAACGCAGAGGAGGCATTTGCCCTTGGCCTTACGGGTGCAATGGTGCGTGGTTGTGATATTCCCTGGGATATTCGCCGCGCCGAGCCTTACGAAGTATACAGTGAGCTTGATTTTGACGTTATGGTCGGTAAAAACGGTGATTGTTATGACCGTTATATCCTTCGCATAGAAGAAATGTACCAGTCTGTAAAAATTATCCGTCAATGTATTGAAAAAATGCCGGACGGTCCGGTCTCATCTGTTGACCGCAAAGTAACACCGCCGCCACGGGCGGAGATCAAGACTTCAATGGAAGCTCTTATCCATCACTTTAAATTATATACCGAAGGGTTCAAAGTCCCCGAAGGTGAAGTCTATGCCGCGATTGAGGCACCCAAAGGCGAATTTGGTGTGTATCTCGTATCTGATGGCACCAACAAACCTTATCGTTGTCACATACGTGCCCCTGGATACGCGCATCTCGCTGCCATGGGTCATATTGCCAAGGGTTATATGCTAGCGGATATTCCGGCAATGATTGGTTCGTTCGATATTGTGTTCGGAGAAATTGACCGATGAGTGTGAATGTAAAAGACGCCGAAAAGTTTGTGTTTAGTCCTGAAAATCTGAAATGGACCAAAAGCCAACTGGCGAAATACCCTGAAAACCGCAAAGAAAGCTGCGTGATGCCTTTTTTGCACCGTGCACAGGAACAAAATAACGGATGGGTCAGCGTTCCGGTAATGGAATATATCGCTGATTTTCTTGATATGCCTTATATCCGGGTTCATGAAGTTGCGAGCTTTTATAGCATGTATAACCTTAAGCCGGTCGGCAAGCACGTGATTGAAGTTTGTACAACAACGCCGTGTTGGCTTCGTGGTTCCGACGATGTGGTTAAAGCTTGCAAAGAGGAGCTGGGCATCGGTTTTGGAGAAACGACCCGTGACGGCGAATATACTCTACTTGAAGTGGAATGTGCTGGGGCCTGCGTTAACGCGCCAGTCATTGCTTATAAGGAAGAGTATTTCGAAGATCTCGACGACAAAAGTACTCGTCAGTTCATTAAAGATTTGAAAGCAGGAAAGACACTTAAGCCGGGACCACAAAATGGTCGCTTTAAATCATGCCCGTTGGGCGGCCCCACGTCGCTTAAGGATATGGCACCAAATGATGCAACGTTTGGGGGAGATAAATAATGCTAAGCGATAAAGACCGTATCTTCACAAATTTATATGGCTTCGAAAGTCCGTTTCTTGAAGGCGCAAAAAAACGCGGCGATTGGGACGGTACTAAAGAAATCATAGCACGAGGCCACGATAGCTTAATCGACGAAATGAAAGAAAGCGGCCTACGTGGTCGTGGTGGTGCTGGTTTTCCAACCGGACTTAAATGGTCCTTTATGCCTAAAGAATCTGATGGTCGTCCGAGCTATCTTGTCGTCAATGCCGATGAAGGCGAGCCGGGCACATGTAAAGACCGCGAAATTATGCGCCACGATCCACATAAGCTGATCGAAGGCTGTTTGATCGCTGGTTTCGCCATGCGCGCAATTGCCGCATACATTTATATACGCGGTGAATTTGTTCATGAAGCCAATGTGCTTGAGCAGGCCATCGAAGAAGCACGTGCAGCGGGGCTTCTTGGTAAAGATGCTTGCGGCAGTGGCTATGATTTTGATGTCTTCGTTCACCGCGGTGCCGGAGCTTATATCTGCGGCGAGGAAACGGCACTGATCGAAAGCCTTGAAGGCAAAAAAGGCCAGCCGCGCCTTAAGCCACCATTTCCGGCCAATGTCGGCGTATTTGGTTGCCCGACCACAGTGAATAACGTCGAATCGATTGCGGTGGTACCAACCATCCTGCGCCGCGGTGGCGCATGGTTTGCGGGACTTGGACGCGAAAATAATACCGGAACAAAATTGTTCTGCATTTCCGGCCACGTGAATAATCCATGTAACGTCGAAGAAGAAATGGGTATTCCGCTGAAGGAGCTTATTGAAAAGCATGCCGGCGGTGTCCGCGGCGGTTGGGATAACCTGCTCGCGATCATCCCTGGTGGCTCATCGGTTCATATGATACCGAAATCTGTATGTGACGATGTGTTGATGGATTTTGACAGCCTTCGCGCTGAAGGTACCGGCCTTGGTACTGCGGCGGTGATTGTCATGGATAAATCAACCGACCTTCTTCGCGCCATCACAAGACTTTCTGCATTTTACAAGCACGAAAGCTGCGGCCAATGCACACCGTGCCGTGAGGGCACGGGCTGGATGTGGCGTGTGATGGAACGTCTGTGCACTGGTGAAGCGGAAATTGAAGAAATTGACATGTTGCTTGATGTGACTAAGCAGATCGAAGGACATACGATTTGTGCACTCGGCGACGCTGCTGCATGGCCCATTCAGGGATTGATGCGCCACTTTAGACCCGAAGTGGAAGCCCGCATCCTTGAATATAAAAAACATAACGCAGCGTAGGAGATATAAAAAATGCCAACGCTAACGATAGATGGAATTGAAATAGAGGTGGAGCACGGTACAACCGTGCTGCAGGCGGCTGAACAGGCTGGTATTGAAATACCGCGCTTTTGTTACCATGAACGCCTGTCCATTGCCGGTAACTGCCGCATGTGTCTGGTGGAAGTGTCCCCCGGACCACCGAAACCAGCAGCAAGCTGCGCGCTTCCAGCTGGAGACGGTATGGAAGTGAAAACCAACACGGAAAAAGTTAAAAAGTTCCGTGAAGGGGTAATGGAATTTCTATTGATTAATCATCCACTTGATTGCCCGATTTGCGATCAGGGTGGTGAATGCGATCTTCAGGATCAGTCCATGGCTTACGGGATCGGCGACAATCGATACAACGAAAAACGCCGTATCGTAAAAGAAAAATATATGGGCCCGCTTATTCGCACCATTATGACCCGTTGCATCCATTGTACGCGCTGTGTACGCTTTGCCGATGAAATCGCCGGTGTTCCGTCCCTTGGTGCTATTGGTCGCGGTGAAAATATGCTGATCACAACTTATCAGGAACAAGCCTTTCAATCTGAGCTGTCCGGAAACGTTGTTGACCTATGCCCAGTTGGGGCGCTGACAAGCAAGCCTTATACTTTTAAAGCACGTCCGTGGGAGCTTAAAAATACTGAAACCATCGATGTTCATGATGCTCTTGGCTCAAATATCCGCATTGACAGCCGTGGTCGTGCCGTTATGCGGGCACTGCCGAGGGTTCATGAAGATGTCAACGAAGAATGGATTTCTGATAAAACCCGCCACGCGGTTGATGGCTTGGCGAAAAACCGTCTTGACCGTCCGTATGTGAGAAAGGGTGGTAAACTTCAAGAGGCAAGTTGGTCGGAAGCGTTTGATTTAATTGCAAGCAAAATCAATGGGTTAAGTGGAGATCAAATTGCCGGACTTGTCGGCGATCTTTGTGATGCGGAAAGCATGTATGCCTTTAAACAAATGATGGATAGTCTTGGCGCAGGAATTGATTGCCGTCAGGATGGATCGAAAGTCGGCGCCAAACATCGTGTTGGCTATCTGTTTAATAGTGGTGTTGCCGGACTTGATCAAGCTGATGCCGTTTTGCTGGTTGGGTCAAACCCAAGACACGAAAGTCCAGTTCTAAACGCAAGACTGCGTCAACGTTGGCTCACACGTCAATGTAAAGTTGCGAATGTTGGTCCTGAAGTTGATCTAAGCTATAAAGTTGAGCAGCTTGGTGACAGTGCTGCTATTTTGCAGGATATTCTTGATGGCAAGAATGATTTTGCGAAAGCGCTTAAGGCAGCAGAAAAACCAATGATCATTTTGGGGCAGGGTGCACTAAACCGCGATGATAGTCCTGCCATTATTAAACTCGCTCATGATATTGCTGAGAAATACGGTCTTGTTAGTGGTGACTGGAACGGTTTTAACGTTCTGCACACGGCGGCAAGCCGGGTGGCGGCCCTTGATATGGGGCTTGTCAGTGAGGGAGGTGTTGACGCCATTCTTTCCGGTGTTGAAAGTGGCGATATTAAAGTGGTTTATAACCTTGGTGCAGATGAAATTGACGGCAAGCGCCTTAAAAAAGCATTTGTTATTTATCAGGGAAGCCACGGTGATGAAGGTGTCAGAAACGCTGATGTGATCCTGCCAAGTGCGGCTTATACGGAAAAACCAGGTACCTACGTAAATACCGAAGGTCGCGTGCAACGGGCACAGCGGGCCATTTTTGCACCAGGTGAAGCCCGTGAGGACTGGACAATTTTCCGGGCACTTTCTGAAATTCTTGGCAAAACGCTTTCGTTTGATGATATTGCGCAGCTTCGCGACGCTATGAATAAAGACTATCCGCAATTTTCAGTACTTGATCATAAGCCAAGCGCTGAATGGGCGGATATCGGTGTTGCCGGGAAGCTTTCGAAAGATGGCTTCACCATGGCCATCACAGATTTTTATGGAACCAATCCGATCGCGAGGTCATCCGAAACGATGGATGAATGCCGCGACGCCATGAACGGTGCTAACCAAACAGAGGGAGCAACAGGAACCAATGGGTAAGTATCTAGACATATTCGTGGGCTGGTTTGGCTACAGGCTGGACGATTGGGCTCTTCTCACTTTTGGTACCATCGCCAATGTGCTGGTTGTTGCGCTTCCAGTCCTGCTTGCGGTGGCGATGATTGTTTGGGTTGACCGTAAGGTTTGGGCTGCGATCCAAATCCGGAAAGGTCCGAATATCGTTGGACCATTTGGTCTGATGCAATCATTTGCTGACGGACTTAAAGTATTTCTAAAAGAAACCATCATCCCAGCAGGGGCGAATAAGTTTTTATTCCTTCTTGCTCCCGGACTAAGTCTGATATTCGGTCTTGTCGGTTGGGCGGTCATACCGTTTGGTGAAGGCGTTGTTGTTTCCGACCTAAATGTTGGTATTCTTTACCTTTTTGCGGTCTCTAGTCTGGCCGTTTACGGCATTATCATCGCTGGTTGGGCGTCAAATTCACGTTATGCCTTCCTTGGTGCTATGCGTAGTGCGGCGCAGATGGTGTCTTATGAAGTCTCCATCGGGTTTGTGTTGGTGACGGTGCTTTTGTGCGTTGGATCTTTGAACCTAACTGACGTGGTCATGGCGCAGAAAGGTGTATCGTTAGGCATCTTTAACGGCTATTTCTTCACTGGTTTGCTGCCAATGTTCTTCATTTTCTTCATCTCGGCGCTCGCTGAAACAAATAGAACGCCGTTTGACCTTCCGGAAGCGGAAGAAGAAATCGTTGCCGGTTTCCAGATTGAATACTCGTCCATGTCGATGGCGCTTTTCTATCTTGGAGAATATGCCAATATCATTCTTATGTGCGGTATGATGAGCCTCTTGTTCTTTGGCGGCTGGCTTCCAATAATTGAATGGGAACCATTATACGCCATTCCTGGTGTACTTTGGCTCTTTATCAAGATGTTCTTCTTTTTCTTCTGTTTCGCATGGATCAAGGCATCGGTACCGCGCTACCGTTATGACCAATTAATGCGTCTTGGTTGGAAAGTATTCTTGCCTGTGTCCCTTGTTTGGGTTGTTTTAACATCTGGTTATCTTGTCTTTTTTGGCAAGTTAGCGGCTTAGGAGATTAATTGATGGCATTTTTAGATCATGCAGCACGCACAATCTTCCTGACAGAGTTTGCTAAAGGTATGTGGATGACCTTGAAGTATTTCTTCAAGAAGAAAGTAACAATTAACTATCCCCATGAAAAAGGGCCGCTGAGCCCACGTTTTCGCGGGGAACATGCGTTGCGCCGTTATGATAATGGTGAAGAACGCTGTATCGCTTGCAAATTATGTGAGGCGATTTGCCCGGCGCAGGCCATCACTATTGAGGCAGATATCTGTGATGACGGCACCCGCCGTACCACGCGTTATGATATCGATATGACCAAATGCATTTACTGTGGTTATTGTCAGGAAGCCTGCCCGGTGGAAGCCATCGTTGAAGGGCCGAATTTTGAATATAGTACCGAAACTCGGGAAGAGCTTCTTTATGATAAAGATAAGCTTCTTGACAACGGTGATCGTTGGGAACGTCAGCTCGCGCTTAATATCGAGCTCGATGCACCGTATCGATAGAGGGAAAAGGAAATGATAGCAGCTATCTGTTTTTATATATTTGCCACGATACTGGTGGGATCGGGAATTATGGTGGTTTTTAGTAAAAACCCCGTACATTCAGTTCTGTTCCTAATCTTGGCGTTCTTTAACGCGGCTGGGCTTTTTGTCCTGCTCGGCGCCGAATTCGTGGCAATGATATTGGTCATTGTCTACGTGGGCGCGGTCGCGGTGATGTTCCTGTTCGTGGTGATGATGCTCGATATCAACTTCACCGAACTTCGCAAAGGGGTTCAGGACTATCTGCCTATCGGCCTTCTTATCGGTATTATCCTGATGGTTGAAATGGCCGTGATCGCGGGTGGTTGGAGCATGACAGACGGCATTGCAACAACCATAACTGCTACAACTCCGCCAATTTCGGAAGTTACAAACACAGATGCGATTGGCCGCATTTTATATACAGACAATATATTCCTGTTCCAGTTAGCTGGTCTTATCCTGTTGGTAGCGATGATCGGTGCGATCGTGCTTACCCACAGAAAACGCCCTGGCGTCAAGAAACAGGATATCGGCAAGCAGGTTCGCCGCCGTCGCCATGAGGCATATGAAGCGGTCGATGTGAAGCCGGGTCAAGGAATATAGGGAAAAAGAAATGATGGAAATTGGAATTGAACATTATCTAACCGTTGCAGCCATGCTCTTTACGCTGGGTGTTTTCGGTATTTTCCTCAACCGTAAGAATGTGATTATCATTTTGCTTTCTGTGGAACTTATTTTGCTATCGGTAAATATAAATCTTGTCGCCTTCTCATCCTATATGGGTGATATGGTTGGGCAGATCTTTACCATGCTGATTTTAACCGTTGCAGCCGCCGAGGCCTCAATCGGACTAGCCATTTTGGTGGTTTATTTCCGAAACCGAGGATCGATTGCGGTTGAAGACATTCATCTGATGAAGGGATAATAAAAAAATGTATCAGGCTATTGTCTTCTTACCGCTCCTTGCTGCGCTGATTGCCGGATTATTCGGCAGCCGCATCGGTGACCGCGGTGCGCAGATTGTTACCTGCGGCGCGCTCATTATATCGGCGGTGCTGTCATGGGTTGCTTTCTTCCAGGTGGCGTGGGCACCGGGCGATCATTCGACCCACGTACAGGTGTTAAGCTGGATTGTATCCGGCGATTTTAATGTAAACTGGGCCTTCCAAATTGATACGCTGACGGCCGTAATGCTCGTGGTTGTAAATACTGTTTCCTGCCTTGTTCATATCTATAGCGTTGGCTATATGAGCCACGATCCGCATATTCCACGCTTTATGTCTTATCTGTCGCTATTCACATTCGCAATGCTTATGCTGATAACATCTGATAATTTTGTGCAAATGTTCTTTGGCTGGGAAGGGGTTGGCCTCGCGTCATATCTTCTTATCGGCTTTTGGTATAAAAAACCAACCGCTTGCGCGGCTGCTATTAAAGCGTTCGTGGTTAACCGGGTTGGTGACTTTGGCTTCGCGCTCGGTATTTTTGCGATCTTTATGACTTTCGGCAGTGCTGATTTCGCGGTGGTATTCGCTGATGTGGGTTCATACACAGATAAATCAATCCATTTCCTTGGTATGGAACTGGATCTACTGACCACTATTTGTATTCTTCTATTCATTGGTGCTATGGGTAAATCAGCTCAGCTTGGCCTTCATACCTGGCTTCCTGATGCCATGGAAGGTCCAACCCCGGTGTCAGCACTTATCCATGCTGCAACCATGGTAACTGCCGGTGTCTTTATGGTGGCGCGTTGTTCACCGCTGTTTGAATTTGCTCCGGTTGCCCTTGAGGTGGTTTGCATTATTGGTGCGTCTACGGCTTTCTTTGCCGCGACCGTTGGTATGTCACAGTTTGATATTAAACGTGTGATTGCTTATTCTACATGTTCGCAGCTTGGTTATATGTTCTTCGCCCTTGGTGTTGGTGCTTATGGCGCTGCTATATTCCATCTGTTTACCCATGCCTTCTTTAAAGCGCTTCTATTCCTTGGTTCTGGTTCCGTGATCCATGCGAGCAGTGACGAACAAGACATGCGTAATATGGGCGGTCTTCGCAAAAAGATCCCCGTGACATTCTGGATGATGACCATAGGAACGCTGGCGCTTACGGGCTTCCCGTTCCTGGCCGGTTACTATTCAAAAGATATGATCATTGAAGCGGCCTTTGCATCGCACACTGGCGTAGGTGGTTACGCCTTCGGCCTTGGTGTTGTTGCGGCGCTTATGACATCCTTCTATTCTTGGCGCCTCGTGTTTATGACCTTCTTTGGTGAAAGTCGCGCCAGCAAAGAAGTGCAGGATCATGTTCATGAAAGCCCGCAGGTTATGCTTATTCCGCTTTATGTACTCGCGGCCGGTGCGATCTTCGCAGGTTTCATCTTCAGTGATCATTTCATTGGTGCTCAATATGAAGAATTCTGGGCTGGTTCATTGTTCCTTGCCGGTGAAAATATTATGGAAGCGGCTCACCATGTGCCGGGCTGGGTGATTGCATCGCCCTTCATCGCCATGGTTATTGGTCTGACGACAGCTTGGTACTTCTATATCAAGGAACCATCAATGCCGGGCAAATTCGTCTCCACATTCCGTTTTGCCCACGCGATGAGCTTTAACAAATGGTATTTTGACGAACTATACGACATTCTATTCGTGCGTCCCGCTATGAAGCTTGGATATTTTCTCTGGAAACGTGGTGATGAGGATACTATCGACCGTTACGGTCCGGACGGTGTTTCTGCCGCCGTAGTTCGGGTTGCTGAGAAGTTTAAGCAGCTGCAAACCGGTTATCTTTACCATTATGCATTTGCGATGCTGATCGGGCTTTCCGCCTTTGTCAGCTGGTTCGTATTGGGAGGCCAGTAATATGGAATATTTCCCAATTCTTTCCGCAATTACGTTCTTACCACTGCTTGGTGTTCTGATTATCCTTAGCATCAACGGTGAAAAAGAAATTGTAGAACGCAATGCACGTAACGCTGCGCTACTGACGACTGTAGCGACATTCCTATTCTCACTGGTGCTTTGGTTCAGCTTTGATAAAACAACAGCTGGCTTCCAATTTGTTGAGAATGCAGGATGGCTCGGTGGCGGTATCCAGTATAAAATGGGTATCGATGGAATTTCGGTACTGTTTGTGCTGCTGACAACATTCATCATGCCGATTTGTATTCTTTGTGGATGGAATACCATCAAATCGCGGGTCAAAGAATATATGATAGCATTCCTGCTTTTGGAATGTTTCATGATCGGTGTGTTCTGTACACTTGATCTTGTGCTCTTCTATGTCTTTTTCGAAGCGGGCCTGATCCCCATGTTCCTGATTATCGGTGTATGGGGTGGTGATAACCGCGTCTATGCGGCTTATAAGCTGTTTCTATATACGCTTCTTGGTTCTGTTCTTATGCTTGTTGCTATGCTTTATATGTATGGCCAAGCGGGCACCACAGACATTCCGACATTGATGCAACATAGCTTTGATCCCCATGCACAGATCTGGCTGTTCTTGGCCTTCTTTGCCTCTTTTGCGGTAAAGATGCCCATGTGGCCGGTCCATACATGGCTTCCGGATGCTCACGTGCAGGCACCGACCGCTGGTTCGGTAATATTGGCGGGTATCCTCCTTAAAATGGGTGGGTATGGCTTCCTTCGTTTCTCGCTGCCTATGTTCCCGGTCGCATCCGAAGAACTAGCGTGGCTTATTTATGCGCTATCTTGTATTGCGATTATTTATACATCGCTTGTCGCACTGCGTCAGACCGATATGAAAAAGCTTATCGCCTATTCATCGGTGGCCCATATGGGTTTTGTGACCCTTGGTATTTTTGCCTTTAACGTGCAAGGGATTGAAGGGGCGATTATCGTTATGCTCGCTCACGGCTTTGTCGCGAGCGCGCTCTTCCTTTGCGTTGGTGTTGTTTATGACCGTCTTCATACACGTGATATTGATCGCTACGGCGGACTTGTGAACATCATGCCAAAATATGCTTTTGTGTTTATGTTCTTCACAATGGCGTCGGTTGGCCTTCCGGGTACTGCGAACTTCGTCGGTGAGGTTCTTGTTCTTGTTGGTATCTTTAAGGTCAGTAGCTGGGTGGCGTTCTTTGCTCTCTTTGGTGTGATCCTTGGTGCCGCTTATATGTTATATCTATACCGCCGGGTCGTTTTTGGGGAGTTAACCAAAGATGATCTTAAAAGTATGCTCGATATGGATAAGCGCGAAATACTGATATTTACGCCATTGGTGATCCTGACCCTGTGGATGGGTATTTATCCGACAACATTTATGGATTTTATACATGTATCTGTTGATAACCTTGTTGTGCAACATGAGGCTTCCATGGCCACATATCATGCGGCACTTGAAACAGTAGCTGGACATTAGGAGAAAAATGATGACTGAACTATTTCCTAATCTCGATATAGCATACGGTGAAATATTCCTAAGTGTTGGTGCAATGGCGCTCCTTATGATTGGCGTCTTCAAAAAAGACAGCGTTAATCTGGTTAGTTGGCTGGCTGTTGCCTTTATGGCGATCACACTGTTTTTGACAATCGCAGCTGGAGGCGAGCAAACCTACACATTCTCTAATCTTTTCGTCGCTGATGGTTTTACGCAGTTTATGAAAGTCCTCGTGCTTGTGGCGGCGGCGCTGGCGGTTATTATGAGCCGCGAATTTTTCAAGCTCGAAGGTGATGACCGCTTTGAATTTCCGGTGCTTCTGGTGCTGGCGACCGTTGGTATGATGGTTATGGTCAGTGCCAATGATCTGATGAGCCTTTATATGGGGATTGAGCTTCAGAGCCTTAGTCTTTATGTGCTTGCGGCCTTTAAACGCGATAGTGAACGTTCAACGGAAGCAGGCCTTAAATATTTTGTTCTTGGCGCGCTTTCGTCCGGTATCCTGCTTTATGGCTGTTCGCTCGTTTACGGCTTTATTGGTAGTACAAACTTTTCATCAATTGCAGCTGCAATTTCAAATATGGGTGAGGGCGGTGCACCGATCGGTGCTATTGTCGGACTTGTATTCGTGCTTTCCGGGCTCGCATTCAAAATATCAGCGGTCCCGTTTCATATGTGGACACCAGATGTTTATGAAGGATCACAAACTCCCGTAACGGCCTTCTTTGCTGTTGCACCGAAGGTGGCTGCGCTGGCGCTGCTTGCGCGCACACTTTATGTGCCGTTTGGTGATATGGTGGGATCCTGGGCACAGGTTGTTATCTTTATGTCTGTGGCTTCAATGATACTCGGATCATTTGCAGCGATCATGCAAACTAATATCAAACGTCTGATGGCTTATAGCTCCATCGGGCATGTTGGTTTTGCCCTGCTCGGTCTAATTGCCGGTAATGCTGAAGGACTTCGTGGTGTGATGATTTATATGGCCATATATCTTGTGATGAATGTTGGTATGTTTGTTTGCATCATGTCCATGCGCCGTAAGGAAGATGGCATGGTTGAGGATATAAAGGAACTTTCTGGTCTCGGCCAAAACCATCCTGTTATGGCGGCATTTATCAGTATCTTTATGTTTTCCCTTGCCGGCGTTCCACCGCTTGCCGGGTTCTTCGCAAAATGGTATGTGATTATTCCGATCGTAAATGCTGGATATTTCAGCCTTGCAACAATCGCGGTGCTTACCAGTGTCGTTGGTGCTTACTATTACATCCGTATCGTTAAGGTGATGTATTTCGATGATCCTGCAGAAGAATTTGTAGCGCAAAAATCGTTTCCGATGAAAATCATCGTTACGCTTTGCGCAGTTCTTGTCCTTGCCTTCATTATCCCGCAGATATCAAGTCCGGTTCTTGATAGCGCGTCAGCGGCGGCGTCTTCTCTCAGTCATAATTAACGGTTATGAGTTCTGATATTCAAAAGAAATTGCCTGAAGGTTTTAATCTTCAGGCTTTTTTATCTCTTGATAGCACCAATAAGGAAGCCGCTCGAAGAATAGCGGATGGAGCTAGTACTGGTCTTTGGATCACGGCAGGTGAACAGTTAAGCGGGCGAGGTCGTGGTGATCGTGAGTGGGTCTCGCAACCCGGAAATCTCTACGCATCCCTCATCTATGAGACTCAGGGAGATATTTACGGAGCCGCACAGCTTTCGTTTGTTACTGCGCTAGCGGTGCGCGATACCGTTTTCGAGTTTCTTCAACTTCAAGACATTAAGTGTAAATGGCCCAATGACATTCTCGTCGATGGGAGAAAAATTTCAGGTATTCTGCTCGAAAGCTCTACTGCGCTAGGCACGGGCAAGAATTACATGATTATAGGTATAGGCATCAATATCACTCACCATCCGGACGTCGCACTGTACGAAGCGACCCACATCAATGAACAAACGGGGCAGGAGTTTTGCCAAGCTGACGTTTTCGTTAAACTGGCTGAAAAAATGGCTTACTGGCTCGCACTTTGGGAAGAAAGAGGCTTTGATCCTATAAGAGAAAGCTGGCTCAGTAATGCTAGGGGACTTGGCGAGCAGATTACCGTTAGATTGCCGAACGAACAATTAATTGGACGATTTGTTGACCTTGATAGGGGCGGCGCGCTAAAGTTAGAAGTTGATGATGAAATAAAGCTTATCCATTCAGGTGATGTCTTTTTCACAAGTTAAATAACGAGAATTATAAAATGCTACTTGCGATCGATGCCGGAAATACCAATATTGTTTTCGCCCTTCATGACGGCGAAAAAATCATACAAAAGTGGCGCATATCAAGTGCTGATAGTCGCACTGCTGATGAATATATGGTCTGGCTTTCACAGCTACTCAATTTTGAAAAGCTTGATGTGTCTGAAATTACCGGCGCGATTATTGCGACGGTCGTACCGCAAACATTATTTCCGCTGCAATTGCTGTGCAGAAGATATTTTAACTGTGATGCGCTCGTTGTTGGTTCGGATGATGTTAAGCTCAACGTAAAAGTAAAACTGCCTAACCCGGAAGAGGTCGGTGCTGACCGCTTGGTAAACGCGGTGGCCGCTCATAAAAAATATGGTGGTCCCATGGTGATTATCGATTTTGGTACAGCGACCACATTTGATGTAATTGATAGCGATGGTGATTACCATGGCGGCGTCATTGCTCCAGGGGTTAACCTATCGGTGGAAGCGCTCAGTATGGCGGCGGCAAAGCTGCCTCGTGTCGCGGTTGAAAAGCCAGATAAAGTTATCGGAAACAGCACGATTTCGGCCATCCAGTCGGGTATTTTTTATGGCTACCTTTCTATGATTGAAGGGATGGTTGAGCGCATTACCGAGGAATATGGCGGCCCAATGAAGGTGCTTGCAACAGGTGGCCTTGCGCCGCTCTTTAATGAAGCATCGAATATCATTGAATATGTGGATCAGGAACTGACCACTTACGGTCTTTTTGAAATCTATACAACCAACGTTGAAAAACAGTGATGTCCAAAGGTTTTGAACAGCTTTTATTTCTGCCCCTTGGTGGATCCGGCGAGATAGGGATGAACCTCAATCTCTATTCCTACGATAATCAATGGATTATGGTCGATTGTGGGATTTCCTTTGCCGATGAATATCTGCCTGGTATTGATCTGATTATGGCTGATCCTGCATTTGTCGATAATATAAAGGATGATCTCAAAGGGCTGGTGCTCACCCACGCTCACGAAGACCATATTGGCGCCGTGGTCCATCTTTGGCCCAAGTTTCTTTGTCCGATATATGCAACTCCCTTTTGTGCCATTATTTTAAGAGCGAAACTCCGCGAAGCCGGTCTTCTTGATCAGGCAACGATCCATGAAACTCCGCTCGGCGGAATTTTCAATCTTGGTGATTTTGAAATAGAATATGTCACGCTGACCCATTCGATCCCAGAGCCCAACGCGCTCAGGATCACAACACCCCTTGGCACTATTTTTCATACAGGCGACTGGAAAATTGATCCGGCGCCGCTCATTGGCGAGGCGACAGATGAGAAACGTTTGAAGGAAATCGGTGATGCCGGGGTGCTGGCGATCGTGTGTGATAGCACCAACGTGTTTAATAAGAAATCGTCTGGCTCAGAAACTGCTGTCCGCGAAAGTCTCGAAGAGCTTCTGAAGGATAAAGAGGGTGCTATATTTTGTACGACATTTTCATCAAACGTTGCCAGGGTCGAGACGCTTGCTCACGTCGCTCAGGCGACGGAGCGCCATTTATGTCTGGTTGGACGGTCCATTAAGCGCAATGTCGCCGCCGCCCGGGAATGTGGATATCTAAAACGCTTCCCCTCTATCATCAGCGAAGAGGACGCAGCACATCTGCCTAGGCATAAACTTCTTTATGTCTGCACTGGCTGCCAGGGGGAGGCGCGCGCCGCCCTTATGCGCATTATTCAGGATAACAGCAAACACGTCCATATAGCAAAGCGCGACACCGTGGTGTTTTCGTCAAAAATAATTCCCGGGAATGAACTTGCCATAGCACGTATGCATAATATGTTGATTGAAAAATCGGTTGAGATTATCACAGAGAAAAACGCCTTCGTTCATGTTTCCGGTCATCCGGGTCAGGAAGAATTGAAGCAAATGTACGAATGGATCAGGCCAGAAATTGTTGTGCCAACTCACGGAGAGCGGGCCCACCTCATGAAACAGGCTCAATTTGCACGCTCGCTCGGGTTTAAAAACACAGTGGTGCCGCACAATGGAACAGTCGTAAAACTCGCGCCCGGAAAAGCAGAAATTATAAATCAAGTACCAACAGGAAGACTTGCACTTGATGGTTCTATTCTGATCCGTGATGACGATATGGCGATTGTCGAACGACGCCGCTTGCAATTTAACGGCTCGCTGGTGGTTCACGTCATTATGGACGGCAAAGGGGTGCTAATAACACCGCTTGAAATTATCACCACTGGCCTTCCAGAAGCTAAGCCGGGTGAGATCATAGAGTTTATCGAAGATAATATTCATGAAGCTCTTGAACTCGCGTCCCGTAAACGTGTAAAAGACGATGACGTTCTGAAAGAACTGATCAGGAGATCGGCTCGTAAAGCAGCCAAATATTATACCGGCAAGGAAACAGGGCCAGTAACAACTATAAGACTTACAAGGATGATCAAAAAATGATCGCAAAGCTAAATCATGTAGCCATCGCTGTCCCCGACCTTGAAGAGGCTATTAGGCTTTATAGTGATGTTCTTGGTGCTGATGTCAGTGAAATCGTTGACCTTCCTGCCCACGGCGTCACAGTCGCCTTTGTCGATCTGGGTAATACAAAGCTCGAGCTTCTTTACCCGTTTGGTGATAAATCACCAATTATATCTTACTTAAATAAAAACGCCTCAGGTGGTATTCATCATTTGTGTTTTGAGGTGGATGATATAAAAGTAATGCGTGATCGTTTGGTTGATAAAGGAATGAGAATTCTTGGCGATGATGAGCCAAAGCTGGGTGCACATGGCAAACCTGTGCTTTTTCTTCATCCAAAAGATTTTTGCGGAACGCTCATTGAAATTGAGCAGGTTTAAAGGTTTTAGAATATGAGTTATATCGGATACAGCATTACATTTTTTATTTCCTGGTGGCTGTTTTTATTCATGGTTCTGCCGCTGGGCGTCACAACCCATAGTGAACTTGATGAAGATGTAGAGGACGGCATCGAAATAGGCTCTCCCGTGCAGGCGAACATCAAGAAAAAAATGTTGATCACCACCGGCATAACAATCTGCTTTATGATTATTGTTTCCATCATTGATTACTTTGACCTTATTTCGATCAAGTAGCTTATTTTAAAAGAGATTTAGGCATAAAAAAAGCAAGGTATAAAACCTTGCTCTTCCTTATTTGGTGTAGTGATTAATGACCAAAATTATTATTTTTTTTACTTAAGAGTTTCCTCGCTCCCAAACTTGGGTCTCACTATTGAAAGTAAGGTACCTTTGAGAGAGAGACCTGTCACCTCAAAAATGTTTAAAATTGTAATATTTTTGTAACTTGTTGTATTTTTGCCACATATTGATCTTATTAAAGGTTTTCCCCTATGATGATGTTCAGGAGAAAAATGATGCGTCATATGCTAACTATTTTGATTTCGCTGGCTTTTTTGAGCGCGCCGAGTTTCGTTGTTGCGCAGCAGATTGACACGCAACTTGACGCGGGTGAGCGCGTCATTTTGGTCACACGAGAACATTGTCAGTTGCTAAACTCTCATGTTCCGGATGATGATGTTGCTTATAAAGCAGATGAAGATGTGCGTGGTAATGCACTTGTCCCAGCAGAGATAAAAAGTGGTAACAGTTTACTGGATAGTGAAAATGGGTATTCTTTTTATATGACCTATGACGCCTTAAAAGATAGCCCCCTTAATCCGGAGGCCGGTCTTGATGGGGCAAATGAGGGTAAAATAATCCTAGGGCAGGTGACAGTAAAAGACGGTGATGTTCTTTGGAATGGAATATCGCTGAAGACAGAGGACAGAGATCAAATTTATATGCTGTGCGACGAACAAAGAAAAAGACGCCCAATTATCAAAAGATAATTGCAGTTAATGGCACCTTTGCTATAAAGCATCTGTATCACTTTTTATTTCATAATTTTTTCAAGGTTTAATATGCGTCTTTCAAAACATTTTATCCCGACCATCAAGGAAAACCCTTCAGAGGCACAAATTGTCTCGCACCGCTTGATGCTTCGTTCCGGTATGATCCGTCAATCCAGCGCCGGGATATATATATGGCTGCCGACAGGGCTTTTGGTCTTGAATAAAATCGCCGATATCGTTCGCGAAGAACAAAATCGCGCTGGAGCCATTGAGCTTTTGATGCCAACAATTCAACCAGCCGAACTTTGGCAGCAGAGCGGACGTTATGACGCGTACGGCAAAGAAATGCTCAGGATCACTGACCGCAGTGACCGGGAAATGCTATACGGACCAACAAACGAGGAAATGATCACGGATCTTTTCAAAAATAGTGTGAAAAGTTACAAAAACCTCCCTCTTAATCTCTATCACATACAGTGGAAGTTTCGCGATGAAGTGCGCCCACGGTTTGGTATTATGCGTGGCCGTGAATTTCTTATGAAAGATAATTATTCGTTCGATATTGATTTTGAAGGAGCGAAGGAAAGCTACAATAAAATGTATGTGGCGTACCTGCGTACTTTTGCTCGACTTGGACTGGTTGCCATTCCGGTTCGCGCCGACGCCGGTGCCATCGGTGGTGATCTTAGTCATGAATTTCAAATTCTTGCCGATACTGGTGAAAGCACGCTTTACTATGACAAAGATATCGAAAATTTTGATCTTGATGATCTGACTGGTGATATTGATGATGCGACCGTGGTCAAGCTGCAAAGCTACTATGCTATGGAAGAAGAAAAACATGACGCAGATAACTGCCCTGTTGCCGCAGAAAATTTAAGGACTGCCAAGGGTATCGAGGTGGGCCATATTTTCTATTTCGGTAAGAAATACTCCGAAAGTATGGGCGCAAAAGTCGCGGGCCCTGATGGCAAGGAAGTCGAAGTCGAAATGGGATCCTACGGGATCGGTGTTTCGCGCCTGGTTGGGGCTCTTATTGAAGCCAACCACGATGAAAATGGCATCATCTGGCCGGAATCGGTTGCCCCATATAAAGTGGGTATCATTAATTTACGATTTAAAGATGAAAACTGCACAGCCGCCTGCGATGCGCTTTACGGAAAAATGCAGGGCCGCGGTATTGAAGTGTTGTATGATGACCGCGACGCTGGAGCTGGGGCCAAATTTGCCGATATGGATCTTATCGGCTTGCCATGGCAGGTGATCGTCGGACCAAAAGGACTTGAAAAAGGCGTTTATGAGCTTAAAAATCGCCGCACTGGGGAACGGGTGGAGCTTACCGAAGAAGAGCTGCTCGAGAAATTAGGATAATATATGTTCAGAGGTTATGAGTGGAAAGTCGCACTCAAATATTTAAGCGTAAGAGGCCATGACGGGTTTGTTACTGTGATTGCGCTCTTCTCTCTTTTTGGTATTTTTCTCGGTGTTGGTGCGCTAATCGTAACCATGTCGGTAATGGGTGGATTTCGTGAAGAACTTCTTGGTAAAGTCATAGGCTTTAATGGTCATATGCTTTATCAGCCCTTCGGCGGTAAAATGGAAAATTACGATGCCGCTGTTTCCGATATTTCTACCGTACAAAATGTCGTACGGGTCAGGCCGATCCTCGAAGGGCAGGCTATGGCCATGATGGGGGATTACGGCACTTTCGCGCTTGTTCGCGGCATTAGAGCCGATGATATCCGCTCACAGGATCTGATCGCGTCAAATATCGTACTTGGAAGTCTTGATCAGTACGGTGATGGTGACAACGATATTGTGATTGGACAGAGATTGGCAGAAAGATATGGTCTAGAAATAGGTAGTGATGTGACGCTGATGTCACCAAAAGGGCGTATCACAGCCTTTGGCACCGTGCCGCGCATCCAGCAATTCAATGTCATCGCTATTTTTGAAGTTGGTGAATATAATTACGATTCAAACTATTTCTTCATTCCTCTCGACGCGGCGCAGATTTATTTTCAATATGGAAATCAGGTCGGCGGCCTTGAAGTGACATTAGAGCACGCAGATATGGTCGGGGAGACGTACGCGCCTCTGTCGCAAAGGATTGTTGATGCGGGGCTTTCGGGACGTCTTCTTGACTGGCAGCAATTAAACCGCTCATTCTTCAATGCGCTTCAAATTGAACGAAACGCCATGTTTATTATATTATCGCTTATTATTTTGGTCGCGGTCTTTAACGTCATATCAACGATGATTATGTTGGTTAAAAGTAAAACTCGCGATATTGCGGTGCTCAGAACAATGGGCGCGTCGCGCTCTTCTATCACGCGGATATTCTTTATTATTGGCTCAAGTATCGGGTTTTTGGGTACCTTCTTTGGGGTCATGGGCGGTATTTATCTTGCTAATCACCTGCAATGGGTTGCTGATCTGATTGAAAAAATGACAGGAGCCACCGTTTGGGATGCGGAGACGCGGTTTATATCTGAAATACCATCAAAAGTGGATAGTTCGGAAGTGATCGCGGTGACGGTGGTCGCGCTCGTACTTTCATTACTGGCAACAATATTTCCCGCGCTCAGAGCAGCAAATACCGATCCTGTAAAGGCGCTGAAGTATGAGTAACATTATTGAGCTAAATGAGATCTATAAAAGCTTTGATCAGGGTATCCATCACCTAGAGATTTTAAAGGGGATAAGCCTGAATATCGCCAGTGGCGAAGTTGTCGCCCTTGTAGGTGCGTCCGGCGCGGGTAAGTCAACATTGCTTCATATCATGGGGCTGCTTGAGCGTTCTGATAGTGGTGAGGTCATAATGTCTGGCATTCCGACCAAAGATCTTAGCGATATTAAGAGAACTAAAATCCGCCGTCTTGAAATTGGATTTGTCTATCAGTTTCACAATCTTCTGCCGGAGTTTAGTGCGCTTGATAATGTCATTATACCGCAACTTATTGCCGGAACTTCTAAGAAGAAAGCCCAAGAACGCGCTGAAGAACTTCTTAAAAAAATGGGACTTGAAGATCGCGTGGAACATCGCCCGTCTGAACTTTCTGGCGGGGAGCAGCAACGTGTTGCGATTGCACGGGCACTTGCCAATCGTCCTCGTCTAATTTTAGCGGATGAACCAACCGGGAATCTTGACGAAAAAACCGGAAACGGGGTCATGGATATGTTGCTGGCATTGTCAAAAGAAGAGGGCATATCTGCGCTTATCGCCACCCACAATACCAAGCTCGCGCACCGTATGGACAGGATCATAAACTTGAAAGATGGAGTGGTTCAGGATACAGTTTAGTTCAATGACATAAAATGGGTGTAACAATTGAGAAGGTATAATCATGTTGGATATTGGAGAATTAAACTATCTCGCTATTTTGCTGGCAGCGGTCGCCAAGTTTTTTATTGGCGGACTTTGGTTTTCAAAAATTCTGTTTGGTCAGTTGTGGCTGGATGAAGTGGGTCTTAAGGAAGACGAGCTGGGCAGTCCCAGAAATGCTCTGATTACCGGATTCGGTCTTTGTTTACTGGTTTCATTTTCATTTGCAGTGCTTTTACAGATGATGGCTCTTGATCTTAGATCAAGCATAGCGGTTGCGGTGATCGTGGCAATTGGTATCACATCGGCGCAACTCGGCCTTTCCTATGCATTCGAAGGTCGCTCCGTTAAATTATTTTTGATTTACGCCACACAAACTGTTGCTGAATTTGCTGCTGTCGTATTAATATTAGGTTTGATGTAGGGAAGCAGAAAACCACAAATGCCAGACGACAAGACATTCATTCATCTTAGATTACATTCGGCCTATTCATTGGCCGAAGGTGCTGTGCAGATCAAGGATCTGGCTAAACACTGCATCGGTAATAAAATGCCTGCGGTTGCGATCACCGATACCAATAATATGTTTGGTGCGCTGGATGCGTCCCTTAATCTTCCACCGACTGGTATTCAACCGATAATAGGCGTTTCACTGGCTATTCGTCACCAAAAGGACGGTGATAATTTACACCAAAAAGCACCTGAACCGGGTTTTGTGGTATTGCTAGCGCAGTCCCAAGCTGGATACGAAAACCTGATGGTGCTGGTCAGCAAAGCCCATCTGGATTCGGACGCATCGGAAGTGCCGCAAATTGGTATTGCTGATCTAGCGGGCCATACGGGGGATGTCATTTGCCTGACTGGCGGTGTCAAGGGCCCTGTGGGTAAATATCTTCAGGACGGTGAAGATGAAAAGGCTGAAGACTGCCTAAAGTATCTGAATAGTATTTTTCCTGGTCGCCTATACATGGAACTCGCGCGCCACAGTGTGGCATTGGAAGATGCGCTGGAGCCAACATTTATCGATCTTGCTTATAAATATGATATCCCTCTTGTAGCCACCAATCAGGTGTTTTTCCCAAAACGTAAAATGTATGAAGCCCATGACGCGCTTCTCTGTATTGCTGGCGGTAATTATGTGGATCAATCAGACAGACGAAAAGAAACGCCAGAGCATTATTTCAAGTCGACCGCTGAAATGGTTGAGCTTTTTAAAGATATACCCGAAGCAATTGACAACACCATTGTCATTGCCCAGCGTTGCGCTTTTAAAGTTCCGACGATTGACCCGATACTGCCTAATTTTACCATCGATGAAAGTATGGGTGAGGCAGAAAGCTTAAAAAAAGTCGCTACTGAGGGTCTGGAATATAGACTATCCCGTCATGTGTTTGACGGCGAGAACGACCAAGAACTCGGTATACCATATTACGAACGGCTCGAATATGAGCTTGGTATTATCAATAAAATGGGCTTTCCTGGGTATTTTCTTATTGTTGCTGATTTTATTCAATGGTCAAAAGATCATGATATTCCGGTGGGACCGGGACGGGGGTCTGGTGCCGGTTCTGTGGTGGCTTGGGCTTTAAAAATCACAGACCTCGATCCCCTAAAATTCGGTCTTCTGTTTGAACGGTTTCTTAATCCTGAACGGGTATCGATGCCTGACTTTGATATTGACTTCTGTCAGGATAAGCGCGAGTTGGTGATTAAATATGTCCAAGATAAATATGGCCATGATCAGGTGGCGCAGATTATCACCTTTGGTAAGCTTCAGGCGCGGGCCGTGGTCCGCGATGTGGGGCGGGTGCTGCAAATGCCTTATATGCAGGTGGATAGATTATCAAAATTAATCCCCAGTAATCCAGCAAACCCCATGACCCTCAGTGAGGCGATTGAAAGTGAGAAAAAATTACGTGAAGAAATAAGCAATGAGCCAAACACAGCGCGCCTGATCGAAATAGCACTGCAGCTTGAAGGGCTTTTCCGTCATGCATCTACCCACGCAGCTGGGGTTGTTATTGGTGACCGACCGCTTGATCAGCTTGTGCCTCTATACCGCGATCCGCGTTCCGATATGCCAGTTACTCAATATAATATGAAATATGTTGAGCAGGCCGGATTGGTAAAATTTGATTTTCTTGGTCTAAAAACTCTTACCGTGCTCAAAAAGGCCGTTGAATATATAGCCAAACGCAATATTGAAGTTGATATCGAAAATGTCCCCCTTGATGACAAAGCATCTTTTGATCTTATGTGCAGCGGCAACACTGTGGGTATATTCCAGCTTGAAAGTTCGGGAATGCAGAGCGTTCTTATGAACCTGAAGCCGGATATGTTTGAAGATATTATTGCGGTGGTCGCCCTATACCGTCCAGGGCCTATGGATAATATCCCGCGCTATATTTCCTGTAAACACGGTGAAGAGGAGCCGGATTATCTTCATCCATTGCTTGAAGAAATACTCACCGAAACATACGGCGTGATTATTTATCAGGAACAGGTGATGCAGATCGCTCAGATACTAGCCGACTATACACTTGGTGATGCGGATCTTCTTAGGCGGGCTATGGGTAAAAAGATCGCGTCTGAAATGGATAAGCAGCGCGCCCGTTTCCAGGAAGGGGCCGATGCCAAGGGTGTTGATTCCAAGCAAGCAGCGGGGATTTTTGATCAGGTGGCAAAATTCGCCGGATATGGTTTTAATAAAAGCCATGCCGCCGCCTATGCTCTAGTTTCTTATCACACAGCATTTCTTAAGGCAAACTACACGGTTGAGTTTATGGCGGCGATCATGACCCTTGATCTGACCAACACGGATAAGCTTCATATCTTCAAGCAGGAACTGGTCAACCTGAAAATTCCAGTGTTGCCGCCGGATATCAATAAATCTCTGGTCGAATTTTCCGCTGAAGTGATTGAGGGTGAAAATGACGAAGATGCGGTAGGTGGCACCTTAAGCGATGGGCAGATGCGCGGTGTAAGATACGGTCTTGCCGGGCTAAAGAACGTTGGTGTTGCAGCCATGGAGAGCTTAGTGGAAGAGCGGGATAAAAATGGCCCGTTTAAAGATCTTGCCGATTTTTGTAATCGGGTGGACACCCGTCAGATTAATAAGCGTGCATTGGAAAACCTGATAAAGGCCGGTGCATTTGATAGCATTAATCCCAACCGTGCTCAGCTTCATAGTGCCGTTGAAATGATGCTTAGAGAAATGAGCTTGGCGACGCAGGAGCGAAATTCAAATCAGGTTAGCCTGTTTGGTGATCAGGTTGAGGAACAATCAATTATTCTCGCAGAAGTGAATGACTGGGATCTCATTGAGAGACTTAAATGCGAGCAGGAAGCGGTAGGCTTTTATCTGTCCGCACATCCGCTCGATGCTTACACGAGCGTACTGGCGCGTCAGAAAGTGGTGCCAAGCACCGAAATTGAAGAACGTGCCGCTGGCAAAGGTGGGTTTATCAGACTTGCAGGGACCATTCAGGGTATCCGGCGTATGAAATCAAAGAGAGGTAATCCCTACGCCTTCTTAAGTCTTTCTGATAGCTCGGGTGGTTTTGAAGTCACGCTGTTTAAAGAAATTCTTGAGGCTCAGGACGAAATTCTTGTTAGCGGCAATTCGGTCTTGATCAGCGCCGAAGTTAAGCGCGGCGATGATGGGTCGTTAAGAACAACCGCGCAAGGTCTGGAAACCATAGACAGCGTGGCCATGCGCACGGGGACCGGTCTTGATGTCTATCTTAAGGATGCTAGCAATCTTGACGCCATCAAGGAAATTCTAGCAAATCACAAAAATGGACGTGGCCGGGTAACATTTAAAATGAATGTGCGGCATGATGATTTCCCGGAATGTGATGTGGATGTGGAGCTCAGGGAGCGCTACAAAATTTCTCCGTCAATCAGAAATGCCGTTGCCTCCCTCAAAGGGGTCATCGAAGCTAAAGAAATATAATGGCTGATAATTTAACCCTCATTGATTCCGCTTCAATCCTTGTAATTCGAGACAATGAGCGGAGTGGAGCATTAGAGATCCTGATGGTCAAACGTCACGCCGACATAGACTTCGCAGGTGGCGCATATGTATTTCCCGGCGGAAAAGTTGATCCGGATGATCAGAGGCTTTCGCAAAATGTCCCATCCTTTCCTGTTGGTTATTCTGAATTGACGCACACGGCTTTTCGCGAGGTATTCGAAGAATCAGGCTTGCTTGTCGGCCATGGTGTCGACGTTGGTGCCTATAGAAATGCACTGCTCGCTGGAGAAATATCATTTGCTGAATTTGTAAAGAATGCAGATGTCACCTTCAATGTTGAAGACCTTGTCCCCTTTGCTCGTTGGGTGACACCACGGATTTATCCGAAGCGCTTTGACACCCGCTTTTTTCTTGCCCGGGCACCAAAAAATCAGCACGCGAGCCCGGATGGTCAGGAAACTATTGATGCCATTTGGGTGGAACCACTTGATTTCATTGAAAAATGTAGAGGGGAGATTATGTTTCCCACATTGATGAACTTAAAATTGCTCGCTGAAGCCAGGACCGTTGAAGAGGCGATGAACCAAGCACGGGCACGAAAAATCATTACCGTAGAGCCCAGAATTGAAGATGGAATTCGCACTATTGATCCCGCAGCCGGATACGGCGAGGCCGATCAGGGAAATAGCCATCAGGGATTTAAATCGGCAGAGGAATAATTTTTTGAGTTTTTCTTAAAAAAAGCCTTGATATCCGTAGCGCGGGCGTGTATTACCCGCATACTTTCACATGCAGGTATTTGTTTATCCCCTACATATTGGGATCGACACACCGGTGCTCTTAGGAGCTCAGCACTTGCAGAGGATTAACCGGAAAAGGATATTTTATTATGGCTATGCCTACATTTACTATGCGCGAGCTTTTAGAAGCTGGCGTTCACTTCGGACATCAAAAACATCGCTGGAATCCACGTATGGATGACTTTATTTTTGGTGTTAAAAATAAAGTTCATATCATCAACCTTTCTATCACTGTTCCGTTGCTTCACCGCGCGCTGGAACAAATTCGCGACGTAACTGCTGCTGGTGGCCGTGTTCTTTTTGTCGGTACAAAGCGTCAGGCCTCCGGCCCAATCGCTGAAGCTGCAAAACGTTGTGGTCAGTATTATGTAAATCACCGCTGGCTAGGTGGTATGCTTACCAACTGGGAAACAATTTCAAAATCCATTAAACGTCTTAATGTTCTTGACGAGAAACTTTCCAGTGATATTGCGGGTCTTACAAAGAAAGAGACACTGCAAATGACACGTGAACGCGATAAGCTTGAACGTTCCCTTGGTGGTATCAAAGAAATGGGCGGCATTCCAAGTGCTATTTTCGTTATCGATACCAATAAAGAAGAACTTGCTATTGCTGAAGGTAAAAAACTTGGTATTCCAGTAATTGCGATTTTGGATACAAACTGTGATCCCGAAAATGTCGACTTCCCGATCCCGGGTAACGACGATGCAACACGCGCTATTGATTTATATTGTAATCTGGTTGCTGATGCGGTTCTTGACGGTATTCAACAAGAACTTTCATCGCAAGGCGTTGATGTTGGTGCGATGGAAGCCCCGGTAGAAGAAATTCCTGCAGCTGAGGTTGTAGTAGAAGAAACTCCGGCTGAAGCGCCTGCTGAAGACACACCTGCTGAGGAAGTTGTTGTTAAAGAAGAAGCTCCAGCCACAGAAGAAAAATCTGAAGAAAAATCTTCATAAACATTGATTTAAGAACAAGGATAAAATGATGGCTCAAATTACTGCCGCTCTTGTTAAAGAACTGCGCGATAAATCTGGTGCAGGTATGATGGATTGTAAAAAAGCCCTGAGCGAAAACGATGGTGACATCGAAGCCTCAATAGACTGGCTCCGTCAAAAAGGTATTTCGAAAGCCGAGAAAAAATCTGGCCGTGTTGCAGCAGAAGGTCTTGTGGCCGTTGCATCAAGCGGTACTTCCGCTGTTGTTGTTGAAGTAAACTCAGAGACTGACTTCGTTGCACGCAATGAACAATTCCAGACACTCGTTAAAAATATTGCTGATGTTGCGCTTGCAAATAACGGTGATGTTGATGCCACCAAAAATGCAACATACCCTGGCGCATCACACACTGTTGAAGCTGAAATTAAAGATGTTGTTGGTACGATCGGCGAAAACATGAACTTCCGTCGTTCAACTGGTCTTTCAGTATCAAACGGTGTCGTTGCAACATACATCCACAATGCTGTAGTGCCTGGGCTAGGTAAAATGGCAGTACTTGTTGCGCTTGAATCAGATGCTGATTCTGGTGTACTGGAAGCTTTGGGCAAACAGCTTGCGATGCATGTTGCCGCAACAAACCCACAAGCGATGACTGTTGAAGAGATGGATCCTGCTGCTGTTGAGCGTGAAAAATCCGTTCTTGTCGAGCAAGCACGCGAATCAGGCAAACCAGACAACATCATCGAGAAAATGATTGTTGGACGCATGAATAAATTCTATCAAGAAGTTGTTTTTGTTGAGCAGACGTTCGTAATCGACGGTGAAACAAAGATTGCTAAAGTTATTGAAAATGCTGCAAAAGACGCGGGCACAGACATCAAGCTTGCTGGTTATGTAAGGCTTGAAGTTGGTGACGGTATCGAAAAAGAAGAAGATGACTTTGCGGCTGAAGTAGCTGCAATGAACAGCTAAAAAAATATTTAATTTTCGGGCTCAAATTACGGGTTTAGATTTAATCTATTCGTATTTGGGCCCGAAATGTATATAGTGGCCAAAAAAGTGCAAAAACGTAATGGACAACGGCGTCATTTACGAGCAAAGTACAGGTGATATTTTAAGGAGAATGATTTTTATGACGGGCGAACTTCAGTACAAACGTGTTTTGTTAAAATTATCTGGTGAAGCTTTGATGGGTGATCTGGATTACGGTATTTCCCCAGATGTGGTAAAGCGGGTCGCTGAAGAAATTAAAACTGTCGTAGAAATGGGTACTGAAGTCTGTCTTGTTGTAGGTGCGGGTAATATATTTCGCGGCATGACAGGGGTTGCAAGTGGCTTTGACCGCACAAGTGCCGATCATATGGGGATGTTGGCGACAGTAATGAACAGCCTTGCGATGCAAAATGCCCTCGAACAGCAGGGTGTCGACACCCGCGTTCAATCAGCCTTTCCCATCGCATCGGTATGTGAGCCATATATTCGCCGCAAAGCAATTAGACATATGGAAAAAGGTCGTGTCGTTGTTTTTGCAGCTGGCACTGGCAACCCGTTCTTTACAACAGATAGTGCGGCGGCGTTACGGGCCGCTGAAATGGGCTGTGATGCGATACTTAAAGGAACGCAGGTTGACGGTGTTTACAATGCGGATCCAAAACTTGACCCGAATGCGGTGAAATATGATACATTAAGCTATATGGATGTGCTTAAAAATGACCTAAAGGTTATGGATGCTTCGGCGATATCACTGGCTCGTGAAAATGATATTCCAATTTTGGTGTTTTCAATTCATGAACACGGAAATTTTGCCAAAGTATTAGTAGGGGAAGGCCCACATACTAAAATCTGCAATTAATACAATTATTGTTAATCGTAGAGCAATGATTTGTAACGTATAAAAAATAAGAAAACAGGAGTGATATAATGTCATCTGAACTGGACCTCGCGGACATCAAACGTCGTATGAACGGCGCGATCGAAAATTTGAAAAGTGAGTTTAAAGGCCTACGAACGGGCCGGGCTTCGGTGAACCTTCTTGATCCGGTAGTGGTTGATGCTTACGGCGCGCAGATGCCGATTAACCAGGTTGGAACAGTTTCAACGCCGGAAGCTCGCCTTATCAGCGTCCACGTCTGGGATAAAGGGCTTGTGGCATCGGTTGAAAAGGCTATTCGCAATTCCGGCATTGGCCTAAACCCAATTGTTGATGGGGATACACTTCGTATTCCTATTCCTGAACTCAATGAAGAGCGCCGCGTAGAGCTAACAAAACTGGCAAAGAATTATTCCGAACACTCGAAAGTCGCCGTGCGAAATGTGCGCCGTGATGGCATGGAAACCATTAAACATATGGAAAAAGATGGCGGTATTAGCCAGGATGAACAGAAAATTCTGGGAGATGATATCCAGAAGCTTACTGACGATGCTGTAAAGGCTATTGATGAGGTAACGGCTTCTAAAGAAGAAGAAATTATGCAGGTATAGTGAAAATATGTTGCTGGTAAAGGAAGAAAATAAAGTAGTAAATAATGCTGATCAGGCAGAGAATAGCCTGAGGCATATAGCTATTATTATGGACGGGAATGGCCGCTGGGCCAAATCACGCCGTCTTCCAAAATTTGCTGGTCATAAAAAAGGTGCGGATGCTGTGCGTGGCATTGTCGAGCAATGTGCTGACCTTGATATTGATTATCTTACCCTTTATGCCTTTTCATCAGAAAACTGGAACAGGCCTGTTGAGGAAGTCAACGATTTGATGGGGCTTCTGAAAATTTATCTGACCAAAGAAATTGCGGAGCTTCACAGAAAAAATATCCGCATCAGTTTTATTGGCAGTCGTGAGCGGCTGAGCAAAAACATCATCTCACTCATTGATGACGCCGAAGAAAAAACCCGAAATAACGATAAACTTCGCCTGACACTTGCCCTTAATTATGGCGGGCAGGAAGAAATCGTTTGTGCGGCAAAAAATATTGCTAAAAAAGTTCAGGAAGGCGTACTTGATATTGAAAGTATTGATGATAAAACCTTTTCGGATAATCTCTATACTGGTGATATGCCAGAACCTGACCTTATAATCCGCACCAGTGGTGAAAAACGCCTCAGTAACTTCATGCTTTGGCAGGCAGCTTATGCAGAATTCGTGTTTCAGGACGTTTTATGGCCTGATTTCACTAGGGAAAGCTTGCTAAGTGCCATTGATGAATATCACAGACGAGACAGGCGATATGGCGCCAGACCATAGTCAAAAAACACCTCTGAAAGCTAACAAGTTGCTGACCCGGGTGTTGTCCGCACTTGTTATGTTGCCCATTGCTGTGTTTATTATTCTTGGTGGCGGCATCCCGTACTTTATTCTCATCACGCTTCTTACAATTTTAATAATTTCTGAGTGGAATGGAATCTGCGAAGATAAACCTCTTTCATTGCTCTTTGCTGTACAGACCGTTAGTGCGGTTTTGTTGTTGGTTGAGATTAATTGGGGCAGTCCCTACGTGATGGTTTCTCTGGCCAGTAGCCTAGTGGCAATTGTAGCGGTGTCATTTTTGGTCAAAGCGAAAGTAATTTGGGCGATAGCTGGTTTCCTTTATGCTTTGGTACCCTCTGCAGCATTTTTATTGATTGGTGAAAATATTGGTGGGCAGGTGGTACTCTGGATGATGATTGTGATCTGGTCTATGGATACGGGCGCGTATTTCGTTGGTAAAAATATCGGTGGTCCAAAAATGTCGCCGACCATTAGCCCTAACAAAACATGGTCTGGATTAATAGGCGGTGCCATAACGGCAATGATAGTCGGCTACCTTTATGCCCGCTTTTTGGGTGACCAAAATATACTGTTATTTAAAGATGCCACAATTCTGCTCATTTTGAGTGGTTTGTTTGCAATATTGAGCCAAATTGGCGACTTGGCTGAATCTGCGGTAAAAAGAAAGTTTGCCGTCAAGGATTCGGGATCGATCATACCAGGGCATGGTGGTGTCATGGATAGGGTCGATGGCGTGTTATTTGTCGCTCCGGCTGTTCTTGCGGTCGCTTATATGTTATATGCCTGATGGTTGGAAAATAAGTTATTGAAATGGATATGAGTTTACCAGATTTAGATCGCCTTAAATTGGCATCAACGCAAACTAAAAAGACTGTTTCTATCCTTGGCTCAACAGGTTCAATTGGATGCAACACGCTTGATCTGGTATCCCGCGACAGAGACGCCTATGGGATTAAAGCTCTGACCGCTCATAAAAATGTTGCGAAGCTCGCACAGCAGGCAATAGAATTTAACGCAGAGATGGCGGTCATTGCTGACGCCACACTCTATAGTGATTTGAAATCGGCACTATTGGATACAGACATAAAGGTCGCTGCAGGTGAACAGGCGCTCAACGAAGCGGCGGATATGCCTGCTGAATGGGTCATGTCGTCAATCGTCGGTGCCGCAGGACTTAAGCCAACACTTACCGCCGTACGCCGTGGCGCAACAATAGCACTTGCCAACAAAGAATGTCTTGTTTGTGCCGGTGATTTTATGATGGATCAGGTCAGAGAATATGGTGCAACTATGCTGCCTGTCGATTCAGAGCATAATGCCATTTTTCAAATTTTTGATTTTGATCATCCAGAAACAGTTGAGAAAATAACCCTTACGGCGTCAGGCGGGCCATTTTGGAATAGAGATGTTGCCGATATGACGATGATTACTCCTGAACAGGCGGTAAATCACCCTAATTGGTCCATGGGGGCCAAGATCTCGGTTGATAGTGCGACATTAATGAATAAGGGGTTGGAGCTTATCGAAGCGTATTATTTGTTCCCGGTGAGAAAAGATCAGCTTGATATCATTATTCATCCTCAATCTATTATTCACAGTATGGTTTCTTACATGGATGGCTCCGTGTTAGCGCAACTGGGAACACCAGATATGAGAACTCCAATTTCATATGCCCTTGCTTGGCCAAATCGCATGAGTACACCATCAAAGAAACTTGATTTAACTGAAATTGGTACTTTGGACTTTAGCAAGCCTGATGAAGCACGTTTTCCATCACTGAATATTACACGAGAAGTGTTGCAAAATGGGGGAAGTGCGCCTACTATCCTCAACGCTTCAAACGAAGTTGCTGTTTATGCGTTCCTCGAGGGGAAAATAGGGTTCCTAGACATTGCTAAAATAGTGGAAGAAACTTTAGACAAAATAAGTTTTCACAATATGACAAGCTTAAGCGATGTTCATGATGTGGACGATAATGCGAGACGAGTTTCGAGCGAGTTAATAACAGGAATAATGAATTAACATGGAATCTATTTTACAATTTGTGCAAACAGCCGCGTCGTTCTTGGCTATCTTGACGATACTTGTGTTCGTTCATGAGTGGGGGCATTATATAATAGCACGAATAAATGGCGTACGTGTCGAAATATTTTCCGTAGGATTTGGTCCTGAAATTTGGGGATTTAACGATAAGAACGGTACGCGATGGAAGTTTAGTTGGGTCCCGCTTGGCGGTTATGTCAAATTCTTTGGGGATGCGTCTGAGGCCAGTACACCAGACGCCAGCTTGGCAACTATGAGTGAAAAAGAGCGCGAAGAAGCATTTCATTATAAGAAGCTGCATCAAAAGGCTGCCATTGTCTTTGCTGGTCCAGCGGTGAACTTTCTTTTCGCTATTTTGATTTTTGCGGGCCTTTATTTTGCCCATGGCCGTTTGGTTAATGCCCCGGTTGTCGGAGATGTCATTGACGGTAGCGCGGCTGCCGAGGCTGGTATAATAGCTGGAGATAGAATTGTTTCCATAGACGGTGAAGACATCTCAACCTTCAATGACATAAGCATCATAATGGCCTTCAAACTTGAAAATGAAGTCGACGTGGTCGTCCGCAGGGATGAACAGTTGATCAGTTTGAACTTTGAATTAGGAGTTATTGATGAGACAGATATTCTAGGCCAATCGATACAAAGAAAACTGATAGGTATTCGAAATATTCCAGAAGAAATGGAACTGGTGAATTACGGTTTAATCGGTGCTCTCTGGCAGGCGACGATTGAAACCAAGGAAATAACAACTAGAAACCTGACGGGTATCTGGCAGATGATTATAGGCAAAAGATCCGTCAAAGAGCTGGGTGGTCCAATAACAATTGCACGGGTTGCGGGCAAGACAGCAGAATACGGTATTAACTCGTTTCTCAGATTTGCAGCCCTTATTTCAATCGGTCTTGGAACAATTAATTTATTCCCGATTCCCGTGCTAGATGGTGGACATTTACTCTATTATGCTATAGAGGCAGTGAGACGAAAAAAAATGAGTGAAGCCGCACAGGAATTTGGCTTCAAAATTGGAATTGTGCTTGTATTAAGTTTAATGGTGTTCGCGACCTTTATTGATATTTCGCGACTTGGTTAAACAATGTGTTTTTTGATAGATATAGATAAAGTAAGGTTTGATTTAGTGATATTGAAGCAACATAAAATTACTTTAATTTGTTTGTTTGTTTTGTTTGTGCAATCTGCTCTAACTTCGCTTAGTTGGGCGCAAACATCAACAGTTGGTGCTCCATCATTTGCACCGGAGATTTCTATCTCGGGCATTGAAGTTAATGGCAATCAACGTATTGAGCAATCAACGATTGAGAGCTACCTGCTTTTAAATATCGGTGATACCTACACTGAACAACTTGGCGATGCATCATTAAAAAGGCTCTATAATACAGGCCTTTTTTCAGACGTCGATGTGGGACGTCGGGGCGATACACTGGTTATTTCGGTTGTAGAGAACCCAATCATTAACAGAATTGTGTTTGAGGGTAACAAATATAAGGACGATGAAGACCTTTATGAAGAGATTCAACTTCGTCCTCGTGTAGTTTTCTCACGAGCGAGGGTTAGAGCTGATGTGCAAAGGATTTTGGAAATCTATCGGCGTGGCGGACGTTTTGCGGCAGCTATCGAACCGAAGGTTATTCAGCTGGAACAAAACCGCGTTAATTTGGTTTTCGAAATTTCTGAAGGTGCGAAGAGCATAATTGGAAAGATAAACTTTCTTGGAAACGAGGTCTTTGACAACAATATCTTGAGATCAAAAGTAGTGTCAGTAGAGAGCCGTTGGTGGAAATTCCTTGCGTCGGAAGATACTTACGATCCTGACCGATTAAATTACGATCAACAGCTCCTTCGCGACTTCTACAGGGAACAGGGTTATGCTGATTTTAGAGTGACTTCTGCTGTTGCAGAACTTTCTCCTGATAAGGAGTTCTTCTTTATAAACATCTCCGTTGAAGAAGGTGAGCTCTATAGTTTTGGAGATATCTCAATCGAAAGTCAGATTGACGAATTAGATCCTGATATTCTTCAGCCAGCTCTTTTCACCAAAAAAGGTAACCAATACGATTCTACAGCCATTGACGGCACGGTAGAGATGTTGACCGAGATAGCAGGACTTAGAGGGTATGCTTTCGTTGATATTCGTCCGCAGGTGAAAAGAAACCGCGCAGAGCGCACAGTGGATATCATCTATGTCATCAATGAAGCACCAAGAGTGTATGTTGAAGAGATAAAAATTATCGATAATGTGCGAACCCACGACAAGGTAATAAGACGGGAACTTCGTCTGGTCGAGGGCGATGCCTACAACTCATCAAAGTTGAATCGTTCAGAGATTAGAGTTCGGGCACTGCAATTTTTTAAGGAAGTTGCAATTGAGCAACTTGAAGGAACAGCAGCGGATAAAACGATTTTGGAAATTACGGTAGAGGAGCAGCCAACGGGTGAGCTTTCTGCCGGACTTGGTTATTCGAGTTTTGAGGGTCTTATGGTCAATTTTAGTATTGCTGAGAGAAACCTGCTCGGTAAAGGCCAGTTTGTAAGGCTTGGCGCGCAAGTATCGAAACGCCGCAAAGAGATTGAATTAGGGTTTACAGAACCGTATTTTCTTAATCGAAGAATGGCGATCGGTGCGGACATATTCCTGCGGGACACCAATTTTATTGAAAGTGGATTCAGGCAAAAATCAATTGGTACCTCGCTGCGAACCGCATTCCCGATCACTGAGTATGTGGTCATGAACCTTAACTATAGTCTTGTCAAGGATACGGTTGTAACAAGCTTCTTTACTGATAGTCCTTATATAGCAAATAGCTCAGGTGATTTTATCACGTCTTCAATTGGTTATGGTTTGTCCTACAATTCTCTCGACAATCCTCAAAAACCAAACAGAGGACAGTTGCTTTCATTTCAACAGGAATTTGCAGGGGTCGGCGGCAACGAAAAATTTATCAAGTCGGTAGCTAAGTATGATCTGTATATTCCTCTAATTAAAACTTGGGTGTTTAATATCGCCTTAGAAGCAGGACATATTCAGGGCCTGGGCCGTGATGTGAGACTCAATAGGCGTTTCTTCCTTGGAAATCCGCGGATGCGTGGTTTTAAAGAAGCAGGTATCGGACCGAGAGAATGGAAAGATTCGTTTCAGCAACTCTATTCAGGCTTCTCTCTAGGCGGAAACACTTTCTACACCACTAAAGCTGAGCTCTTTATTCCTCTTGGAGGAGGGGCAAGGGACCTCGGAATTGAAGCGAGCGCGTATGTTGATGCTGGTGCGCTATTCAATATTGATGCAGAAGATAGTTTGATCTCTGAGACAGGCGTGCTATATACCTTGCTCGGTAATACGATGACGCCAAGAGTATCTGTCGGTATCGGGTTTTCATGGGCTTCACCATTTGGACCATTTAGAATTGATTTAGCCAAGGCAATCAGAAACCAACCTAGTGATGAAACGGAATTTTTCCAGTTTAATGTCGGAACGAGATTTTAAAATGACTAAAATTATGAATGTAAAAAATATTTCAGCGGCTGTTTTGGCAGTCTTTTCAGTATTATTTGTGAGCAATGTTGCATTATCACAGGAAATACCAACAGCAAAGATTATCGTAGTTGACAATCGAGTGGTTAGCACCAATGCAGCTGTTGCAAAAGATATCAATAGACAGGCCACACAAATCCAAACGCAAATGGAAGCTGAACTCAAAACTAAAGAAAACGCGTTGAGAGCAGAAAATGAGGACCTGAAGACTAAGATAAATATCATGCCTCAAGAATCCTATAATCAATTGCAGCAACAATTCCAAGTTAAGGTCAATGAATATCAGCAAGATGTTCAAATTAAAAATCGTCAACTTGAAATCGCTATAGTCAATGCAAACGCTGAGATTGAGCGCGCTCTTAAGCCGATCCTGCAAAATATCCTTAAGGAAACTGGTGCGACTATGCTTATGGATAAAAATCTTATTCGTGAGCAGGTTCCAGGCCTTGATGTTACAACCAGAGTTATTGAACAACTTGACCTTGCGATGCCTTCAATAACAGTTGAACTTCCACCTGTGCCTGAGGCTGCTCCGGCACCTGAGGCTGCTCAAGCCAACTGATTTGATAGAAAATATGATGTTAGAAAACCTGCCTCTCTGGAGGCAGGTTTTTTTATTTTATATTGATGCTTTCAAAAAATTTTCGATCAATTTATACTAGAGAAAAATTATTTAAAGATGGAAAGATAATGACAACAGCTACACAGAAAATTGATGACATAGACATCAACAGAATTAAAGAATTAATCCCACATCGTTATCCTATGTTGCTGGTTGATAAATTGCGTGATATTCATTTGGGCGAAAAGGCGGTGGGCATTAAAGCTGTAACCATGAACGAACCTTTTTTCCAAGGACATTTCCCAGAGAAGCCTGTTATGCCAGGTGTGCTAATTATTGAAGCGATGGCGCAAACTGCTGCGGCGCTTGTGATGTTGAGCCTTGGCGAAGAGGCGGAAGGTAAGTTGGTTTATTTTATGTCGATTGATGGGGCTAAGTTTAGAAAGCCGGTTGAACCTGGTGATCTTCTTGAACTTCATGTACAAAAAGAACAAAGCCGCAGAAACATCTGGCGTTTTTCAGCTCAAGGCATAGTAGGTGACAAGGTCGTGGCCGAAGCGACATATACAGCAATGATAGCAAACTGATCCGATCATGAGCGATAATTTTAAATTACTTCACACGATGATCCGGGTAAAAGATTTAGATAAGTCCATCGCCTTTTATTGCGAATATTTCAAAATGAAGTTGATTAGACGTAAAGATTATCCGGGCGGCGAGTTCACTCTGGCATTTGTTGGTTACGGCGATGAACAAAATAATACCGTGATTGAGCTTACCCACAATTGGGGCCGTGAGGAAAATTACGACCTTGGAGATGGCTTTGGTCATCTGGCAATTGGCGTGCCTGATATTTATAAAACCTGCGAAGACTTAGCGCAGGCTGGACTCGAAATTCCCAGACCACCTGGACCCATGAAGCACGGTGGAAGCGTGATCGCCTTCGTTAAAGATCCAGACGGATATATGATTGAGCTTATCGAAAAGAAATAAAAAAACCCGGCCTGATTGAGCCGGGTTTTATTTTAAAATCTATATTCTATTACCTTTTATCAAGATCAATATAATTACGCTCAACTTCACCAATGAACAATTGACGTGGACGTCCGATTTTTTGTTTCGGATCAGTGATCATCTCACCCCACTGCGAAATCCAGCCCACAGTGCGCGCCAAGGCAAAAAGTACTGTAAACATTGACGTTGGGAAGCCCATGGCCTTGAGAATAATTCCAGAGTAGAAATCAACATTCGGATATAGTTTCTTCTCAATAAAATAAGGATCTTCAAGAGCAATCCGCTCAAGTTCCTTGGCTACATCAAGAAGCGGATCATTTACGCCCAACTCTTCAAGTACTTCGTGTGCTGCTTGTTGCAGTACTTTAGCACGTGGGTCGAAGTTTTTATAAACTCTGTGGCCAAAGCCCATAAGTCGGAACGGATCGTTCTTGTCTTTGGCTTTTTTAATATATTCCGGAATATTATCAACTGTGCCGATTTCATTGAGCATGTTAAGACAAGCTTCGTTGGCACCACCATGAGCAGGGCCCCAAAGCGATGCGATACCCGCAGCAATACAAGCAAATGGATTGGCGCCAGATGAACCAGCAAGTCGAACGGTTGACGTTGATGCATTTTGTTCATGGTCCGCATGGAGGATAAATATCTTATCCATAGCGCGGGCAAGTGTTGGGCTTACCACATAGTCTTCGCAATTTGGAACGCCGAAAGTCATATAAAGGAAATTTTCAGCATAGTTGAGATTATTGCGCGGATATACAAATGGTTGGCCAATTGAATATTTATAAGTCATAGCGGCGATAGTCGGGATCTTCGCAATCAAGCGGTTTGAAGCCACGCGACGCTGCGCGGGGTCGGTTATATCAGTGCTATCATGATAAAAGGCTGACATGGCACCAACCACACCGCACATAATTGCCATCGGGTGGGCGTCACGACGGAAACCACCGAAGAAACGAACAAGCTGTTCATGAACCATTGTGTGATAGGTAATATCCTGTTTGAACTTTGAATTCTGCTGTTTATTTGGAAGCTCACCGTACAGAAGCAAGTAGGCCACTTCTAGAAAATCACTTTTCTCAGCAAGCTGTTCAATTGGGTATCCACGGTAAAGAAGCTCGCCCTTACCGCCATCAATATAAGTGATTGCGCTTTCACAGCTGGCTGTCGAAGTGAAGCCAGGGTCATAGGTGAACATGTCCGTATCGCGGTAAAGAGTACTGATATCGATAACATCTGGACCTGTTGAACCGCCATATATTGGTAGCTCGTAGGTTTCGCCGCGTACTGATAGAGTTGCTGTATCGGTCGCCACTGTTTTTTTATATTTATTTTCCATTTGTTTCCATCCTTCTGTCTGTTTTCCGCACTTGAGGCTGAATTAGACCTCAAAACGTTTATTTATCGGTTTTATACACTGTCTTCTTAAACAAATTATTTACATTTTGATGAAAATAGCGATTTTTTAGCTCTGATCCTGGATCCGGGCTAAACTTTCGCTTCTTCCAAGCCATTCGAGGACTTCAGCTATGCCAGGGGATACATTACTGCCCGTAAGTGCCGCCCGAAGGGGCTGCGCGACTTTACCAAATCCTATTTCTTCGCGCTCAACGAAATTCTCTATTGCTGATTGCAAATTTTCTCTACTCCACTCATTTACACCTTCAAGATCATGGTGGATTTTACTTAAAGTGGTTTTTCCTTCATCGTCTAATGATTTCATCGCTTTAGGGATGATCTCTAAAGGGCGCTTGGCAAATAGAAACGTGGCGTTTTCCGCCAAATCAATAAGGTTCTTGGCACGGTTCTTCAATTCAGCCAATGCTGATAATAATTGCTCTTTCTCATCGTCGCCAAGGGGGCGGCCAATTTTCTGTTCTAAGAAAGGTAGGCAGCCTTCACGTAGCGTTTGATCACTGGCGGTTTCGCGCATATATATGCCATTTAGATTTTCAAGCTTGGTAAAATCAAATCGCGAGGGCGATTTTCCAACACCATCTAGATCAAACCATTCAATCGCTTGCGCCTCCGATATAATCTCGTCGTCGCCGTGGGCCCAGCCAAGTCGCAGCAGATAATTTTTTAATGCATCCGGCAAGTATCCCATATCACGGTAAGCATCAACACCAAGCGCACCGTGACGCTTGGAGAGTTTAGCGCCGTCTGGCCCGTGAATGAGCGGTATATGGGCATATTCAGGTAGATCCCAGCCAATCGCATTGATCAACTGAGCCTGACGAGCGGCATTGGTGAGATGATCATCACCACGAATAATATGGGTCACGCCCATATCGTAGTCATCGACCACCACGGAAAGCATATAGGTCGGTGTACCGTCCGCACGCAGCAGGATCATATCATCCAGTTCTTTATTTTGAACCGTAACATCACCCTGTACATGGTCTTTGATCACGATCTCGCCTGTTTGAGGTGCCTTAAAACGAATAACTGGATCAACTCCCTCGGGGGCGTCTGCAGGATCGCGGTCGCGCCAGCGGCCATCATAACCAAGTGTTCTGCCCTCTGCTTTGGCTGCCTCACGCATATCAGCGAGTTCCTCTTTAGAGGCATAACATTTATAGGCTTTACCTTGCTCAAGAAGGCTATGGGCTATCTCAGCGTGCCTTGCGCGACCTTCATATTGAAACACCGTTTCGCGGTCGCCCTCCAGGCCGAGCCAGCCCAATCCATCAAATATGGCTTCGACGGCTTCTGGCGTTGATCTTTTACGGTCAGTATCTTCGACACGGATCAGGAACTCACCACCATGATGGCGCGTAAACAACCAATTGAACAGCGCCGTTCTGGCACCACCAATATGTAAGAAGCCCGTTGGGGAAGGGGCAAATCGTGTTACTACTTTCTTCATTTGACTGACCATGAAGCTCCGAAAGGGTTAAATTTAGATTTTCCGCAGTGAGCCTTTTGAAATGCATATGAAAATGCTCAAATGATTTAAATACCAACACTGCTTGATTTTGTTGTGCTTTTACTAGCATATTATTGGTCGAAAATGGAAGCTTTTTCGTAATTTATTTTTGTTTCTGATGGGGGAATGACATTATTAGACATGCTGAATATTTGAAACAAGCTTTCTACCGCGAACACGAGCAATATATCCTTATGGTTCCAATATTGCTCAGTCTTGGCGTCGGGGCATATTTTTCAAATATTTTACAAATGCACGTGACCTACAGCGCTGCAATCGCAACTATCTTGTTGGTACTTGCTATTTTTATTGGCCGAAGGCTTCCTCTACTGAAATATATTCTGCTTAGCATCTTTTTTATCAGTGCTGGGTACGCGCTCGCTGGTTACCGTGTTTATTCACTGGCGACGGTTACCCTAGATAAGGAATTAAGACCCACCAATATCGAAGGAAGTGTTGAACGGGTACATATGTATGAGGACGGTAAAATTCGCCTAACTCTCAAGGATACCGTGATCCGTGGCACTGAACCACTAACGTTAGTCAATGTGCGGGTCAATAAATTTTATGACATGCCCTATCCCGGTGACCGCATTAAAATCCGTGCTGGGCTTATGCCGCCGCCGGGACCAAGTATGCCGGGTGATTATGATTATGGCAGGCAAGTCTGGTTTCAGGGGCTTAGTGCTGTCGGCTATTCGGTCTCGGCCCTTGAAATTACAGAAAAGAACCAAGGGATGGCGAGGAAGCTAAGCGGACTTCGCCAGCGCATGGCAGAGCGGATAAAGGTACAAATTCCTGGTGAAGCCGGAACGCTGGCCGCTGCATTGATTACCGGCATTCGTGGCGGCATGCCAGAAGCGCTAGCCGAAGCCATGCGCAACGCTGGTCTTGCCCATTTGCTGGCGATTTCCGGGCTTCATATGGGGCTGCTTTGCGGAGTTGTGTTTTTTGCCGTCCGTTTTGGGCTTTCACTGGTGCCATCGCTGTCGCTTAATTATCCGATCAAAAAATGGGCCGCTGTGGCAGCGTCTCTGGCCGGGCTTGGCTATCTTTTTATCAGTGGCGCATCGATCCCAACCATCCGTGCCTTTATTATGGTGATCATCGTATTTTTGGGGGTGATGACCGACCGCAAGGCCATCTCGCTACGTCTAGTGGCCATAGCGGCCATTTTTATCCTTGTCACCACGCCGGAGGCTCTCGTCGGCGTTAGTTTTCAAATGTCTTTCGCGGCTGTTGTCTCTTTGGTGGTCGTATTTGAGCGTTTCGGCAATGATTTTATGAATAAATTTCGTGGTGATGCGCGCTTTCGACAAAAGTTAACCTATTTCATTGTTGGTAGCTTATTTACATCGATGATAGCAGAAGTGGCCATTGCCCCGTTTGCCCTATATCATTTCAATAAAATTGTTCTGTTTGGCCTCCTTGCCAATTTGATCGCAATGCCAGTGATGGGGTCATGGGTGATGCCGTGGATTGTGGTGACTTTAGTATTGATGCCTTTTGGACTTGAAAATCTGGCACTTATACCTATGTCCTGGGGGCTTGAGGTGATTATGGCGACAGCTTACTGGGTTTCGGAACTGCCGGGAGCGACCCTTGAAATCCCGGCCATTGATCTACGGGCACTGGTGTTTTTGGTTCTTGGTGCACTGTGGCTTGGAATCTGGAGGTTAAAATGGCGTCTTGCAGGAATTCCCCTGATGATGGTGGGAGTGTTTTTTGCCTTGAGTTATAAACAGCCGGATATACTAATCGATAATGCCGGTAAAACCATTGCTTTGCGTGGCAATGATAACAGCCTCACTCTTTCCCGGATGAATGGCAGCCGTATCGTCAGGGACCGCTGGCGGCAACGTTACGGCCTTAAGGAATTAGTGCGGTGGGACTATGAAAGTTTTACACCGGAACAAGCACAGGGCAGGGAACTGAGCTGCGATACTTTCAGCTGCCTTTACCGGCCAGCGCGAGTTGATCATTTGCTTGTTTCTCTGGTGCAGGATGAATTGGCTTTACCCGAAGACTGTCAAACGGCCGACGTTCTAATCAGCCTGGTTCCTGTTGAAATTAATTGTCCGGCAGATGTGGTTCTGGACCGCTGGGATTTCTATAATAACGGCGGCTACGCCATCTGGCTTCCGGATGAAAAAGGTGGTGAAGTCAGGCTTGAAAATGTAAAGGAAAGTCGCGGCAATTTTCCTTGGGTGAATTAAAGCGATCTACACTGGCTAGTGAAATTCCTTATTCGGGGCTGGACAGGTAATGTTTTCCAGACTAGAATATTTGTGATCACAAATATAGTTGGGACAATCAATGCTTAAATCATTTGATAAAAATGCGAAAATAAATGAAATCGTCGCGACCCTGAAAGAAGAGGGTGGAGTCATCATTAAAAATCTTTCTAATCAAGATGTTATCGATAAAGTGAATGCTGAGCTGAGATCACATTTTGATGATAAAGGTGATGATTGCCAAAGCGATTTTAACGGCTTTAACACCAAACGACTGGATAGCATATTAGCGATATCGCGGACGTCTGCTGATTTAATTGGCCATGAAATCATTATGCAGGTCGCCGATGCGGCCCTGAAACCATTTTGCAGCAATTACCGTATTGGCAGTTCAACCGCAATAGAAATTTGTCCCGGTGAGAAGGCGCAGGAACTACACCGCGATGATGAAATTTACCCGCACCGGATGCCGGGCGTTGAATTTCAGGTAGCGGCTCTTTGGGCGCTGGACGATTTTACCATTGAAAATGGTGCAACACAGGTCATTCCCGGCAGCCATAAATGGCACGATGATGACGTGGAAAATGCAAAAGCGAAAGATGTCAGTCAAGCGGTTATGCCCAAAGGATCAGTACTTATCTATTTTGGTACGACCGTTCATGGTGGCGGCGAAAACCGTTCTGATAAACCGCGCTCGGCCCTTGTTACCACATATAGCCTTGGTTGGTTGCGGCAGGAAGAAAATCATTATCTTACTATCCCGAAGAATATCGCAGAGAGTTATCCGGAAAATATCCGCCAGCTCATGGGCTTTGCGTCTTATAGTAAAATACTCGGAACCTACCCCGGTAGCAGGGTTGCAAAGAAAATCAGTTAGATGGTTCCTCGGCCAGTATTGCCTTACCACGAATTTTATCGAGCAAGTCTTTTGCGTTCTGCTGTGACCTGGTACTAAAGGCTATAGTGCCTCGTTTGGCATTAATGATTATTGGCAACCATTCAATCAAGTCTGGTGTTTGCGTAAAGCGTTCATAAACAAGAAGGGCGTCAACTTCCGAATAGCTGACGTCACGAACAAATTGGTTGAATTGATCTGGTGCAAGTGTGCCTGCATAACGGTTTTGATATTCCGTTTCGGCGTTAAACCTCAAGTGACTAAAGGTCTGTGAAACCTCGATAAAATCATAATAATCCGCGATTTGGCTTCTGAGTTCTTCGTCAGCGATCAGTTCAAGGTTTCCACTGAACTTGATTTCTTCAAATGTGTTGTTGTTTACATTAACGACGATGGACGCACCAACGGAGGCGAGAGACGTTATAAACCGAGTTGGAGCCTGACGGACAAGATCTTCGCTCACCACGGTTTCAAGCAGGAACTGGGCGTTTTCAATGCTTCGGTTGTTGCTGTTTAATACGCCATCGAAGAAGCGAATATCCTGCTCTAGTTCGTCGGCGATCCGCTCCAGGTAACTTTCACCTTTTTTGGCATTTTGACGATCCTCATTCCAATTGTTTAGTTGAAAGCCGATAAAAATTCCGAGGATGACCACAAGCATATCAATGCCAACGGCTACCCAATTTTGATCAACAACATGTTTTGTAATACGGCGAAGAAGCATGGAGAATTAGTCCAACGGTTTTAATTTCATTTTGTCCAGTAGCGACTGATAGCGTGGCTCATCTTTTACCGCGCCAAGAAAAGGAGAAGCCATTACCCCCTGTAGCCCAGGGTCAAGCTGCTCGTATGCTGTTTCTAGCCATTCAAGGCATTTATCGACATCGCCACGTATTCCGTATACCTCGGCAATCTGGTATGCGCTATCGTCCGATGCTTCATCGATAAGTTCATTTAATTTCTCATCGGACGCTGCCATATCGCCCATTTTATAATACGCCATTGACTGAATTTGTGGGTTAAAGGCTTCATCGTTGAGCATCTGAGCGTCAGCGAGTGCATCTTCATTCTTACCAAGTCTAAGATTTATAAGAGCACGGTACATACGCAGTGACTGACTGTCAGGATTAAGGGTGAGAGCGAGATCAGCGGTCTCCAATCCTTTTTGTGCATCACCCATAAACGTATAAACACGGGATTCCTGCACACGGGCAGCAATATTCAGAGGGTCCAGCTCGACAGCCTTTTGAGCGTGCAAAATGGCTTGGTCATAATCGCCCATGGCTGATGAAAATTGGCTTAGTTGCCGGTAAACGAGAGCATCGTTTGGATTTAGTGAAAGTGCTTTATCCAGATCGTTTTTTGCGCCAATAAAATCAAAAGCCAAAGCACTGCGGATATTTGCTCTTGTTAGGTAGCTCGGTGCAAAATTAGGATCAAGTTCGATGGCTCTAGCAATTGATTGTCGCGCAATTGGCGCTCCTTCGCTCAGTGGATAATATGCGATTTGGGTCATACCACTATAAATACGCGCGTGCATGGCATGCGCGGGCGCGTAGCTGTCATCGAGTGCAATTGATTCGTTAATAGCTGCAAGTGCGATCATAGCATCTTCATCGCTATTGCCATTTTGCCAGAGCTGAAACCCTTTAAGATAAGCGGTATATGCTGCTGGATTGGTTGTCGATGTGACCAATGATTGCATTGGCACTTCTTCTTCGCCCATCAGCTTTTCTTTAAGCACGATGACGATGGCATTTGAAATTTCGTCCTGCACCGCGAAAATATCAACAAGTTCGCGGTCATAAGTTTCTGACCAAAGATGTCGGTCCGAATTTGCTTCAATAAGCTGGGCGGTGATGCGAACTTGGTCACCAGCTTTGCGCACGCTGCCTTCAAGGATGTGATTTACGCCCAATTGATTTGCCACTTCTTTTAGATCCAGATCCTTACCCTTAAAGGCAAACGCAGATGACCGCGACGTTACATGAAGATTGGGGATTTTTGCGAGAACATTGAGAATTTCTTCCGATATGCCGTCTGAAAAATATTCCTGTTCCTGATCAGCCGACATATTGACAAAAGGAAGTACGGCGATTGAGGGCGGGGCTTGTTCTTCCACTAAGGGCTCTGCGATCTGAATAGGAGTATCTGTTACTACTTGCTCGACAGGCGAGCCACCATAATTTTCCCACATCAATACACCAACCGTGAGTACAAGCAACGCAATGATTATCCGTTCCAGCTTTTTTCCAGTCATTTTTGCGATGGACTCGCCTGGATTTATCGCTTCTGTTTTTTTGATCCCGTTCGGCGTCATTTCAAACGCCCAGGCAAAAAACAGTGCAAACGGAAAGCCAATCATGCCGAGATAAAAAACAATACCGTTAAGGGCAGGGGATAAATTAAGGGCGGGTACGGCGATTGAAGTGACTTCAATCACGATCCAAGCAAGGGTGACATATGCGACGCCAACCTTCGCTACGTTTCGTCTTTTAATCTCTACCCATAACGACACTTAATAACTCTCCCCTGAGACGTCCCCGTGTTTGGAAAACATTACCTCAAAGTTATGAATTGATCAAGTAAATCAACTACTTTGCTCAGCGACCGAGAAGTAATCATAATATTCGCTTTCCATACCTTTGTCGAACCGTTCGATGCGAACATCCAGGACGTAAGGGCGACCACGGGCCATTTCAGCGCGACAACGGGCTATTGCATCCTTCAAATCGTCCGGATTTTCCACCCGCTCGCCTTTGATATCGTAACTTTCGGCCATTTTGGCATACTGGATATCAGGGTGCTTGAGGTTAACGCCGATATAGTTACCAGTTTCGGAGCTTCTGCCCCGGTAGAAATTCTGTGCTTTGCGATTGGCTGCATATTCACCATTATTAAATATGACAACACCAATGGGTACGTCGTAGCGTGAGGCGCTCCAAAGCGCTTGTGAGCCAAAATTAAAGGCACCATCACCGGTCAGGCACCATGCTTCGCGGTCTGGTCGGCCCATTTTGACACCAATAGATGCAGCAAGACCCCAGCCAAGAACACCCGAATTGGTGGCATAATTATAACGGCGCTCATTAAACGGTTTTTCATGATTTATTTTGAAATAATCCCACAGATGATATTTTGACAGGATAAGTTCCGTGGTGACTAAGGCATTATCCGCTATTTGAGCGTCAAGCTCCCGCATTAGTCGTGACGTGGAAATGGGGCTCCAATCATGTTCACGCACCGCTTTTTTTGCCATGGCGGTGCGGCGGTTCTTTGAATAGTCATGAACCCAGCTATCGTCCTGACCGGATATGCCGCGCAGCTTTAATTCCGCAAGTACCGCTTGTGCGGTGGCCTTAACACTGGCAACAGACGCGACATCAACAGGATAATTGCGGCCAACTTCTGCGCTAGCAAGGCTCGTGTGAATAATCTTGGCGTCGCGTCTGACCCACGGCACAGGTGATTTATTGACCACTTTAAACATGTGTCCGCCCAAGGCCCAGAAACAGTCTATGGATTGGGCGAGCGATTGGTCACTGCCGAAATTACCGCAAAAATGAGAATGAGTATTGGGGTAAACGCAGGGCATACGGGCGCCAAGGCTAACGCCAGCACCAACCAACTCGGCTATTTTCTGGACTTCACCACTGACCTCATGACGAATACAATCATCATCAAGAAACAGCATTGGACGATCAGAAGCGATTAGATAATCAGCGATGAGCTTGACGTCGGATTGTTTGGGTGCAACGTCGATATCGACCTGTGAGCGCGAACGGGGGATAATTTCAGCGCGCTCAACCTTGGTTTCCCAATGATCTTTAGAAAAAGTCAAAAAAGTGGGCCCGCCCGGCGGTGCTTCCGAAAGCATAAAAGCGCGGCGCAGGGTGTCTGGAATTGTTTTAGCGCTCGTCACATCCCAAGTCCACTGGGCATATTCGCTTGGGAGGTTATGAAGGTTAGGGGCTTCGAGAAATCCGTTACTGCCGCGGTATTCAGTGGTTTGCCGGCCCGCAGTGACCACAACAGGTGTGCGGTCACGGTAACAGCTGACCATCTGACCGAGAGCGTAAGCGGCCCCGGCAACTGAATGAAGATTGACAATCGATGTTTTTCCTGTGGCGCGACTGTAACCATCAGCCATGGCCATGGCGGCATTTTCATGAATACATGTAACGTAGCTTAAACTATCCCGATCAACCAGTGCATCAAGAAAACCCACTTCTTCCGATCCTGCAAGCCCAAAGACATAAGGAACGTCCCATTCGATGAGAAATTCTGCCATAAGTTCACCGCCAGTGTAGCCTTCAGCGATACGGCTTGGCTCGGGTGCGCCGTCTGCGGCTGCTGCGCTCACGGTTGGGATGGAAAGGCCGCTGGCGATGGTGCCGGCACCAACCGTTGAAACTCCCACATCGCGCAGTTTTGCCATAAACGTCCTACGGTCGATTTTATTATCGATGAATTCTTTTGCTTCTTTGAACATTTATACCCTCCCTTTTTCGATATTGTTATGGTAGCTTCTCATCATACGAGGTCAAGAAAAACAAATTGAGGGACAAATGAAAATCAATAAATTAATAGCCGGATGCATTGCCGGTGGCATTATAGCGATCCAACCGACATTGGCCGATGAGCCATTTCAGGATGTAGCGTATAAGCTGCTTAAAGACAGTATCGCCATGCGCACAGTCACCGGTGAAGGAAATGAAACACCGAAATTTGCCACTTATCTTGCAGATCATCTGAAAAGTGCGGGCTTTACGGACGATGATATAACAATCATTCCTCATGAAGATACCGCTGCCATGATCGTGAAGTACCACGGTGACGGAAGATCAGGAAAGAAGCCATTTATTCTGTCGTCTCATCTTGATGTGGTTGAAGCACTTCCAGAAGACTGGGTGAAAAACCCGTTCGAACTTATCGAAGAAGAAGGCATGTTTTATGGCCGCGGCGTACTTGATACGAAGTTAAATGTGGTGACCTTGGTCGCGACCTTTATGCGTCTTAAATCAGAAGGGTTTATCCCCAGTCGCGATATGATTATCGCCTTTTCCGGTGATGAAGAAACTGCTATGGCAACCACTCGACTTATGACAACCGAATATCGGGATCAAATCGATGCTGAATTCGCTGTTATTGCCGATGGTGGTGGCGGTAGCCTTGGTGAAGACGGAAAACCGTTTTCATATAGCGTTAACAGTGCCGAAAAAACATATGCATCCTGGGAAGTAACGGCAAGAAATCCTGGCGGGCATAGTTCAATGCCGCGTACAGACAATGCCATTTACGATCTGAGCAGGGCGATTATAAAGCTTTCAGAACATCAAATGCCGGTTATGCAAAGCGCGCTCACCAGGGCTTACTTTGAAAAAAGTGCGACCCTTGAAACAAACAAGGAAATTGCTGCGGCGATGGCGGCGTTTGCCAAAGATAAAAATAACATGGAAGCGGTCAATGTACTGCGGTCTTATCCTGAATATGCTGGTGTTACCGGTACGACTTGTGTTGCAACCATGCTGCGGGGCGGACATGCAGAAAATGCGCTGCCGCAATCTGCGACACTGACCGTAAATTGCCGCATCTTTCCTGGTGTAGGAGCCGATGCGACGAAAGCGGAGCTAATAACCGTCTTTGATAATGACGAGCTCGAATGGCGATTGGCAGCACCTGTCGACGAATCTGATGAATCGCCCCTTAATCCCGACGTGTTCGGTGCCATTGAACGGGCCGTTCAGACGGAATTTCCAGGACTTCCCATCGTTCCGTCAATGTCCATGGGGGCAACGGACGGTATGTATTTCCGTATTGCTGGTATCCCAGCCTACGCGCTGACCGGAACGTTCATCAAAAGCTCAGATGATTTCTCTCATGGCCTCAACGAGCGGACACCGGCTGATAATTTGGAGCGCTCCATGCGCATCTATCATCAATTGCTCAGTGAATGGGCTGGGGATTAAAACTTAAGGTCAAAATTTTCGGGGCGTAGGCGTACCGCGTTTTTTACGATACTGCCTTGTCCCAGGTTTACCGAGGGTTGATCGCCCTTCGGGGGCGCTATGGCGGGCCATGGGATCGAAATCAATGCCTAGCTCTTTTTCTTCCAGGTGCTTGATCTCATCACGAAGGCGGGCGGCTTCTTCAAATTCAAGGTTGCCGGCGGCTTCGAGCATGGTTTTCTCAAGGCCTTCAATATAGCTGCGCAAATTATGTCCAACCAGATTGTTGGTGCTATCTGTGCCAAGAGACACCGTGACATGATCACCTTCAGCCTTATCGCCGATAACATCACTGATTTTTTTCTTGATGCTTAATGGTGTTATGCCATGTTCTTTATTGAAGGCTTCCTGAATATCACGGCGGCGATCAGTTTCGCGCATGGCTGCGCGGATGCTGTTGGTCTCTTTATCCGCGTAAAGGATCACTTTACTGTCTACATTACGGGCGGCGCGACCAATAGTTTGGATTAGCGATGTTTCAGAGCGTAGAAAGCCTTCTTTATCGGCGTCGAGGATAGCAACAAGACCCGTTTCCGGAATATCGAGCCCCTCACGTAGCAGGTTAATACCGATCAGGATATCAAAGACCCCAAGCCGGAGATCGCGAATGATATCAATACGTTCCAAGGTATCAATGTCCGAATGCATGTAACGTACTTTAAGTCCGCTATCATGCATATATTCCGACAAGTCTTCTGCCATACGTTTGGTGAGCGTTGTGACCAAAACCCGGTGACCATTCTTAATAACGTCTTGCACTTCATGGAGAAGATCGTCAACCTGTGTTTCCACCGGGCGGATTTCCACCGGTGGATCGGTGAGGCCGGTTGGGCGGATTACCTGTTCAACATATTCGCCGCCTGTTTGTTCCAGCTCCCATTTGCCGGGGGTGGCGGAGACATAAACGGATTGGGGGCGAAAATATTCCCACTCGGAAAATTTCAACGGGCGGTTATCAAGACAGCTTGGCAGACGGAAGCCAAATTCTGATAGGGTGCTTTTGCGGGAATAATCGCCCTTTGACATGCCGCCGATTTGCGGCACGCTGACATGGCTTTCATCCATAAACAGCAGCATATTTTCAGGGAGGTATTCAAATAACGTCGGCGGTGCTTCACCGGGATTTCGGCCAGTGAGGTGTCGACTGTAATTTTCAATGCCAGCGCAGACGCCAGTGGCAGTGAGCATCTCAAGATCAAATTTGGTGCGTTGCTCAAGGCGGGCAGCTTCAAGAAGCATGCCTTTATCGGCGTAGTCTTTCAATTTCCATTCAAGTTCAGCTTTGATAGTTTTTATGGCCTGATCCATGCTTGGACCGGGGGTCACATAGTGGCTGTTTGCGTATAACTTCACAGCACTGAGTTCTTCTACCTTTTCACCGGTTAACGGATCAAATAGAGTTAGTTTCTCAAGCTCGTCTCCGAAGAAATCAAGTCGCCAGGCCCTATCTTCAAAGTGACTTGGGAAAATCTCTATGACGTCCCCGCGTACCCGAAAACTGCCTCGGGTAAAGGACATATCGTTGCGTTTATATTGAAGGGCAACAAGATCACGCAGTAGTTTACGTTGATCGTAAAGCATACCCTGATTAAATTGTATCGCCATCTGCAGATAAGTTTCGGCGGCGCCCATACCGTAAATGCACGAGACGCTGGCAACAATTATCACATCATCTCGTTCAAAGATCGCCCGCGTGGCGGCGTGGCGCATACGGTCGATACTTTCATTGATACTAGCATCTTTTTCTATGAACGTATCCGAGCGGGGCACGTATGCTTCCGGCTGATAATAATCATAGTAAGACACAAAATATTCGACTGAATTGTTTGGAAAAAAGCTTTTCATCTCGCTGTAAAGCTGGGCGGCGAGGGTTTTGTTGTGGGCCATGATCAGGGCCGGGCGTTGGGTTTGCTCAATGATCTTGGCCATCGTATATGTTTTGCCTGACCCGGTGACCCCAAGCAGCACTTGATCGGTAAGCCCGTCATTTATACCTTCAACTAGTGATTTAATGGCGTTTGGCTGATCACCAGCTGGTTCAAATTCAGATTCGATTTTAAACTTAATACCACCTTCTGTCTTGGCCGGGCGCTCATAATAGACGCGCGGCTGCAAAATTGTTGGTGATTTAAGGCTATATTCCTGTTTCATGAGATTAATATGGTGCTATTTTGTTCTTTTTGCAATCTCTCTCTTGCACTATTTTGCAACATCACTTAATTTTCAAAACTGGATTAACTTAATTCTTAAAATGGATATAAAAATGGCGTTTATTGCAGATGCGCTCGGGCGCATTAAACCTTCCCCAACAATCGCTGTGACCAGTAAAGCGGCGGAGCTTCGCGCGGCCGGTAAAGATGTTATCGGACTTGGCGCGGGGGAGCCGGATTTTGACACGGTCGACTATGTAAAAGAGGCGGGAATAAGGGCAATTCGCGAAGGTCAGACAAAATATACGGCCGCCGACGGGACACCGGAACTTAAAGACGCCATCTGTGCAAAGTTTAAACGTGATAATGGCCTTGATTACGGCCGTGAAAATATCACCGTTAACTGCGGCGGAAAGCATACAATTTACAACGCCTTTGTCGCGACCTTAAACCCCGGTGATGAAGTAATCATCCCGACCCCTTACTGGGTCTCCTATCCGGATATGACGTTGCTCTCGGGCGGCACCCCGGTGTTTGTTGAAGCGTCCATTGAAACTGGTTTTAAAATAACTGCGGAACAGCTCGAGGCGGCAATTACACCAAATAGCAAATGGCTCATCCTTAATTCACCGTCTAATCCATCCGGGGCGGCTTACTCATATGAAGAAATGAAGGCGCTGACCGACGTTATACTGAAGCATCCACATGTGTGGATATTCTCGGATGATATTTATGAGCATATTGTCTATGACGGGTTTAAATTTCACACACCAGCCGCGGTTGAACCAAAATTAAAAGACCGAACACTGACCATGAACGGTGTTGCCAAAGCGTATGCAATGACCGGATGGCGCATTGGTTTCGCCGGTGGTCCGGTTGAGCTTATCAATGCCATGCGTAAAGTACAGTCACAAAGCACTTCAAACCCTTGTTCCATATCGCAATTTGCTTCAATTGCCGCCCTCAGCGGTCCTCAAGAATATCTTAAAGAGCGCGCCACAGAATTTCAAAAACGTCGTGATATGGTGGTTTCCATGATTAACGACGTGCCTGGGCTTTCCTGCCCGACACCGGAAGGAGCCTTTTATGTTTATCCGAGCTGCGCCGGGCTAATCGGTAAAACCACGCCAGACGGCAAAGTGATCGAAAGCGATTTGGATGTGAGCACTTACTTGCTCGAAAGTGTTGGCGTTGCTGTCGTCCACGGGGAAGCTTTTGGCCTGTCCCCACATTTTCGTATTTCTTATGCCACATCGTCCGACGTGTTGATTGAAGCCTGCGAGCGTATCAAAAAAGCTTGTGAAGCGCTCTCTTGAACTATGACTTGATCATATTTGATTGCGATGGCGTTCTTGTGGATAGCGAGGCGGTGGCAAACCCGCTGCTACGTGACGCGCTCGCAGAGCATGGTTTGGAAATGACGGTTGATCAGGTGGTCGCAACCTATGTCGGCCGCTCTATGCCCGCAGTTGTTTCCATATCTGAAGAATTACTCGGTCGGAAATTACCTGAAGATTTTCTAGACCAGCTTCAGATAAAAACATTTGCCGCCTTTGAAGAAAACCTGAAAGCAGTTGCGGGCGTTGAAACGTTGATCAAGGCGTTAAAAAAAAGTGGCACCGATATCTGCGTGGCGTCTAGCGGCAGTTTTGAAAAAATGGACTTAACTTTAGGGCTAACTAACCTGCGCCATTATTTTGGCGATCATATTTTTAACTCATCACAAGTGGCCCGTGGCAAGCCTTACCCGGATTTATACGTCTATGCCGCCGATCATATGGGTGTTGAACCCGCAAAGTGCCTTGTGATCGAAGATAGTGTTCCTGGCGTTCAGGGCGCCGTTGCTGCCGGAATGGAGGTCATTGCTTACTCTGTGCGCGGTGACTGCGAAAAACTCCGAAAAGCGGGTGGTCTGGTGTTTGACGATATGAGTGAAATACTCAAACATGTTTCATAAAAAAAATGCCGGGTCATAAAGACCCGGCAAGTTCACAAAATATAGGGAGGTTTCATATCTTGGGGAGATTATGAAACTGGTGATGGGCCGAAAAGGGGGAGGATGCGGCACCATCACAAACTGAAATAATTAAAGAATTATTCAGCGATGTTTCTCAACATCTGAGTAAAGTTATAGCTGATTGGTTTTGAAATGAGTACTGACTTATATGTTGTTGCTGCCATGCAAAAACTGCATAGCTCACCGCCAATTAAAACCATAGGATTATAATCTTTTTAGAACCTCGACTTTTTGAATTCTTCGATAATAAATTCCTTGAAAGCTGCAATGCGTTTAGTCTTTCTAAGCTCTTGAGTATAAACGAAATAAGCTGGGAATTCATGTGCTTCTGAATTCTCTAAAACCCGTAAAATATTGGTTGATCCTTGCACTAGATAATCGGGTAGAGCCCCTATGCCGATGCCGGACTTAACCGCCTGAAGCATACCGGAGATATTGTTGACTTCGAGAATTGGTTTGCGTTTCTTAGTGGCGCCAACGTCCAAAATCCAGTCGATGTTACGAATCGGACTTTTGGTAAGGTCGCCATATGTAATAAGTCTATGCTCATCTAGGTCTTCCGGCTTTTGCGGACGGCCATATTCGTTGAGATAACGTGGTGAGGCATAAAGGTTATAGTGAAAAGTGCTCACCTGTTTTTGGATGAGGTCAAGATGTTGGGTCGGATGAAAGCGGATCGCCACATCTGCTTCGCGGGTTAGTAGATCATAGTCTTTGTCGCCGACGAGCATCTGGACGTGAATTTCCGGATATTTATCAATAAATTTTTTGATGTTGTGCATCATCCACGTGGTTCCGAAGGAATTGGTTGTGGTAATTCGCAAATTACCGCGCGGTGTTGCGGTACCCTCAAGGAGCTTTTGTTCAGTCACATGGATTTTCGAATAGACGTCTTTGGTGGTCTCATACAAAGTCTCGCCCTCATCAGTGAGGATAAGCCCGCGGGCGTGGCGGTTAAACAGAGACGTTTGAAGGCTGTCTTCAAGTGTGCGGATTTGGCGGCTGACAGCAGATTGGCTGAGACCAAGCGTTTCGCCAGCGTGGGTAAAACTACCGGCGCTGGCGACAATGTGAAAAATGCGTAATTTATCCCAATCCATATTTCATCTTAATATGGTTATTCGTTTTCCGCAATGAAACGTTCAGCTTCCAGCGCGGCCATGCAACCCATGCCTGCCGCAGTCACTGCTTGACGGTATTTTTCATCGGTGACATCACCAGCGGCGTAAACACCAGGGACATTGGTTCCTGTGCTGTCAGGCGCGGTGTTAATATAGCCGCGATCATTGATATCCACCTTGCCAGTGAATAGGGACGTTGATGGCGCGTGACCAATGGCAATAAAGACACCGTGGGCATTTATTTCGCTTTGATCGCCGGTTTTAACATTTTTTATGCGTACCCCGGTGACGCCGCCCATAGGACCTTCTTCGCCAAGAATTTCTTCAAGTTGGCTATCCCAGACACATTCGATTTTTTCATTAGCAAAAAGACGGTCTTGAAGGATTTTTTCTGATCTTAGCTCATCACGTCTGTGGATCAGGGTGACTTTTGATGCAAAATTGGTCAGGAATATCGCTTCCTCAACGGCCGTATTGCCGCCGCCAACGACGATCACATCCTTGCCGCGGTAAAAGAAACCATCGCATGTTGCGCAGGCGGAAACGCCTCTACCCTGAAATTTGTCTTCTGACGGCAGACCTAGCCATTTGGCCTGTGCGCCCGTGGCGATTACAACGGTCTCACCAATATAGGTGTCACCGCTGTCGCCTTTACAGACGAAGGGACGGGACGAGAAATCAACATTGGTGATAAAATCGGTAATGATGGTGGTTTCAACATTTTCAGCTTGTGCTTTCATTTGTTCCATCAACCACGGACCTTGAACGGCTTCGGCAAATCCGGGATAATTTTCCACATCCGTTGTGATCGTAAGCTGGCCGCCCGGTTCCATACCCTGAACAATAATTGGTTTGAGGTTCGCACGTGCGGCATAAATTGCTGCCGTATATCCTGCGGGGCCGGATCCTATAATTAGGACTTTAGTCTGATGCTTGGTTGCCATAATTGAATGCTCCAGATAAGAAAATTAATTTAAGTAAAAAAGCACTTATGACACGAAAAAACTGGACTGTGAAGCCCGGTTTTCTGAATAAATTATCAAGTATTAGAAAATTACATATTTTGCGTTTCGCGCTGCTTTGCAATTATTCCCTTAAGTCTTTCATAAGGAATAAAACCAGGGATGATTTGATCGCCGATCACAAAGCCCGGTGTTCCGGAAATGCCAATATTTTGAACAAGGTATTTGGTTTTCATGATGTTGGCTTCAATTTCCGGGTCCGCCATATCGACAAGAAGCCGGTCTTCGTCGACACCGCTATCGCGGGCAATTTTAAGGATTAAATCTTCAGTGAGGGCGCGTTTGTTTTTCATCATGGCATTGTGAAAATCTACGAATTTGCCCTGCTTCATGGATGCCATGGCGGCAACGGATGCGAACTGTGATGATTCTGCGAGAATCGGCAGTTCCTTGAATATAATTTTAAGGTTTTTATCTTCATCGATCAGGCGGGCCAAAACGCCCGGAACCTGTTTGCAGTAGCCACAGTTATAATCGTAAAATTCGACCAATGTGACGTCACCATCTTTATTGCCAGCAACAAAACTATAACCATCATCATAAAGAAGATCCTGACTTTCCATAAGTCGGCTGGCATTTTGACGGCTTCGCAACACCTCAACTGCTTCGGGTATAATCTCTGGATTTTCCAGAATATACTCTCGGATCATAGCGTTAATTGCGTCTTTTTGCTCGCTATTAAAGCCCTTTCCACTTTGCTGCGCGTTTCCAAATAATGAAAACAGGCCCGCCGATACCAGTACGATGGCAAGTGCTGCTACTAATTTTGGAAATCTCATACCCTAACCTCTTTGTCTTTCTTTTTTGCGTTGTTCTTTTTTTTCTTCTTGCTGCTCTTCCTGTTTTTTCTTCTGAGCATCACTTAAATTGGATTGAGTTACCATCATAATATCCTGCGCTTTGATCCAGTGAGGCGAATCCTTTGGAAGCATATCAACAGCTTTCTTAGCATTTACCATAGCACCCCTGATATTACCAGACAGTAAAAAATGTTGCGCGGTGGAGTAATGTGTCATCGCTTCATCATTTTTGCGGTGATAGGCTATGGACGCCTGTTTCCAACCAAAACTATCATCAGGCTCTGCCTTGAGTGCGAGTTCAAGATTTTTAATAGCTTCATCAAGATATTGATCATCTTCAGAGCTGATCAATGTGCGGGCATAGGACATGCGTAGCAGTGTAGAATCTGGCAAAAATTCGACTGCCTTTTGGTAGGGCAGTAGAGATTCTATCACACGGCCATCCTCAAATAAAATTTGTCCTTTGGTTTCATAATAAAACGGATTTTCCGGCTCTTCCGCAATCAATGTGTCGATTTCAGCGAGCGCCTCTTTGATCCGATGACTTTGTTGGTAACCGAATGTGCGGGCATAGCGTGCATTGGCGGACTGATCAGAAAGTGGATATCTCACCAAAGTCGCGTGAAGAGGTTTGATGTAGCCAAACAATTTTGCTTGTAGACGCAAGAATTTCGCTTCCAGTTCAGGATCTGTCTCGGCATCGTAATAAGGGGATTCCTGAACCCGATCGCGTACGCGTTCGATACGTTGCGAAGTGATAGGATGAGTGCTGGCGTAAGGATCGCGGTATTTTTCAGGCACCAAATCCTGGTCACCAAGAATTTCAAAAAATTCTATCATACCTCTTCCTGATTGACCGCTTTTTTCCAAAAGTGTCAGGCCTGCCTGGTCAGCGGCGGATTCCTGCGTGCGACTAAAACTAAGGAGTTTACGGTAACCGACATGCTGACCGCCCATCATGAGGGCTATTCCGGCATCGGCCGACCCCGCAGCCATTGCCACAGCGCCAAGAAGTACGCCCATCAAGCTATAGGTTGCCAATTTTGACAGGCCTTCGTTAAAGCGTGTCAAGTGACCACCTGTAATATGACCTGTTTCATGAGCGACGACACCGATAACCTGATTTACATTTTCAGCTTTTAAAAGAAGTCCCGAATTTAGAAATACATTCTGTCCGCCCATGACGAACGCGTTAATGGTGCTGTCATTCAGGAGGTAGGTGTCAACTGCTTTTTCATCAAGATCTGCTGCGATAAAAATGGGTTCCGTAATATCTCGAATGATTTGTTCGATTTCTGCATCACGCAATATTGATAAACCTCGCCCCTGCGCATAGGCGACATTGGCCATAGTGAAGCTATAAGTCAGGATCACGACCAGAATTTTTAAAAAGATGTTTTTAATCAATTTCTTATACATTGTCCGAGTTTATGCTTTACCGATAGTTTCGTCAAATCACGTTTAATTTAAACTCATTCTCCCTGAATGAAGTATGAATGGTACTTTAGAGCAACAATGTGACAAAAATAAAGCCCGATCAGAATAAATCGGGCTTTAATAATTTGATCGACTATCTGGACCACCAGCCTTTTTTCTTTGGCTTGGGTTCGACGGGCTCCGCCGTATCTGCCTTTGCATCTTCGCTTTTCGTCACCGCTTCTGTCTCAGGCTCTTTTTTGGGAGCCCGTTTTCGCGGCGCTCTCTTTGGTTTTTCTTCAGATTTTTCCTCGGGGGTCGGGTTCGCCTTAACCTCTTCTGTTTCTTTTTTGGCTGCCCGTGGCTTCCTCGTCCGTTTTGGCTTTTCAGCCTTTTCTTCTTCTACCTTTGGCTCCTGACTCTGGGCCTGTTCCGTTGCTACTACTGACTCATCAGGCTGTGTACGTGGCTTACGAGGACGGCGTGGCCTGCGTTTTGGTTTTTCATCAGAAGGCGCATCGTTCTTCTCAATCGGGGCTTCGGATGATTGCGTCTCAACTGATGTTGCCTCGTTTTCAATATTTGAAGCTTCTTTGGCGGTATTTTCCTCGTCACGGCGTTTTCCACGTCTTGGGCGGCGTTTGCGGTGCTGGCGGTCCTGATTGTCAGCAGTGGTTTCTTCGTCACTTTTATCAGATTGTTCCACCTGATCAGTTTGAGTGTTATTTGGTCTGTTTTGCTGACCGCGCCTTCTTCTTCTGCGACGCTTAGGTCGGTCTTTATTGTCTTCGCTCGGTGATACATCTTCTTCGGTCACATCAATGAGTGTATTGACGTCTCGACCGAGCTTTAAGGAATCTTTCCTCATTTGTGATGTTTTTGATGGTTTTCCTGACTTGTCCATGCGGTAGGCTGAAGCGGTAAGGTCTTCATCAATATCAATGGCTACGCTAAAATCATAGCGCTTTTCAAGATCGGTTAGGTTATTTCGTTTGTTGTTGAGAATATAAACTGCGACCTTTGACGGAAGGAAAACGGTAAAACGAGAATTCTTTGCACGAATACCCTCTTCTTCAATGAGGCGAAGAATATGAAGACTTTGCGATTCAACAGTTCTCAGTAGTCCACTTCCTTCGCAGTGCGGGCAGGCTGTGGTACTGGATTCAAGAACGCCGACCCGAAGGCGCTGGCGGGACATTTCCATCAGACCAAAAGAACTGATCCGGCCAACCTGTATACGAGCGCGATCAGCTTTCAGACAGGCTTTCATTTTTCGCTCAACAGCGCGGTTATTACGATTATCTTCCATATCGATGAAATCAATCACCACAAGTCCAGCCATATCGCGAAGTTTTAATTGTCGTGCCACTTCTTCGGCCGCTTCAAGATTGGTTTTTAAGGCTGTTTCCTCAATATTATGTTCTTTGGTAGCGCGTCCCGAGTTCACATCGATGGAAACCAGTGCTTCGGTTGGGTTGATCACAATATAACCACCGGATTTTAGCTGCGCCGTTGGGCTATACATGGAATCGAGATGAGTTTCGACCTGATAACGTTGAAATAATGGGATCTGGTCCTCATAATGATGAACTTTTTTAGCGTGGCTCGGCATAAGCATATTCATAAAGTTCTTAGCGGTTTTGAAGCCACTCTCGCCCTCCACAAGAATTTCACTTACATCTCGAGTATATAAATCACGAATGCTACGCTTAATCAAATTGCCTTCTTCGTAAATCTGCGACGGGGCAATTGATTTTAGTGTTAGCTCACGGATCGCTTCCCACATTCTTTTTAAGTAGTCGTAGTCACGACTAATTTCTGCCTTCGTACGGTCGCTTCCTGCAGTACGGATGATACAGGCGTGACCTTTTGGCATGTTCAGGCTCGAAAGAACATTTTTGAGTTTTTTTCTGTCTTTTACATTGGCAATTTTGCGGCTTACACCACCACCGTGAAGAGTATTTGGCATAAGTACGCAGTAGCGTCCCGGTAGGGATAAATATGTAGTAAGTGCCGCACCCTTGTTACCGCGTTCTTCTTTTACCACTTGGACCAGAATAATTTGATTTTTCTTGATAACTTCCTGGATTTTATATTTATAACGTAGGCGCTTTGCCATTCTGATACGTAAACGTTCTTCTTCGTCTTCTTCAGAGCTGGAAGTGTCTGTGTCCTCGGTATCGTCTCCGTTATCTTCGCCGTCTTCATCATTGGCGTCATCATCGTCTACATCTTCGTCCGAAGCATCGTCGTTATCTTCCGCCTGGTCGGGATCATCAACGATGACCTCGTCAGTTTTGGTTGTTTCAGCTTTGGTTCTGGGCTTTCTACGTCTGGGCTTTTTCGTTTCTGTTTCCTCAGTATCAGCAGCTTTTTCTTCTGAATTTTCAGTTTTTTCAGCACTGTCCTCAGCATTAGCGCTTTCTTCAGCTTTCTCTGCTTTCTCACCATTGTCTTCAGAATTGACGTCTTCTACCTTTACGTCTTTTTCAGAAGCGGTCTGTTCCGTTTCGCTTTTTTGGCGGCGTGTCCGTCTTCTTTTTTTCTTCGGCTTTTCGTCTTCTGTCTCTTCATCTTCCAAAAGATCAACATTGGCTGCGGCTTCCTGCGCGATAAGTGCTTCGCGGTCAGCAACGGGAATCTGATAATAATCAGGATGAATTTCACTAAAGGCTAGAAAGCCATGACGATTTCCTCCGTAATCCACAAAAGCGGCTTGCAGGGAAGGTTCGACACGGGTCACTTTTGCTAGATAGATGCTACCTTTAAGTTGTTTTCTCGCAGAACTTTCATAGTCGAAGTCCTCCACTCGATTTCCGTCGACGATGGCCACACGGGTCTCTTCCTGGTGGGAGGCGTCGATCAACATACGTATTGACATTAAAATTTTCTCCATTCAAAAAACCGCTCGAGCTTAACTGGTCATTTGCGACCACAAAGCGTGCAGGTTTTTGATTTGTTGTTTGTAAGTTATTCTTGGGTGATGCATCTAAAGACTTAGGAAAGAGAACAATATTGTTATATTCTTCAATGGAGTTTTCGTCTTCAAAGGAGTTTTCCTTTAAAGGTTCCTGACTACTCTTGCTGCTTTTGATGCGTAAATTCATAATTTTCTGTATCAAGCATTTTGCTCGAATGATATTCTTTATTATTATTTTTATTCTATAATTCTGTGCCTATTTATAACATCAAATGTTGACGTTATTCTTGGCATCATATTTTCAACACGAACTGCGCCTATTCATATGACTTGTACATAACATAGTGAACAAGTGTAATATAAACAACCCAAAAGCATTAAATAAATTAAAAAATACTTTTTGAAATCATTAATTTATTATAGATATGTTAACTATATACTATAACAGTTGTTCATATAATAGAGTTTAGACAGTGGTTTGTAATGAAAATTAGGATATTTCAGGTGCTTAGAAGCCTCAATAGGTCAGTAAAAAACCTCCTTTTCTTTATGATGTTCCTACTCATATCGATAGGTGATCTGTCTGCGGCTCCACCTGAAATTACCGCTGTGCGAATGGGTGGAGATGACAATACCACCCGTTTTGTTCTGGAAATAAATGGAAATACTGCCTTTCGCACCTTTAGTTTAGCCAATCCAAATCGGGTTGTTATAGACCTTGATGAAGTAACTTGGAGAATTGGGCCGGGTGGCGCATCGGGGCAGGGTCTGATCAAAAATTACCGCTACGGCCTTTATATGCCTGGTACATCGCGGCTTGTTCTTGATCTTAAAAGTCCGGTAAAAATCGCCAATTCATTTGTTATCAAAGGAAAATCTGGCAAGCCGGACCGCTTGGTATTTGATTTTAACAAAATATCACAGGCGCAGTTTGCCAGCAGTGTCTCTAAGCCAGCAGCGCGAGCGCAAATGGCAAATAACGCTCGGAGACCAGCCAATATTCCCACCAGCGGTAAGAAAGTAATCGTTATTGATCCTGGACACGGCGGTCATGATCCCGGCAATCTTGGCGGTGTAAAAGTAAACGGCATTTCCGAAAAGAATGTCACCATTTCTGCGGCGCGTAATATTAAGAAGATACTTGAAGCATCAGGACGCTATAAAGTGATCATGACCCGGGATCGGGATATTTTCCTTAAGCTACGCGAAAGAAGCCTGATTGCGCACAGAAATAATGCTGATTTATTTATATCAATCCATGCTGATGCCTTTACCAGTTCCAGCGTTCGTGGCGCAACTATCTATACGCTGACCGAAAAAGCATCGGACCGCGAGGCGGCCATGCTCGCTGCGAGAGAGAATAAGGCCGATGTTATAGCCGGCGTGGATCTTGGTGACGAGACTAATATCGTCCAGAATATTCTGATTGATCTGGTCAAGCAGGAAACCATGAATTTATCAAACCGTTTCGCCAGTGAACTGGCGCCGGAGCTTAAAAAAGCTGTTACGGTACGTAAAAGAAGTCTTCGTTCGGCGGCTTTTGCTGTCCTCAAGGGAATAGATGTTCCGTCTGTGCTTATTGAGATGGGATATCTTACCAACAGTACGGACGCAAAATTATTGATGCAAAAAGAAACTCACGACAAGATTGGTCGTGCAATTCTTAACGCCACCGACAAATATTTCGCAAAGAATTTTGCTTTTAACTGACATTTTCATAGGATGTGTCTATAGATTATTTGCCAACATTGGTTCTCGTGTATACTGCAAGTTTCATGATTATTATTAGTCCTGGACCATCTAGCTTCGCGATAATGAACTCGTCGATGACATTCGGTCGCAGAAATGGTTTCCTTGTCATGTTAGGGGTTGTTTGTGGGGCGGTGACATGGGGGACGTTGGCGTCTATCGGGGTTTCAGCGTTTTTGGCGGCAGAGCCAAATGCTGTGGGCTTTATCAAAGTTTTCGGTGGTGTTTATCTTTTATATCTCGCCGTTAAGGCATTTAATAGAATGCTTAATTCACGCAAAAATACAAACCTATCAAAGCAGCCTGTAAAACGGCTTTCTTTCATAAAAGGCTACCTTATTCACATGTCAAATCCAGAGGCAATGTTGGGGTGGATAGCGCTTATTACATTGGGATTAAAGGCAAGTTCACCCGAGTTAGCACCGTTTTATATCGTCGGTGGTTGTGTGCTTATCGGCATATTTGTGTATGGCGCTAATGCATATTTATTTTCCGCAAAGAAAATAAGTGAAATTTATATGCGCTATAGTCGATTTGCTGAAGCAGCCTTCACTATTATTTTTGGCTTTGCTGGAGCGACGCTCCTCATTTCAGTAGTGTAAGCTCAAGGGTGCAGAAAATAACTAAAGTTCTAGTATAAATTAACTTGATTGTGCCTTAAGTATGTCATAATTTGCGCCTAAATTAATGTCGATTAGAAAATGAACGGGTAGATAGGTGATTAAACTGTCTAAAAAGTGGAAAAATATACTTGGTGGTCTTGTGGTATTTACCCTTGTTTCGGGTATCTTTGCCGTTCTTGGCACTCTTTATATTTTATATTCTTATGGGCGCGACTTGCCGGATTATAAGCAGCTTGCCAATTATGAGCCGCCAGTGGTTTCCCGCGTCTATGCTGGTGATGGAAGTCTGATCAAAGAATATGCGCGTGAAAAAAGATTATTTGTACCGATCTCCGCGATTCCGCCAAAAGTCATTCAAGCATTTCTTTCTGCTGAAGATCAGAATTTTTATACCCACATCGGTATTGACTTTAAGGGGCTTGTCAGGGCCGTTCTTGTTAATGTTAAAAATGTTATCACCGGCAGACGCCCGGTTGGGGCTTCGACCATTACCCAGCAAGTGGCAAAAAACTTTCTGCTTAGCGGTGAAGTGGCCCTAGAGCGAAAAATAAAGGAAGCTATACTTTCCTATAGGATTGAGCAGGCATTCAGTAAAGATCAGATATTAGAACTTTATCTCAATGAGATTTACCTTGGTCAAAATTCCTACGGTGTTGCCGCCGCGGCGCTAAATTATTTTGGAAAATCGCTTGATGAGCTGGCAGTTGAGGAAATCGCCTATCTGGCGGCAGTTCCCAAAGGGCCGAGCAATTACCATCCTGTACGCCGTCACGATGCTGCGGTAGGACGCCGCAACTGGGTTCTTGGCCGAATGGAAATTGAGGGCTATATCAGTGAAGAAGAGCGCGATACTGCAAGGGCAAATCCACTGGTCGCTGTGACATCCGGCCAGGCGCGTACTTTCCAGGCAGATTATTTCGCCGAAGATGTGAGGCGCGAACTTAAAAAAACATATGGTGATGATGAACTTTATGGCGGTGGTCTCGCTGTACGAACATCTCTTTCTCCGCGTCTTCAATCGATTGCCGAGCGCGAACTTAAAAACGGTCTCGTGGTTTATGATCAACGTCATGGCTGGCGCGGACCGATCGGCAACATGGATTTATTTGCGGCACCCTACGAGACCTGGAAAGAAGAGTTTCTAAAGATTAACACACCGCTCGGCATTGATAGCTGGCGTCACGCGGTGGTGCTCGAAGTGAGGGACGAAATAGCCGTTATTGCAACTAAAGAAGCGATAAGTTCAAGTGTGACCTTTGAAGGACTTCCGGTTGAAACCATCAGTATGGAAGAGGTCACATGGGCGCGAAAATGGCTTTTCGGTGAGCGTCGCGGTCCATCGGTTAAATCCATGGCTGAAGTGTTGACCCAAGGCGATATTATTGCTGTTGAAAAAGTTGGGGTTGAGGGAGAAACGATTGGGACCGCATATGGTCTTCGTCAAATTCCCGAAATTAACGGCTCACTGGTCGCACTTGATCCGCACACAGGCCGCGTTCTTGCGATGGTTGGGGGTTTTGATTTCAGACGCAGTGAATATAACCGTGCCTCGCAAGCCAAGCGTCAGCCGGGCAGTGCGTTTAAACCATTCGTCTACAGCGTCGCACTTGACAATGGTTTTACCCCGTCCAGTCTTGTGCTCGACGCCCCTTTCGTGATTGATCAGGGTTTTGGCAATGGAAAATGGAAACCACGCAACTCAAGTTCAAAATTTTACGGTCCATCTACACTGCGTCTCGGTATTGAAAAATCCCGTAACCTGATGACAGTAAGGCTTGCACAAAACCTTAAGATGGAAAAAGTGGTTGAAGTGGCAGACCGTTTTAATATCACCAAAGACATGCCTGATCTTCTTTCTATGTCGTTGGGAGCAGGGGAAACAACCCTGCTGGACCTAACGTCAGCTTACGGAATGATTGTAAATGGTGGCAAAAAAATTGAGCCGACCCTGATTGACCGCATTCAGGACAGAAACGGCAAAACAATATTTAAACATGATAACCGGGTTTGCGATACTTGCGCAGCTGATGGCTGGAATTACCAGCCTGAACCAGAACTTCCTGACGTGCGTGACGATGTTCTTGATCAAGTCACAGCTTATCAGCTCGTCTCAATGATGGAAGGCGTGGTTCAGCGTGGTACCGGGGTTCGCATCCGTGCGCTTCGTCGCCCGCTTGCCGGAAAAACGGGCACTACCGATGAAAGCTTTGACACTTGGTTTGTCGGCTTCTCACCGGATCTGGTCGTTGGTGTATTTGTCGGTTTTGATGCGCCTCGCTCTCTTGGGCGCGGCGAAGAGGGGTCATCGGTCGCGGTTCCAATTTTCCGTGATTTTATGGCCGAAGCTCTTCGCGACGAAAATCCGATCCCGTTTCGTATTCCGGAAGGCGTGCGTCTGGTGCGTGTTGATCCCGTGACAGGGCTGCTTGCCACTGCCGGTGCAAAAAACACAATCCTTGAAGCATTCAGACAGGGGTCGTTTCCAAATAAAGACCAACAAGTGCTTGACGGATTTAATTCGCTGGTGCAAACAAAGACCAAGCTGCGAACAGGTACTGGCGGCATATACTAATAATAAAAAACTGGTCTTAAGTCATGAAAGCTGAAATCCAAAATTCTGTTGATAAAATCAAGCAGTCCCTTGCACTGCTGAGGAGGCATCTTTGACTGGGAAGTTGCCCTTGACCGCTACGCGGAGCTAACCGCACTTTCAGAAGATCCAACCCTCTGGGATAATCCGACAACTGCTCAGGCGCTCATGAAAGAGCGTACTAAACTTGAGCAGGCCATAACCCTGTGCAACGACGTTCAGGGTGAGCTTGATGATAATGTCGAGCTTATTGAACTTGGTGAAATGGAAGACGACGATGAGATTGTCGCCGAAGCCGAAGCGGCCATTGAAAAACTGACTGAAAAAGCAGGTGAGCTGGAACTTCAAACCCTGCTGAGTGGGGAGGCGGACGCTAATCACGCGTATCTGGAGATCAATTCAGGGGCAGGTGGCACCGAAAGTCAGGATTGGGCCAATATGTTGCTGCGGATGTATACACGGTGGGCCAATGCCCACGGCTGCAAGGTCAACGTGATGGAAATGCATAACGGCGAAGAAGCCGGGATTAAATCAGCAACCATCGAAATTAAAGGCGAAAACGCCTATGGCTGGCTTAAAACCGAAAGTGGCGTTCACCGCCTTGTGCGCATTTCGCCATTTGACAGCAACGCCAAACGCCATACCAGTTTCGCAAGTGTCTGGGTCTATCCGGTGATCGATGATGACTTTGAAGTTGATGTCAATGAAAGCGATCTACGGATCGATACCTACCGCGCGTCAGGGGCGGGCGGACAGCATGTCAACACCACCGATAGTGCCGTGCGCATCACCCATGTTCCCACCAATATCGTTGTCCAGTGTCAAAATGACCGTTCACAACATAAAAACCGGGCAACGGCCATGAATATGCTTAAAGCGCGCCTTTATGAAGCTGAGCTACAGCGCCGGGAAGAAGAAGCCCATGCGGAGCACGATGCCAAGACGGATATAGGCTGGGGTCATCAAATAAGGTCTTACGTTCTCCAACCCTACCAGATGGTCAAAGACTTACGCACAGGCGTGGAAAGCGGCCAGCCCGATAAAGTGCTAGACGGCGATATCGATATGTTTATGAACGCCGCTCTCGCCGCGCGGGTGCATGGGACGAGTAGCGAAGTCGAAGATATTGAATAGGTGAAAGCTCACTTCTCTCTAGCGGCACCACTTTTTTATCTTAAGTCGACTAGATTTCTCCATACAGCCTGTACTCGGCCTTCGAATGCTTGTAACGGGGACAGAGCCAAACTAGATTGAGCTTCCAAGAAGGTATATAAAAGTTATAAATTGTAGTAATCTGTGGTGCATAGGACTGTTTTTGAACGTTTCTGAATGACCGCTAACGACCCAAAGCGGACATTCGTTATTATCTGTCAACTCAAGGAAATAACATCTGGTACTTTAGAAAATCTTCAGCGGATTGTGCTTTTTTCATTTGCGGGGTATAGAAAAGGGGTGGAGCATGCACCTCTAATGATCACGGGATGGGCTGATTCTTTAGGGCTCAAGATTGAAGGAATGTTACTGTCCTCTGGAAATGTTTCAGGGTAAACAATTCCAATTCTTGTCAGCGTACCATATGCTCGTATAAACGCGTCCAAACTGTCCGGATGAGCTACATTCCAGTTTGGATACCAGTTAAGTGTGATTTGTTTAGCGACCATACGTCCCGAAAGAACCTCCTGTACTTCAAACGTAATTGTTGAGGGAGTATACAAACTCAGGCGGCGTTCTGATTTTTGGGGTTTATGATATTTAATAACAGTACCTAGGAAGACAGTCTGGGCCATTGCCATCTCGTCAGTTGTCAGCGCCCTTGTCAATCGACAGGCATGCGCAGTTACGCTCCAACAAAGAAATAAAATCATGGTGATCAGTAGACGCAAGTTAATTCCTCCCCTACTGTATTTACAGCGCAATCTAAAACTGAGCTTAAAGTTTAAAGATACACGAAAAACCCTAGTAAACAGCTTAAATACAAATTCCAAATATTTTGTTAATTCATAGATCAATGCAAAACTACTATTTAGTGTCCGCTATCGGTCCAGACTGTGTGAGAAGTCGGTATTAGAA
>TARA_R110002096_G_scaffold52503_8_pt1 | contig 69041 bp, 47 predicted proteins | sample TARA_R110002096 | Tara Oceans TARA_R110002096 (sample SAMEA4397295) | marine metagenome | biome: Polar Biome; feature: [DCM] deep chlorophyll maximum layer (ENVO:01000326); material: water (ENVO:00002006), including particulate matter (ENVO:01000060) such as... | depth 35 m
CAAGCTGGCCCTGCGGTTCAGCGCTCCAACGCGAAGAGCGTGCCCTCGCGCACCCACGAGGTCCGCTCACCGGGGACCGAGACCAGGACGTGGTCGCCGACGGCGTCGTGGCGCTCCAGGACCTGGCCGGGCATGTAGTGCTCGACCGTCGCCGCGGACCGTTGCGGCTCCGAATAGCCGGCGGTTCCGTTGGGCTCGATCACCATCCAGGTGGCCTCGGACCGACTCCACAGGTGCGCGACCTTGGGCGCCCAGAGCAACGGCTGCAAGCAGATCGCGGACACCACGGCCGCACGCCAGCCGAAGCCGCCGCGCATCGCCTCGCCGCCCATGCAGAGCAGCAGTCCGATCACGCCGATCATGGCGATCCACGAGGTGCCGCTGGCTCCCATCCAATCGATGGCGCGATGGAACGTGGCGGTCAGGCTGCCGTCGTCGGCCGGATCCATGCCGACCTGGAGCCGCGCGAACTCGAGATTTGCGAACGTGTCACCACGCCGGGAGTCCAGACGCAGACCCGCGGTGTACCAGGCGATCGCCTCGTGCGGATCCTTGCGGTGGAACGCGGCGTTGCCGAGGTTGTGGCAGAGGCGCGCCCGTTCGAGCGACGAGGTCGTCGGGTCGGACAACTGCGCCTCCCACATGCTGATCGCCGAAGCCGCGTCGCCGCGGCGCCAAGCTTCGTTGGCGGCGTCGGGCGCGCCATCGTTCACGGCGACGGGCAACGCCGTCAGCAGGGTCAGGACGAGTGCGAGCATCAAAGACCTCCCTGGAGGGCCGCGTCGGCCACGGAACGAATGCGGGAAGGATCGATCGCCTGGTCGCCGCGCGAATACACGGCGGAGTCCAGTTCCTCGAGCAACTGGTGCAGTTCGCGAGCCGGCCCTTCGGACAGGTGCGCGTCGACCGACTTGCGCCAGAGTTCGGGATCACGTCCCTCCCACGCGCCGGGACCTTCGCCGGTTCGCGACGACAGGAACGTCGTGAGCGCGCGTTGTTGTTCGCGTGCAGTGCGGGCCCGAACCAGGTCCTGGGCCAGGCGCTTCCCGGCTGCGCGACGGCGTCGCGTGGCCGGAGCCGCCGGATCGCCATGACGGCGCGCGGCGGTCCGACCGAGCCACCACAGGAACGGGGACGCCAGAAGTCCGAGGAGCGCCAGGCCGCCAGGACCTTCGCGCTCGCCCTCGTTCGGCGTCGGATCGATGCCCAGGATGTCGTCCTCGAGTCGACTGGTCGGGTCGAGCCCTTCGATGGTCGCGCCCTCGACGGCCCGCACACGGATGGGCACGGGCTCGGTCGCGATGACCGCGTACTTGCCCTTCACCGTGTCGAAGTAGGACAGCGGCAGAGGTGGGACCTCGGTCAACGTCGACTCGAGCGGAACGAGGTCGAAGGTCACGCGCCGCTCGACCTCGCCGCGCTGGTGGTTGCGCTCGTCCTGGACGCCGAGGAGTCGGAATCCGCGGAACGCATCCAGGCGATCGATCTCGGGCAGGTCGAAGAACTCCAGGTTCGCCTTGCCGGTCCACGTCACCGTGAAGCGGATGGAATCCCCCTGGTCGACGTCCCGTTTGTCGACTTCGCGCGTCACGCCGATCTCGCCGACGGCCCCGGTCCACTCGAACGGGCGTCCCTCCTCGGGCACCTTGCGCACGTCGATCTCGACGGGATCGAGCAGCGCGTAGAACACGTCGCCCTGGGGCTGTCCGCGAGCGGGCCGCGCGGAGGGTACGCGAAACTGGAAGACGATCTGGGGGATGACCAGCTTGCCCGGTCGCGTCTGGACGATGCGATCGGTGATGCGGTTGCTGGTGAACGGGCGGTCGCCGCGCTGGAAATCCGCACCGATCTCGGAGCGCAACTCGAGCAGCGTGCGCCCGCGTCGGACCTGGATCGTGCGCCAGGTCGCCGCTCCGTCGCGCGGAGCACCGGGAATCGACAACGTGTCGGGCAGGTGCCCCCACCACGGAATGCGCAGGTCGATCGCGCTGGGGTTCAGACCGGCGTCCCAACCGAAGCGCAGGTCCAGGTCGATCGGCTGGCCCTCGTACACGACGTCCGGCAGGCCGACCCACTCGATGTAGCTGACGGCCGCGCCTTCGATGTCGCGCACGACCTCGAGCTCGCCGGGCGAGACGGTCAGCGTGCGCTCCTTGCCGTCGATCGACATCCGGATCCCGGCGATCTGGAAGGTTCCCGTGCGCGTCGGGCGCAGGACCACGGGCCAACGCAGGGTGCTCTGCACGATCCAGCGACCACCGACGAACTCCCGAAACCTCGAGATGGTCGGGGTCCCCGGTCCGAGGACGTCGATGCCCTCGATCGGCGGGATCTCCAGGACTTCGGCGCGGCTGGCGTCCTGGACGACGATGTCCATGCGCACCTCCCCGCCGAGCTTCACCAGTCCAGCGGACAGTTCGACGTGGGCGCGGGCCTCGGGCCCTTGGGGGCGAGCGAGTGCCGTGTGCGCCAGGAGCCATCCCAGCGCGAGCAAGCAGGCGAAACGAATCATGATCACCAGTCCTTCTCCACGCGGACGCGTTGACGCCGGCGGTTCATCTTCATGATGTCCTCGCCGACCTCCCCGTGGTCCTTCAGGTTGTCGAGGAGACGTTGCATCTCTTCCTTGGTCATGTGCGTTTCCTCGGGCTCTTCACCCTCCTCGGCCTCGTTCGTCTCGCCCTCTTTCGTCTCCTCGGGCTCGGCGTCCTCGGCGTCCTGCTGCTCGCCTTCGGACTCCTGATCCTCGGAGCCTTCCTTGGGCTCTTGATTCTCGGATTGCTCGCCACCGGGGGACTTCTGACCGTTGGAGTCCTGGTCCTGGGACTCGGGGTTGTCCTGGTTCTCGGGATCGCCTTCGTCGGAGCGCTCCTGTCCTTCGTCCTGCTTGCGCTGTTCCTCGATGTCCGCGATCGACTTCAACCGACGCTGGATGAGTTCGACGTTCGCGCGCGTGTCCGCGTCTTGCCAGTCCATGCGCAGGCGTTCCGCGAAGTGAGCGCGCGCAGCGAGGTACGCCGCCTTGGCGGGCGCGAGCGGATCCTCGGTGTTCGCATCGTCCGGCACGTAGCCGGGCGACATCGGGTCGTTCGAACCGCCGTGGACCTCGGGGATCGTGTCGTACAGCGCTTCGGCTCGGTGCAGGTCGATCCACCCCAGGTCGTAGATCGCGTCCAGGCGCAACGCCCCGGGTCCGGCCCATGCGCGCGCCTTCTCGAGGTGCGGCTCCGCGGCGTCCAGATCGTCGGCGCGTCGTTCCGCGCAAGCGATCAAGTGATGCGCGTAGGCGGACTGCAACGGGGTGCGGGACTCCCAGCCCAGGCGTCCGGCGACGTCCGTGAAGACCCTGCTCCACCACGCTCCACCGTCGGGGTCGAGCGCCATCAGCAACGCCTCGGTCGAGGTCGAACGCGTCAGGGTCGCGCCGATCTGGCGTACGGACTCGAGGTCGCCGGACTCGTAGGCGGCCATGGCCTCGTCGTATCCGGTCAGGAAGCGACCGGGGTACGCCGGGCCCACATCGATCGGTTCGACGTCATCGGGCAGGTCTCCGGAGGCGACGACTGCCGTCTCCGGCACGGCGTTCGCATCCTCACGAGCGTCCTGCATATCGCCCGGCCCGGGCGCAGCATCCGGCGTCTCCCACGGGGGATCGATCGGATCCTGGGAAGAGTCCTGGGCGTGGCCGGGCACGATGATCGCGCCCACCAGCAACAGGCCACAAAGAGCGTTCGATTCCAACCTCATCGGGTCGCCTCCATCACACGTCGGCGGTCGCGGAACGGGGTCCGCAAGAAGAGCAGGAGGACCGCCACGAAGAGCGGCCATTGAAAACGGTCGTGCGGTACGCGCTGCATGCCGGAGTCGTAGGTGCGGCCTTCCATGTGCGCGGTGCTCGCGTGGTAGAGGCGTTCGAGATTGAGCACGGAGCCCGCCGCGGCTGCGAAGTGACCTTGGGTGGACTTCGCGAGTCGCTCGAGCGTCGCGGTCTCGAGCCGTGATACGACGTCGTTCCCGTCGGCGTCCTGGATCCAGTCGCCGTCACGCCCCATGATCTTGCCGCCGCCCTCGGAGCCCATGCCCAGCACGTCGACGCGGATCCCCGCGGCCTTGGCGTGGGCCGCGGCCTCCACGGCGCGACCGGAATGGTCCTCGCCGTCGGTGATCAGCACAATGGCCTCGTGATTGCCGGTGCGACCGTCGAAGACCTCGAGCGCCGCGTCGATGGCGGCGGCCAGATCCGTGCCGCCCTTGGGGTGATCGTCGGGCCCCATGCGTTCGAGGAACCACTGGAACGTCAGTTGATCCCGGGTCAGCGGAACGACCAGACGCGCGTCGCCGGCGAACGTGATCAGCCCGACGCGGTCGCCTTCCAGGTTCTGCAGCAGCGCCGCGATCTGACGTCGCGCTTCGTCCAGGCGACTGCGGCCCATGTCCTCGACCAACATCGAGCGGCTGGCGTCGACGCAGAAGACCAGGTCCAGTCCGCGTCGCGGAACGTCGCGCAAGGAGTGGCCGCGCGAGGGACCGATGATCGCCAAGCACAGCATCGCGAGCGCGCCGGCGGACAGGCCCCAACGGATCCAGCGCCCGCGCGCATCGAAGGCGGGCCACAAGACCTGGCTGCGACCGGCATCGGCGATGCGCGCGGTCGCGAGACGCCGGGCGCGCACGGCGAACAGGGCGCCCAGGGCCACCGGCACGACGAGCAACCAACCGAGCATCCACGGCAGGTTCTGGAACTCGAATCCGAGGAGTCCGAAGGCGGCGTTCACGGCAACCTCCGGGCCCAGGTCGCACGACTGAGCAGTCCGAGCACGAAGGCCACCATCGACGCCAGGATCCAGCGCGTGTAGCGGTCGGAGAACTCGGCGTACGACTCCTCCTTGCGCGGCGTGCGCTCGAGGCGCTCGATCTCTGCGTAGGCCGCCTCGAGCTCGGTCTCGTCCTCGGCGTGGAAGAAGCGCGCCCCGGTCAGCTTGGCCATGTCGGGCAACGGGCCGGGGTCGATGGCGACCTCGGAGCGCTGTTGCGACAGGTGGTTGAAGCGCTTCTCGAACTTCGCGCCCGCGAAGATCGTGTACACGCGGATCGATTCCTCGGCCGCCATCTGGGCCGCCTTCATCGGCTCGATCACGCCGGTGGTCTCCTTGCCGTCGGTCAGCAGCACGACGATCTTGGACTTGGACTCGATCGGTTGCAGCAGTCGCACCGCGTCGGCGACGGAGGCCCCGATGGCGGTACCGTCCAGGTTGCGGCGCTTCTCGATGTCGAGGCCCTTGAGCGACTCCTGCATCGCGGCCGCGTCCAGCGTGAACGGGCACAACACCTCGACGTAGTTCGCGAACCCGATCAGGGCCACGTGGTCGGACGCGCCTTCCTCGTCGGTCATCCGTCGTTCGGCGAAGTTCCCCACGACCTCGCGGGCGACGTCGAACCGGCGCTTGCCACCGGCCGAGTCCTTGACCTCCATCGAACTCGAGCGATCCAACAGGAGCGCGACGTGGATCCCCTCGGACTCGCGGGTCACCTTGGACTGTCCGTGCAGCGGACGCGCGAGGGCGATGATCGCGCAGACCAGAGCCAGGGCCTCGAGCGCGGTCGGCATCCACATCAGCCGTTGACGCGTCGAACGGGGCAGGTCGGCCGGCGTGCGCGACAACCGCATCGGAACCGAGCGGTAGCGCATGCGGCTGAACCACATCGCGAGCGGCACGCCGAGCAGTCCCCAGAGGACCTCGGGATTGGCGAAGCCGAATCCCCAGATCTCGAAGTGCGACTCGACCAACGTCGTCGCGGCGTCCTGGATCGCGAAGGGCTGGATCATCGCGTCACCTCGGCGACGGAAGCCGACGCGGTTCCACGCAGGGCGTCATCGACGACCGTGCGTGCGCGGTGAATCAAGTCCTCCCACGTGAAGCGATCGGGGCGTGCTCCGCCCAACTCGATGCTCTCGAGCGTGGCGAGCAGTTCGAGGCAGGCGGCGGCCACGGACGGGTCGGACAACGCGCCATCGCGCAAGCGCTCGACCCACTCGTTGTCGGCCGATCCGGACAGATCCACGTTCGCGTCCTCGTCGATCGACGTGCGCACCAAAGCGCTCAGAGCGAAGGCTGCACGACGAGCATCGGCGCCGTCCTCGGGCGGCGGGAAGGTGGTCAAGCGCGTGCGGGCCGACACGAGTTCGGGGTCGGCCTCGGGCCGGGCGATGCGTCGGCGCGTGTTCCAGGCGAGACCGCCGAACAGCAGCACCAGCACCAAGCTGGGCAGGAACAGCACCCATCCGGAGCCGTAGACCTCGGGGCCCGGGTGCGGTTCGGAAGGAGGCCGCGGCGCGTCCTCGTCGACCGCCAGTTCACCCCGCACCAGCACCGGGGTGACCTCGGAGATGAGCGTCACGCCGTTCGCGAGCCCGACCTCGACGACGGGCAGTTCACGCGAACCGGCCTCCAACGACATCGCCGTCCAGCGCACGTTCGTCTGCAGGAATCGACCACGGTCGTCCGTCGTGCGCGTGGGCCCGTCGATCAGGACCCAGGTCTCGTCGGGGAACGGGTTGTCGGTGAGCGTGCGAATCGGGGTGTCGTGCTCGCTGAAGACGATCAGTTCCCAGACGACGGGCTGACCGATCTGGACCGTGTCCGGCAAAGGGGTCAGGCGCGCCTCCTGGGCGAGCCCCAGGCCACACAGCATGAGAGTCACCGCCAGAATGAAGGTCACTCGCATCATGAGCTCTGCCTCCCCCCGCGCATGGCGCGCAGTCGGAAGAAGCGACCGATCGGGCCCATCAGGTCCTCACCGGTGTCGATCTCGATCGTCTCGGCTTGCGCGCGAGTGAACGCGCGGCGGAAGGCGGCCCGGCGTTCGATGGCGGCTCGGCGCCAGGCATCGCGCACGGACTTGGAGTCCGAATCGATCGTTCGCCAGCCAGCGCCTCGCGCGTCGGTCGCGCTGAACACCCCGGCTTGCGGCAGTTCGGCCTCGAAGGGATCCTCGATCCGCACGCCGACGACGTCGTGCTTCGCAGCCAAACGACGCAAGGGCTCCGACCACGGAGCCGTGTCGGCGTCGTCGAAATCCGAGAAGACGAAGATCAACGCGCGGCGCTTGAGGACCTGGTTGGTCGCCGCCAACACATCCATCAGGTTGCCGGGCTCGGTGTCGATCGGGGCGGCCACGACCTCGCGGATCATGCGCAGGATGTGGTTCGAGGACTTGGCCGGCTTCAGATGGAAGCCCGCCTCGCGACCGAACAGGGTCATGCCGATGCGGTCCTGGTTGCGGATCGCGACGAACGAGAACAAGCCGACCAGCTGGGCCGCCGCCTCACGCTTGGTGAAGCGCCGCGTGCCGAAGCCCATCCCCATGCCGGTGTCGACCAGGCAATGGATGCACAGCTCGCGCTCTTCGCGATACGCCTTGACGTGCGGCGCGCCCGTGCGTGCGGTGACGTTCCAGTCGATGGAACGGACGTCGTCGCCGGGCAGGTAGGGCCGCACCTCTTCGAACTCGATGCCCTGGCCGCGGAACACGGAACGGTAGCCGCCGGACAACGCCGTGTTGACCAGACGGTGGGTGCGCAAATGCAGCTGGCGCACCCGAGCCATCAGCTCGGGAACGATCAGATCGGCCCCACCCTTCTGGGCGGACCGGCGCTGGGCACCCTTGGGCTCCATCGCGTTCAGGGAACGGGGACTTTGTCGAGGACGCGCATCAGCAGCTGGTCCGAGGTCAGGCCTTCGGCCTCGGCCTCGTAGGTCGGCGCGATGCGATGACGCAGGACCTCAGGTCCCACGGCCTTGACATCGGCCGGGGTGACGTAGCCGCGTCGGCACAGGAAGGCGTGCGCGCGGGACGCGAGCGCGAGCCAGATCGAGGCCCGCGGGGATGCGCCGTACTGGATGTAGGGCTCGAGCTCGCCGAGGCCGCTGGACTTCGGGTCCCGCGTCGCCGCGACGATCGAAACGATGTAGCGCTCGATGCGCGCATCCATCGCGATGCGGTCGACCATCTCGCGCGAGGCCAGGATCGTCGGCAGGTCCACGACCTTGCGCACGGCCAGGCTGGGCGAGGTGCGACTCATGCGTCGCAGGATCTCGAGTTCCTCGTCGGTGCTCGGGTACTGGATCACGACCTTGAACGCGAAGCGATCGAGCTGGGCCTCGGGCAGCGGGTACGTGCCCTCCTGCTCGATCGGGTTCTGCGTGGCGAGCACGAGGAACGGCGTCGGCAGGTGGAAGGTTTCGCCGCCGATCGAAACGTGGCGCTCCTGCATCGCTTCCAGCAATGCGGACTGCACCTTGGCCGGGGCACGGTTGATCTCGTCCGCGAGCACGAAGTTCGCGAAGATCGGACCCTGGCGAACCTGGAAGGTGTGGTCGCGCGCGTTGTAGATCTCGGTGCCGACGAGGTCGGACGGCAGGAGGTCCGGCGTGAATTGCAGCCGCGAGAACGAGGCATCGACGGCGCTTGCCAGGCACGAGGCCGCGAGCGACTTCGCCAGTCCAGGCACACCTTCGAGCAGGACGTGCCCGCCGGTCAGGAGCGCCAAGGTCAGACTGTTCGCAAGAGCCGTCTGGCCCACGAGCACCTCGGCCAATGCCGACTGCAACTCGGGGACCCAGGCGCTCTGGGCTTCGATCTCCTCGGGGGCGAGGAGGGTTTCTGTTTCGGTCATCGTCGTCGAAGGAAGCTGTCCGTGGGTCCAGCCCGGATTGTGGATGGACCCAGTCTTGGGATGAACCCAGTCTCGGGGTGGACTGGGGTGATGTTCAGATGGGCAAGGCACGTGCCGCAGTCACGCCTATTAAGGAGTGGGACCGCCCAGTGTTGGCGCACGTCGCGCGGTTCGACCCGATCTAGGTCGCTGCACGGGTGAGCTGGACGGTGGAGTCCTCGTCGGACGGCCTGGTGCCCGGTTCATGGGGCGATATTGTGCGGATTCGATCAGTCCTTGGGAACCGCGCCCGCGGCCGAAGGATCGATCACACCGCGTGCCCGGAACGAGTCGCGTGCTGCCAATGTCTGAAGGGCGTAATCCAGCGCACCCGTCGTGCGGTCTCCATCCGCCTTGCGCTGCAATTCGCGCGCTCGCCAGGCCGCATAGGACCCGCCCGCGTCGGAGATCCAGTCGAACAGTCGGCTGCGGCCGGCGTTGTACGAAACGAGTACGGCTTCCAGATCCCACTCACCCGCATGCCTCAGCAGCCAGGCGAGGTGATCCGCCGCGAGGCGCACGTTGAGGTCCGCGTCCTCGAGCAGTTGGTCCTTGGTCGGCTTGTCCAACCCGAGGCGCCGCGCCGAATCGCTGGCCGCTGCCATCGAGAGCTGCATCAGGCCCAGCGCGCCCTTGTGCGAGGTCTGCCCCCCACGACCGCGGGACTCGGAGTACATGATCCCCGCGAGCAAGCAGACGTCGACGTCGGACTCGGCGGCCGCGAAGCGCAGACGTTCCGCATGCTCCTCGACCAGGTCGAGCCCGCGCCGCTCCATGACCTGGGCGACCAACGTGCTGGGCGCGTCCCACACGTTCCACAGGATCGTGGCCGTGAGCAGCAGGCCAAGCAGTGCGACGCCGCTGATCCGGAACCACGTTCGCGCAAACAGTCGCTTGCCGGATCTCGAAGCCATGTCCTGGGTGAGGTCGAGGCGGGAGTCCGCGGGCGACGAGGCGAGCGGCAAAACACTCCCAACGGGGACGACGTCCGGTCCGTCCGGGTCCGGGACCTGAGGCTCCGGCTGGGCCATGTCGGGAAGCTCAGTGCTCACCGAGCAGAGCCTCGACGAGCGTCTCGTGCCAGGCTGCCCGCGACCGCGGCGAACCGGGCAGCTTGCCGAGGTCCTGGCCGGTCATGCGCTCGAGCTCACGCCGCGCACGCTCCATCAGGTAAGGCACGTCGTCTTTCTTGAGCGCGGCGAGCAGGAACCGGATCACGTCGGGCTGGCGCGAACCCTGCACGAAGAGCTCGGCCGGGGGCGAGATCAACCCGTTGGCCTCGCAAGCCGCGCGGAACCACGACAACGAATCGTCGCGATGCACGGAGTCCCACCAGGCCCACCAAGCTTCGAGCGGATCGACCTCGGAGCGCGGATCGAAGCACGTCAACACGACGAGTTCGTTCTGCAAACGCACGTCGGACGGGTCTTCGGTCAGCGCACGCAACATCGCTCCAGCGGCCTTCGGCTCGCCCTGGCGACTGAGCAGGATCGAGGCTTCGCGACGCGTCGCCGGCGACGGCGAGTTCAACGCGGACATCAGCGCATCGTGCGCGCCGGGACCGATGTTCTCGATGGCCTGGCGCGCGGCATCCGTGACGTCGGGATCGCGCGACGAACGCAAGAGCGAGATCAGCACCTCGGTGGTCGTCGGGTCGCGCAGCTCGACCAGGCCGCGTACGGCGGCGAGCTGGTACGAGGGCTCAGGCAGGGTGTTCAGCAGGACCTCTTTCGCATCGCGACCGCCCATGCGACCGGCGGCCCACAGGCCCTCCTTGCGCACGACGGGATTCGGCTCGAGCTGTCCGGCCGCGATCAACACGGGTCGGCTGAGCTTCTGAAGACGGTTCTCCCCGATGGCGCGCAAAGTCGCGACGCGCACTTCGATGCGCGGATCCTCGACCAGGCCCGCGAGCAACTGGATGTCCTCGGGTTGCGGCGCCTTGGCGATCAAGGTCGCGGCCAGGCCGCGCAGGAGAGCGCGCTCGTCCACCGCCGCAGCTCGCACGCGGGCGACGCCTTGCAGCTGCAACAGGTCCAACATCGGCGCCGCGGCGTCGACCTCGAACTGCTCGAAGAGCCGGTCGATCAAGTCGTCGGCCAACGCCAGTTGGGTCGGGTCGCTCACCTGTCCGTCCGCGTCGACGTGAATCCCACCCGCGATGCGGATCAGCCCCACCAGACGCTGACAACGATCGGTGAAGAAGCGCTCCTCGGAGAGCCGCTCGAGCAGCAGCGGGACGTCGGCGGCGTTCGCGACCTGGTCCTCGGCGAAGAGGCGCTCGAGCTCGGTGACCCCGAGTCCGCGATCCGCGTTCGGCGCCTGCTTCATCCAGGTCATCACGAGGTCCGCCAGGTGGCGGTTCCAGGCGACGGGATCGGTCGTCTCCGCGAAGAAGGGGCCATCGCTAAGGATCAGGTTGCGGCGCGCACCGGCCTCGGGCCCGGCGAAGCGTTGCCAACGGTGACGATCGCGCTGCGCTTGCAGTCCGACCGACAGTTCGCGGAACCAATCCGGCTCGGAGCCGGGAGCGAAGGTGAAGTTCTTGGCCTGATCACCGATGCGCACCTCCAGCACGCGCGCCTGGCTCGAGCTCGAACCGCGCGCACCGGGCATGCGATCCGCGGTGAACATGCCGAGGCCACGCATCAGCTCGAGCATCGACTTGGCTTCGGACTCGACCAGGTGGATGGGCTCGCCCCAGGTGATCGGAATCTCGCGGTCGAGCCAGACCGGCCCCAACAGGGTGAACCGATCCCCGGTACCGCGGTCGACCGTGTCGACGCGCAGTCGCTGGTGATCGTTCTCGGCCAACGAGATGACGGCCCGGGACGCGCGGAAATCGGCCTCGTTCGCGAGCCACCATTCGGCCCATGCGGGCCCGCTCTGGCCGAACGTCTGACCCGTGATCAACTGCAAGCGGCGCACGGCGGGCGGCACCAGGGCGTCGCGGTCCTCGAAGAAGATTTGCCCGATCGAGATCGCGACCAGAGTATTGGGCACACGACGGTCCAACCAGGACGTCTCGTCCAGGCGCCCACTGCGGAAACCGATACCCGCGAGTGCTGCAGCGCACGTGCCGGAGATGAAAGGGTCGCTCGAGTTCAAACCATCGAGCAGCACGGGCTGGTGGCCCGGTCCCAGGATCGATTCGAGTCGCGCATCCTCACGCTCGATCAACGCCAGGATCGCGTACGCGTTCGGGCGCAGGATCCAGCGGTCACCGAAAGCGCGCGTGAGCAGTTCGATCTGGACCTCGGGTTGCGGCGCACGGGCCAACGCATCGATCGCGCGAGCGGCGACCTTGGAGCGCGGATCGGAGAGGTGCTGGAACAACACCTCGCGGGCGTTGGTCGAATCCATCTTCGCGACGAGGTCCACGGCGCGGTACCGCGCGTCGGAGTTCTTGCCCTCGAGGGCGATCGCGAGGTGCGGGATCCAGCTGTCCTTGGGATCCTCGGACAGGATCTTGTGGGCGGCGGCGCGCACGCTGCTCTGCGTGTGCGCGAGGAGCGAACACAGGAGGCGCGGCGTCGCGCGCACCGGATCCACGGCGACCATCTCGCGCAGGGCCATGCCGCCGACGCCGGCGGGCATGCGCGTCCGCAGGCGGGTGACGGCGTGGTCACGGTCCTCGGGAGTGCCGGCGCGGAACAGAACCCGGAACCCGGTCATGACCGTCGGTCCGTGATCGCTGGCCAGCGCGACGCGCGCGGCCGAGATGCCGACGTCCCCGAGATTGACCAGACCATCGGCGGCCTGCGTCACGACGTCGTCATCGATGCGACGGCGGCGGCGGACCTCGTCCAGGATGAAGCGCGCGCCTCCCGAGATCGTCGCCACGGGATCGCCGGGCTGGCGCTCGACAACGGGCTCGGCGTCGTCGGTCGGGGCCACGGGCTTCGGACGGCTCGGTTGGTTCGGCAGATCAAGGCCACTGGTACCGATGCTGATCGTCTTGGGCGTGTGGTGCAGGCGGTTCGCCTGGCAGACCTTGCAGAACGTCGTCTGGAATCCCGTGACCGGGTCCGGGCTGATCTTGGTGGTCGTGTTGCGCTCGTAGCAGACCGAGCAGACGAGCGCGGGCTTGCTGTCGTCCGCGGGCTGCGGCTTCGCGGGGGTGCCGACCTCGGGGATGTTCCCCGGCTTCTCACCGGGCTTCGCCTTGGGCGAGTCCGTGACCTCGGGCTTCGGGGTCGGCTTGGGCAGGTCGATCTGGGCCGACGCGGGAGCCACGAGGACGAGACCGAGGACCAGGAGCCCACAACCCGTGAGTGCGCGGGAGACGGCCCTGGAGAGGGCGAGGTACGGAAGGGACCGTGCGAGCCAGGTGCGCATGGATGGAGCGAGGTGGGGTGACCGTCCGGGGACGAAAGGGAACGCCGGAATGGCGCAGGTCCGGGAGGGACGGTGAAGCGGAGGGACGAGCCCTACCGCACGAGCACGGCGAGGATACGCAAGGGGGGTGCACTCGGGGGCAAGTGGCGGTGGAATGGGTGTATGAATGCCTCCCCCCGGGTCCCCCACGAGGGATCCTCGCCCGTTGGACCTGATTCTGGTCCCGCGCCCGGTTCCGAGTCTGCGTCCGGACCTTCTCTTGGCTCGGGCTCCAAGTCGGATTCGCGCACGCCGTCAGCTGCCAGATCCTCGAAGACCGAAGGCCGCTCGGCCCAACGAGAGCGGCCCACGCGGATCGTCAGCCTCCTGCCCTCGGCCACCGAAATGGTCTGCGCCGTCGGAGCGGCCGAGAACCTGGTGGGCGTCAGCCACGAGTGCGACTTCCCGGAGTCGATCGTCGGCAGGCCGATCCTGACCTCCAGCCGCGTGTCCGTGACCGGCACGAGCGGCGAGATCGACCGCGACGTGCGCGAACTCCTGCGTACGGTGCTGACGGTGTACGACGTCGACGTCGAGACGCTGCGCGCGGTCGATCCAGAGGTCATCGTCACCCAAGACCTGTGCGACGTCTGCGCGGTGTCGCTGTCGGACGTCGAGGCCGCGTTGCGGTCGATCGCACGCTCGGACGTCGAGATCGTGTCGTTGAAACCGGGTCGGCTGGACGACGTGATCGAGGACGTGCGGCGGGTCGGCGTGGCGTTGGGCCGCGCGGACGAAGCGGATGCCGCCATCGTCGATCTGCGCGCGCGACTGGCAGCCTTGCGGGAGCGTGCGGAGGCCATCGGGAACAGACCGAACGTCCTGACCATCGAGTGGATCGATCCGGTCATGGTCGGGGGCACGTGGATGCCCGAACTGGTCGAGATCGCCGGCGGTTATGCACTGGTGACGCAGCCGGGAGATCATGCCCCGACGTTGGATCGCGCTGCGCTCGCCGCGTTGGATCCCGCGCCCGATGTGGTGCTGGTCAAGCCGTGCGGGTTCAAGCTCGAGCGCACCGAGGCCGAGCTGGGCGACCTGCGCACCTTGTTGGACGGACTGCCGTGGCCCGCACTCGAGACGGGCCGCGTGTTCCTGGCCGACGGCAACGCGTACTTCAATCGTCCGGGCCCACGTCTGGTCGAGTCGGCCGAGATCCTGGCCGCGTGCATTCACCCCCCGGTGTTCGCCGACCTCGCTGCCAAGCACGCGGCGTCGTTCCACGCATGGTAGGCGACGCTCAGGGCACCAGCCGCGGCCCGGACTCGCGCGCGTAGTTCGCGGCCAGCGCAGGATCGGCGCGCGTCGCATCACGCGCGGCGAGGACCAGGTCCAGATCGCGCTCGGGGTCGATCAGGCCTTCGCGGTTCGCCCCGGACTGGCGCAGTCCGGCCAGGTCCCCCATGCCGCGCTTGCGCAGGTCCTCTTCGGCGAGCACGAAGCCATCGCGCGTCTTCTCGAGCAACTCGAAGCGCTCGGCGGCGGACTTGTCCCCCATCAGGAAGCACCACGAGTCGCCGGCACCGCGTCCGACGCGACCGCGCAACTGGTGCAGCTGGGCGAGGCCGAGGCGGTGCGCGTCCTCGATCACGATGATCGTCGCGCCGGGCACGTCGACACCGACCTCGATCACGGTCGTCGCCACGAGCAAGCCGATGTCACCACGCCGGAAGCGATCGAGGCGGAACGCGCGCTCCTCCGCGGGGACCTTGCCGTGGACCAGTTCGACGCCGGCGATGGACAAGCGCGCATCGGCCGAGAGCGTCTCGAAGCGATCGGCGGCGCCGGGACCGGTCGAGGTCTCGCTCTCGCCGATGCGCGGCAGCACCCAGTAGACCTGGCAACCGTCCGCCAGCTGCTCGCCGACCCACTTGGCCATGCTGCGCTTCTTCTGGCCCTGGATCCAACGCGTCGTGATCGAACCGCGCCCGGGCGGCGCCTCGCGCAGGATCGAGACCTCCAGGTCGCCGTACAGCGTCAACGCCAGCGTGCGCGGGATCGGCGTCGCGGTCAGCAGCAACAGGTGAGCGTCGCGCCCCTTGTCGGCCAGCGCGGATCGTTGCGCCACGCCGAAGCGGTGCTGCTCGTCGATCACGATCAGGTCGAGGTTCGGGAACATCACGTCCGCCGAGAACAACGCGTGCGTCCCGAACAGGACGTGCAGGTCGCCCTTCGCCAATCGTTCGAGCTGCCACTTGCGCTCGTCCTTGGGCGTGGAGCCGGTGAGCAGCGCGCACTCGATGCCCGCGTTCTTCAATTGGTCGCGCAAGCCGTAGTGGTGCTGCTCGGCGAGCAGTTCCGTCGGCGCCATGAACGCGACCTGGCCACCGGATTCGACGACCGCCATCGCGGCGTAAGCAGCCATCGCCGTCTTGCCCGTGCCCACATCACCTTGCAGCAAGCGACGCATGGGGATCTTGCGTTCCAGGTCGCGGCGCAGCTCGGCGATGACCTCGTCCTGGCCGCCGGTGAACGGATAGGGAAAGTGCGCGCGCAGTTCGGTGTCGAGCTTCGCGTCCACGGGTGCGGGTCGCGCGCGACCTGTGATCTGGCCGGCATTCTGACGCGCGAGTCGTGCCTGGACCGTGAGCAGCGGCTCGAACGCGATGCGCCGACGTGCGGCCTCGAAAGCGGCTGCGCCCGGGGGATCGTGGGCATAGCGCACCGCGGTCGGCAGATCAGGTAGATCGAGTCGTGACAGCATCTCGGGCGGTAGCGACTCGACGAGCAGTCCGCCCCAGCGTTCGACGGCGGCCAAGCACAGGCCCCGCAGCGCGGTGTCGGAGACGCCCGGCGGCGACACGTACTGCGGCTCGACCGTGCCCGCGTCGGGCAGGCGAACCGCCAAGCGCGGCGCGTCGATCACGATGCCGGCCTTGGTCTCGCGCACGACACCGAACGCGGTGTACGTCTCGCCTCGTTTCCAGGCCTTGCCGAGCCAGGGCTGGTTGAACCAGGTGCAATCGACGACCCCCGACGCGTCACGCAAGCTGGCGCGCAGTCGCGAACGCTTGCCGCCGAAGCGCACGAGCTCGAGCGACTCCAGCATGCCCTCGACGCGCACCTCCTCGCCCACCGACTTGCGCGCATCTCTTGCGCTGATGACTTCGGGATAGACGACGACGCGTCGCGGCAGGGTCAGCAGCAGGTCGCGTGCCGTCGCGATGCCAGCGTCGGCCAACTTCTTGGCTCGCGCGGCGCCCAGCTTGGGAAGCTCGGTCAAGGGCGCGCCGAGCGGATCGTCGGCGAGCGACTGGGGCGCGGTTCCTCCCTTGGGCCCTCTCTTGGACGCGTCCTTGGAGGCCACGCGCGCGGCGACTCGCGACGAGGAGCCCGCACGCTGGGCCGCGCGCTTCTTGGACGCACGGGCCGCCTTCTTGGCGGCGGCGCGCGTGCTGGATCGGTTGGGACGACGGGGCTCGGTCACGGGGGAGGATTCTCCCACGGGACCCCGCGTCGTTTCCACGGCTGATGACGGTTCGCGCACGAAAGAAGGACGCTCTCGGGCTGGCTGGGTTGCGCGCGGCGTTGCAGAAATGCTCCAGACCCGTCCCAGGGCCGCCCAATCTCGAGAACCGCAGCGAACCGGGCCAGTCTCCTTTCGTATCGTGCGCGGCATGAGCGAGCCGCCCCATTCGCAGCCCAACCGGAGCGATCCGGCATCGGATCGACCCTCGAGCGGGTCTCCCCTGTTGCTGGCCGCGATTCTGTTTCTCGCGCTGGCCGCGCGCCTGTTCTGGGCGAGCCGCAAGGGCCTGGTCCTGGACGAGTTCCACACGCTCTTCCACGGCTCGCAAGCGACCTGGGGCGCGTTCGTCCACCACCTGGGCCAGGACAACCACCCGCCGCTCGCCTTCCTGTTCGTGAACGCGACACGCAGCGTGTTCGGCGACAGCGACTTCGCGTTGCGCATCCCCGCGATCGTCGCGGGCATGATCGAGTTGATCCTGGTGCTGCGCATCGCGCGCGCGGCCCGCGTGGCCAAACCGCTCGCCGCTGTCGCGGTGCTCGCGGCCAGCAGTTTGCACATGGACTGCTCAGCGCAGGTGCGCATGTATGCGTTGCTGGCGCTTTCCGTCACCGCGTGCGTCGACGGCATCCTGCAGTTGACGCGCGAGCGGACGTCACGTGTTGCAGCGATCCAGGTCACGCTCGCGATCGCGGCCGGACTGCACACGCACTACTTCTTCGCGCAGGACCTGATCTGGCTCGGGGTCGCGTGGATCGCAGGCTGGATCGCAGCGCCCGAGATCCGCGTACGGTTGAAGCGCGTGATCGTCCCCGTGCTCGTCGGTGTCGCGCTGGCGCTGCCGTGGTACCTGACCGTGTTCCGTACGCAATGGGCGAACGAGTTGCCGCCGGGTGGCGACGAGGTGCAGGTGCTCGACTTCTTCGAGGCCCTCATCCACCAGTTCTTCCTGAACGTGAGCCTCGCTGGCCCATGGCGCTGGGTGCTCTTGTTGGCCGGCGCGGCGATCTCGGTGCTGGCGGGGATCGGCTGGTTCCAGCTGGCGAAGACCAAGGACGCCTATCAACGATTCGCCGCGATCCTGATCGGATCGATCGCGTTCGGGGTTCCGAGCGGGGCCTGGACGTTGGCGAGTTACCTGCCGCGTGCGGGATTCACGTGGCACTACATCCTGCCGTCGGCGGGTGCGTTGGCCGTGTTGGCGGCGGAAGGTGCTCGTTGCGGACCGAAGGCCCGGATCCTGCAGGTCGCGACGGTCTGTGCAGCGGCGTTGTGCGTCCTGAACCTGACGACGCGCGGCACCGAGGACTACCCCGGCGCCGTCGCGCACGTCATGGAGGAGTGGCAACCGGGAGACGCGGTCCTCGTCGTCGAGTTCCAACCTCCGGTCTTCCCGATCGGTAGCCCCTGGAATCGTTATGCGTTGAACCTCGCGCCGGATGGCTCGGAGGGCACTCGATATTCGAGCCGGGTTCCTTTGGAACTCGCCACGCGGGAGCCAGCACCGGTACCAATCGAGATGAACGGGATCCACGTCGCAAACCCAGACGATTTGATCGGCCCGAACCGGATTTGGGTCATTGCAAGCGCGATGCCGGATTCAACGTTGACGATGAAACGTATGCGAGAGCGATTTGTGAAGGAGTCGAGGGTCGAGACATTCGGGCATCGTCCGATCGTGCATTTGTTCGAGGACTGAGTGGTCCTCTGGTCGGGAGGGGTCGTTCATGAGCGAGCCTTGCTCACTGACGGGTTGGTGGAAGAGCGTCAGCTTCCCAAGCTGAATGTCGTCGGTTCGAGTCCGATCAGCCGCTCCATTTAAGTCTCGCTGTCATGCGGACTTACGACCGCGGCCTGGGAAGCCGCATTGGACTCGAGACCCAGGTGTTGCTGGTTTGTCTCTCCTTCGTGCGCGCTGGATCGCGGAGATTGAGGACGGATCGAGGCTGATCGTCATGGAATCCGGCTCGAGTGCGGGGCTCGGCTGGCCATCGCCGGACTTTTGAAGGAGGCCGCCCGTGGTCGCCGTGTGGGTCTTCCTACCGGGCCTACCGTATGCGACGCCGATTCCAGTCCTATGAGAAGCCTTCGCGCCCTGAGAGGCCCTGGATCGCCATAGGCCCCGGACTCGATCCAGGCTAGCCACCGTGAACATTGGCAACGAATCTCACTGGGGAAGGCAACTGGACAGTGACGAGAGCCAGGTCTCCTCGGGTCGGTGACCCGGGCTTGGAGAGCCATAAAGCTCACGCGCTACGCAGGCAGGGATGCGTCAGAGTTTCCGTGAGGGGTACACCGTCGCTCAGACTGTCGTGGACGAAGTCCATCGAGCACCGTTCGTGTGGGCGAGACGGAGCAGGCAGCGCCTGCCTGGGGGCGGATGCGGCGCGCTTGCAGCCTTTTCGGCCACGTACCTGCAGTTCTTCCTCGCGGCAGATGCGGTGCACGCGCTTGCGGTTGACCGCGAAACCGTCACGGCGAAGCAGCACGTGCAAACGCGGATATCCGAATCGCGGACGCTCCATCGCGAGCTCCTTCAAGCGATCGCGCAGTCCAGCTGGATCCGTCCGGGTCGGTCGATGGCGAGCCACGGACCTGGAAAGCCCCACGAGGCGGCGTTGGTGCATGACTCCGACCCGGCCAGTGGCCTTGGTGCATGACTCCGATTCGGCCAGCAATTCCCTATCAAGAGGGCCTCAACGACCGACAGGGACTGAAGCCGGTCTGCCAAGGTCGAGCATTCGGTTGAGCGCGTTGCATGCAAGCGTAGCCTCCGTTCGCTGAGACTCAGGATGCCGTGCACGGAGTCGGTCTCCAAGGATTGACTTGTACCTGAAGAACGCGTTCTCGACGGTCGCCTGCCGGTGGTAGCCGGACTCCTTCTTCCATTGCCGCCGGCCCACCTTGTTGACCCGCCGAATGGTGCGATCCCGAAATGGCGATCGTCGCCCTCGCTTCGGCACAGCAGCCGTCCTTACTGGCGGGACGATCACCTTCGCACCTCGGCAGGCACCAGCGTCGTAGACCGCCATTGCATCGTAGGCTGCGTCACCTGTGATGGTCTGGATCTCGCCCGCGACAACATCGATGACCTCCAGCCGAGTCTTTGCGTTATCGGCTGACCCGTCTGTCAGCACGTGCGAGACGATTGCACCGGATCCATCGACTCCGAGGTGCAGCTTCTTCCAGCCGCGCCTGCCCTTCCCTCCGTGCTTCGCCGCGGCCCATTCACCCTCGCCAACGATCGAGAGACCTGTGCTGTCGATGATCGGGTGGATCGGGGCGTTCGCGGCGACGCGGTTGAGCGCGACCTTGAGGCTCTGGCTGCGCCTCGAAAGCGTTGTATGATCCGGCACGTCCAAGTCGATGCCCATCATCTTGAAGATGGAGCACAGGAAGCCCTCGGTCTGGCGCAACGGCAAGTGGAAGACGAGCCGCAGAGTCAGGGCAGTCTCGATCGCAAGGTCCGAGTAGCGCGGCTGGCCTCCGGGCTTACCTGTGGGCCTCGGCTTCCATACCGCGGCGGCTTCCGGGGTCAGCCACACCGTGATGCTTCCACGCATTACCAGGCCACGGTCGTAGGCGGCCCAGTTCTGGACCCTGTACTTAGCCTTGTACTTCGGGTGCACGCGCGAGTTCATGCGTTCAGTTTGCCTAGGAGTGATGGCTCAGCATTGCCGCAGGCACTTGGAGCCTCCCACAGACGGATCCGGGGCCGAGCCATGCACCACCGCCGGCAAAGCCTGCCCACGTCCCTGACCCATCAAACCGCCCTGATGCCCAGAAACTCGTGGACCGGGTTTGGGGACACCCTCAACACAACCCTAGTGTACGCTCAGCCTTCGGCATTCAACGGTGAAGTGTATCACTACGACTCGATCAAGTACTGGAAGAAGGATCCAAACGCGACTGACCCATAGTGCTGGGAACTTGTGATCCTTCATCGTGCATACCGAAACCACATCCTGTATGCCTGCGAGCCCGCTGGAACCGGAACTGCTCGCATGCTCGTGCGGATTCTGTGGTTTACGCGAGAAGAGTCCACCAGCATTCGCTGGTGCGATGATCAGCCGATTCCGACTGGCGGCGGTACAGTCAATCCGGCAACCCCTGGCCCCCCCACTACGGGCGGCACACCTGGTCCAGTTCCCCCCCCGGGCGGGTACTCCCCTATTCCCGACGCAGGAGGAGATTGCCTTGGCGACTGCCTGTTTCCTGACGGCTTCCCGGACGGACCTCCTGAACCAAGCACTCCCAACACTCCGCCCCCTAACACGCCTCAGCCGCCGAAGGGTGGACCATGGACCCCGGCTTCAACCCCGGGCGGCGTCAATGTCGGTGGACACAACGGAGTCAAGGCATTCCCGCCCCCGTGTTGGAAGCAAGTATCTACATACAAGAGTCCTTTTGATGGGTGGCCAAGCGAAGGTGAACCAGAAGAAGGTGTGTCAGATGATGAGGCGAAGCCCAAGCCGGGAGATGTTGTAAGCGCCTACACCGTGGACAAGAAGGGAAATAAGACCGAGCATCACCACAGTGCAAAGGTCAAAGACGATGGTGGCAATTTTGACTCCAAAGATGGAGACAACCCCAAGAAGAAGGATGTTCCAATGGAGGAGGCCTTCAAGGATCATCTTGGTAAGGCAAAGGATCGACGCATGGTGCTCGTGGTCTGGCGCTTTGACCCGGAATGCAACATAACGCCGGATCACTAGCACCCCGCCACCCCCTCAAACTCAGCACACCCCAAGACCCTACTTCACATGAAGCCCATATACCTTTCGGCAGTCGTAGTCGCTGCAGGAGCCGTTGTCTCTATCGCCTCCAGTGGCGCGGAGAATCCGGACCCCCGCCCAGAGCAACAGACCCAGGATCCGCTCGCATTCATCGATATCGCTGCCGCACTAGAGGCTGACAGTAAGATTCATCATGCACTAGCCGAACTTGAGGTCCAGACGCTTCTCTCAGGCGGGCTAGAGATAAAGCGAGCAGGCATTCACCTGCTCGGGCCAAGCACTGAAGATGACCTGTCCAATACGGCGCAGATATTCCCTGGAACCACTGATCACTTCGTGCGCGACTGGGGATTCTGGCAATGTGAAGCGCACTACCCCATGCCGTACAACAAAGGGGATGCGGACTTTGGCCTCAATAGTGATGCCGCCTGGGTCTCGTTTAGAAGAATGATGACCTCCCGAGGCTTCAAGGCAATCACCAGAGTGGACGCCAGCGGAAAATACAGCGTTTTCGCATTGCTCTCAGAACTTGGGGTTCGATACCTAAAGTCACTAATCGCGCCCGAGGACACATCTGGTGCGCTCACAACAGACTGGTATGGAGTTGACCGGCCCCATGCCGACAAGCCAACCCCCATGACCCTCGTCCTAGTTGCCGACAACATCGCCTACCTGCCATTCTCTGTGGATCTAATCCTTGAGGACCTGGCTAGTACCGCGAACACCACCTACGAGATTGAACTTGCCTCCGGGCTAACTCCCACTGTCGCCGACGACCTGGTTAAGCGCCTAGGGAAGTGAGAGCACTCCTCCGCGCTCACCAGAGGGCGGATCTACGTATTTTGCGGCACCATCACGGGTCCCAGCTTCGACATACGTCGAGCTGGGGCTCTTCTCATTAGAAGGTGCTGCCTACAGCTGGGACAATTCAAGGTCATGAAACCTAGTTGCCGTTACTCGACAACTGAGACCTGTTGCTCCTCGGTGGAGCGGCCCCATGGCCTCGTACCGGGTGGATTCGCCCATAACTCACCTGTCCCTACCGAAAACGTCATCCGAGCGCCTGAGCCAATCATCACGCAATCGACGGTAGCACGAAGCCGGCCGTCACGCTGCTGTCGAGACACACGTCTCCCTTGGACGATCCTCCATCGCGAGCTGTTTCCTCAGCCCGTCCTGCGATGGCGGAAAGGCAGTCCGCCCAGTACTAGCTCACGCATCAAGACGCCATGTCGCTCGACGACCAGCCCTACCGGAGAATCACCGTCAAGTCCCTGGTTGGTTCGCCTGCTGGACAGTTGCATGAGCAGCAAGAGCACCTGGCCACCCCTTCCAGCCTGACGCCTTCTGGCCTGCACCCAGGCTCTGAGCGCCCCCCGGAGGTAGGATAGGGTTATCGTTAGGCACAGGTGCTCCCCAGGTCGTGTTCTCCTTCGAGAGCCGCTTGATCAGGCACACGAGTCGCATCGGGACCGGTGGTCGCCCCATGCGGCGTGGCACTGACTTACGCCGCCAAGTAGGCGCGGAAACCTGCACGGTGCCAGCGGACAACGGTGTCGGGCTGCACCAGGATCAGGGCGTCGTGCCAGGCATCGAGGAAGCAGCGCAGCAGGATCCAGAGACGGCGATCGCGGTCTTTGATCCTCGGGCACGGCACCGAACGCTTCAGCACGGCCAGTTGGTGACGGAGGGCCAGGTTCTCAAGGGCGAGTTGGGAACGTGGCCGGACCAGCGACCGGGCAGCGGTCAGTAGCAAGCGAAGCAGGAGCATCGTGGCATCCTCGCGGTCCCGCTTCAGTTCTGCTGGCAACCCCGTTCAGAGTGACTCAGAGGGCCGGATCGAGTTTTCGGTAGGCACACGGCTTGAGACGCGGTTGGGATGTCCGTCCAGGCCATCCGAGGCACAGAGGGGTTCAACAAAACTCATACACCGCGACTCCCAAGAAATAACACCGTGCCCGAAAATATGTCGAGTGGTTGCTAACATCCACCTTGCGGGCCAAACAGCCCCAAGCTTTCATCCAACAACGGGACACCCATGAAGTCGTTCTTATCTGGCAAACTGCTGAGTTGGTGCTTGGTCGCGGTTGCCATTTTATCCTCTGCAAGTTTAGCAGCTAGCGCCATGCAGCAAGGGGGCACCACGTTGCCGTGCCTTGATTGCAAGCTTGGCATATGTCGAGACAACCCGCCAATTCCAGTCGGGGAGCCGTTTGCAGAGCCAGCCTTTTCAGTGTACTGGAAGCCAAAGCAAAATAGCCCCGGGTGCTATGAAATGTGGTCGAGTACGCGATGGTTTCAGGCGTTTATGGTTCGAACCTGTCCCAATACGGACTTTTGGGTCACCGTGTGGGATCATGTGTATTCACAAGAAAAAAAGGTGGTGCCACGCCCCGGCGATCCGTGGACCTATGAATGGTGCATTACGGACACAACTCTCCCGAATGTGCCGTCTGGGTGGAATGAGGCGGCGCTGAACCCCGTCCCCGGTGTGGGCCAGGTGCCTCCGGATATTGACAGGAGAGATCTGACATATAACTGCCATGGAAGCGACCTGTTTGGTGGGCTGCCTCCGGAGGATCTCCCAAGCGGCCCACTTCCCTCACCCTTGCCCCCTGGTGGTGGCTCTCCCGCGCCCTCTGGTCCGGGAGTAGGGGTTTTTGTTCCTTCGCCTAGCCTCCAGTTCTTGCTTGGAGCTTCTGGGTTTTTCACCCGTCACAATTGCGGCTCGGGTGAGTGGTGTCATGCGGGGGATATTGTCTGTGTCTATGTCGCGCCATACGAGGACTTAGGCCCAGGTGTCGCCGGGCCGGTCCAGCCCGACTACGGCAAGGCCGTTTTGATCCACTCGTGCACCTGCAATGGGGATGGAACTTTTGATTCGAAGAACGGTTCTGCTCCTCACCGTCGGCTGGATTGGGCTGGGGCGATTGGTGTCTATGTGGGGCCCATGATTGGCTACCATACTTACGTTGTATGCTATAAAGGAAGGAGCTAGTATGATTGACTCTAACATGCGCGCGAAGGGTACGTTCGGCGCCAAGAGCGCCACCGTTTTGGGTGTTGCCCTGGCTACGATGGCCTGGTTCTCACTTCATGGCGCTGGCGGCCTGGCGCCTCCGGGAAGTGAACCTTCAAGTATGGATGATGAGGAGAGGCACGACAAGAATGCTCGCGAGCGCCTTCAAGGAGCGATGGCTTGGATGGGTGTGACGCAGAGGCTGGCTGCTGACGGCCTGGAGCCTAACGGGGCCGGTATCCATTTTATTCAGCCATACCCAGATCCCTATGAGGATGGTCTAGGTGCTCCCTTGGACCCCTTTCAGGCTCGTAATGGGTACCATTTTTGGGCGGCGGACCCAGTGTACCCGGATGTCCTTTACAGGAATCCACATATTGTGGATCCGGTAGTCCCCGCGTCATCCATGCGGATTTTCGATAACGACATAATGGATTATTTTGTTATCCCGGAAGAAGATGGCGAGTATTCTGTGATTGGTAAGTTTACACAGGCGGGAGAGGATAAGGTTGCCAGGTTCATCACTCCGGACTCACCCGCGGCAGAGTATGCGGATTGGTACGGCATCCGCAGAAGCCCGGGAGAGTCTCCCACTCCGCTTGTCCTAACTGTCGTCTCTGAGGGGCGAGCGTTCGAGGTCTTCCATGGGGATCAGGTCTCCGCAAGCTTGGGGGAGGGGTACACGGTTGTTCTCGCTCGTGATCTTTCTGACGCGGACGCTCATGAGCTGCGTGACAAACTCAAAGGCGTCTAAGGGATGCGGCGCATGATGCCTGGCCTAGGTGCTGACGCGCATAGGCCAGGCCTGCACAAGCGGTGTGTCGGACGAGCGCCTGAAATCAAGGGGCGTTTATCGTGATTCCACGGCTGACACGGCTCTTAGGATGGGGTGCCGATCGAGCGCCCACCTCTGTTCGCGGCGTTGGTGCATGGCTCCGAACCGGCTAGCAGCCCCCAGGCCCAGGGCCTCATCGCCCTTTCGCGATCGAAGCCGGCCTGCCCAGGTCGAGCATCCGGTTGAGCACGTTGCAGGCCAGCGCAGCCTCCACTCGCTGAGACTCCGGGTGCCGTCCACGGAGCCTGCCTCCAATGATCGACTTGTACCTGAAGAACGCGTTCTCGACCGTCCCCTGCCGGTGGTAGCTGGACTCCTTCTTCCATCGTCGGCGGCCCACCTTCTTCACCCGCCGTATCGTGCGATCTCGGGATAGCGATCGTCGCCCTCGCTTCGACACAGCCGCCGTCCTAACTGGCGGGACGACCACCTTCGCACCTCGACAGGCACCAGCGTCGTAGATCGCAATTGCATCGTAGGCCGCGTCACCTGTGATGGTCTGAATCTCGTCCACCACAGCATCGATGACCTCCAGGCCGGTCTTCGCGTCATCGGCTGCCCCGTCGGTCAGCACGTGGGAGACGATTGCACCTGATCCATCGACTCCAAGGTGGAGCTTCTTCCAGCCGCGTCTGCCCTTCCCTCCGTGCTTCACTGCGGCCCATTCGCCCTCGCCGACGATCGAAAGCCCTGTGCTGTCGATGATCAGGTGAATCGGCGCGTTCGCAACGACGCGGTTGAGCAAGACCTCAAGGCTCTGGCTACGCCGCGAAAGAGTCGTGTGGTCGGGCACGTCCAGGTCGACGCACATCATCTCGAAGATGGAGGTCAGGAAGCCTTCGGTCTGACGCAGCGGCATGTGGAACACGAGCCGAAGAGTCAGGGCCGTCTCGATCGCCAGGTCGGAGTAACGCGGCTGGCCCCCGGGATTGCCGCTGCGCCGTGGCTTCCATGCAGTGACGGCTTCCGGCGTCAGCCACACCGTGATGCTCCCGCGTCTGACCAGCACCCGGTCGTAGGCGGCCCAGTTCTGGACCCGATACTTGGACTTGTACTTCGGGTGGATGCGGGAGTTCATGCGCTCAGTCTGCCTGCAAGTGTCGGTTCAGTATGACCGAGGGCCGTTGGAAGCCCGCCAGGGCCATTCAGGGACCGAGCCATGCACCAACGCCGCGTATGACTGTGTCGGGCTGAACGAGGACCAGGGCATCGCGCCAGCCGTCGAGGAAGCGGAGCAGCAAGATCCACAACCAGCGGTCGCGGTATCCAACTTTGGGTCGCGGCACCGACCGCTTCAGGACGGCGAGTTGATGTCGGAGAGCGAGGTTCTCGATAGCAAGCTGAGAACGCGACCGTAGAAGCGTCCGAAAAGCCGTCAGGAGCAGGCGAAGCGGGAGCATTCGGGCATCCTCGCTCCGCCACTCGGTTCCTGTCTCGACCCGGCCTCACAGGCCCTCAGAGGGCCGGAGGGAGTACTCGGAATCTACAGGGCCTTCGAGAGAATCACACGGCTATCGGCCTCTTCACTTAGGCGAACTGGCCGGAACCACAACTCCCTCGGGAACCGGCCTAGGCTTGGCTGGCCGAATGACCTGATACGCGAGTTGTCGGTCATCCTGCCCAAGAACGACTCCGGATTCCTCAAGTAGGCTGCGCTGCTCGTCCAGGGTCATGGCCCAAGGTTGCACCCCTAGCATGTCTACGCACCACGGGTCATCCTCCTCGGCCAAAGCGATTACGGGTTGCTCCGCTTGGTGCTCGTAGAGCTCGAGCAGCATATGCACGGGGAAGTAGGAGCGATCATCAGGATCGTTCATCGGATCGAGAGCAGACTGCCGCCGGGCGCCTTTCACCTTCTGCAGTCCACTCAGGTCCGCGGTGATGACCGAGACCGTCCGCAATTCCTTATTCAGCTCCATGCTGAGCATTCGCAGAATAGCGGGGCGCACTTCGTCCCTGGCCTCGTCCAGGCTCCACCCAGGCGGACGTGAGACGACCAGGTCCCATCGTTGGGCAGCCTGAGCGTCATCGAGCAGGAAGTCAAACCGCTTGTCCTCAGCCCTTGCTACCGACTTAAGGATGTCCTCTGCCGTTCCGCCCAGGATTGACATGCCGGCACCCATCATTTCGTTTTCCCCAAAAGCCACGAGTGGCCCCTTCCCTTCCGGAACCAAGCTGGGGCGGATGATGGTGTTGTACGTGTGCGGAGATTTTGGGATTAAGCCAGCGTCCCGGTAGTCGATGTGCAGCGGGTCAACTCCGGGGAAGAACCGAGCGAGGTCTGGAAGCTGGACATTCTTCGCCGATGCACCTTTTTGAATCGGTACTGGCTGCACGTAAGTCCCCGCAATAATCGCGCCCAGGATGTCCACGGTCACGGAATCCGGATGTCCGTCGAACACGATCTTCCCGGACCGATCGGTGATTACGGACCGGGGGATGCCCTTGACATCCAGAGCCTTGAACAGGCTACGGTTTGTGTCCAGCACGACGGTGCCGGGCAAGGTGCGCCTCTCCAGGAACTTCGAAATCAATGGGCGCTCCTCGTCGGTGACGAGGAGGAACTCCATGGGTTGGTCTTGGAAGTGATCTTCCAACTCGGCGAGGTGAGGCATGGAGGCTAGGCAGGGTCCACACCAGGTTGCCCAGAATTCCAGGTAGATCACCTTTCCTTCAAGCTTCTCGCGGGTCAATTCGTCTACGGCAAGCCCTTGGACTGAGTCCTCAAATCCGAGCTCTGGAACAAGCTGGCCGGTGAATTGACTAAAGCCAAGAGTGCTGGTGACCGCCAAGATAGCGAGGGATAAGATTGCGAATCGAGTGTTTTGCATGCGGTCGGGGGTGTTTGAACCGGTTGAAGAGTCGCGTCAGCGACGGAAGCATGAGAATCCCTTGGTGTCAATGCAAGGCCAACGGGACGATCCTTGTGGGCGTAGGGTCATGGTTCCAAGTCTCCCAGCGGTTGACCAGCCACATGGTCTCATCTCCCGATCGCGATCGATGCCTGTCGGTCCCCAAGACCCCGCGCGGACCTCATTCCGCCTACTGAGCGTCCTGGACCTCTGCCGTCTGGGCACATGCTCTCGCGCCCAGGACCGCCGCCACCCAGCCGCCTCACGAGGCCCCCTTGTCGCTTGCTAACAGGTAGTCCGTCCCCTCATGTCCACCTATGCCCGAATCGGCCTTTCTGACAAGAAGGGCATGGGTAGACAATGGAGGACATGAGCGGACATAGAGGGACAACCCGCCCGAAGTGTCACCCGCTTCCCAAGCTGATGCTCTTAGGCTGAATAGGGTCGAGGGGCTGGCCGTAAGTGCCACACCAGTCGCAACTTACGCGCACCGCATTGGATGTCGCATTGCGCCGAGCGAGGCACTGTTGCTGTTTTGTCTCTCCTTCGTGCGCCTCGGATCGCTGAGATAGAGGACGGATCGGGCCAGATCGTCGTGGAAGTCGGCCCGTCGCGAACGCCCGAACTCGGGCCTGGATCGCTGCCACCAGGCCGCCTGTGTGGGTCTGTGTGGCCTCGATGGCTGGTGCGGACACGAAGCCCTAGGTGCTCGTAGGATCGAACTGCGCCCCACCAAGGCCGCGCACCCACGGTCGCCCGCCATGCCTCCTATCCCGTCCCCGAAGCTCGCGTTTCACGGCACGCTCGCGGCGGTCCGGCCCTCCATTCGGCTGCACCGCTCCTCCGGTCAGAGGCACCTCAGCGACCCCGGGTAGTCCCTGGCGGTCGGCGGGTTGAAGAGGTGCCCCATCGGGATCTCCTCCGGTCGGTGACCGGGGTCTGGAGAGCCGTGATAGGAATGCGCGCAGCAGGCGGGGATGCGTCAGAGTTTTCGTGAGGGGTACAACCGCCGGATTCTGATCCGGGGCCCCCCTTCCCTGCCCAACCATCGGATGCTTCGAGTTAACGAGTAGCAGCGATGCGGGGTGACCTGCAACTTCGAGTAGGAGAGAGCATCCGTGTGAGCCACGGAGGGAACCCTAAAACTCCAGCTCATACAAGCCCAGACTCCCCGCTAATTCGAACTGCATGTGCCTAGTATCAATCACTCCCGGCGCGACCAGCTCCGCCTCCCAGTCACCAATAGGGACTCGAATAAGCCGAGACTTCCACTCCAATTGGGAGTTGGCATGCTGGCCGCTGCCCGAAAAGACTGGCTCAAGCCGGACTTTTACGGAAAGCTGCCCACCTTCTCGGTTAGTCAGACTCAGGAGACCATCAAAGGGCTCCAACTGGATTTCACGCCACGGCAACTTGGGCCCGAGGACAACCTGAATAGCCCGCGTCTCCAGCAAATCGATCTTAACCTCAGTCACCGCCCCCTCTGTAACTGTGAATGCTCCAACTGCGCCCAATCGAACACCGGGAAGTCCTACCGATACATCCATATGATATTCACCCATAGGTAGCTTCGCAGCCACTCCATCTACCAAACCACGGGCATCGACGCGCCTCACGACAATGCAAGGGCAATCTGCGCGTGAAATTCGCACATCAACCGCAGCTCTGTCCAGGTCAATCTCGTGGGCAGTTGGCTCAAAATTCAACTGCACCGCCCCAGGGTCATCCATGGGCCTGAGCGGTAGCATCGCTCCTCGCAAGTCATCCGGATCAAGTTGAATAAGGACAGGAATCATGTCAAGCGGCTTCGCAACACAACACTGAGAGAGATTGGGTTGGGACCATACGTACCACACGCCTCTGTCGGCGGTTCCCTGCCAAAAAAGCTCCCCAAACTCAGCCTCAAACTGAACCGCAAGACCACTGTTCGCCCCTCGTCCCTGATACCCCACTGGCCACCAGGCGGCACGCTCTCCATCTACGCCGCTGGCCTCGACTCGTGTCACGCATCCTGACACGGAAACTACGCCGTCGGTGGCGGCATACTGATGATCAATTGCAGGATTGTCTATCACGAACCTCGAGTCATTTGAAATCAGCTCAATACTGCCACCACCCCACCCGACAATGCGGACCTTGCCATCGCCACGAGAAGTACACGCCCCGGAGGCTTCCCCCTCAGACCACGCCTCGGCAATCTCCGCTGCGGGACCAAGTCCTTCCAGCAGGTCTCCGAGCCTGAAGGTTGAGGGCAATCGTAAGGCGCGAGGATTCGACCACCTTACACGCACCCCAGAAACACCCTCCTTCATCGGGCCATGAAGCCACAGATTGACATGCCCGCGACGAGGAACTTCAACTCGCGGTTCCCCCTCGAGCCCATGGAGATGGCGCGCACTCAGGGCAACCCGACTACGGCCGCCCCCCCCCATCATGAACCACGCTCCGGAAAGGGGTTCGCCGGGAACAATCACGCACCCATCAGCATCGGACTCTCCTACAAATGCGACCTCTGCCACCCCTGCGCCTGCAATCAACACAACCTGAATGCCAGTTAGCGGCCGACCCTTCTCATCAACAGTTAGGACCCTGCGATCACCGACAGAATCAAGCCCTCCTCTGCTCTCGCCAGCTGCTCGTCCCTGGGAGCTCACCGGGGGGGCTTCTAGTCCACAGCCCGGCATGAGGAAACTGGCGACCGACAGGGCCACGAGCGCAACGCGCCGGCACGGCGAGTTCGCCTCACACCCATCAGATAAGAAACCTGCGATCAACATCATCTACTGTTTACTCTCGCCAAGCTTCCGACGTGCAGCCGCAAGGTCTTTGACACTGGACTTGTACTGTTTATAACGCTGGTACTTACCGTACCTTACTCTCGCCCCCAAGCGCTTACCTAAGCTCGGGTGGCTCCGCCTATTACCCCTCCTTGTACCTCACAGAAAGAACTTTCCGCTGGCGGCGCTTTCAGCATCGCGGTCCTCGGGTTCGTGTGATTCTGATACGGTGTCGCACACCGTATCCCCGGCTGCACCGCTCCTTCGGTCAGGGGCATCCCAGTGAACCCGGGTAGTCCCAGGCGATTGGCGACTGGCCGGTGTGCTGGGCATACGGTATCGCACACCACCTGGAAGTTTTCTTCGAGCGAGTACCGCAACAAGACCGATCCTGGATCCAACCGCCCGAGGAGTCTTGGACTTCATCCGGTACTCGCTCGAAGAAAACTCCCAGGCGGTGTGCGACACCGTATGGAGGGAGCTACTCCGCCAGGTCCGTCAGCACGGCTTCGGCAGGGGCGCCGCGGATCGAGAAGTCGCGGCGGCCACCCGGGTAGTCCTCGCCGCCGGGGGCGTGGGTCGACCAGCGCCAGACCAGCACGCCGGCGATGAGGTTGGGGTCACGCTCGGACAAGCCGTCGAGCACATCGTCCAGCAGCTTCAGCATCCGCGCTTGTTGTTGGGGGGAGGACACACCGCCGTTGCGTCCTGGGCCGGCCCAGCTGGTCGTCGTCGAACGGAAGCCGGCGGGCAGGATCCACAGCGGCTTGTCGTACTCGGCCGCGGCGCGCAAGGCCGGTTGCAGGTACGAGGCGATCTGACGTCGGATCTGTTCGTCGTCCGGAGCGGTCTCGCCGCCTCCCGACAACGAGGGGAAGCACGCGGTGGCGACGCCCTCCATGCGAGCCCAGAAGTCCACGAAATCGACCTTGTGCGGTTCGGCGGCGCTGAACATCAGGCCTCCGGTGAACGCGGCCTCAGCGGCGTCCAGGGCGCGGTTCCAGCCGGCGCGTTTGTGTGCGCGGGCCGCGGCGAGGCCAGCGCTCTCGGGGCGGTCCTCGGTCCACAGGACGTGCGACATCTCGGGCAACGAATGACCGACGACCAGATGCGAGGCACCCGCCAGTTCGGCCAGCAACGCATGGTGCTCGGTGAAGCGCGTGAAGTCGTCGAACAACTGCTCCCACATGCTGTCGAAGACCCGCACCAGTTGACCGGCCGGCAACCCCGAAGGCGTCGCCAGCAACTGCGGCATCAGGATCGCTTGCATGCCGTGGGCGCGCGCCTGCTGGCAAGCGATGAGCAACGCGACGTCACCCTCCCCCGCTCCGGCGTGATGCTGGGGCAACCATGCCGCGCCGGGATCGGGGTCGACGCGCTCGGCCGACTCGGTCCACAACGCGACGGTGTTGGCCTGGGCGTGACCGAGATAGGCCAACGCCAGACCGCCCAGGTGCGAGCCCATCGGCGTTCCCTGGGACGACGTCGTCATGACGGCTCCGACCCGGCGAGCGCTGGCTTCGACGGCGACCGATACCAGCTCGGGATAGCGCTCGCGCAAGGTGGCCAGGCGTTCCTCCAACGCAGGACCCAGGTCGCGCATCGCGGCGAGTGCCCCCGCATTCCCGGACCAGGCGGCGCGCAGCGAATCCGCTCCTCCCGGCTGCTCGATGGCGATGCGGACCAATAGCCCGCGCAACGGTCCGACGATGTGATGCGACCAGGCGCACGACGGCGCGAGCAGGTCCTCGATGCTCGGACGCTCCGGAAGCGCGCCCAAACGCGCGCACCAAGCTTGCAACTCGACGCCGGCATGCGCATCGGCGGCCTCCCATGCGGCGCCGTCCAGCATCCAGTCCTCGGAAGGCGCGCCCAAGGCGTCGAGCACCATTGAACGCCCGACCTCGCGGCCCGCGTCATCGACCTCGTCCTCCAGCAGGAACGCGAAGACGGTGCGCGTCGGTCGATCCACACGTGCGAGTCGCTGTTGGGGCGCGGGGCGGAAGGCGGCCGCGTTCGGGCCGACCGAACCGTGCGGTGCGGGGATCGTGTTGCGCGCGACGAGGTTCCAGTCGCGCGCATCCTCGATCGTCGCCCAGCGGCCCAATCGCGCGCGCATCGTGGCGACCTTGGTCAAGTAGGCACCGACGCGCGCGGCCTCGATGTCGTCGGCGCGCACGGTCCAACCGGCCTGGCTCTTCAACGGGTCCGGCGTGAAGCGCGCATCCTCAGGGGCCACGATCCAACGCGCTGACTCGTCGGTGCCGCCGTGATGCAGCAGGACCTCTCCGCGACGGAGCAGGACCCGACGCTCACGCCAACCCGGTCGTACGTGCGGCAAGGCCGAACGCAGTCGGTCCAGACGGGTCGCTGTAACCTGGGTGTACGGATAGGTGGTCGCCTCACCAAAGCTCGCCTCCTCGCGATGACCGTAGGTCCGGATCGCGACGATCTCGTCGATCGAACCCTCCATCTCGTCCAGAGCCGCACCAGGCCCCCACGTCTCCGCGAACGCCTGGGTCCAAACGGGTCCTTCCTGGACCAGATCGAACGACAGGACGGGCCCCTCGGTGACGGGCTCGCCGGGCGCCTGGATGACGAGGCTCAGGCCTCCGCAGACCTCGGACCAGCGCTCCAGATGTGGTTGCAGATCCGCATGCAATTCGGTCGGCGCCTGCACGGTCAAATGCCCACTGCGGAACATGTTCTGGCCCAGAGCCAGCGTCCCGTCCGTGGCAGCATTCAGCTTCCGATCGCAGCCCGGAGCCAGGCCCAGAACGAGGGCGAACCCCAACAGGATCAGGCGCGAGGACAGGGCACTCATCCCCGAGGAGCCGCGGCTCGGAACGGAGAAAGTCGAGAAAGCAGAGGTCGAAGGCATCGATTGGATCAGCGGGGCGTCCCTGGTTCATGGAAAGCCTGAGTGCCCTTCATGCGCAACCAGAGGCGTCGGGTCAATGCCGACGGCCGGTTCGTGGGGTTCGGGAGGCTCGACCCGCGAGGGACACGTGACCGCCCCGTGACACAATCCCGCCAACCTTCCGCACAGGCTTGCCGTTCGAACCCTGCGCTTCGCGACCCGTCTCGGGAACGCATCTCCAAATCGAGTCACCCCTCACAGGACCGACTCCGGAGCGCAGAGCTCACCACCATTGGCTCCATCGGGGGCCTCGCCGAATCACGACATGAACGCACGCATCCTTTCGACCCTGATCGCCTTCGTCGCCCTCCTCCTGCCTCTGCCCACGTCGGCATCGGCATCCGAATTCTGTCGCCAGGACGCGGACAAGAGCACCGACGGAAAGGGCACGCAACTCACCCTGGATCTCGACGCTGAGCTCGCCGGCATCCCCAGCCAGCTTCGCAAGGCGCTGTTGGCCGGGCGCACCGACGAGGTTCTCGCGGCGCTCACCGGGCTGCGCTCCTCACAATCCGATCAGGCCGATCTTTGGGACATGCTCGAGATCGTCGCGCTGGCCGAATGCGATCGCCTGGACGATGCGATCACGCGCGCGCAGGCGTTCGAGGTCACGCACGCGGACAGCGTCTGGATCCACAAGGTGCGCTATCGCCGCGCCGACCTGCTGGTCCGCCAAGGGCGTCATCAGGAAGCCGAGCACATCTGGGAACAGGCGGCCCAGGAACTGCGCTCGGCGGAACGGCAAGGCGCGCTCGCGGCGATCTATCTGGAGTACGCGGACAAGTTCTCGATCCCGGCGGACGCGACGCGCCCGGACGTCGCCCCCGAATATCACCGCGCGCTCGAGCTGTACGGCAAGGTGCTCGAGCTCGACGCACCCGCCCGCGACGACGAACGCGCGCGTTTCCGCATCGCCCACTGCCACGAGATGTTGGGCAACTGGCACGGCGCCGTCCAGGCATGGGACGCCTACCTCGCACTCGACACCGCCGACCAGAAGAACGACGCGCGCCTGCGCAAGGGCAAGGCGCAGCTCGCCATGGGTTGGCACGCCCAAGCCCGGCGCACGTTCGAGGATCTGCTCCAGGACGTGCTGCCCACCACGCAAGACTCGGTCCGTGAGATCGCGGGACAGTGCGCGTACGAGATCGCGCGCACGTGGCACATCGTCGGCGGCGACCATGCGCGCATGGCGATCACCGCGTACGAGCGCTACCTCGAAGCGTATCCGGATCTCGAGTCTGCCCCGGACGCCCTGTTCTCGATCGCCACGATCCGACAATCGCTCTGGGAACTCGAGGCTGCCCGCGAGGCGTTCGCCGCCTTCTACGCGCGACCCGCGTTGAACGGTGCGACGCCGGAAACGCTCGAACGCGACGCACGCCTGCGACAGGAAGCCCTGTACTTCGAAGCGCTCGTCCTCGGCCTCCAGGAGAACCACTCCGCGGCCAGCGAGCGCTTCCACCGTTATACCCAGGAACACCCGACCGGCCCGCGCTGGGCCGAGGCTCAACAGGGCATCGTCACCAGCGCCTGGTTGGTGGGCGCAGCGGCGCGGGACGAAGGGCAGTGGGACGCGGCGCAGGCCGCCTGGGAGTCGTTCCTGGAGAAGTGGCCGTTGGACGATCGCGTGCGACAGGTCGGGCTGGACCTCGCCACGCTCGACGTCGAGCGCGCGCGCGAAGCACGCGAAGCCGACCAGGACGCCACCCCCCACCTGCGCCGCGCCCTGGAACGCTGGCGTGCGATCGCCGAACGGTATGCGGGCACCGAGGAAGCTAGCCAAGCGCTTTTCCACGCGGCTCTCACGCTGGAGACCGAACTGAACGAGTTGGGTGCGGCGGTCGAGACGTACCGCGCTTGCACGTTCGGGGGTCACGCCGGTGCGGCGCGCCAACGCCTCGACCAGATGCTGCAACCGAGCCTCGCGATCCTGACCGAGCGCACGTGGCGCAGCGGTGAGGACGCGCAGATCGACCTGCAGATCCGCAACCACGGCGAGGTCGAGGTGTCGATCTACCGGCTGGACCTCGAGGCCTACTTCCGCAAGCACCTGACGCATCGTCGGGTCGAGGACCTGGACCTGGATCTCATCGCGGCCGACCACACGTTCAAGGTCACGATCGACGACTTCGCCGAGTTCGCCCCGCTCGAACGATCGATCACCCTGCCGGTCGAAGGACCCGGGGTCTGGGCCATCGCGGTCACTGCCGGAGAACAACGTGCCACGACGCTGGTCGTGCGCAGCGATGTCGACGTGATCGTGAAATCCTCGCGTCGCGAGGTCTTCGTCTTCGCCGAAGACATGCCCAGCGGCCAACCCGCCCAAGGCGTGCGCGTCCTCATCGCCCTGCCCGGCCAGGGCGCCGGCGGAGGACCCGCTCTCGAGGAGGTCACCACCGGCCGCGACGGGGTCGGTCGCCTGACCTTCAGCAAGCTCGCCGATGCCGACCAGCTGCGCGTCTTCGCCGTGCGCGACGGCCACGTCGCCTCCGAGGGTCTGTCGCTCTCGGGTCTCGTGCGCTCGTCCGGACTGACGCCGCGTGGCCTCGTGTTCACGGACCGCCCGGCGTTCCGGCCCGGCGAGACCGTCTACTGGCGCGCGGTCCTGCGCGACGTCAAGGACGGCCAGTACTCGTTCCAGCCCGATGACGTCATCCGCGTCGAGATCCTGGACTCGCACGGACGTCTCGTGCGCAACGTCAACGCTGGTCTGTCGGCGTTCGGCACGATCGACGGCGAGTTCGCGCTGTCCGAGATGGCCGCCTTGGGCGACTACCAGATCCGCTGTAGCAACGCGCGCGGATACCAGTACACGGGGAGCTTCCAGGTCCAGGAGTATCAAATGCAGAAGGTGGAACTGACGCTCGAGACCGAACGCAGCGTCTACTACCGCGGAGAGAAGGTCACCGTCGAGGCGAAGGCCGCCTGGTACTACGGTGAGCCGATCGCGCACGCCGACCTGAACTACAACCTGCCCGACGGTCGCCAGTTGACCACGAAGACCGACGCCGAGGGCAAGGCCACGTTCACGTTCGACACGCGCGACTTCCCCAGCGAGGGTGGCCTCGGGTTCGGAGCCCACTTGCCGGTCGAAGGCGCCAGCGCAGGCGGCAGTATCTACCTGGCCCTGCGCGGATTCCGCATCGGCCTGACCGCGCCGACGCGCGTCGTCCTGGCCGGTGAATCGTTCCCGCTCGACATCCACACGAAGTCGCCTTCCGGCGAGGACGTCGAACAGGAACTGACCTTGCGCATCACGCGCAGCGTGACCGAGCGCGGCAGGGTGCGTCAGGTCGAGGTCGAGACGCGCCGGACCCGCACCGGCTTCGGTGGCCTGGCCCAGGAATCCCTCAGCCTCCCCCGCGGCGGCACGTACACGCTGCAGGTCGAGGGTCTGGACCGCTTCGGCAATCCGATCACGGCAAGCCGGGAGCTGTTCGTTTCGGGCGACGACGATGAGGTGCGCCTGCGCGTGATCGCGGACCAGTCGCGCGTCGAGGTCGGCGGGGACGTCACGCTCCAGGTGATCAACCGCGCCGGCTCCGGCCTCGCGCTGATCACGTTCGAGGGCGAGACGATTCTCGGCCATCGCATCGTCCAGCTGGACGAAGGGCAACAGGAGATCGCCTTCCAGGTCGACCCGTCGTACTTCCCGAACATGGCGGTTTCGGTCAATCTGATGCACGCGGAGGGGTTCTTCGACGCGCGCGCCAACCTGACAGTCACTCGCGGATTGCGAGTGACTATCAACCCCTCTGCGGAGATCTTCGAACCGGGTCAAGAGGCCCAGGTCGAGGTCGTCGTGACCGACGCTCTGGGCAATCCGGTCGAGGCCGAGATCTCCTTGGCGGTCGTCGACGACGCCCTGTTCCGGTCGTGGCCCGAGGCCCTGCCGGCCCTGGCGACGTTCTTCGAGACCGGCGCCCATCGCCAGGCCGAACTGCGCACGGTCTCGACCTGCGCCTTCCGCTACGTCGGCACCACCCGACGCATCTCCCAAGGTGTGCTCGATGAAGAGCAACGGCGCGAATCCCTGGCTGCTTGGAGCGAGGATCGCGCGAAGGCCATCGACCAGCTGGCGTCCCTCGGCTATAGCATCGACACCGGAGCGATCGATCGATCCCTCGATGTCCAGGGCCTGGAACTGAGTCGGATCGCGAACGATCCCGCAACATCCGCAGGCGTCCAGTTCGAGCGCCATGGGGTCTTCGCCCTCGGAGGCATCGATCCTCGACAACAGGATGCCGACACGCTGCTCATGGATGCACCGGGTGCCGGCGGAGGAGCGGGTGGACGCTTCCAAGGAATCGCCGGCCAACGACCCAACGGTCGCGGTCGACAAGGCGGGCCTGGGAACACCGCCACACGCAATGCCCAGACGATCCCCGTCATCGAGGGGGACACGCTGCTCTGGTTGCCCAGCGTGGTCACCGACGCGAGCGGCAAAGGCAAGGTCACGTTCAAGCTGCCCAGTCGCGCGACGCGCTGGCGCATGACCGCCCGCGGTGTCGGCTCCGACACCCTGCTCGGCGAGGCGCGCACGACGTTCCAGTCCCGCGCGGAACTCTTCGTCGAGATCCAAGCGCCTGCCCAACTGACCGAGGGCGACATCGTCGCGCCGGTCCTCCGCTTGCACGACCTGACGGGCAAGCAAGGAACGGCCAAGATCACGCTCAGCGCGGTCTCGGCCACCGGGACCAAGACACGCACGTACGAGGTCGAACTGCAGGGACCTCTGACCGAGATCTCGGTCGAGGACCTGGATGCGGTTCCCTCGCACGGCTCGCTCGTGCTCGAGGCCAGCGCCACCGTCCGGCATGGCGACGAAGAGACGCTGGTCTCGGCCACCGAGGATCTGCGCATTCGCCCCTGGGGCGTGATGTTCGCCGATGGTGCTGGCGGCGAGCTCTCGGAACCGACGACGGTGTGGCTCGAACTGCCGGTGGGTCGCACATTCACCGGCCGCGAGGTCGAACTGTTCCTGGGTCCGGGCGTCAACACCATGTTGATGGACGAGGCCCTGGGTCGCGGCAATCGCTTCCGCAGCCATGCGCTGGGTGACCACGGTTCGCACGCTGCGACCGCCGGTGATCTGATCGGCGTCGCGGCGGTCCTGCGCTCGGCGTCGTCCACCAACGCGGCTTCGCCCGCGGACCTCGAGGCGCTGCGCGAACGGGCGCAGAGCTTGGTCGCGACGCTGAACGCCACACAGAACGGAGACGGGGGCTGGGGTTTCCGCGGCAAGAGTCGCACGCAACCCATGGTCACGGCGCGCTGCGTCTGGGGTCTCGCCGAGGCCCAGGCACGCGGTATCCGGATCGACGACGGAGTCCTGCAGAAGGCCAAGGACCGACTGCGCGCGGACTTCCAGAACGCGACGCAGAGTCAGGACGAGCTCAAGGCCGTCCTGCAGCATGCGCTGAGCACGGTCGGGTCCGGCGACTTCGCGGCCCTGAACAGGTTGCATCGTGAGCGCCATACGCTCAGCCCCGCGGCCCTCGCCCACACGTCGCTCGCACTGCATCTGCAGGGTCGCACACCGATGGCGCGCGAGATCGCCGAGGTCCTGGAGTCCCGGGCCGAGGTCGTCCCCGACCCGCGCGGCCCGCGCTGCTGCTGGAAGACGCTCGATAACGATCCGTGGAACCGATCCCAGATCGAACAGACGGCGATGATCGTACACGCGCTGTCCGCGTCGCTGCCCGCATCGCCCAAGGTCGCCGAGGGCATCGCGTGGCTGCACGACGGACGCCCGTGGGGCCTCGCGCGCGCCCATGGCCTGGTGGTCATGACGCTGTCCGATCACGAAGCCCTGCACGCTCCCAACCAGGGCAACGCGTCCGTCACCGTACGCATCGCCGATGGTGCGCCGCAGAACCTGGAGCTGAAAGCCGGAGACCGCGGCCATGTGTTGAACGTCTCGCTGGACGGCAACTCGAGCAGCAAGATCAAGGTCGAGCTGACGTTGCGAGGCCAGGGTCGCCCCCACTTCGCCGCAGTCCTGCGAGGCATCACGGACGACCTGGACGAGGAGCGCGACAACCGCGCTCGTCCGATGGACGTGGACGAACGCACGTACTACGCGGTCGCGCCGCTGTACCGCGGTCGTGAGCTCTCGACCGGATTCGGTTCGGTGACCGGGTTCGACGAGGGCTGGTCGAACCAGGTCACGCACTTGCCGGTGGGCCACAAGACGCGCGTACGACTGCGCTGGTGGCGCGCCTCGCGCAAGCTGACGGACGGGCACCTGGTGCTCGAGATTCCGATTCCCGCAGGAACGGATCTGATGAGCGACACGTTCAGCGGCGGGATGGGTGACTACACCCTTCAGAACGGCGCACTCATCGTGCCGATCGATCCCCAGAACACGAGCGGCTACGTCAGTTTCGAGCTGATCGGTCGTGTTCCGGGCACCTATCGCGTCCTGCCGGCCATCCTGCGCAGCGTGCACGAGCCGTCCTTCATGTCGCTCAGCGATGCCAGCACGATCACCGTGTTGCCGCGCGGCGCCACGTCGCCGGACGAGTATCGCCCCACGCCCGACGAGCTGCTGCACCTGGGCAAGGCCCAGTACGACCACGGCGAGCACGACGCGGCCCACGCGACGCTGACCGCGCTGTACAAGGACTTCGAGCCCTTCCTGCGCGAGACGCAACTGGTCGAAACGGCGCACCGCCTGTTGATGCTGTCGATCGACCGCAAGAAGAGCGACCGCATCGTCGAGTACTTCGAGGTGCTCAAGGAGAAGGACCCGTCGATCACGATCCCCTTCGAGCGCATCGTCGCGATCGGCGGGGCCTACCGTGACCTGAACGAGTTCGAGCGTGCGCTGTTGATCTTCCGCGCCACGGTGCTCGAGACGTTCGGCAAGGACCTCAAGGTCGCCGGCACACTGGAGTCCTTGGGCGAACGCGCCGGATCGGTGCGCACGTTGCAGGAGCTGTGGTTGACCTATCCCGACGCACCGGTGGTCGTCGAGACGCACTTGACGCTCAGCGACAAGCTGCTGGCCTTCGCGCCCGAGGCTGCGCGGGATGCGTCGATGGTGCGTCAGGGTTGGGGCCGCGGTTCGTTGACGAAGGCCGGCATTCGCCATCTGGATCGCTTCCTGGCGCTCTATCCGTCGGACCCGATGGCGGCCGATGCGGCGCTGGCGTTGGTCAGCGCGCGGCTCGACCTCGATGACTTCGAAGGGGCCGCCGAGCTCGCGGGCGAGATGGGCGCGCGCTTCACCTCACCGCGCTACGCCGATGCGTTCCTGTACAGCCAAGCGGTCGCGCAGTGGTACTTGGGCAACGTGGACGCCGCGACGACTTCGCTCAAGCGGATCATCGCCGCGGAGTACGCGGACGAGGTCGGTCGCTTGCACTCCAGCATCAACAAGGACCTGGCCACGTACATCCTGGCCCAGATCCACCACGCCAGCCGCGACCTCGTCACGGCGGCGGACTACTACGAGCGCATCCAGAACCTGTTCTCGGACGCTCGGGAAGCCCTCGCCGGGTTCCGTCACAAGCAGATCGGACTCGAGGAGGTCACCTCGGTGCGCCCCGGCGAAACGGTCGAGTTGGAGATCTCGCACAAGAACGTCAGCGAGGCCGACCTCTTGGTGTATCGCGTCGACCTGATGACGTTGTACCTGCGCGAGCGCGACCTGAGTGACGTCACCCAGGTCAACCTCTCAGGCATCTCCCCCACGTTGCGTACGCTGGTGTCCTTGGCGGACGCCAGCGACCTGCGCGTGCAGACGACGTCCACGACGTTGGCGCTGACCGAACCCGGCGCGTACCTGGTGATCTGTCGTGCGGACGAACTGTTCGCGTCCGGCCTCGTGCTGCTCAGCGACCTCGAACTCGAAGTGCAGGAGGACCCGCACGCCGGTCGATTGCGCATCCAAGCGCTGAACCGCGAGGACGGGACGTACCTGCGTGACGTGGACGTGCGCGTCGTCGGCTCCGGCGCTCAAGGTTTCAACAAGGGCGAGACCGATCCACGCGGGCTCTTCGTGGCCGACGGCGTGCAAGGGCGCGCCACGGTCATCGCTCGCCTCGACGATCGTCACTATGCGTTCTTCCGCGGCGTGGACCTCCTGGCCCAAGCGCAGCAACAGCGTGGCCGCACGATCCTGGGCGGCGAAGTCATGGACAAGGACGGCTACTTCAAGAACACCTTGGAGTTCAACAAGGTCCAGGTCGGTGGCCGCGCCGGGAACTACAAATCCAACCTCGACAAGTCTCGCGACGGCGTGCAGATCCAACAGGTGAAGTGACCGAGAGAGAGGAGAAGCCAGGAAGGCGGGCTGCCCACACCGGGGAGCCCGCCTTCCTTTCGTTCTGACTCTCGAACTGCTGCGCCGGGCGGCCCGACCGATGGAGTCTGCTCGAGGTGGCGGTGGAGGACGTGTCCGCCTTCGACCACGCGATCGGGAAGCCGAACGTCAGGCCCTTGGTGATCGAAGCCTCAGTCCCGAGCGAACGTCGTCGTCACAGTTCCTTGGACGTGGCACTGCTTGCAGTTCGATCGTTCAGGGTGGGTCGTACGGATCTCCTCGCGGGCGGCGGGACCCGAGTGACAGGCCAGGCAATTCTCCCGCAGCTGGAGCGGGTGCGGCATGACCGGAGGTGCGTTCTCGTGCGCGCGCTTGCCGTGCAGCCCGTCGGGACGCCACCCCTCGAACGAGCTCGACACGAACAGTTCGTCCGTCTCCCGAAACACGTGACACTGGTTGCAGCGGCTCCCGTCGGACAGGCCGCCCGTGAGGGCGTGCGGCGAGGGCGGCGCGAACCCGACTCCCGCGACCGACATGCCACGCTCGGTGTGACAATGGATGCAGCGAACGCCGAAGGGCTCGTGCGGAACGACGGGAGGCGCGCCTTCGTAGGCGCGTCGCTCCGCGCGTACGGCTGCGCTGGCCTTGGTCGCCCCCGGAACACCCGGGACCTCGACCTGGGTCGCGCTCCCGCCGTCCCCACAGGACGCAACGAACGCCAGCAGGATCCAACCGACGGACCGTCTCACGATCCGACCTTCTCGATCCGTGCGGAGCACTTCTTGTAGTCCGGCTCCTTGCTGATGTTGTCCATCGCATCCAGCGTGAGGTGATTGATCAGGTTGTGCTCGTCGAAGAACGGGACGAACAACGTTCCTCGCGGCGTGGCCCCTCGACCATCGATGCTGACCTTCAACGTGCATTCGCCACGGCGCGAGACGATGCGGACACGGTCGCCCTTGCCGACACCGAGTTCCAGGGCGTCCGCGCGGTTGATCTCGACGTAGGCCTCGGGGACGGCCTGGTGCAGTTCCTTGATGCGGCGTGTCATCGAACCGGTGTGCCAGTGCTCGAGCACACGGCCTGTGGACAGCCAGAACGGGTACTCCTCATCGGGCACCTCGGCCGGCGGGTGATACGGACGCAGCCAGATCGTCGCCCTGTGGCCGTTCTTCTTGGCCTTGTAGAAGTCGGTCTTCTTCTTGGCATAGGGGTCGTGACCACCGGCGTAGCGGTAGCGCGTCTCCTTGCCGTCGACGACAGGCCAACGCAGGCCGCGCGCCTCCTTCAACTGTTGATACGAGGCCAGGTCCTTGCCGATGCCGAGGGTGAACCTGCGGTACTCCTCGAACATCGGTTCGTGCCAGTCCCCGTGCTCCTCGGTCGCCCAGGGGAAGAGATGCCCCATGCCCATGCGGCGAGCGACCTCGATGATCTGCCACGCGTCCTCTTTGACGTCACCCGGACCGTCGATCAGCTTGTTCCATTGCTGCGTTCGCCGCTCGCTGTTCCCGAACATGCCCTCGCGTTCGACCCAGGCCGCCGACGGCAGGATCAGGTCGGCCTGATCGGTCGTCGGTGTCGGGTAGATGTCGCTGACGACCAGGAACGAGCCCTCGGGTTTCGTCCAGCGGTGCAGGTTGGGCATGGAGACCCAGGGATTCGTGACCTGGATCCAGAGCGTCTTCAGGTCGCCGCGCGCGAAGGCGCGGAACATGTCGACCGCGTGGTAGCCCGGCTTCTTGGGAATCGTCCCCGCAGGCAGGCCCCAGATCTCCTCCGTTTCCTTGCGATGCGCTTCGACCGTGACCAGACGATCCGACGGCAGTCGATTCGAGAGCGTACCGACCTCGCGCGCCGTGCCGCACGCGGAAGGCTGCCCCGTCAAGCTGAACGGGTTGGAGCCAGGCTTGCTGATCTTGCCCGTGATCAGGTGGATGTCGTTGATCAGGTTGTTCATCCACGTGCCGCGGATGTGCTGGTTCACTCCCATGCACCACAGACTGACCGTGCCGCGCCGTGCATCGCCGTACATGTCGGCCAGGCTCTGGATCATCGCGATTGACACCCCGGTGATCTCGGAGACCTTCTCGGGCGTGTAGTCCTGCAGGAACTCGGTGAAGTCCTCGAAGCTCGACGGACTGGCCGTGTCCTCGAACGTGTAGTGCTCGGCATCGCCTTCGACGCCGTAGCCGATCTCGTCGAGGTCCTCGATGCCGCGCTGGAACACCGCGTTCTCCTCGATGAAGGCACGGTCGACCTTCTCGTTCTTGACGAGCAGGTGCAGGATTCCATTGGCCAACGCGAGGTCGCTGCCCGGACGCATCTCGACGTGCATGTCGGCGTAGTGCGTGGTCGGCGTGCGGCGCGTCGCGATGTCGATGATGCGCACCTTGGGGTTCCGGCGCTTGTTCTCGAGGATCCGGCCGAAGAGCACCGGGTGCATCTCGGCCATGTTGTTCCCCCACAGGATGAAGTCGTCTCCCAGTTCGAAGTCGTCGTAGCACCCCATGGGCTCGTCGCTCTGGAACTGGGTCATGAAACCCATCGCCGCGCTGGCCATGCAGAGGCGCGCGTTGGGATCCAGGTGGTTGCTACGCAGCCCGCCCTTGACCCATTTCAATGCGGCGTAGCCGTCGTGAATGGTCCATTGGCCCGAACCGTACATGCCCACGGCTTCGGGACCGTGGTCCTTCAACGTGGTCGCATAACGCTCGGCGATCAGGTCGAAGGCCTCGTCCCAGGTGATCATCTCGAGTGAACCATCAGCCTTCCGACGTTGCGGATGGGTCAGGCGGTCCTCGCCGTAGAGCATGCCCGGCAGGTGGTAGCCCTTGACGCACAGGAGCCCCTTGTTGACCTCGGCCTTCTCGTCGCCACGGACGGAAACGACGCGGCCGGAGGAGACCCCGACCTCGACACCGCAACCGGTTCCGCAGAAGCGACATGGCGCCTTGCTCCACTCCACGGGCCCGGTGGCCTCCTCGAACGCACCACGCTCCTCGAGGCGCGCTGCCTGGGCCAGTTGCTTGTCGGACAGGACCACCAGCCCGGCGGCGCCCATTCCGGCCTTCTTCATGAATCCGCGACGATGGAGTTCGCTCACTTGGAGTCCTTCTTGTCCTTCTCGAACCATTGGTGCTCCGGTCGCGCGAGCAGCTCCTCGATGACGGTCTCGACGGCGTCCGCGGCCGCTGTCCTTCCAGCGGCTCGCGCTTCCTCGACCAGGTGACGGGCCTGCGGGATGAGCTCGATGTAGAAGCGCTCCGAGACCTCGTACATGCCGTGCCAGTGCGCGTAGTCGGGCGCCATCATCGAAGCCCCGTGACGAGCGCGGCGCCCTTCGTGGTGCCAGAGATAGAACCACGTCCACTCGATCTCCTCGTCGAAGTTTGTCGGAGTGAGCATCTCCTGCTCGAGCAGCGCGTCCATGATCGACGTGCCCGGCTTGGCGAACTTCTCGTTGTAGAGATGGATGAAGTCGTCGTACTGGGCGTAGAACCCATCGACGTAGGAACCCGTGTGGCAGTGCATACAGGTGTCCTTCATTCGCTGCCGCTTGGCTTCCCAGGTATCAACCGTCAGCGCCTCACGCTCGGCGGGGTCGTCGGTCTTCACGACGTGTCCGTTGATGTCCGTGTCCATCACGAGGCTGATTGGGGGACGGTTGGTCCAGGAGATCCGCTCGCCCGGGTCGTGTGTGATGCGACCCCCGTTGCGCAGGTTGCCCGACATGTGACAGGTGGCGCACGTCGGCGCTTGGGAGTAGTCCTTGCCCAGGACCCATTCCTTGGAATCCAGTCCCATGCGATCCTTCAGGTCGCGGTACGCCACGCCGTGCTTGGACTCCTCGAAGATCTCCTTCTGGGGATGGTCCGGACCCAGGTGGCACTTGCCGCAGTTCTCGGGCTGGCGCGCACGTCGCGGCGAGAAGTCGTGACGGGAGTGGCAGGCCGAGCAGGATCCACGGGATCCATCCAGGTTCAAGCGACCGATGCCGGTGTTTGGCCACGTTCCGGAGTCGAGGTGCGGACGACCATCGTCCCGACGCGTGATCCGACCGACGGCATCCATGTTCGTGGGGCGACCGTTCTCGTCCGGCTTCAGGTCGTCGACCGTGATCGCCTTCCCGTCGCTACCGATCAGCGCGACCTTGCTGCCGTGGCACTGCTGGCAACCGGTGTTGGCGCTGGCCATTCCGTTGACCGAGTCCCCCATCGAACGGCCGGGGGTCGGAGAATGGGGATTGAACTTCTCGCGGCTGCCCTCGACGGTCTCGGCCAGGAAGTTGTCCAAAGACGCCAGGATGTCCCCCGCCGCGGCATGGTGCGAACGCGTGAACTCGTGGAAGACCTGTTCGTGGCACTTGGCACAGTCCAGCGGCGTCACGATCGTCGCCACGGTCTGTCCGTAGTGCGCGAACGCATCCGCGTCCTGCGGATGAGCCTGGTGACATTCGAGGCAACCGACTCCGGTCGTCGCGTGCGTGCTGGACTTCCAGTGATCGATGATTCCCGGGGTCGATTGCGCGTGGCAGTCCACGCAGGCTCGGGAGGTCTCAGGGATCGCGATGGCGACCTCTCCGATCCCACTCTCCTCACGGCGTCGGGTGACTTCTTCGTACTGGACGAAGACGAGGGACAGCAGGAAAAGGAATCCGAGGATTCCGATCACGGTCTGCTTGGCTGAAAGACTCATCGTGAAGGGCAGGGTGGCGGAGAATCAGTGAGCGACGACGGCTTCCCAAATGGTGAGGCCGATGATGGAAAGGACACCGAGGATCCCGATCCAGATGTTGAATTCGGACTTGGGCCAACGTCGATGGATGGCGCCATCGATGAACGGCCAGATGAACATCGTGAACACGATCAAGCCCATCGAGAGGACGGCGACCGTGCCGCTGAACAGCTTCAACCAGCGGAACGACACGTAGAAGAACCACTCGGGCTTGATGACCTCGGGGGTCACCAACGGGTCCGCGCGGGGCCCCATGGTCGCCGGCAGCGAGGTCGAGAGCGCGGCCAACAGGATCATCAGGACCAGGCCCATGATGATCTCGGTCAGCAGGTGATCCGGGAAGAAGTTGAAGCTCCCGCGGTCCTTCTCGGGATTCTTGGTGTCGACGAACTCGGTCACGCCCTGCACGCGGATCAGCGAGACGTGAACGATCAGCAGCAACACCATCACGGCCGGCAGGATCGCCGCGTGCAGCATGAAGAAGCGCGACAAAGTCGACTCGTTGTAGGTGTCGCCGCCCAGCAGGAGGCGCTTCATCGGCTCGCCGACGAGCGGAACGCTGCTCGAGATGTTCGCACCAACCGTGGCCCCCCAGTAACTGAGTTGCTCGTACACGAGGCTGTACCCGGTGAACCCCACCATCAGCGTGCAGACCAACAGGCACATTCCGACGAGCCAGTTCAGCTCGCGCGGCTTGCGGTAGGAGGCGGTGAAGTACACCCGCATCTGATGCAGGATCACGCTGGCGATCATCAACGTGGCGCCCCACTTGTGCAGGCTCCTCAGGAACCAGCCGTAGCGCACTTCGTTGGTGATCTGTTCGATCGACTCATAGGCCGAGTTCGTCGACGCCTGGTAGTAGAAGGCCAGCAGGATGCCGGTGACGATCTGGACGACGAACAGGTATGCCGGCGTCCCCCCGAGGCAGAACCACCAGCGCTTCAGGTGGTTCGGGACCGGCTCGTTCGTCAGTTCACGAAGCTGGTCGCCGGTGATCGGGATCCGTTCGTTGATCCAATCGACGAGGAATTTCATCAGGCCATCTCGCCCGAGTCCGGAGGACGGTCTCCGAGACAGGGGTCGTGGCCCGCGCCCGGCGACACCTGGGATTCGATCTGTTGCAGGCGATGCGGACGATCTGCGGACGCGAGTCCTGCGACGGCGACCTGGATGAACAACAGTCCGTTCTGCACGCGCAGCGGGAATTGGGGCAGGGACTGGCCTGCGTCACCCGGCGGACCCGAGATGCCGACGCCGTCCTTGTCGAACGCGCCGTTGTGGCACGGGCAGAAGAACCGGTCGTTGTCGCCCTCCCAATGGACCTGGCAGCCCAGGTGCGGACAGGTGCTGGACAGCGCGACGAAGTCCTCAACGCCTCCCGACGTGCCCTGGCGCGCGACCGCGATCTTCTGGCCGTTGGGCGCCTTGTAGTCGAGCGAGCCTCCAGGTTCGAAGTCGTCGACAGCGCCGAGGAACATCCACGCCACGGATTCGCCACCCTCGGGGAACAGGTAGCGACCACCCATCGTGGCGCACGTTCCGTACCCCGCGGCCAATCCGCCGGTCATGAACCAGAAGGGAATGGAGCCGAGCAGGCCTCTACGATTCGGTTGCGGGGTGGGTTCCTCGGACATGAAGCAGGCGTGGCTGGAGTGGAGGACCGGGACGTGACCGCCCCCAAGGACGATCGCCGAGGTCGACATGATCCTCACTCCGACACGGAACACCCATACGCACTTCCGCTGACCACCCGTAAACCACATAGCGCATGGAAACAGGTAACTCCACTTGTTATGGAAGCCCGCAACGAACGGCCTTGCTATTGCTCATTCGTGCCCGATTCCAGGCATTCAGATCTGATTCGCCCGTGTTGAGCCGCCCGATCCTTGGCCGGTGTCGACCGGCACTCCACCGGGTCGGACCTGCGGCACAGCGGCGTGGTGCGATCGAGGCGTCTCCGCCCGATCGGGGTCGAACGCGCGCTCGATCGCTACGGCTCAGCCCTCACTTTGGGCCGAAGCGCGCATCCAACCGGCGCGACAACGCGTCCTTCTCGATCGCGCGCGAGCCGGACATCTCGAGCGACTCGTCGGGGTCCGCGTAGACGTCGAACAGGTCCTCGTGCCCGGTACGGTTGTCGCGGATCAGTTTCAAATCACCTTCGACGACCGCTCGCAGGTCGACGGCACGGCGCGTCGAGGCGAACAACGGGCGTGCGGGCGCAGGGTATTTGGGAAGGGCGACGATGCCCTGCATCGGCGGATCGTCGGGGTGGACGACCAGGTCGGCCAGCGCGAACAACGTCGGCGCCACGTCGATCAACGACACGGGATCCTGGATCACGCCATGGGACACGCCGGGGCCAGCCAGGACCCAGGGCACGCGCACCAGATCGTCATGCAGAAGTGCCGCGTCGCCGAAGTGACCGCGTTCCCCCAGCGCGTAACCGTGGGGCGAGGTGACCGCGACGACCGCGTCGCCCAAACCGGCATCGGTCAAGCCCGCCAGCAAGCGTCCGAGCTCGGCGTCGATGCGCTGCAGCTCCTCGTCGTAGAGGCGTGCGACCTCGGCGCGATCGTCGTCGTCGAGGCTCGCCTGGATCTCCAGCAGCCCACGCAGCGACACGTCGGACGTGACGGGCCCCGCGTAGCTCGCGTCCCCTTCGAACACCGCATCCCCGGGAGCTTCGAACGGAGCGCGCGGCCCCTCGTAATGCACCCACAGGAAGAACGGCCGCGAACCGCGAGCTCCGGCCGCGCGCAGGGCTGCGTCCGTGACCGCAGCATGGCGCGTCGGCCCCGACGGCACATCGATGGGCGCCGTATCGACGTGACGCACACCTTGCGTCAAGTGCCAACGCGGATGCACGAAGTCGTGCGCCAGGACGCACCAGGTGTCGTACCCGCGAGCGTGCAACCGCTCCGGCAGCATGATCGTCCTCGGGTCCAGCCCCTCGCCGTCCAGGGACGTGAAGTCGAGCGAGTCCGGATCCTGACCGGTCAGGAGCGCCGCGTGGGCCGGCGCGCTCCAGGGCGTCGGGCTCAGGACGTAGGCGTAGCGCATCCCGCGCTCGGCCAACGCATCCAGGTTCGGGGTGGTGCGCCGCCCGTAACCGTACGCGCTCACGTGGTCGGCGCGCACCGCGTCGATCGTGATCAGGATCAACGGAGGGCGTCGCCCCGCTTCGACGTCGCCGCAACCGCCCAGACCTGAAGCTCCGAGCAGGAGCGCCATGGAAGCCAGGGCGGAACGTGTTCGAGTCGGGTTCGTGATCAACGAGATGGGGAGCGCGGGTGTGGGGCCGAAGGTGTGCTCGCAGACTAGGAATCCCGGTGTGCCGATCCAAGCCGCGGGTTCGCGTAGACTGCGCCCCACATGCTGCTCCGAACGATCCTCCCCCCCTGCGCCCTGCTCCTGCCCGTCCTGACGTCCGGCTCCCTGGCCGCCGCCCAGGACCTGCGCCCGGGCATCGGCCTGACCGCGACCCGCGTCAGCGCCGCGTCCCATTCCCAGCTGTCGCTCGCCGTCGGGCCGACGGGCCGCGTCTACGTCGGCACGGAATCCCCCGGATTGGTCGAGGCGATCGACGCCGACGGGGACGGCTTCTACGAGCACTTCGAACCGCTGGACACCGGCGGCTTGCATCGCATCCAGGGCATCCTCGCCGAGGCCGACGCCCTGTTCGTCGTCGCCATCGGGCAGACGAACGGGGAGCGCGTCATCGGGCTCTGGAAGACCGATGTCGATGGTCGAGACCCGCAGTTGGTCCTGGGCTTCGACGGCGACGACGAGCACAGCCCGCACGCCGTCGTCCGCGGACCCGATGGAGCGCTGTACCTGACCCACGGCGACATGTCGCGTCCGCGCGGCCACCCCTCGCGTCCCGTCCCCGCCCAACCTCCGACGTTGCTGCGCCCCTTGCCGGACCCTGCCGGTTTCGGTCAACGTGGTCGCTGGCCCTTCGGCGGCATCGTGCGCGTGGAACCGACGACGGGAGCTTGGCGCTGGCGAGGCTATGGATTGCGCAATCCGTACGACCTGGTGTTCGACGACGAAGGCGAGTGCTTCACGGTCGACGCGGACATGGAATGGGATCTGGGCTGGGGCGGCTACCGTCCGACACGGGCTGCGCTCGTCGTCGAAGGTGGCGATCACGGTTGGCGACCGGGCAGCGATCCGTTGCAAGGTTGGTCGCCGGACGCCGTGCCTCCGATCGCCGAGCTCGAACGCGGTTCTCCGACGGGAGTCCTGCTGACGGATACGCTGGCGTTCCCCGAGGACTACGACAACGTGCTGCTCTACTGCGATTGGATCGCCGCCGAACTCGTCGGCGTGCGCTTGTCCCCGCAGCGCTCGGGCTTCACGGGCACCAAGGAAACCGTCCTTTCGTGCGCTGGACCGATGCCGTTGACCGACATGGCCGCGTTGCCGGACGGGTCGCTGCTGCTCACATCCGGTGGCCGAGGTCAGACCGGCAGCCTGATCCGCCTCGCTCCCGAGGAACCTCGCACGACCGAACGTGCGCCCCGCGAGAACGCCACAGCGCGCGTCGCCCGGCGCGAACTGGAGGATCCCGACGGAGCGCCGATCGCGACGAACGTGCTGCTGTCCCCCACCGACGATCCGTGGATCTTGCAGGCGCGCCGCCGTCACTTCCCCGCCGCCCTGCGCTCGGGTCCTCCGCGGGTGGCCGGAATCATGGGCAAGAACTACTGGTGGCCCGAGCTGCACATGGCTGAACCCAGGTTCAAGGACAAGCAGGATGCGCACGATCTCGTGAACTTCCTGTGGATCAACGTCACACCCGAACTGCGCATCAAGCAACTGCGCGCGGGTGCGTTGGTCCTCGCCAACGGCGGCAAGATCGACAGCCTCTTCGCGGCGAACTTCGAGAACCGGTTGAAGCAACTGCTCGACGATCCCGAGCCGGCCATCTGGCGCCAAGCGGCCGAGATGTTGTCGTCGCGGACCACGAAGTTCGCCGCCGAGACGCTGCTGGTGCGACTCGCGGCCGAAACGGATCGCGTCCAGGCGACGTACCTTGCGCGTTGCGTCGCGAACATGGCGACGACGCTCAGCTCGGAGCACCGCGTCCGGGCCCTCGCCTTCCTCGAGGAAGCGAGCGGCTGGGGCGGCAACGTCAGCTACGCCGGCTGGATCCAGACGATGTTCGACGTGCACCTGCGCGCCGCGGGCAAGGGCGAGCTGCTCGAACTGGCCCAGGCCGGGGAGCTCGGTCCGCGCACGCTGGCGACGGCGCTGGCGCGTGCGCAACCGGCTGACGTCCCTGCACTCGTGCCGGCGTTGCGCACCGCGTTCGACGCGATCGGGATCGACACCGAACCGGCGATCGCCGCGGCTCGCAGGCGATCGACGTTGAGCGCACTCGGTTCTGACGTCGATCCGGTGCTCGGGCCCTGGCTGCGCGAGTTGGTGGATGCCGACGAGACCGCGTCGTGGGTCGCCCTCATGCGGCTGGCCAGCTTGCAGGACCCGGTCGACGCCCAAGCATGCTTCGAGGGCCTCATGGCGCACCGCCACGAAGTCCGTGGTGCGTGCGGTCAATACTGGTCCAGCGGCATCCGCTTCGACCCCGACGCGGATCAATCGCGACGCTTGATCGATACGGCGCGCAAGGCCGGGCCGAGACGCGGTGGAGAGCTGCTCGGACACCTGGCGAGCATGACCGGTGCGTCCCCGAACACGGGCTCGTGGGACGCCAAGTTGTTACGCTGGCAGCGTTGGTTCCAGGAAACGCATCCGGACGCAACGGTCCCGGAGGCCAGCCCGGTGGACGGACCACGTTGGTCGTCGGCGTCGATCCTGGAGATCCTGAACGCGAGTCCTGCGCACGCGGGATCCTCGGCGCGCGGAGCGTTGGTGTTGGAGCGCGTCGGTTGCAACGCGTGCCACGGTTTCGGCGCCAACTTCGCGGTCACTAGTGGGTATGGACCCGACCTGACCGGTTTGACCAAGCGCTTCGACCTGGCCGGAATCCTGGACGCGATCCGCGATCCTTCGCGCGACGTCCCCGAGCACTGGCGCGCCTTTGAGATCGTGGCCCATACCGACTCCGGCGTCGAGATCCTGGAAGGTCGCGTGCTGCGCGAGGACGAGCGCGAGGTGGCGATCCTGCTGCCGAGCGGTCGCGAGAAGGTCTTCGCGCGGCGCGACGTGGAGAGCCTGAAGGAACTCCGCTCCTCGCCCATGCCCGAGGGTCTGATCGACGACCTGACGATCGAGGAGGTCCGCGACCTGATCGCGCACCTTCGCGCGGACGGCGTGGTCGATCCGGACGAAGCGGCCCAGGCCGACTGGACCGACATGCTGAGCGAGGGTCAGCTGAAGCACTGGCGCGGGTCGATGAAGGGCTGGGACCTCGAGCGCGGCGTGCTCTGGGGCACCGCCGAAGACCTGGCCCAGAACGAGTACATGATCTACGGCCGCGACCTGGCCGACTTCGAGGTCGAGTTCGACGTGTTGCTCGAAGGCGGCAACAGCGGCCTGCAGTACCGCAGTCGCGTCGAGGACGGAACCGTCGATCCGATCGGCTACCAGGCCGACATCGGTCAACGCTTCTGGGGATCGATCTACGGCACGGATGGACGCGCCAAGCTCGCCGGGCCCGAGTTGCTGCTCATGGAATCGGCCGTCCGACGGGACGGTTGGAACCACTATCACCTACGCGTCGACGGAGCCCGCCACGTTCTCGAGGTCAACGGCGTCGTGCTGTCCGAGCTCGAGGACGATGCGCATCGGTCGGGTGTCCTCGCGTTGCAGTTGCATCAGAAGTTGAAGATGAAGGTGTGGTTCGCGAACTTGCGCGTGCGGCCCCTGCGCTAGCTGCTGAGGTCTGATGAGTATCGAGTCGATGCGCGCCAGACGTGCGTTCGACGCGAAGCGCGGAAGCCATGGGTTGGGGAGCACATGCCCCCTGTCGCACTGGGTAGCACATCGGTTTGACGGAATCCGCCGGGTCACGTCCCATGGAGGGCGCCCTGCGAGCCAGCAGGGCGTTCTCTCCCCTCTTCACGGCTTCCGCTGGGCTCGATTCGTTGCGCCTGGGGGCACCACCGCTCCACGCATGATCCTTCTCCTCGCTCTCGCGTCCTGCCCTCTCGCCCTTCCCTCTCACGCGACGCCGTGGATCGGGACTCCGATCAACGACACGTGCGCGACGCCCAGCGTGCTCGTCGGGACGGGGACGTTCCCGTACGACTCGACGGACGCGACCACCTCCGGATTCACCGGTGCAGCGGTTCCGTGCAACGTGCCTGCGGGAGCCACCGTGCTCGAGGACGACCTCTTCTTCCTCTGGACGGCTCCGTCCAACGGCACGTTCGGTTTCAACTCCGAGTCCGCGGACCTGCTGGACCAGGTCCAACTGCACCGCGGTTCCGACTGCAACGCCGTTTGCTTGCACACGAACTTCCAGGCAGGCCCCGCGACGGCCGGCGGGGTCGCCTTGTTCACGGCATCCTTGGACTCGGGTCAGGACTACTTGATCCAGGTCGGCTCCTGGGGGCCCGGTGAAACGACCACCGGCAGCGTCACGATCCTGAGCCTTCCCACCGAGACCAACATCGTCTGCGCCAAGGCGATCCCGGTCATCGGCGAGTTCGACATGGACGTCGACAACGGCAGCATCTGGGGCTCCTTCCCCGTGGATCCCGAGGACGTCGAGCCGACCTGCGTTCCGCCGATGAACGACCTGTTCTACCTTTGGACGGCGCTGTGCGACGGGGATCACCGCATCCACACCGAAGCGACGTTCCCCGAGGTCGACACCGTGCTCGCCGTGCTGGACGGCACCACGTGCGCCAGTCCGTGCCTGGTCTCGAACGACGACATCGACGGGACGACGACGTTGTCCTCGGTCACGGTGTTGGGCGCCGTCGCGGGTCAGCAGTACTTGATCCAGATCGGCACGCCGGCGTTCACGTCGGACAAGGGAGACCTGGTGCTCTCGGTCGAGCACGTGGGCGCGCCCTGCCCCGCGATCGAAACGGTCAGCGTCTGCGATCCCGCCAGCCCGCACATCGACGGCGGCTCGGCCAAACTGGTCGCCTCCTGGATGACGACGGCGCCGGGCAGCGGATTGCACCTGGACGTCATCGACGGTCCCGCGGGTCGCACGGGCATGATGTTGTTGTCGCTCGGCACCGGCACGCCGCTCCCGCTCTTCCAGGGCACGCTGTGCCTCGAGGCACCCTTCGCTCGCTACCACCCGCAACCGGCGAACCTCCTGGGCTTCCCCGGACTGAACTCGGTCGGCCAGTTCTCCAAGCAAGGCACGGGGATCTTCCTGCCGCTGTTCGGTTCGTCGCACACCGGCACCGGCTTCGACGTGCCGCTGGAGACGCCGGCGTACCAAGGGGTTCCAATGATCTTGACGGGCGACACGTGGGCCTTCCAACTCTGGTTCCGCGACGTCGACGGCGTCGGCGCCCCCAGCGCGAACTTCTCGAACGCGATCGAGGTCCTGTTCGTCTGAGACCCGCTCCGGCCGGAACGTCCCGATTCCGGCACCGAGTGTCGCCAGACCACCGAAACGAATCGCTTCGAGTAGGCTGAGTCAGCCTCGCCGCCAACCGGTTGTGGGGTCCCGATCCCAGCCTGCGCCACACCATGACGACACTCCGACTCGCCCTCCTCGCTTGCACGGCCAGCTTGACCGCTGGCTCCGTTTCCGCCCAGGCCATCACTTTCGCGGACTACTGGCCTTTGGAGGCCGGGTACTCATGGAAGTACGTGGACCCGTCCTGCGTCGACCCGTGCAGTTGTTTCCCGAACTTCTACGAGGACGTGCTGCAGGCCAGTCCGGCCGGACCAAATGCGTTCGTGGTCGGCGAGGACCTCAACGATGCGCTCGTCTTCGAGAACTCGGGGGCGACCTTCACGATCCACGGCTACTACGACACCGGCGTGTACATGCCCGCACCTGGTGGACCCATTGTCTTCGGAACGCTCGCGGAAGGAGCCAATGTCGACGTGGGAAATGGTCCGAACAACATGATCCGCAGGTGGAACACGATCACGCATCCGGACAAGCCGCTCTACGGGATCGATCCCAGCTTGGACCTCGTCTGCTTCATCGAGTACGACCCGACTTTCACTGGCTCGGCCAATCCGCACAACGCGGTATTCGAATCCGGCCTGCCCACCGGGGCCGCACCGCCCTCGGGCAGCATCGCCTACGTCTTTTGGCTGCTGCTCGACAACGGACCTCACGCCGAGATCGATATCGACGCGGACCCGGCGTCCACAACCCCTTTCGCGCCGTGGCCCCCGGTGCTTTCGGATCGCGTGTTCCCTTCCCTCGACTGCAACGGCAACGGCATCATCGATCGCCTGGACATCTCGGGTGGCGGAAGCCCGGACGTCAACGGGGACTGCCTCCCCGACGAGTGCGGCGGATCGGGTTTCCCGACCAGCTGTCCTTCGTTGCCGAACGCGTCCGGTTCCTCGGCCACGCTCGCGTCGAGTTCGTTCGGCAGCGGCCTCGGCAGCGACCTGCACCTCGAATGCACGAACGGTCCGGCGGGTGAATTCGGGTTCTACCTGGTCTCGCAATCCGCGACGTCGATGATCTCGCTGTTCGACGGCGTGCTCTGCCTGGACATTCCGCTCGGTCGCTACAACCCGCAGATCGCGACGAACCAGGGCTTGCCGCAACTGAATTCGTTGTCCCAGTTCGACGCGTTCGGCGTGCTGCAGAGCATCGTGGGCAACGCGACGTCCACGGGCGGCAGCGGGTACGACGTCCCCACCGAACTTCCGCTCACGCCTCCGGGCCAGTCGGTCACGCCGGGGACCACGTACTACTTCCAGTCGTGGTTCCGCGACGGCGCTTCGGCCAACTTCTCGGACGTCATCGAAGTGACGTTCTGATCCGGGCTAGCGCTCGGTCCAGGTCGTTCCAGCATTCGGCGGCGCGGGCGAGTCCTTGCGCACGAACAGATCGAAGGGCTCCACGTCCGGGATCGAGATGCGCACCTGTCGATAGCTGCTCTGGAAGGTCGGGTGCAGGACCAGCTCGACCTCCCACGGATTCACCGCAAGCTGGCCGTTCGCGTCGTTCCACGCGTTGCCCAGCATCACCCATTCGGGCATGCGCTCCAGCACGTAGGCGGTCGCCGAACGGTGATGCCCTTTCATGCCGACGCCTTCGAGGTCGGGATCGACGCCCAGAGCGCCGTCGTGGGTCAGCCCCAGGATGTCGATGACCTCGAGCTCGGAGGTCCAGCCGATGACGCCGATCGGTGAGGTGGCGACGCGTGTGCCTTGCGGCGCGACCTCCTTCATCCAAGTTCCGATCTTCGCCCAATGCTGTTCGGCGACGATCTGGTCCTGGAACCGATGCACGCGACCCTCAGCCGAAGGGTTCGCCAGCGAGATCATGGATGGCCACTGCAACGCCAGCATCACCCCGGAACCCGCCATCACGGCCAACCTGCGCCAATGGTGGTAAGCGAGGCAACCCAGCCCGACCGCCAGGGGAAGCGTCGGCACGAAGAACCTCGCCCAAGGCACGAAGTCCCCTCCGACCCAAACGACATATGTCGTATGCAACGTGAGCCCAGCAGCGATCCCGGCGAGGGGCGCCGCGCGATGCTTGGCCGTGCGCCGCACGGGCATCCAGGCCAGGACCACGAACACGCCGAAGCCGCACAACAGGGTCGCGTCCCAGAGGTACGAGATCCCGTACCCCAGATCGTCGATCACGGGCAGCTTCTTGACGCCGTACGTGATCGGCAACAACCGCTCGTACGTCACCAACCGGAACGCGGTCCAGCCGACGCCGCAGAGACTGGCCATGATCGTCGTGCGAACGCGGCCGGCTCTACACTCCTGCCACGCGAACGGCAGCAGGAAGAGCACGCATTCCTGGCGCACGAAGATCGCGACCGCCAACCAGGCCGCCGCGCAACATGGCGCCTTGCCGCGCGCGTTGGATTGTTCCCACGCCATCCAGAACAAGGCGAGACACGCGGCCAGCAACGTGGTCCCGAGACCCGCGTTCGCATGGAAGGCCATCGCCGGGGACGCGGCCAGGATCCAGGCCGGCGGGGCCCACTTCGCGGACGGGTAGCGCGTGCGCCAGGCCTGGCCGACCGCCACGACGGCGACGACCGCGCCCAGGATCCCGATGGTGTGGGAATGGACGACCGGATCGAACCCGAGCCGGATCAACAGGGCCATCAACAACGTCCACGCGGGAGTCGTGTAGCCCTCGAAGACCTCGCCGGGGTTGAAGACCAGGCCATCGCCGTTCACCAGATGACGCGCGTAGCGGTAGCAGATGAAGTCGTCGTCGACCGGCCCCGCGTCCAGGTACGAGAGCGCGTGCACGAGCATCAGCAACGCGGCCAGCAGGATCGAAACGCGAGCGTTCATCCCTGGTCGCGTCGTTGCAGCAGGTACGCCTTCAGGTACTTCATCTGGACGTAGTGCGCTTCGATGCCTGCCAACGCCCAGCCGCGCCAACCGTCCAGGAATCCGCGCTGCAGGAACACGAATCGGAACCAGCGGTAGACCGGATTGACGAGCACCTTGAGCAGGCCGACCTTCTTGTTGCGCGCGACCAGCCCTTCGGCCATCACGGTCGTGTACTTGTCGATGATCTTCAGGTGCTCGGACAGGTTGCGATAGGGCTCGTGCTGCAGGTCGCCCGCGAGGCTCCCCACCTGGCCCGTCGGCTTCACCTTGGGGTGCGGTTCGGCGCCCTCCCAATGACCTGCGCGTCGGTCGTACAGTCGCAGTTGCCGATCCGGGTACCAGCTGCCGTGCCGGATCCAGCGCCCGAACCAGTTCGAGCACCGGGGCATCGTCCAACCGACGTGGCCCGCGAAGTGCTGGTCGCGCAGGGCTTCGATCTCGGCTCGCAGCTCGGGCGTCACGCGCTCGTCCGCATCGAGCTGCAGGATCCAGTCGTGCGAGGCCGCTTCGGCCGCGTGGTCCTTCTGGGGACCGAAGCCCGGCCAGTCGCGTTCGATCACGACCGCGCCCGCGGCCGCCGCCAGCTCGCGCGTGTCGTCCGTGCTGTGCGAATCCACGACGACGACCTCGTCGCAGAACGCCACCGACGCGAGGCACGGACCGATGCGGTCGGCCTCGTTCATCGCGACGATCGTCGCGGTCAGTTTGGGCGGGCTGGTCATGCGGAGGCTCCAGGAACCAGCTCACGGTAGAGCGCCATGTAGGCATCGACCATCTGTTCGACGAGGAACCCTTCGGAAACTCGCGTCGGTCCTTCGCGACCGCAACGTTGCAGCAGATCGGGATCGCTCGCGAAACGCTCGATCGCGCTCGCAAGGGCCGGCGCATCCTCGGGCGGCACGAGGCGACCCGTGCGGTCGTCCTGGATCAGGTCCGCCAGTCCGCCGACGCGACTCGCGACCACCGCGCGGCCCGCGGCCAGGGCTTCGAGCGCCGCAACGCCCAGGCCCTCGGCGCGACTGGGCATCGCGACCAGGTCGCAGGCGCCCAGGAGATCGGCGACGTCCTTGCGCGCTCCCAACAACTGCACGCGATCGGCGAGGTGCGTTCGCTCGACCTGTTCGGCGAGGGCCTCGGCCTCGGACCCCGCGCCCGCGATCCAGACGTGCACGTCGGGAAGTCGCGTGGCGGCTTCGAGCAGAACGTCGTGCCCCTTGCGGCGCTCCAGGACTCCGCAGGTCAGGACGACGAAGGCCTCGTCCGAGGTCTGCAACTCCCGGCGCACGTCGTCGCGAGATCGAACGGGGGCCCAGGCGTGCGGATCGATCGCGTCCGGCACCAGGTGAATGCGCTCGTCCGGAATGCCCGCCGCCCGCAAACCGTCCCGCACACCGGGCGAGATCGCTGCGACGCAGCGCACGAACCGGCCGTAGATCAGGCGCGTCTTCCAACCCCGCTTCACGCGCCGGTCCATGCGTCGCGTCGTGATCGCAGGGACGCCTGCCAGCCAAGCTGCCATGCCCCCCAACCAAGTCGCACGACCGGTGTGCAGGTGAACGACGTCGAAGGCGCCGGACTTCAGGATGCTCCGGAGACGCAGCACGGAGCCGAGCGACAGGTCGCCGCGCATGGACACGGGTTCGGCGGCGATGCCTCGAGCGCGGGCCTCTTGGAGGGCGCGGCTATCGGCCGGCGCGGCCAACACGTTGGTGACTCCACGACGCGCGAGTTCCTCGATCTGAAGGAAGACCTGGACCTCCCCCCCCGAGAAACCACTCTCCGCGTCGACGTGCAGGACTTTCACGGGGACAGCATCTGGAGCCCTCGTGAGGATGTCCAGATCCGTCCCGATCGGATTCGGTGTCACACACCGTCTTCCAGGTCGGGTCGGCGCCCTTTCGCCCATCGAGCCGGTGATGGGTTCTGATACGAGTCCCGGTGACGCCGCAGTGCGGGAGCCATGGGCAAAGGGCCGATTGCAAGTGACTCCGACTTTGAAAGTTACTCCTATTCGATGATGAAACGGGAGCACCCTTCGCCCGTTCAGCAAGAGGACCGATGAACGGCCAGGCGGTTCGGATGGCTCCCGGATCCGCTCGCTGGATCGAGCCCCCGAACGTCCCCCAGGTCAGGATCTGGACCAGACCGTCTGGCTGGCCCGGTGCGAACCTGGGCACGGGGCTCTCCGGCGCGCTGCTCGATCGGGTCACGGAACGGCTTCTCGGCAAGGACACCGCCCACGCCGGACCGACCGGATCGTCGAAGAACGCAGTCCTCGGATCCAACGCCACGCGATTCGGCGCGTAGATGGCTGACGTCCCTGGAATCACCGGGACAATTTCGGTCCCATCTGTTCCGTGCGCGTCCTCATCGCTTCGTCCCCCCACGCCGACACGTTCGGCTATTCGATGCCGCCCCCTGGCCTGCTCCGGCTCGGGGGCGAGTTGCATCAGTGTGGCGTGGACATCGAACTCGACGACCTGGCCTACCGCATGGGCGCCGGGGACATCAGTTCGGACGATTCGATGTGCGCTTCGGCAGCGCAGCATTTGCTCGCGCGCGGGACGTTCGAGGTCCTGGGTCTGTCGGTGATGGGCGCGACGCTGCCCGCGGCGCTGGAGATCGCACGGCTCTACCGGGCCGAACGTCCGGGCACATCGATCTGGCTCGGAGGTCCGGGCTGCGGTGGCGTGGACGCGGCCCTCATCGAGCGCTTCCCGGCTATCGACGCGGTCGTGCGCGGCGAAGGGGAGATCACGACGACCGAGATGCTGGTCACCATGAAGACGCGCGACGACTTCGCCGGCGTTCCCGGTGTCACCTGGCGCGGGCCGGACGGCGAAGCGCGGTGCGAGATCGATCGACCGATGCTGCAGGACCTGGACGAGGTCGCCGACGCCGCGTGGTGGTTGCTGCCGCCCTTGACCGACTACAAGGCGATCACGGGCGAGGACGACGGCTTGACGCCGATCGACTCGGGCCGCGGCTGCGCCTACGACTGCAGCTTCTGCTCGATCGGTCGCTACTGGAGCCGCCGCTCGCGCACCTTGCCCGCTGCACGGCTGGCCAAGGAAGTGCTGGCGCTGCAGGAACATGCGGGCGCGAAGCACGCGTACCTGTGCCACGACCTGTTCGGCGCGGATCGCCAGCACGCGCTCGAGTTCTGCAAGCTGATGGAAGAGGCCGGTGCGCCCGTTCCGTGGGAAGCGCGCTGTCGCGCCGATCACCTGGACGCCGAGCTGTTGCAAGCGATGTCGCGCGCCGGCGCCTACCGCGTGCTGTTCGGCATCGAGTCCGCCGACCCCGCGGTGCGCCGCCGCAACCAGAAGGGCATGCGCGACGACCTGGACGGCTTGGCCTTGGTCGACGCCTGTTCGGATGCGGGCATCGTGCCGATCCTGTCGTTGATCCTGGGCCTGCCGGGCGAGGACGACGCGGCGCTCGCACGCACGCTCGACTTCTGCGCCGACGCGTCGTTGCGTGCGGGCGTGAACCTGTCGCTGCACCTGGCCAATCCGCAACCCGGTTGCGAGCTGGGCGAGGAGTTCGCGAAGGACAGTCACGCGATCGAGGGCATTCCGCCCGACATGGCGTTCGGCGCGGGCATCACGGCGCCCGAACGCGCGTTGATCGAAGCGCACCCCGACCTGTTCACGACCTGGAACCTGTTGCCGATCGGTGACGAGCGTTTGCACGCGCTGGCCAAGATCACCAAGCAACTGCCGGTGTTGCTGATGCGCTATCCGCGCACGTTCGCGTTGATGCGCCAGCGCGAGGAGTGCGATGCGCTGGCGCTGTTCCGCAAGCTCGAGGCGACCGGCCGGTCGTTCGAGGTCTTCGCGCAGGGCGCCTACGACCCGTTGATCGACGACACGCTGGCCTGGGAGCAGGCGCTGATCCGCGCCGGCGTGCGTGGCGCGATCGCCGGCGACGTGGCGGCGCCCCATCGCGTGCCGCGCGCGCTCGGCGAGGTCCTGCGCATGGACCATGACGTCGCGCAGCTCGGCCCGGGTCGCCTGAGCGCACCGGCCAACGAAACGCACCTGGTCGTGCAACCCGTGCCGCGCGCGCTCGCCGGCACGCGGACCCTCAAGATCACCTCCGACGTGGCGCGGCTGCTCGGAACTTTGGATGGTGCGACGCCGATGCAGGACCTCGAGTCCGCACGCCCCGGCATCGGTCGCGCCTTGGAACAGCTCGCCACGGCGGGCCTCGTCACGTACCTCGAACCATGATTCAGCGCGAAGCCTTCCCGGTCGTCCTCGCCTTCCCCCCGCAAGGTCACTTCACCCAGCCCTACCTCGCGCTGCCGTGCTTGAAGTCCTGGCTCGAGTCCAAGGGCTTCGAGGAAGTCACGTTGCGTGATCTGTCGATCGAAGCGTACGACCACTTCCTGTCGCCCGACTACCTGACGTGGGCCAAGTCTCGCGTCGAGGAACGCCTGCCGCTGGCGGACTTGGAATCCAAGTCCGAGCTGCCCTTCGAGGACATGCGCGCCTGGCGCTCCGCCGTCGAAGTCGCGGTCAGCGCCGACGCGTTGATCGAAGAGGTCGATGGCGCCAAGGCCGTCCTGCGCGGCGAAGGCTGCTACGACACGGACCAGTACATCCCGGCGGTACGCGCGCTGTACCACGGGCTGCGCCTCGTATCGGCCGCGCACTTCCCGTCCGAGCTGACGCCGCACAACTTCACGATGCGGTACGCGAACGACCGCAGCCACGAGATCCTGGCCGCGACCCAGGACGAGGACGAGAACCCGTTCGTGCGCTACTTCAGGGACGAGATCCTGCCGGGCCTCGTCGAGCAGCAGCCGCGTGTGCTCGGGTTGTCGGTGATCTATGGCAGCCAGCTGGTGCCCGCGCTGACGCTGGGCCGCATGGTGAAAGAGGCCCTGCCGAACTGCCACATCACCGCGGGCGGCGGGTTCCTGGCCTACATCGGCAAGAAGCTGATGCATGCGAAGGGCATCGAGGACTGCATGGACTCGATGATCTTCCACGAGGGCGAGATCCCGCTGGAGCAGTTGTGCACGAAGCTGCGCGACGGCGAGAGCGATCTGTCCGAGGTCGGCTCGCTGACCTGGTTCGACCGTCGCAGCGAGTCGGTGGTGACGGTCGAGAACACACCGGCGCACCCGGTCAGGCTGGACGACGCGCCGATCCCGAACTTCGATGGCCTGCCCTTCGAGCGCTACATGTCGCCCGAGGTCGTCATCCCGTACGACATCAACCGCGGTTGCTACTACGGCGAGTGCACGTTCTGCACGCTACCGACGGTGATCGGTCCGGGCTTCCGCGAGCGCTCGGCCGAGACCATCGCCAAGCACGTCGTGCAGTTGCGCGATCGCCACAAGACGGCGCGCTTCAACTTCATCACGGACTGCATGCCGCCCGGCATGATCCGCGATCTGCCCGAGGCGCTGATCGCAGCCGAGGCCAACATCACCTGGTGGAGCGACGCGCGCGTCGAGCCGAAGGCCTATGGCGTCGATGGCGCACAGAAGCTGTACGAGGCGGGCTGCCGCAAGCTGCTGTTCGGCTTCGAGACGGCGACGCCGCGGCTCTTGAAGATGATGAAGAAGGGCCAGTCGTTGCGCGGCGTCGTCGAGGTGTCGGACAACTGCGCCAAGGCCGGCATCTCGGTCACGTGGTACGCGATGGTCGGCTTCCCCAGCGAGACGACCGAGGAAGCGCGCAGCACGTTGCAGTTCATCCAGGAACACTCGGACTCGGTGCGGGAGGTGTCGTTGCAGACCTTCCACATCGACGAGGTCAGCCAGGTGTATCGCGAGCCCGACAAGTTCGGGTTGGTGATGCACGACGATCCCGAGGCGGACTTGCAGCTGTATCACGACTACGAGCTGGCCGAAGGCGTCAGCGAGGGCGGCATGACGCAAGAGGAGGCCGCCGAAATGTTCGAGGAGATGATGGGCGGTCTGCGCGCGTCGCTGCCGCTGTTCTCGGGCGACAACATCTTCTACTTCATGCAGAAGAGTCATTACTTCCTGAACCTGTCGCGGGGTGTGACGCCGGACGCGTTCATCGCCAATGCCGCGCTGCGGACGGCCGCCCGGTCCGAACGCGATGCACGCCCGGACCTCGCGCCGGTCGAGGGTTTGGTCATGCGTGACCTGGCGTTCGGCTACACGGGTGTGCTCGAAACGCTCGCGCATCCGCTGGCGCGCGCCGCACGCCCCGATTTCCTGACGGGTCGTTTCGTGGCGGACGCCGAGGCCGAGGCCCGTAAGCGTTTGGGCTCTGCGCCGCGCGAGCCGCGCGTGCTGGCGTACGACCGAACGAACCATGACTTCGTCGAGTTGCGACCCGATGGCCGTCGCGCCTTGTCGGCGCTGCAGAAGGCTGGCACCCTGAACGCGTTGATGGAGCGCCTCGACCCCGATGCACCGAACGCGGCCCGTGCGTTCGAGAACCTGACCGCCTTCGCGCGGAACCTGTACAAATTGGGGCTGCTCGCCCCGGAGGGTCAGCACCAGTTGACCCCGATGTCCTCCACCCCCATTCCTGTTTCCACCCCGGAGATCGAACATGCCCGCTGAAGAGAAGAAGGACGAAGTCGAGAAAGCCGAGACTGTCGAGACTGTCGAGACCAAGAACGAGACCAACGAAGAGCTGGACTTCGCCGAGATGGACCTGACCGTCGAAGCGGTCGAGGAACGCATCAGCCCGTCCGAGACGAACGTCTTCGACAAGTGATCAGGTGGACGGCACGCCGGTGATCCTCGACGGCCCACTCGGGACCGAGCTCGAGGCACGTGGCGTTCCGACGCCGTTGCCGGGTTGGAGCGCGCACGCGCTCGAGACGCATCCCGAGGTCGTTGCCGAGATCCATCGCGATTACGCGGCGGCGGGAGCGACCGTTCATACGACGAATACGTTCCGCACGCGGCCGTCAGTGTTCGGGGATAGGTGGAGCGACCTCGCGCGGCAAGCGGTGCGTCTCACGCGAGATGCCGTGCCTGCGTCGCATCGTGTCGCCGGCTCGATCGCACCGCTTGAGGATTGCTACCGCCCAGACCTGAGCCCTGCGGATACGGACCCCGACTCGGTGCGCGCACAACATGGAGCGCTGGCGCGCGTCCTTGCCGAAGAAGGCTGCGACATCCTGCTGGTCGAGACGTTCCCCCACTTGGTGGAAGCTCGCATCGCGCTGGAGGAGGCCGTCGCGACCGGCGTCGAGACCTGGATCTCGTGGACCCCAGGTCCGAATGGCGACCTGTTGACGGTGGAGCAAGTCGAGCAAGCGGCGGCACAAGCGATCAATCTCGGCGCGCGCGGGATGCTGGTGAACTGCTTGCCTGTGCAGAGCGCGCTGTCTTTCGTCGAAACGTTGCTACGAGCGCGCGCTGCACACGAGGTTGCGGTCGGCGCTTACGCAAACACGGGCTGCGTCGACGACACGACGGGCTGGACGACGAATCCGATCGATCCAGGTCGATATGCCGAGTTCGCCCGAACCTGGCTCTCAGCCGGAGCCACAATCGTCGGCGGTTGCTGCGGCACGGGACCAAACGTCACCACCGCCCTCAGATCCAACTGACCTGCCCTCCCATACGGTGTCGCAAATCTCGAACGTCGCCTCTACCGTCAATGGTTGCGAAGCCACTCGCTTTCCCGAAGATACGCATCGACCAGCGGATAGTCCTCGGGCGGAAACTTGAAGAGGTAGGACCAATTCTCCTGGCCGAGTTCCGAGTGACGCATCGCTGCGAATCCGGACTTCCCGAGCCCAAGTTCCTCGAAGTTGTACCTGCCATTCGTGTCGGTGACGTCGAGGTAGTCCCCCTCTGCAAGTCGGCGCTCCACGATTGGATCCGTGTGCTGACGAAGAGCCTCTGAGATCGTCGCCCTCGCGAGCTTTCTTTGCGCAGCAGTGGTGCCGGCGTACTTCAACTCGAACTCGCCGAGAATGGGCGGCGTGGTGGACGACCCAGGCACTTCCAGAGGTGTGGACTCCGCGGCGCCTTCCGCCTCTGCATCCTTCGGGTCATGGGCAGGCACCAGGACTCTGGGCGTCGACCCCCCGATCAGCTCCCCCTCGTGATTGGGGGCGACGGGTTCGACACCCGCGAGAGGAGTTTGGACGGCTTCCAACTCGCGCTGCTCGACGGACTCGCGCCCGACAAGCCACCCCAGACCGAACAGAACGACCACAGCCAAGAGCTTGGGCATGAACTTCATTTGGGTTCCTACTGGAGTGCCTAGGAAAGTACGCGGTCAGCCTAGGGAGTTTGGGCTGTGCCGGCAATTCAAGGAGTCACGGCGGCTAGGAAACCCCTTCAACGCCGATTCCGATACGGTGCCGCATGTGAACGACTCCGCATGGCGAACATGGGGCGAAACCTTGGTGAACAGGACCAAGGTCGAGCCGACTCGCCTTCAAACCGAGCCCTCGCTGCCTAGGACTTGCGCCATGCGGTCCGCTTCGCTGCGGGGCATACCTGCGTAGCACGGCAGGAAGATCAACGAGTCCAGGAGTCCTTGAGCGATGCGTGGCGCGTCGCGACCAGGTGCAGCGGGGATCACCGATAGGCTCGAGCGTGGGGCGACGTCGAAACCGGCGTCGCGCAATACACGGACATCGACCTCGCGCTCAGTCACGATCCAAGGGAGGACCCAATGCGTGCGACTCGCGACGGACATTCCGGGCACGCGGTCCATCAACTCATGACCCACGCGGTCGCCGTTCTCGGACCTGCGCGCCACGCGTCCGCGGATGTCGGCCCGCAACGCAGCGTCCAGGTTGGCGAGCAGCGACGCGCAAGGGCGCTGACGCAACTGCTTCATCAGGCCATCACCCGGGAAGCCGCGCGTCGCGTCGTAGAGCTTGCGATCCAAGTCGATGCCGAAGCGGCGTGCGAGCCAGGCGCACGTTCCGAACACCGGGCCGAGACCGAGCAGGATCAAGTGGCCGGCCTTGCGCACCTTCCGTCGATACACACGCAGGTCCTGCGTCGGCCACTCGCGCTCGGCGGCGCGCATGCGCTCCGCCAGATCGGCGTCGCGCACACAGACGACTGCGCCCCCGATCGCCGTGGCCGTCTTGATCAAGCCGAAGCTGAACATCGACACGTCGGCTGCTGGGTCCGGGTCGATCAGGCCCGCGTAGGCCTGGGCGGCGTCCTCGACGAGCAAGATGTCGTGGCGGCGGCACCACTCCGCGATCTCGGCCAGCGGCGTCCGCGAACCGAACAGGTGAGCGACGACGAGGACGCGGGTGAGCCGTGTTCGGGCGGCCTCCAGGTCCTCCACGGTGGGCAGCAGGCCCTCGGGATGCAGGTCGACCGCGTGGGGCACCAGCCCGTTCTGGAGCACCACCTTTGCCATATCTCCTACTGTAATGGCACTCAATAGGACTTCGCTCCCGGGAGGAAGCTTCGTCGACGCGAGCAGGAGATCCAACCCGGACCTCACCGAGAGGCATGCCAAGGCGTGATGCGTGGGGCCAGAGTGGCGTACCTCGATCCGCTCGCGGGAGCGCTCGGCCTCGTCCACCAGATAACACCTCCATGCGGCCGCCACCCAACGGGGGATCGACATGTCGATGCGCATTCGGGGCCACATGGGCGCCAGGGTACCGCGATTCTCGTGTCGCTGGATCCACCGCACCCTTGCTAGCGACCACGGCTTGCGCAGGATGGGCGGCATGTCCTCGATCCGCTCGATCTCGATCCTCTTCACGTTCGCCCTCATCGCCCTGGCTTCGCTCGGGGCTTCGCCGCGCTCGCAGGACGAGATGACGCCCGAGGAACCGGCGGCCGAGGTCGACGTCCACGCCGAATGGCGCGAGCGACTGGTGGACGACGGGCGCACCGTGATCCTGGAGAACATCGAGGGCAACACCTGCCTCGAATGCCACGCGACCATCGGCGACGAGTGGCGCCACTCGACCCACGCGACCGCCTGGCAGGACGAGAACTACCAGAAGGAACTGAAGTCGATCCGCCGCAAGAAAGGGTGCTGGGGTTGCCATGCTCCGGTCGACCTGCTGGGCATCGCGGGAGGCGGAACACCCGAAACCAGGCCTGAATTCAGGCATTTGGGCGTGACCTGCACCACGTGCCACATGGGCAAGGACGGCGCGATCCTGGGTCCGAAAGGACAACCGAACGACGCGCACGAGAGCCTGGAGCACCACTTGTTCGACGCGGAAGCCTCGAGCGAACTGTGCATGACCTGTCACGACACGACCATCGGTCCGGTGATCGGCGTGGCCAAGGACTTCGCCCAGACCGACCTGCAGGAGTACGGCGAATCGTGCGTCGGCTGCCACATGCCGGCGGTCCGCCGGCCCTGGGCCAACGACCCCGCCACCGGTGACGCGACGCCGATGCGGCCCGGTCGCAGCCATCGGATGCAGACGCCGCGCGATCCCGAGTTCCTGCGCTCCGCCTTCGACTTCGCCATCGAATTGGAGGCCGAGAAGGGTGTGCTGGTGATCTCGAACACCACCGGGCACCGCGTTCCGGGGCTCGTGGAGCGGGAACTGCGCTTCCAGGTCGAGCTCCTGGACGCTGAGGAGAAGGTCAAAGGCTCCACCGAGCACACGATCGACCACCGCACGTTCCTGCCGGTCGAGGAGGAATTGCGCCTCGACGTCGAGGGCAAGCGCGGCGCCAAGATCCGGGTCCGGGCGTGGCACAAGGCGCCGGGGATGCGGTCCGAGGTGCGGTTCTTGGACCGGGTCCTGGAGCCCTAGGGCCACCAGAACCTGCCTCCTGGGGCCCCAGACGACGATTTTGGGGTTCCGGTGACCCGCCGAAAGGGTGCTCAGGCTAAATTACAGGTCGATCCGACTCGAAATTGGCACACATTGCGCACCGGTGACATTGCGGGGGTACGGAGCCCGGTAACCCTCACTTGGATTCCCCATTT
>TARA_R110002096_G_scaffold350395_3_pt1 | contig 68741 bp, 64 predicted proteins | sample TARA_R110002096 | Tara Oceans TARA_R110002096 (sample SAMEA4397295) | marine metagenome | biome: Polar Biome; feature: [DCM] deep chlorophyll maximum layer (ENVO:01000326); material: water (ENVO:00002006), including particulate matter (ENVO:01000060) such as... | depth 35 m
AGGCAATTGCGCCCTACATTCGCATGAAGGTAGCTGGGCCCAATCCCGCAGACTCTGTCGCTGCTGCGCTCTTTGCTCATCGCGATCCAAAGACACTAGCCTGGTCGGAGAGCTTGCGTTTGCAAGAGCCATCCAATGATGTGCCTCCTGTCGACGTACCGCCGTGGTGGCATCTCAAGAAGAAGAACGCCATGTTCTACACCGGCGCCGGGCGCGGCGACCAAGCTCGAATCATGATGACAAGCTCGGCACTGTGCACCAACTCCGTTGAGCACGCACGTGCAATAGACGCCTACTTCCCCGATGTGCGCGCCTACGTACTTTCCCTAGAGGCACCCAAGTATCCATTCCCGATCGACGAGGCGAAGGCACGAGAGGGCCAAGCGCTCTTTGACGATCGGTGTGCTCATTGCCACGGCGAGTACGGCGACACCGATACCTATCCAAACCTGCTAGTGCATTTAGACGAAGTTGGCACCGACCCAAACCTCGCCCTCGGCAGCGCACAATTTGCTGCCCCCTACCTCGAGTGGTTCTCACAGAGCTTCTACGGCGAGATATCTCGCTTAGAGCCAGGCCACGGCTACGTAGCACCGCCTCTCGACGGCATTTGGGCCACGGCCCCGTACCTACACAACGGCTCCATACCCACGATTGCGGCGCTTCTTGATTCAAGCGCTCGACCAGCTGCGTGGGTCGATAGTCGCGACCGAAGAACTTACGACGAGAATGCACTGGGCTTTTCCTTCGCCGTCGCAAGCAAGGCCGAGACGCAAGCATCGCCTTCGCAAGTGTATGACACGAGCATTCCGGGCTACAGCAACGCAGGACATACGTATGGAGATAGCCTATGCGCCAGCGAGCGTCGCGCGATCCTCGAATTTCTTAAAACCCTCTAAGAGCTCAGAGACAACCAAGAACTATTCCTACTACTATTCCTACTCTCAAGACAGGCAAGTAGACCGGTCCTCGCCTTCGCACTGCCGACTTTCCGGCCAAACCATGTCGCTTCATAATTGTGGTATGTCCAGCCCGTGCGACCTCTATCGAAATACCTCTGCTTGCTGCTGCCCGTTCTCGCCCTCGTTCTGAGCTGCGGTGCCAGGCGCCCCAAAACGCCTGAGCGCACACTTAAGGTCAATACAAAAATAACCGTTGCCAAGATTCGAACCGGCTACCTGATCGCTATTCTCGAAGACGAGTCGTCTCGTCTTGCCCGAGTCGATGTTCGCTATCCAGCGGGCTCAGCGGATGACCCACCGGGGAAAGAAGGACTTGCTCACCTTGTCGAGCATCTGCTCTTCGAATTTGATGTTCCCCAACACGGTGGTGAGGGCACAACCTCACTCTTCGCCGAGTTTGGACGCGTTGCCACCTACTTTAATGCCTCGACAACCGCCGACTACATGCACTTTGAGGCACAAGCCCTGCCTTCGGCCATGCCCGAACTTCTAGCCCTTGAAGCAACTCGCGCATCAACCGCCTGCGACAAGATCCATCCCGATGTGTTTGAACGTGAAAAGGAAGTTGTTGTTAACGAGTTGCGTGAACGTCTTGGCGCGGGTGGCAGCGATTTGCGAGCAGATATGCACAGTGCGCTCTACCCTGAGGGCCATCCGTATCATGACGTCGCCTCGGTTGCCTCGGTATCAAGCCTTACCCAGGAAGACGTTTGCCTCTTTATGGCAGACCAGTTTCGCAGAGGCCAAGCGACGATTGTCGTGAGTGGAAACGTGAACGAGGCCGAGGTCCGGGCCGCGGTGGGTGAGGCGTTTGCTCAGGTACCGTCGCGCTTTGCAGAGAAAAACCCGATCGCGCCCGCTGCAATTGGCAAAGCTTCAAAGCACACGATCACAGCAGACGTTGCAGAGGGCACGTACATGATGGCGTGGCCTCTTCCGGCCGAGGGAACCCGCGAGTATCGACTTTTGCAAATGGCGCGCTCGAATATGGAGTCTGCGCTTAGCGACTTTGCCTATACCTATGGCTGGGGGCACAACGTGGATACATGGATTGCTGGTGGTGGTGAAGCGCCCTACCTGGTTTTGCAAGTAAAGCTGCGCTCCATGAAACATGTCTCTGATGCAGATGACGCAGCTCGCAAGTCGGTGCGACAGATGTACAGGTATCTCAAGAGCAGCGGCGAGGGCAAGCGAAGTGTTTGGTGGACGCGAAGAATGATTCGCCGAGAGGCGACACTGTTGGCGCAGTACGAGCCACTAGAAAGTCGCGCGGATATGTACAGCGGCTATTTCCTCTATGAGGAGGATTTCACCCTACTCATCGACAAGCTCAAAGAGTTGCGAACGTCCACGCCGACTGAAGTTCGCGGTCTAGCCGAGAAGTGGATCAACCCCGACAAAGCCAAGGTTATTGTTGTGGCTCCAGGGAATGCGGGCGCAAGTGGAGGCAGCGTGCAGTCGGCCTTTGCAAGTGGGCACACCAACGTGCGTGGCATCACTGTCGATCCAAGGGATGCGGATCGTCCTATCGAGCTTCCAGCAGACGGCACTGGCTTGGCGTTAGAGACGACTCGGTATCGCATGGGCAACGGCCTGAAGGTCGTATTCTGGCCCCACGGTGCAGTGCCAGTCTTGAACAGCAGGCTTGTCACGCAGTCTGGTGCCGCAATGGATCCAAAGAACAAAGAGGGCACTGCCATGGTCTCGGGCTTTGACGACGTCTTCGAGGACTCGATGGTGTACTGGCAGTTCAACCTCTCGTTCATGGTCGACTCTGTTCTAAGAGATATTCTCTACGAGCTGCGCTCGCCTGGGCGCAGTGTCTCGACGAAAGTTCGCACGCACCTAAAGAGCCGACTCAACTTGCGCGGCTCGAAAGCCATGCGCAAATTTCAACAGGACATGCGGGTTGCGATTTACGGAGCCGAGCATCCATACGCGAGGCCAGCAATGACGGCTAAGAGCATCGATGCGATGACTCGTGATCGAGTTTTAGGCTGGGCTCGAAAGCACATTGTTCCCAAGAACTCGACTCTCATTCTCACTGGAAAATTTGAGCCAAGTCAGGCCAAAGCCTGGATCAATTACTTGGTCGATCATGTCTCGGGTGGTTCCGAGGCAAAGCCCATTGCTGCATTGGCGCAGAGCCAGGCGCCGGCTTGGATCGGCGGTGAAGGCCTCGCCAACAAACCGACCGTCGACATCGATGTGCGATTTGCGGGCAGCCGCGGCGTTGATGATAGCCAAGCAACGCGCATGGTTCTCGCTTCCATCCTCACGTCCAAACTCGCAGATATGCGCCAAGGCCATGCCATCAGCTATGGCATGTCTGCGCGCTACGTCAATCGGGTCGCTGGTGGCTACTGGCAGATCACAGGCTCGGTTGACGCATCCAGGGCAGCGCAGGCCGGCCAACTCCTTCGCGCCACTCTCGATAGCGTTCGCAGCGGCACAGGCGCGTACAAGCCCGCCTTTGTACTGGCGAGGCGAAAGAACGTTGATGCACTTCTCGCCAGTGCATCGAACTCTGGGGTGGTTGCGCGGAGGCTCGAGTTCATCGCGCGCTTCGCGCTCACCGATTCGTTCTACGACACCTTGGTTCGGAAGATGGCAGCCCTCACTCCAAACGATGTGGATACCCTACTCGCCTCTGAGCTTGGGGCGAGCAATCAAGTAACAGGCGCCTTTGGCGCACCTGTGGCAGTTCGGGCGTTTCTTGAGGGCACAAAAACGCTCGCGCCCCCTAACTGAGCGGGTCGCTCGAAGCAAGCCGTGCGAGCGGCCGCGGCTCGGTCAAAGGCTCGAGACCTGGCAGCCGAGGGCGCCATCAACATTCACATCAATGTCCAAGACAACATTGGCGATGATGGTTGTATCTTCTTCCGGCGAGGTCCCCGTGGCCGTCGTCGTGATGGTCATCGACTCCGCAGCTGCGTAGTCCACAAGTTCGACATCGAGAATCTCCATCTCAAGCGACCGAACGCCGCGAGGCACCACTTCCAATCGCGCGATTTCGACGCGTGGCAGGCCCTCGGATTCTGCGAAGAACGAGAGCTTTGAGAGGAAGTTAAAATTCGCAGTGGCGGGCTCGTCGATGTCGAGCGTAAATACTTTTAGTCGCGCCGAGTCGATTTGATCTTTAGTGTAGCCCTGATTTCGAAAGTCCTGCGATTCGCTAACATCAATGCCATTAAATCCTGCGAAGCTAAACTGACCGAGCAGGCTGCCCACCACACTGCCCGGAACCGTCGTCACGCCGCGAGTCGCGACATCAATATTGTCGAGGCCTGTGCACATCGTGCTCACCCCGACAACCAGCGCTAGGGCTGGCAGCTTGAGTTGTTGGAGAAGTGTTCGCGGAGTAGAGAGAGGATTGCTTTCGGTTGGCATGTGGGTTCTTTCGCGCTGCTACTCGCTGCTTTCGATAGTGCAGCTGAAATGGTTATCTCGGCACGACGAATCGTAAGCCTTACAGCATACTAGCATTGTCGGCATCGCCGCCCAACGCATCGTGAACGCGAGCGAGCAGCCGATTGGCGCTAAACGGCTTTGCAAGAAACGGAAACTGCGGACTACCAGCAGAGCAAATTGGTGCCGCGTACGCCGACATGCACAGCACTTTCATGTTGTGCGTTGCCAGAAGCTGGGTCGCAAGTTCGTGGCCTTGTATGGTCGGAAGGCCTTCGTCAGTGAGCAACATATCGAAGCGTGGGGTGGTTTCAACCAGCGCAAGTGCGTCTTCGCCATTCTTGGCACAAGCAACGTTGTACCCAGCCCGGAGTAAGGCCCGTTCGACAAAAGTTCGAACCTGCTCGTGGTCTTCAACGACAAGAATCCTCGCTCCGATTCGCTCTCGGTAGGAAAGCGTTTCCTCTTCGGCGACGGCATCCTCTTCCAATTCAGAGCACGGAAGAGTTATCTCAAACGTGGTGCCGGCGCCGATTGTTGACTCCACGCGGATTTCGCCGTTATTGGAACGCACGATTCCGTGGACGGTGGCCAAGCCAAGGCCAGTGCCTTGCTCGGGTCCCTTCGTTGTAAAGAAAGGGTCAAAGATGCGACTGGCGGTGGCCTCGTCCATTCCACTACCGGTATCGCTAACCTGCATAACGACCACAGCTTGAGCGTTATCTCTGAGCTTCGATGTTGCGGAGATCGTGAGGTTCCCGCCGGTCGGCATCGCGTCGCGAGCGTTAAGCGCTAGATTTGTCAGTACCTGCTCAAGATGGCCTCGATCCATGAGCAAGAGCGGCAAGTCGTCGGCGACAGCGACCGTCACCACAATTCGCTCGGTCAATGTTCGGCTTAGCAAGCGCGCAACACATTGAATTTCGTGTGCCACGTCTAAATTATGTCTCGAAGGCAGCTGTCGCTGGCCAAATCCCAAAAGCTGTTTGGTCAGGCTCTGGCTGCTCATAATTGCCTGACAGAGTTCTTCTGATGCATAGCGAATGTCTTCATTTACATACTCAGGATTATCTTCGATCCAATTCGAAATCTCACCGGATGCCCCCATGAAGACCACAAGGAGGTTATTGAAGTCGTGGGCGATGCCGGCCGATAGCTGTCCTAGCGCCTCCATCTTCTCCGATGCCCGCAAACGTTTGGCGATCTTCTCGCGCTCGTCCTGCATGCGAACTCGCTCAGAAAGGTCACGAATCACCTCGACGAATGCATCTTCACCATCAACGCTTGTTTCTCCACGCGACACTTCAACCGGAACCTTGCTTCCATCGCGGCGAATCGCAGATACGATCGTGGCGTCCTTCCCTTCGGCATGAATGTGCAGTGTCCCCGTGGCTTCCTCAAGCAATGCCGACCGAGAACGTCCAATCAGAGACTCTACAGAGTAGCCATACATAAGGGCGGCGGCGTGGTTCGCAGTTTTCACGTGCCCGCTGGCGCTGTCGAATAGAAGGATCGCATCCGAAGACGCCTGAAAGAGCGCTCGGTGTTGCTGCTCGCTTGCCTTGAGTTGGGCTACCAATGCGCGTTCATGTCGATTCTGCCGTGTTTTCTCGACGGCATTGCGCGCTTTAAAAACAAGCGTGCTTAGCTGGAATGGTTTCGGCACATAGTCGAAAGCGCCGGCCTCTACCGCCTCAATCGCTGAATCCATCGATGGGTAGCCGGTGATCAGAATGAACGCTTGGTCCGGGCACTGGGCACGCAGGTTTCGAATTGTTTCGAGACCAGAACCATCCGGGAGGTTCTTGTCGACAATCACAAGATCGAAGGGACCGTTGTGAGCGAATGCCTCCATGCCTTGTGCCACAGAGTTTGCACGACATATGTCGATTTCTAGAATCGCTTCAATCGCGTCTACGATTGCGGGCTCATCGTCGATCACGAGAACGCTGGCGTCGGCCAGGTATGCAAGCCCGTGCTCAAGAACACTGGGCTCACCATGTGAGCAATTGTTCGGCATACTACAGTGTATAAGTCGACCATTGTCGCAATCTCCAAAGGCCTGCTGGTAGTTTTCTCAGTCGGGCTCGGCCGGGGGGCTCGGATAAACAGGTCCTGTTGACTAGGCGATTTTCCCTAGCCAGATTGGTTGGCAGTCTGCTGTGCGTCGGTATCAACACGGAAGCGTTTTACGAGTTCTCCCAGTCGCTCGGCGCACTGCGGGCTCCCGACGGGAAAAACAACACAGGCCGCAATGCCCGTCTCCACTAGAGACATGATGGTGTCAAGCCCAAGGTGCTGGCCCAACACGGCAATTGGAGTACCAGACTCTTTCTTAGTTGCCTCGATGGTATCCCGGAGGTTTGCGATTTCGTCTTCGACGAGAATCAATCCAAACACTCGGTTTCGAACTGCGGCTTGCAGTTCTTCGAGGTTTGCGGCAACGCTGATCCTATCGACCTTGCCGTCCAAATCCCCAGAGATGAGCTTGGCGCTTGCCTGGTTGCCGGTGAGGACAAGAACCTCAAACGGATTTGGTGGGCTACTGCGGGCAGCACGAATGCGTTCGCGCTGCTTCTCCCTACGGCTGATAATCGCCTTGGCGCGAGCCGTTAGACGTATGACATCACGTACAGGCTTCTCGACATAGGCATCAACACCTGCATTGAGCGTATCCGCTGCGCTCGATATCGTGCCAAAGCCGGTCAGCATCATGATCGTGACCACTGCATCGAGCTTGCGAATTTCGCTAACGACTTCGACGCCGCTCATACCCGGAAGATTCTTGTCTGTTATGACAAGTTCGAATGCGCCGAGTTCATACAGCGCCAAGCCATCCTCACCAGACTCGGCGGTCGTGACGGCCCAGCCTTGATCGCCGAAGGCGAGCGCGAAACTCGCAAGGATTGCAGGTTCATCGTCGATCAGGAGGAGTCGTGGTTCATCGGTTTCAGTGATTGAGGCTACGGATCTTGTCATCTATTCGTATGGTTCTTTCGTTCACGAGAAGGCTCAATAGTTAGGTGTTACTCCGACAAAGGAAATACCGCTCTGAACACCAACGGCAGTGATCACAGGCGACGACATGGTGCCGGCAGAATTTTCCGTCGTGAGGTAGAGAGCGTAATAGCCATTGGGAACAATTCGCCCATCATTGTCTCGACCGTCCCACACCATGCTGTAATTGCCCGCTCCATCGACAGTATCCAAGATTGTTCGCACAACCACTTCACCACGACGAAGCTCTAGGACAATCGCTGCAGTGCTAGCTTCGGCGTCAAGCGAAACCGAAAGCATGTCGTTTAGCCCATCGCCGTCGGGCGAGAATTCTTCTGAGGAAAGAACTACCGTCGTCGGTGGCAAAGGCAGCGATACCGACCCCTGGTCCGTCGCAACCACACAGTACGAGAACGCCGTTGCAAGGGCGTTTGCATTCGACGCGAGATCGGTGATGCTGGTTTGCAACGTCACTCGAATTGAATACGTTGAGGCGGCTTGGAGCTCCGGAGCGACGCGCGCTGTCCTCGAATTTGCATCATAGAGAATGGTTGAGGCGGCGGTAATCTCAGTGAAGCTGCCGGTGCAATCGCTGGTGCTTGACGTCTCGACCCGAGTACCGTCCAAAACACTGTTTTCATCCATCGGCTCACTAAACGCAAAGAGCAGTGAATTTCCTTTGCGGTAGCACGCAGTCGAACACGGGGACGTTGGGCTGGTGGCCACAACCATTGGCGCTACGAGATCATTTGTCATCCGAAAGCTCACGAACCCAGAAGCTGTTACGGCATTTTGCGCCTCGTTGCGAAATTCCGCGTAGAGCATCCCCATGCCCTCCAGATGCGCCGGGTCATTGTCGATGACCACCTTGTCGAAGTGTGTGCAGTCGTGCAGGATGATTTGAATTCCCGGAAGACCAGGCTCGACATCACGCGACACATCAAGGGCTCCTCGATCGCTGAAGAGAGTTAGGTAGCAGTGTCCGCTAACATCGATATCGCTCCCATCACACTGAGTGACGTTTGTGTCCGAATCTTGGTCGATCAGCCTATCCGTCGGCAATTCGTCCATCGCGAAGGCTTCATTCTCTGTGGGCTTGTTAAACGAGATTGAGCCGGTTGGATACTGATCAGCAGCCGCACTCTCAACCTCTCCCACATAGATTGGGCTCGCTCCGAAGCGCATGGCAGCGGAGCTAATACTTGATACGGTTAGGCTATACAGAAAACTTCCTACAGTCGTGTAAGCGATTCCCTGAGGCGTACTACTACTGCTCGATGCCGGTACCCCACCAGTAAACTCCCAGAGATATCCCGTGACGATTGATGCGGTGGAGGAGGAGCCATCAAAGTCGACATCCCCTCCAACACAGATGCGATTGTCGGGAGCAGTGGGGCTCGATATGGTGGCCACAACGGGCACCCCCAAGATTGCGCTCCACGAACTGCTGGCGCGTGCGTGCTCAAGCCTTCCCAGTGATACCGAGACTCCCTCGACCTCGACGTTGATGGTAATCGTCCCAAGAGTTGCGCCCGAACTAACCCCGACATAATAAACTAGCAAAGTCGTTTCGCCGGGCTCGATTTGCTGTGCCCGGCTGGAAGCAGGAATCGGCTTGTACTCATCGGTAACGTCGCCTGAGGCGTCAAAGGATAGTGTGACTCCGGTAAGCGGAATCGCCTCTGTGCTCCTGTTAAGGACCGAAATCGCAAGCGGCACGCTTTTGGTGCTGCGGATAACTATGCCAGGGTGCGCCACCTCAACGATCGAAAGCGGTCCGAACACCTCCACAATTCCAGACTCATCAAAAATCCCGATTGAGCTGGTTGCCGTAACGGATCCGACTCCTTGTGTTGTCGGAGTGAAAACGCCGCTCGCACTATCAATTTCGGTGACGTTCGTTGCACTCCACGTAATGACGCCCACATTGGTTGTGTCGTTGCCATCGCCATCACTGGCAGCAACACTAAAGCTTGTTGCCGAGTCTCCTCGGGTTGAAGAGAGTGTCTCTGGAGCTACAACGAGGGATGCTGCCAGGCCCGGTGCAATTGAGACTGCCCCACTTGTGGCGACGGGTCCTAGCGAACTGGTAACGCGGACGCTGCCAGTCCCGGATCTCGTCGGAGTAAAGTTGCCAGTGGATTCCTCGATCGAAGTGATAGCGCCACTCGCGATCGACCAAGCAAGGGTGCCAACATTCGGCGTTGTATTGCCGTCAGCATCGACTGCCTCTGCGGTGAATCCAAACGGTGAATCATCGGCGGTCACGCTCGCGGTACTCGGCGAGATTGCCATTGCAGTCGCGGCCCCCGGCTGCACGGTGATCACCGAAGTATCGTCCGTCGGCCCATAGGAACTCGTCGCCCGCACCGAGCCGGTTCCAGCAGCGGTGGGCTCAAAGAGCCCCGCAGCGCTGTCGATTGAGGTGATGGCCCCCGTCGCTATCGACCAGGTAACGGTTCCCAGATCGCTGGTCGCATTGCCGTCGACATCAACACCGGTGACCGAGAATTGCGTCGCCAAGTCATCAGCACTGATTGAGAGCGTATCTGGGGCAATCGTTAGGGTATTCACTTGGCCTGGGCCCACGGTTAGTGTGCCCGTCTCATCGGTTCCGATGATTGGTTCGGAGATAAGAATTGTTCCCAACCCTGGAGTTGCGAGTGACATCGTCAAGTTTGCCGTGGGAGTCGGTTCTATGCTTTGCAGCGTTCCCGTACTTGACCAGACGACCTCTTCCGCGCCCACAAAATTGCCAAAGACATCTCGCCCTATCGCGTACAGCGTTAGATCATCATCGGTTGAGAGATTTGAGAGTTCCTCAACCTCAGCGCCCAAGCCACCGGCGGCGTCTTCGATTACAACGCGGGTTGCAGGGCCTGGTAGTACGTCGATCATGCCACTTACGGCCGACTCTCCAGTTGCATGAGTCGCAACAATGGCGGTCGAGCCTACGAATTGCCCTTGGAGTCTTGTGCTCGAAGAAGGGCCAATAGCAATTTCTCCAATCGCTTGCTCCAGCGACCACACAACTTCCACATCTTGTACGAAAGCGCCAGCCGGTTGTCGAAGCACAGCAAATGCCTCCACGTAACGTCCCGCCTCGATAGAGCGGGGGCCGAGTGGCGCTCCAAGACCGCCTGCTGCCGTTTCGATGAAAATTGCGAGGCCAACAGGATCTGAGACGACTGTGAGGGCATTCGGCAGGCTTGCGGTCCGGCCGTCTGGGCCTTGTGCAACAACGTCGTATGTGCCAGGTGGCGCTCCTGCGGGAAAGGAAATCGTCAGGGTTTCGGAGTCGACAAGCGTCGCGGATATTCTTTCGAGAGCACCAATCCGTACAAACCATGTCTCATCCACTGCGGGTGCACTCTGGCTGGCAAGCTCAACCGAAGCGAAACCAAAAATATTTTGCCCTTCGAGAGTAAGAGTTGTTCTGGACAGTGATGAGACAATCGAAGGTGTCACTGCCGTGAGCTTTGGCACCCCCGGGTTCTTGTCGGAGCACGCCCCAAAGGCCAACGCGCCAAGAAGTGCCAAACACAGGAGTTTAGAGTTCAAAGCCGTAGCCCCCTGTGATTCGCAAGCCACCAATATTTCCGGCCAGCCCCGCTTCATCGAAATCGCCATGCCAGTAAGCCGCTTCCAAGACGAGTACTCCAATCCCAACAGGTTGACGCGCACCGAGCACCGTTGAGAATGCGAAAACGGGCGCGTTCTCAACTCGCATTCCCGACCGAGGTGATTCGAGCGAAGCTCTAGCAAAGAGAACGCCGGCCCCCCCGCCTCCATAGAGTTGGATCGGTAGAGTATTCACTTCGTATACAGCGCGAGCCATGAGTGGAATCACGGCAATGCGCATCGAAACGTCTTCGACCTCATCACTGCGCGGCTCCGACGTAGTGCTTAAGAAATACCCCGATTCAACCCCAAGCAAGAGCCCCTGCTCGCCCAACGGAAACCGATAGGCCGCGTCAGCTGCAAAGGCAAGTGCCGAAACCCTTCCTAGATTTGTCGAATACCCAACACGAGCATGTGCGAGAAGACAGCGCGGCGCGGGCGCGAGAAGCACCGAGATCGATGTCTTCACACCTGAGTCAGAACGTGCCGTAATCGTATCCTTTGTCGTCGCGTAGCGCAGAGGTGTGCGGTAGCGGGCGTGCAGACCCTCTTCGTCTTGCTCGACGGCTTCAAGCCCGCCCTTCTCTGCAGACAATCTGACGGTATTTGAGGGCACCGGATTCTCGTAGCGATCGAACGAGGACACCCGAACCGAAGCACCTTCGTTGCGATTTGCCGTCATCGTTGCCTTGCTAGCGCCCAACGCGATTCGCGAAAGCTCTCCCGCAACGAGTTGCACCTGGACTTGTTGCTCCAGTGCATCGCCAACAACTCCAATGCGCATCGTTGCTTCAGTGTTTCCGTCAAACGCATCGGGAAGTGCCCAAGCAATACGATAGGTGTTTTTCCCAATCAACTCCGGCTCCGAGAACGTTCCCATCTGTGCAAAAATCGTTGGGAGAACATGTCGCGGTGCTCTCTTTCTCGGATACGAGAACTTCACTTGAACTTCGATGGGAGCGTTGCTGCCAGCGACAAAATCCGGACGATTCGTAGACACCGCTAGGCTGATCGGCGCTTCGCGCGGCACAAGCGCTTGGCAGCGCACTACCGCGCCTGCGCCCTTCATCGTTGCGCTAAGCTCGCTTGTGGTCTCAGGTGCGACGTCGTCTCGCACCTCATACCGGGCAGAGTAGATGCCAGGAGAACGCATGCCTGGCGGCGCCAGAACCCCGATCTCGGCATTTAACGTTAACGACCCGCTGCTCTCGGCTCGGCCCTTGCCATCAATTGCCACCACAACAAGTTCATCGCTTCCTTTTGGGCATAGTGCAACGAGTTGCTGAAATGGCGGAACACCGAGGTCGTACGGCTCGGTTGTTTCATTGCCAAGGCGATCCGACGAATGCACGGTTGCTTCCGCAACTCCCGGCGGAACGATGAGGCGAATTTTGCCACGGCCTCTGCGGTTGAGATTAAGTGGGCCAAACGTTGCGCCATCAACACCGACGTAGACGACGGCACGAGGCTCCGAGGCGACGCGAATGGTGGGTTGGCCAAGCAACGGAATTGTTATGAATTCAACAATGCTGAGGTCGTCGGTAGTAGCGACAATAATCGCAAACTGCGGAAAGCGTGTCGTTGGTGGTGTGTAGGTTGCCGACAGCGTTCCTTTCGAAACAGTCTCCCCTGACAAGGTTCCAACGCTTGCATGAAGGCGCACCTTCCTATCCCCCACTTTCACCGAGATCGTGGCCGACGCATCCTTGCCAAGGAGCATGGACTTGGGACCACGCATCTCGAACATTCCGCTTCCGACCGAAGCATGAGTTGTCTTGCCAAGGGAGAGCCAACTCAGCACAAGGCAAAGGCAAAGGCAAAGAATGCCGCGCAGATGGACAAGCCGTCCTCCGGCGCGCTTGCTTCTCTCTGCTTCAACAAACACCATTAGTTGCATCGGTCATCCCAGCGCATGCCTCAACAAAAAGCGACATGAACTGCTGTAGTGAAAGGAGTCGATCTACCACTCGATCCCGGTTTGCGTCTTGGGAGCCTTGGAATCGACATGGACCGAGGGCAGGTCTTCGCCTCGAGTGCGCCCGAGTGCGTCCTCAACGACAACCCGAAACCGATTGTGTCCTTCTCGAAGAGCGACCATGGTTTCAAATTCGCCCTTCGCATCAGCCTGGACGCGAACGCCACCCACACTGACAATCGCCCCTGGTGTTGTCGTGCCACGCACCAGCGTCTCTCGCACACGCAACTGTCGCGCTGTTTTGCCGACTTTAAGTAGCAGCGAAGGTGACAGAGTTGTTGGTGGAGATGGTGGGCCCTTGTCGACGATAAAGGTTTGCTCACCGGCGTCCACGGCGACGGTTTTGCCAGCGGCAGAAACCGCCACGCTGCCCCGTCGCGAGGCCACTGCAACCTTACCGCCGCCCGTACTCAAGACGGAGAAGTCTCCGTCGCTGGTTTCCGCCACGGCATCCGAGCCTTGCGCCTCAACTCGCACGGTGCTTTCCCCTGATGAGGTGACTCGCGCCGCGACCCGTCCATCAACAATTTGCACAGTGGAGAGTTCGGTCGTCAACGTCGGCACGGTGCACTCACCGGCCAACTCAATCTGTGTTCCATCAAGGCCAATCTCCAAGACAGCAGACGATCCTTCGCCGATCGTCCTAAGCGCGTCGTCCTTGCTAACGGAATCTCCAACTAGAACGACTTGCCAAGTTCCCTCAAGAGTTTTGCGTTCGAGTTTTCCCTCGATGGCCCCCACAATCACCGACTCTGTACTGCTTCTGGCATCGCTTGCACGAACCAAGTTCGTAGAAGCATCGGGGATATCGGCAACGACGTTGCCCGTTGGCGCTTCACTGGCCGAGAAGAGCAATGTGTAGATCGCTGCACCAACGGCAAAGATTGCAATGAGAAACGCAAACGCGATTGCTAATCGTTTGCCCATAACTACGCTCCACCCGTGCTGCGGGGAATCACAATGTCGAAGCGTGCACCACCCAGTACGCTCTCTCCCACCTCGATCGAGCCGCGATTCGCAACGACCAACTGTCGTGTGATTGCCAGCCCCAACCCGGTTCCGCCTTGTTTCGTGGTGAAGAGGCTCTCAAAAACGCTCTCTCGATCGTCCTCGGCCACTCCTGGCCCGGAATCTTCAATGGAGATGCAAACCAAGTCGCCGGCAATTGCCGCAATGGCGATCCGAATCGTGCCGCCATCGGGAGTTGCCTGCATGGCATTTAGCAGCAAGTTGAGGAGCACTTGGCGGAGCGAAGCGCCAGAGAATGACACCAGGAATTCTTCTGATTCCGTCTCGACTATCAGCGTCTGGTGCTTCATCTGCATTTGGTGTTTAACCAGGCGGACCGCAGAGACAATCGGTTCCCCAATATCGACAGCGTTCGCCTCCTTTGTCGAATCGTCTGGAGAATGCTCCCCGCCCATACGCACATGCTCAAGAACCGAGGTGTGGAGATCGATGCAGCGAAGCGCCTCCTTCTCAATACGCGCGAAGATTTCGACCATTTTGGCTGGGTCGCTTTGACGCCGTTGTCCAACCTGCGCAAAGGAGAGGATTCCCGAAAGTAGATTCCTCGATTCGTGACTGATGCCAGCGTGCAATTCACCGATCGCAGCGAATTGCTGATTGGTGGTTTGCGCTGTATCAGCCTCGTCGCTTGGCAACTCGACCAGGCGGCGGCTTGGCTTCACCTCGACTTTAGACAAGATGCGCCCTCTCTGTTGCGACTGGAACAAGAATGCTCACCGTTGTGCCTTGCCCTACGGTGCTTCGAATCTTAATGATGCCGTGGTTTGCGGAAATGATCTGTTGTGCCTCCGCAAGCCCCAAGCCTTGACCTCCCCACTCATCCTTACGAGTGTAAAACGGCTCAAATACTTTCTTGATAGCAGATGCCGGGATGCCCCTGCCTGTATCGACGATTTCCAGTTGCACCAGATCATCCCCCATGCGCTTCATCGAAGTTGTGATGCGTCGTGTCTCGCCCTCGATCGCATTGATTGCATTATCGAGAACCTGCACGAGCGCGTGTTGCAGTTGATCAGGTTGCACGAAGACATTGGGCAGCCCCTCATCGGCAGTTTGCAAAAGTTCAATCTTCTTAGAAGCCAGCTTCTCGCGAACCGAGTTAACCGCCCCATCGACAATCATATGCGGAGACGTCTGCGCCATGCCCCGTGCAGACTCCTCAGACAAACGCTGCATCCGCCTGACGATGTCGTGAATACGCAGAGCGCTCTCCGTCAACTTGGCTAGAATCGATGCCTGCTTGGCCCCATCTGGATTGCGTTTTGCGCGCGCTTCTAGCACCTGTGCAAAGCTGATGACGGCAGTAAGCGGGTTGTTTATCTCATGAGCAATGCCAGCACTCATCGATGCGACTGCAGCCAGTTTCTTCGACTCTAGCAATTGCTCTTGTGCCTCGGTCAGAGCTCGCGTGCGCTCATCAACCCGAGAGGTGAGTTCCGTATTCCACGCATTCACCTCGGCACTCATGATGTTAAATGCATTCGAAAGCTGTGCGAACTCATCGGCGCCCTCAACCTCAAGCTGACAGTCGTAGTGTCCTGCGGCGATTTGCCCTGTCGCATGCGAGAGAATTGCGATTGGACGCGTAATGCCACGCGCCAGAAAAATTCCCGCGCCGAGCGCCCCCAAAACTCCAAAGCCAATCCAAAACACGATCTGCTTTTGAATTCGGCGTCTCGGAGCAAACGCTATAGACGCCAATTGTGTTGCAGCAATGGTCCAATCCGCCCCGGCAGGAGCAACCGCAGCCAATACACTGCGTCCCACTGCATCGGGGTATCGCAAGGTGGACGGCGTTGCTGCCGGAAGCATCGCAGTTAGTCGCGCGTGTGGAGTTGCGACTGGCCCGGCTTGTGGACACAGCGAGGCACCGTTTCGCCCAAGCAACTCGAGGTGCGTATCTGTAGAATGATTGGCGCTAAGCTGCCTGCAAACGGGCGATACGGAGAGACCAACACCTACAACCCAGCGTTGCGTATCAGGCCCTTGTACGGCAAAGGCAAGCGGGATGATGGCTCCGTGCTGAGGTGTCGAAGGCAGCGCTTCACCGATGGCGGCGCCTTGCACCAAGGCCTCGGCATGAGGAAGGCTGTGGGCATAGCCCGAGAGTTGTGACGACACCACGATCGGGCGTTGTTTGAGAGATTCCGCTTGTTCGTCCGCATCGCGATACACGCTTGGGCCGATTCCATTTCCCACTTCATCGAGTAGCGAGACAACGACAATTCCCTCTAGCTGCTCGTAGATGAGCCACAGCACCTGTGTTCGCTCTTCTGCGGTTAGTGCGGCCCAGTCGATGCGCTCCTGGACGAGACTTTCGAGGGTGCGAATTCCACGATTCAAATAGCTGCGAGAATAAGTCGCACCAAGTTCAGCACTTTTCTGATGCAGCTGTGCAAGTCGCTGATCTGACGACTCGCTGTGAACGCGGAGCATGCTGTACGCCGAGATCGAGACTGGCAAGAGTGCAACAAAGAGCACGATCATCATGAGCTTTAAACGTACGCTCACCGAGATCCCATTTCGAATACTCCCAACCAACTTGGAGAACGGCTGGCGCCAATCCAAAGCAGAGCTGTGAAAATTGCAGAGGGTTGGATCACCACGAGGAGAATCGACCCACACGAGGAATTTCTTTAGCCCGGGCTCAATTGATTCGCGCGACTGCCTTTGAAGTCTAGCCCCGCGCGCGCCAACGACGGCGCATCGCGTTCCTAGGACCCAAGACCGGCGGCGGAGAGATGCTCAAGCAGAATCTTGCTGCCAATCCCGATCAACACAAGGCCGCCAAATGCATCGAAGCGCTTTCCGAAGAAGGCGCCAAATCGTCGACCGGCCAAGAGCCCGGTAGCACTCATGAGCGCGGTCACAATGCCAATCACAGCGATCGATGTCCAAAAGGGTGCGTTTAGCATGGGCAAGGAGATGCCAGCGGCAAGAGCATCGATACTTGTCGCAATGCTGAGCAGCAGCATTACCCGAAATCGAAAGAGGTCTTCGGCCTTGGTCTCAAGAGTCTCGGCGTCCCCAAACGAGTCCCAGAGCATTTTGCCACCAATGACACCGAGCAGCACGAAGGCAATCCAGTGGTCCCAGGCCGCTACCGTTGGACCGAGTTGCGCTCCCAGTGCCCAACCAATCGCTGGCATCAGAGCTTGAAATCCCCCAAAGCCGATAGCGACCATAAGAACGTGCCGAACTCGAATTCTATCGGCAGCGAGTCCGCGCGCCGCCGCCACCGCGGTCGCGTCAATCGCAAGACCGACAGCCAAGATCAGAATGGTTCCCAAGCCCATACGGCAGCAATAGCATTTGCGCATGCGGTTCGTGAAGTATCTTTGTACCTCGATACCGCGGCCTTTTAGCAGAAGGCAGGCAGCGGTCTTTTGGCTGCCACGAGAAGACGTAGAGATTCTGGACATGCAGTGGCTCGGTACGAGATCATCTTCGCCATACATGTCCCAGAGTTGTTTCAAAGTCGCCCTCCTCGTTGCCAGCATCGCCGCACTCGCCTCTTGCCAGAGAAACGCCGACCAGAAACCCGCCGTATCAGCTCCAACAACCGCAAGCGCTTCACCAGCAAACGATCCAGCTGCCGCTAAGCCAAACAACACTACGCTGTGCACGGCCGGCGGAAACGCGAGTGTCACTGGCATCGTCGGCGAAAGCGACTTCTCCAAGCTCACCTCAGCGTGGTTCTTCGAGCCAATGCCAGGACTTGTCGGCATCGCGATGCAAGAGGCCGGCAACTCGTGTGGCGAGGGTGAATCACCGACCGTTGCACTCATTCTCTGTGGACGAGAAGCAAAGACCTATTCGGTCATCGCCACTCCTCAGAGTGGACCAAACTGCAACGGTGCCCCAAACACCGCCTTTGTCGTGGCCGAGGCACGAGACGGAATCGACTTTGGAAGTGGCACAGGTGGCACTGTGACGATTGAGGTGGGCGACACAGATTGCCTTGCCGGTACGTTCGCAGTCGAGATTGATTCCCAGCCTGTTACCGGAACATTTGAGGCAACCTTCTGCAGAGACATGAAGTCTTCGACGAACTAGCAGGCTCCCGGTAATCGCGCGCCGCTAGCGGTGATGACCAGCGGTGATGAGAAGGTGATGTGGACGACGCCACCGCTACGAAGGGTTGCGCGTTACGCGGCAGGTATCGCTACCTTCGACGGCCCCGATGGCGGTTGTCGCGATGCGGCAGTCTTCTTTGGTTGCTGTACAACCCAGGAGTCCGGCCACACAGTAGACTTCCGGCTGCGGAGTACAGGCATCGACATTTTCAAACCCCGGCCAGTGTGCAATTCGCGCATCGCGTGACGAATCACAAATGGCCTTGGTTGGATAACAGCTGCTCTCGGGTTCGTCTGCTCGCCTTGGATCTCCGGGAAAGCAGTGCCACTCGATTGGGCCAGAGGCAAAGCAGGTTTCGCGGTCCATGAACTTCTGACACGACTTTGCTGAGTCAAAGCAGAAGGTCTCGTTTCGCAGCATAGGACTGGTTTCAGTGCGATTCGCGCCGGTGTTCTTGTAGCAGTGATACTCACTGGGGGAGGAGCAACTCGCGACGATTGCAAGCGAACCGATAAACGTGAATGCAGAGATGCGCTCCATACGCCAGGGTTTTGGGCTAACAGGCATTCATTGTCAATTGCAGGGTTCGAGGGTTTGGGACGATCTTCTCCAGAACAACTCTCATTCGACGCTGCACTGGTCGGCGCCAAGGTCGACAGCCGATTCGCGAAGCTCCCCATCGATGTCCATCTCGGCGCCAGGCACGGCGTCTCCGGCGCCCGCAACGCCTGCGAGGTCGCAGCCAGCCAAGTGAAGGTCGCCACGATTTGGGTCGGCAAACCACGAGCTCTCGGCGTTTGCTAGATTGGCGTTTGTGATTGCCTCTGCACCGTTGCGGGACTTGATGAGCCCGTTGGTTAGGTTGTTGCGAATCTCGGTATCCGACGAGTCAAAGCGATACTCGATGCCGTTTGGGTAGGCATCGGGAGATAAGAAAAACACCGTGTTGTTGATGATGCGTGTGCCATGTCCGCGCTCGACGCTAATTGCCACATCGTGCTCACCACCACCGGCGTGCTCGGAGAAAATCATATTGTTTGCGATAAAGGCGCCGTAGACATCGTCCACAAGGCCCACTCCAATGCCTCGTGCGCAATTGACGATGTGATTGCGCACAAGGGTATGTCCGCCGCTAGCGCTATCCCACATGTGAATGGCGTGCTCGGCAAGGCCGCCGTTGTAGGTAGTGCCACCACGCTCATCCCCCTTCTTTCCATGAGCCGGCCGCTGCACCCCAGTTGCATCGCAGTAAATGCCCTCAAAGCGATTGTCGCTAACAACCCAGTCAATCGCCTCGTGGGCGTCAATGCCTCCGGTGTAGCAGCGGGTGCCACCATTGGTGGCGCCATACCCCCAAACGTTGTCGCGTCCCTCGGAGGTCATTGCAAACTCGCCGCAGGTCACGCGAACGTTATCAATCGTGCCATTGCCCGAACTCGACTTTAGAAACTGTTGGCCGCCGTCGAGAAGACGCACGTTGTGAATGATGGAGTTACTGCCGCCGCCGCTAAAGTGCACCAAGTGAAAGATGGAACGTCGAACCGTTAGGTCGGAGACAGTAATGCCGGCAGCCGAGATTGTGATGGGCGCTGTGGAGCCTCCGTGGTCGGCGTAGTCTGAATCTAAGATAACGGCCGACGCGTCTCCAGAAGCCGATCGAAGTGTGATGTTGTCCTTGGTAAAATACAGACCCGTAAAGTTCGCGCCATCCGATTCGGCAAAGGTGTAGGTACCGTCTGCGAGGACAATCGTATCTCCTGGCTCTGCGGCCGCGACCACCGCCCTAAGCGTGGTGGTTGCTCCGTCCACTGTGACCTGCCCTGGGCCTGCAGGCGAGACCTCGACAATTGTGCCCGCGGCGTCGCGAATGCGTTGGGATTCTTCTGAGCACCCAGGCCCTGTGCCGGTTGACACGCCGGCATCAATATTGACTTCGATGCCGCCATCGCCATTTCCCGCGTCTTGCGCTGCTTGCTCGGATTCACCGCCACAGCCAATGCTCGCCCCGATGCACCACGACAAGCCCACCATTACCAAAGACTTCACTGCAACATGCATACTGCAAATGTACGCCCTCCCGCGTCTGCCGTCACGGAGTTAGCCCGCGATCGGCGGCAAGGTGGGATTCCGCCATCGCACAAGCACGTGCTCTTGATTGGACGAAGCGCTCGGTAGGATGAGGTGCGAGGATACAAAGTATTCGCCCCCTTGCTGATACAGCCCTGAGAGGCAACTAATGAGTTCATCATCGTCGACGAGTGACGGATAAAGCTCGCACGTTTTCTTTGGTTCGTAGCCGACGATCTCAACCGGCTGCACGATCTGCATGGCCCCAAGGTCAAGCAGACCCAACAAGCCTTCGCCCAAGGATGCGAGTGCCGTCGTTTTTGAGAGATAGTAGATATCGTAGCCGACCCGGGTTTCTTCGTCGGGGCTCATGGTTCCCAGAAGTTGCCCTTCGGGAAAATCGAAACGACTGATTTCGCAATCGTCACAGACAAGAAACTCGTGGCCTTCCTCAGAGAAACTCGGAGGCGTGGTATCCGCGGGGAAACTCTCGCGAACCTCGACACCGTCGGCGCTGCGTTCAACCCAAAACGAGGACTGCCCGTCCTGCCCAGCTGCGGCCCAGACCACGGCGCTTCCTGCGATTGGCGTCGGGTAGAAAAACCAAGCAGAGCCAAAATAACGATCTTGATGCCCCCTTCAAAGGTAAGGGCGATGCGGGCTGCGTCGCTTGCTAGAGATACCGAGCCCAGTTCATGGGGCAAGACAAAGTGCGCGGTGCGTTCGAGCTGCTTGGAAAGCACCGAAACTTTGCCGTCTTTGCTGGCAACGACGCTTTGCCCATATGGCGCAATGCGCAGGAAATAGGCCCGATGACCGAGGACACACTCCTGGACCGGCTGAAGAGAACACACCTCAGTTTTCGCCACCATGGCTGCGACAGTACCAGCGAGCCCCCTCTCCTTCATCAACTCGACAATTCTTAGGGGGAAACCGCTACCAGCCAGGTGATGCGGTATTGTTGCGCAGCGGTGACAACGAGCTAGGAGCAAGATGCCAAAGTACATTCTCGATCGAAGACAATTTGTGGTGGGTGCCGGAGCCTTTGCGCTCGGCATTCGGCTTCTCGGAAGCAGTCGCGCTGCAGCCGCAGCAGGCCTTTCCAAGGTGCGCGGGGGCGACGCAACTCCATCGCTCTTTGTCGAAATCAAATCCGATGGCGCAGTGCACCTCACCTGCCACCGCTCCGAGATGGGACAAAAAACCTGGACCTCGATGGCACAACTACTCGCCGACGACCTCGATGCGGATTGGTCTCGCATTGTCATCGATCAGGCAGAAGGCCATCCAAAGTACGGCGATCAAAACACCGATGGCTCGCGCTCCGTGCGCCGCAACTTCACGCGCCTGCGAACCGCCGGTGCCGCTATGCGCTCGATGCTCATCGCCGCCGCTGCTAAGGAGTGGGGCGTCTCGAGCTCGAGTTGCCACACCGAGCCCGGCCGCGTGGTTCACACCAAGAGCAAACGCTCGCTCGACTACGGCACACTGGCCGCCTCGGCAAATACGCAGCCCATCCCCGACGAGAAGGCGATCCGACTTAAGAAGCGCTCTGAGTGGCGTTACATCGGAAAAAATGCTCCCTCGATCACAACGCCGCTCTTGGTCAAGGGCGAGGGAACCTTTGGCATCGATGTGCAACTGCCCGGCATGCTCTACGCCGTCATCGCCCGCCCGCCGCAACTCTACGGCCGGGTCTCCAAACTCGACGATGCCAAGGCGCGAGCCGTTGCTGGCGTGATCGCCACCCACCGCATGCCCGAACTCTCGCCGCCGGCGGCCTTTAAGCCACTCGGAGGCGTCGCTGTTATTGCCAAAGACACCTGGTCGGCAATTCGCGGTCGGCGCGAACTTATAATCGATTGGCGCAGCGGGCCAAATGCCGACTACGACTCTAAGAGTTTTGCTAAGTCGATGCGAGAGACCGCAAGCAAGCCGGGTAAGGTTCGACGCAAGATCGGAGATGTCGACAAGGCCCTCGCCTCGGCTAAGACTCGCATCAGTGCCGACTACCATGTTCCGCACCTCGCTCATGCGCCCATGGAGCCGCCCGCGGCAACCGCTCGATGGCAAGGCGACTCGGTCGAGTGCTGGGCCTGCGTGCAAGCGCCGCAATCCGCTCGCAATGCGGTCGCCGAAGCCTGCGGCATTCCTGCCGAGAACGTCACGATTCACGTCACGCTTCTCGGTGGCGGCTTTGGACGCAAATCCAAGCCCGACTTTGTCGCCGAAGCAGCACTCATCGCGCGCGCTGCCAAGGCCCCCGTCAAAGTGACGTGGACGCGCGAAGATGACCTGCAACACGGCTACTACCACTCGGTGAGCGCCCAGCACTTTGAAGGTGGTCTAGACGCAGAAGGCGCGTGCACCGCCTTTCTGCACCGCACGGTCTTTCCGCCCATTCCCTCGACCTTCGTTGCCGGCGTAAGCGAACCAAGCGATGGCGAACTTCGTCTCGGCGCATCCGATACGCCCTTTGCCGTACCAAACTTGCAACTTGAAAGCGGCGATGCCCAAGCGCATGTGCGAATTGGTTGGCTGCGCTCAGTTGCAAACATTTACCACGTCTTTGGAGTGCAGAGCTTTGCGGCCGAACTCGCCCACGCGGCGGGACGCGACCCCAAAGACTATCTTCTCGAACTTATTGGCAAGGACCGGCATGTCGATCCAAACAAAGAAGGCGCGCAATACGATAACTACGGCGAGTCGCTTTCCGAGTTTCCCTTAGACACAGCAAGACTTCGCGCAGTCATCGAAGAAGTCGCAACGATGGCCAAGTGGGGACGAACCCTGCCCGAAGGTCACGGCCTGGGCATCGCCGCACACCGCTCGTTCTGCAGCTATGTCGCCACGGTGGTCGAAGTATCGGTCGACTCCAAGAACGCACTTCGCATTGTCGGCGTATGGTCGGTGATGGACGCTGGCACGGTTGTCAACCCCGAGCACACGCGCTCGCAAATCGAAGGCGGCGCCCTCTTTGGATTGTCCAACGCACTCTACGGCACCATCACCGCAAAGGATGGTGCCATTGAACAGTCGAACTTCCCCGATTGGCGCGCTATGCGCATGAATGAATCGCCGCGCACCGTAGAGGTAAAAGTCATGCCATCCGACGCTCCTCCCGGCGGTGTTGGCGAACCCGGAACTCCTCCTGCGGCTCCGGCTCTCGCCAATGCGATTTTTGCCGCGACCGGCCAGCGCATCAGAACTCTCCCGATCTTCGGCAGTGACGACCGTGGACGCCGAAACCTTCTCCAAGCCAAAGGAAGCCAACCATGAGCCGAAAACTGCGAATTAATGGGACATCATACGATGTTGATGTCGCCGATGACACGCCTCTTCTGTGGGTTCTTCGCGACCACCTTAAGCTCACAGGCACAAAGTACGGCTGCGGTGTCGCGCAATGCGGCTCTTGCACAGTGCACGTTGGCGGCAAGCCTCGGCGATCGTGTGTTGCGCCAATCAGTTCGATAGGCGACCAGGAAGTGGTTACCATCGAAGGTCTTGAAGGGCCCGCAGCCGATGCGGTGCGCAAGGCTTGGGTTGGGCTTGAAGTGCCACAATGTGGTTACTGCCAAGCCGGCCAGATCATGAGTGCAGTAGCGCTTTTGCGCGAAGTTCCCACACCGACAGATGACGATATTGACAAAGGCATGAGTGGCAACTTGTGCCGCTGCGCTACCTATATTCGCATTCGCAAAGCCATCAAAGAAGCCGCTGGCACCACCGAGGAGCAACCGTAGTGCGCGTTGTAAGTTTTGTAGCGTTTGGGGTTTTGACGACCGCTGCCGCCTGCGGGGGCAAGAGCCAGCCCGCGCAAACCGCTGAGAAGACGCTTCCCGCGGAAAATGGCCTGCGATCTCTCGAGGCATTTCGGGACATCGCAGATCCTGCGGCACGCTCCGCTTCGATCTTTGAGGAGATTGGTAAAGTTCTTATTCACCCAAGGTGCAGCAACTGCCACCCAAGTGACGATAGGCCGCGCCAGCGAGATGGCCTCGCGCATCACCCTCTTGTGGTTCGCGGCAACGACGGCTCGGGTGCTCCTGCCATGCACTGCAGCAATTGCCACGGGACTTCGAACTTCGAAATGATGCCTGGAGCAGCAAACTGGCATCTAGCACCGCTGAGCATGGCGTGGGTTGGCAAGAGCCTTCCTGAGATTTGCGAGCAGGTTAAAGATCCAGCACGCAATGGAGGGAAAACTCTTAAGCAAATTATCGAGCACGTAACCGACGATGCCTTTGTCGCCTACGGCTGGTCGCCGCCAGAGCATCTAGAGCCCGCACCGGGGAACCAAGCGCTCTTTATCCAGCTGGTTCAAGGCTGGGTCGACGCCGGCGCCCACTGCCCATAACCCCGTACCGCGGCAGCGCGCCTATGCGACGCGCTGCTCGGATTGATGGGTAGCGACGCTCAGCTAGATAATTAGAAGATGTAGCCGACGGAGAGCTCGCCATCGAAGGCAACCGGGAGAAACGCCAGCAGATCGTCGACAGCTTTGACGATTTCCTGTGCATCCGGATCGTCACTATCGGTTGTCACATCGTAGTTTCCCCGGCCTGCACCAATGCGCAGGGTGACGTTAAGCCCGCTCTTCCACGCCCAACGCCTGCCGACGTTTGCCGTTATCGTGCTCACGGTGGTGTCAACATCGAAGGTCTTGGTTTCCGAGCCGTTGGTAACCGTGCCTTCACCAGAGCCGGTAAAATAGCCCAGGTTTAGGCCAAGAAAGCCCGAGTCTTGGTTGCCGCGCCAGTGAAAGCGATAGCCGATGGTTCCACCAAGCGAGCTTGAGGAAGCATCACCGCTCGACGAGCGACCAAAGTTCCCTTCAACAAGCAGACCGTGGTAGCCACCAAAGAGACGCTCGTAGTTGATTCCATACGAGCCGGAGAGAACGCCGAGCGGGCTTACGTTGACCGAATTTTCCTTAGAGAGTGCGTTGGCCTCTACCTCTGGCATAGGCGCCATTGGTGGTTCGGAAGGCGCCTGGGCCAAAGCCGAAGCAACAAAGAGGGGAGCCGTGAGCAAGAGGGTGGAGAGAGTAAGAGTAGTTCTAGTTATCATTAGGGTGCCTTTCATAGGGACGGCTAGCCCTTGTGCAAGGCGAGGACCACCACAAACCACACCCAACTAGCTGTTTAGCGACTCCTGTGTCGCAAAGGCCTCGTAGTGCCAGGGCCACAATCGTGCACGTTGGTTAACGGTAGAAAGCGACGACACCGCTAGGAACCGGGCAATAGTAGAATCTTCGCCATATCGATGAGGTGCTGCTCGACGGCTGAATCGACATCATCGAGAGGAACACCAAGGATCGCGACCAGTTCACTGTTCTCCGTTATTCCAAAGCGCGCTAGAAGAACCACCATAGCCTGGTGCCGGACCCGCGCAAGCTCGGGAGGCATTCCAAGACGCGTGCCCAAGGCTTCGATCGCGATCGCGAAGAAGCCCTCAACGTCGGCTCCTCGATACTGATCGCGCAAAAGCCCCTGGCTTGTTAGGTCGGCGGCCAAGATACGAACAATGGGAGTATTTTCTCGAACGAGCTGCCAAGTAGCTCGAACCATAGATTCTAGGAACACTTCGGGCGGCTGGCCTATCCTGTCCCCATGCCATGATTCGCTAACTTGCCGCTGGCAAGACTAAGAACAACACTGACCTAGAGTTCGCAGTATGTGATCCATGTGGCGTTTTCGGGCAATTGTAAGCGCCTGCCATCGCCAGCGCCTCAAGTACGTTCGGCGGATTCTCGTGCCCTATGCCATCATTCGGCTCTTCCTCGGCCTCACCAAGAAAGCAGTTCCTCATGTCACTCGCCCTTGCCAACGCGCGACTCTTGCTAGCCACTGTGGCTTTGCTCATTCCAATGGCGTGCAGCGGAGGCGACTCAAAGAATTCGCCAGATGCCGGCATCGTCATTGACGCAAGCGTAGTGCAGGAGGTTGACGCCGCAAGCGTCGCACCGGTTGTCGAAACCGTGGCGTGTCGCTACGACGTACCCCAATCGCTTGGCCTTGCCGAGGGCGCAGGCTACGAGTGCGGTGACTTGCTAGTTCCGGAAAATCGCGACACGCAACGCGGCAGTATCCGAGTGCACTTTGTGCGTTTCTTCAGCCAAGCGGCATCCAACAACGCAACCATCTACTTTGAAGGCGGCCCTGGCGGAAACGGCGGCAACATGGTGAGGCGCCTTGGCATTCTTGGCCAAGACTACCTAAGCGGGCTCATGGTGGACGGAGACTTCCTAGTGATTGCCCAACGGGGAACGAGTCTCTCGGTTCCCGCGCTCGATTGCGACGATGTCTTTGACTGCTCGCAGATTAGCGATGACTTGCCAGCGTACAACACCGCCTACAACGCTGATGATGTCGAAGACCTGCGCAGTACTCTCGGCTACGAGCAACTCAACATCTACGGAATTTCCTACGGCTCGCGATCGGCACTAGAGGTTCTTCGCCGACACGGAGACCACATTCGCTCGGCTGTGGTTGGAGGTTTGGTGCCATCACAGGTGATTTGGGCAGCGGGAATTCCCGCTGCATTCTACGGAGCTCTTACCAACCTAAACGACTCCTGCGAAGCCGACGGCGCTTGCGGCACGGCGTATGGAGATCTGTACTCAGACTTTGTCTCAGGCGTTTACGATTTGGTCGAGAATCCAATTTCCTTAGACAATGGCGCCATCGTGCTTGATGGCTACACCTACTCATCACTGGTCTTTCAGCTGATGTACTCGCGCTCAAGCTACCCGTGGTTGCCGATGGTGATAAGCGATTTGGCCGACAGGCAGACCTCGCGCATCGAGACGTTTTTGGTCAACGCCATCAATGCAAGTGGCAGCAGCAGCGTGTCCTACGGCATGTACTACTCGGTGGTCTGTGGCGAGATGTTCAGTCCGCCAGTGCCCGGAGCCTTTGAGGCGATGAACGCCGGTGTGCCTCAAGACATGCAAGACATCTTCGGAGGCGGCTACTTCTATTCATTGGACAAGTGCAGCTCGTGGCCAAATGGAACGATGCAAGCATCGCTCTCCGAGCCCGTCACCTCGGCAGTTCCAACCTTTGTCGCATCGGGTGAGATGGATCCGGTGACGCCGCCAAGCTACGGCCAGGCAGCCGCCGACTACCTCAGCGATTCGCTTGTGGTGATTTACGCAAACTCGGGCCACGGTGCCACTGTGCAAACCGAGTGCGGCCGGCAAACCTTCTTGGCATTTTTGGCCGACCCAAACACGGCGATGGACGTGAGTTGTGCAGAGACGCAAACCACAACGTACGTCTTGCCATCGGTGGCTCCGCTTGCCCAGGTGAGCCAAGAAACCCTCGCTCTAGACATGCAGCTCAACCCTGCTCCGCCCGAAATTCTCGAAGCGATCCGACGCGCGATTCGCAACTAGCGGCTGCTTCATTCGTGTTGGCGGGCGGGTCCCGGCGCTAACGAGCCCGTAACACAGCGTGCTATTACGGCGGCGGCTGAGTCTCGCGGGATTGGTAGAGTCGCCGCCATGAACGTCTTCCCCACCCGCATCCTTCCAAGCCTTCTCCTCCTCATTCTCCCTATGCACTTCGGCTGCTCTGCGGACCCGGTAGCCGCAGCAGATGCATCACTCGATCGCCTCGACAGTGCGCCCCGCCCTGACAGTAGACCAAGCCCCGACGCACAACTCGACGACCCATGCGATGCTGTCGTCGATCTCTTTCCCACGCCGATTAACGACGAGAGTTCGCTCTTTGATGACGAAGACGATGGAGCTCTGGAAGTGCAGTTTAAAGCTCCCTTCACGTTCTCGTTTTACGACACCACCTACTCCTCCGTGTTTCTAAACAGCAACGGTGGCATGACCTTTGGTGCCGGCGACACACAGTATGAACCTCCGGCATCGCTCGTCACCAATCCGGGCATCGCTGTCTTCTGGGGCGATATGCGAGCCGCCCTAGCCGTTCAGCGTGAGGATCAAATGACCTATCAGGCTTGCAACGATCGCTTCATCGTCAACTACACGCGACTGCAAGATGTCACCAACATCGACTTTGACAACAGCGCCGAAGTTACCTTGTTTCCCAATGGCAGCGTGACAATCGCGTATGGCTCAGTGCTGAGCACCGGCCTACTCGTCGGAATTTTTGACGGCACACATAGCGACGATCGTACGGTGTTAATCGACGATAGCTTTCCAGATTATCCAGCTCTCGGAACAGGGGTGCTGATGTTTGATTCATTCCGCGACGGCGGTGGCCAACACGGAGGAAGGCTCTCCGAAAAGGTTATCGAGTTTAAGGTTCCGTAGCACACCCGCCAAAGCTTGGCGGGTGTTCGCAATCGCTACTTAAGACCGCACGCTTGTGCCCTGCCCAGGGTGCAAGCTCGCCGCAAGAGGCGTTTGCGCTGTTGGCGATTCTTTGCCACGCCAGTGCCATCGAGATGCATATCCGCCAGGATCTGGCAGCTCAGCGCTCGCCCCTTGCGACATTGCTCGCGAAAGCGACCTGCGGCTTCAGTGGGATTTGCTGCACCGCCAAACCCCTCTTTTTCCGCGAGGGCGAGATGAAAGCACGCATTGGGATCCTGGTTTCCACAGCCAATCTGAAAATAGCGTCTCGCCTTCTTTGGCGTTTTGTCCACGCCGCGGCCATCTTGATACATGCGCCCAATGCGCAGGCAGCCACCTACAAAGCGATTGCATGCGGTTTCGAAAAGCGCCGCAGCGCGAACCTCGTCTTTGCGAACGCCTCGCCCACTCTCGTACAAGTCGCCCAGGTTCACGCACCCACTTTGCACATCCTTCTCGCATGCGGTTCCGAATAATTCTGATGCCTCCTTTGAGCCCCCGCCACGACGCTCTTTGTCAAGAAGGACCCCAAGGACAACGCAGCCCTCTTGTTGCCCGCTCTTGCAGGCAGAGCGAAGGAGGCGCTCTGCTGCGTCCAGGTCTTTCTCAACGGTCACGCCTTTCTGATAGTCGCTGGCCAGGCGAATGCAGCTCCACCCCAACCCATCGCTGCAGCCCGTCTCAAGACGAAGGACACCCGCACTCGTGTTGCGCCGCCGGCCATCGCCATCAAGAAGCATAACTCCTAGATGGGCGCAGGCAGCCTTCTCGCCGCCCTTGCAAGCTCGGTCAAAGAGACCTGCTGCGCGCACAGGCGATCGCCCAACGACCTTGCCCTCTTTGTACACAAGGCCCATGCGTGAGCAGGCAAAGGCCTGCTTCTCGCGCATGCACAAACGCCGGTCCACCTTCAGGCCCTTGTTCCTCCATCGTGCGCGCCTCGGTCGATCGATCTCGGCGAGCTTGTAACAACTCCAGGTAAACTCCCCTTCGCAGCCCTTGGCGAAATGCGCTTTCGCCTCGCCCATGATCACGGCGTCGACAACCTTGCTCGACTTCCCTTCATGGACTTCGAACGAGATGGCGCGGCTCTCGGCGTGCTCGCCAAGAATATGACAAGCGACGGCGCGGCCGCCGGTGCACTCTGCCTCACAGCTTTCTATCGTTGTCTTTGTACAATCGGCAGCCACAGACTCTCGTGGGACCATGAGGATTGCGATGAGTGCGACACAGAGGGTTAAGGCTTGCACATGCGCAATGGTAGCAATCCCACTGCCGGTTTCACGGCATTCGTCTGTGGGAAAATCACATTAGCCCGCTTGGTCACGCTCAAGGGAACTCGCAAGAGCAGCAGAGTACGCGTCGAGTCGTGCAATCGCAGACGTCGCGATGAAGCCAAGGTAGTACAAAGCGAGAATCGCGATTAAGCCGTAGTCAAAGGCATCGAGGGTGGCGCCTCGCCTATCGCCAGTTCCCCCAAAGCGCGATGCTGTGACAAAGAGCATGAGAAATGCCGGTACGATTCCGGTTTTCTCAAGGCTGCCAACAAGAAACGACATCTTGTCACTGAGATAGCTTCGCTGGCGCTTGATGGACTCGAGCAGCGAGGATCGAGCGGTGCGGTCGAGTTGAGCGAGTCGCTCCACAAGCGTCTCGACGCGCGTGGCGTTGGCAATTACCGCAGAGTGCTCGTAGCGACTGTGCATCAACCCTTGCTTGACAACGGCCGAAAGGAATCGAACGTGCGCTAAGAGAATTGCTAAGATCATAATTCCCGCCAGAACCAAGATGCCAAACTTTCCGTGTGGCTGAGGTTCGACGAAATGGATTGCAGAGACCGCGAGCTTCGCAACCAGCAGGAAACCTGCGAGTCGCATCGCGAAGTTCTCGACTCGGTGCCACACCGTGGTCTCTTCTTCAGACTCGCGCAGGCATGACAGTACTTCTCCTCCGGTATCGTCGGTCATTCTTTAGCAAGTGTAATTCTCGTTCGCGGCCGGTGCGCGCTCGTAGGCCCCAAATCGCTACTTAGGAATATTCGCAACCACGCCGGACTGCGACTCGCCCTCGCCCGCCTTGGACCCTCCGCGCATCGTTGTCACAGTGAAACTCTCACCATTGGCACGGACGCCCGAAACCCTCGCAGTCGACTCACTATTGTGCTTTCCAAGGGTGGCCGTGAACCCATTCTCTTCAAGAGCCTTTGCGTAAAACGCCGCCACCTCGATAGGCGTCGCTTTGGCGACAAAGGCAGCAATCGCCTCTTTGCCTCGGCGTTTTGTATCCACAAACTTCCCGGTACTAAGAATTTTACCGCCCGGCATTATTGGCATATCGAAAGGCAGCGTTGCCGCCACAGCCTCTGGCTGGGGTGCAGTCGGAGCGCTCTCCTCGACTGGTACAGTTGGCGAGGTTTCCTTGGCTTCCGATTTGGGTACAGGCTCTTCTCCGCCAGAATCGGGCTCTTTGTCCGAACAGGCGAAGGCCAGCGGAACGAGGGCGGCTATCCAAGTCAATTTCATGGGTCGGGCCTTAGTCCTTGGCTACGAAGGACGCGAGAAACGCATTTGGATCCCACAATCCATCGCGCAACGCGGTTCGCTCGTTTTGGTCCAGCACGCCGTTGCCGTCCAAATCCAGGCTCTGCAACGCGTCGATCAACATGCCAAGCTCTTTCACTGACAAGGTGTCATTGACCGAATCCGCTTTGCAGAAGAGTTCAAGAATCTCGATCGCAAGCGTCAGTTCCTCGTGTTCGAGCGTTTGGTTCTCGTTGACGTCGAGGTACGCAAAAACCTTAAGCATCAAACTCACCCCTTTGGCCGAGGGAGTGTGCATCTTGCTTAAGACACGGTAAGCGAGATTTCTTTGTGCGTCATTAAGCGCACCAGACTTCGCGTAGTCGAAAAGCCCAAGTAGTGCTTCAAAGTCCGGCTCGTCTACAAGCTTGGATAGACGTGTCGCAAGCTTTGAATCGGTCTCGGCTGTTGCTTCTAAAAAACTCGTTGCCAATGTGCCCATACTGCAGGATCTCGAACGTCCGAGGCATTGTCAAACTGCGCCGCAGGATTGCAGTTCTGACGTAGCGGGCTAGACTGCGCTAGGGACGCACAATGCACGAGCCCTGGGCACGAATGAACTTGATGTCCTCTCCGTAGTAGCTGCGAATAATTGCGCCAGCCGAAGAGCCTTGATCAGCCAAGCAGTTGGCCCCATTTTGCGACATGCATCCGCGGTTGGCTGGGCTTGAGCTTGAGCCAAGGCTTGATGGCTCAACAAGGCGCGCGCAACAACGTTCATTGCACCTACCCTAAGCAAGGGCTGAGCCAGGCCTAGGATTGATATCGGCGCCAAGACTTCGGCTAGTTAGACTCGAACTCGTTGGCGCGAACTAGGGTGGAGAGCCCCGCGTCCATAACCATTGGTCTCCAGCCATTGATCGAAACGATCGTTGCTCGAACTTTAGTCCTGTGCGCGCATTGCTACCCTTCGACGTCTACTGGCAATGACATTAAGACTTTTCCCTACCTGAGCATTCGACAACAAAACTAGAGCTCGGCGTTTCTCAGCATACTGTGAAGCAGCACCCTACTTCGCCGCGGTCTTGCTCCAAGCAAATGGTTGAAAGGGCGCGTCCACGGGCGTTTGAGCAAAGTGATTCGTGTAGTTTGACATCACCTTTTGCGACAGCCCCAAGATGACCTCAAAGACCTGTTGCTTGGTGTAGCCTGCCTCGAAGAACGCTTGCAGCTCGGCCTCGGCAACTTGTCCTCGATCTCGAACAACCGCGAGTGTGAACGTGCGAAGTGCTTCTAGACGAGGGCTGGGTAAGGGAGTTTCGTTGCGCAGAGCGTCGGAAATCTCGTCCCCAACCTTCATGCTCTTGGCAATGGCAGTGTGGGCCGGAACGCAGTAGTGGCAGCTGTGCTCGACGTTAATGGACTGCCAAACAACGGTGAGCTCGTCCTTGGTGAAACTCGACTGGGTAAATAGCTTGCCTATGGTCTGATAGGCCTCGAGCAGCCCCGGCGCTTCGGCCATTACGGCGTGTAGGTTGGGAAGCATGCCGTTTTGCTTGCGAGATGCCGCTAGTAACGCTTTGCTGCCCTCGGGGGCGGTTTCTTCTGTGTGGATGGTGAAATTGCTCATCGTCGTGATTCCGTTTCTAAATGTGAGAATGGGGCCTGATGTCGCCCATTGTTTTAATGTACCGCTTGGTACAACTCATATGTACTAACCAGTACAGCAGCTGTCAAGACGGATTGATGCGTGCGGGGTGATCGGGCAGCGGCAAACCAAGCTAAGGCGTTAGGATCGCGCGACTTTTGCGTCAACAATAAAATGTACTATCGAGTACAACTGAAATGTAAAACTCAGGTATACTGTCCAACAGAGGTAGCTACATGGGAAATCGACGACAATTTGATGAAGCCGAAGTGCTTACGCTAATGACAGAACACTTCTGGCGACACGGCTACGCGGGCACCAAGGTCGACCAACTATCCGAGTTGACCGGACTAACAAAGACCAGCATCTACAATGCCTTTGGGAATAAGGAGGCACTCTTCCTCCGAGTCGTCGACTTCTATGTAGAGCAGCAGTTCGGCCCGGCGCTGCAAGTCCTCGATGCGCGCAAGTCGCTGCACATAAACCTCAAGAACTTCTTCAGCCACTTCTTCTCGAAAACAAAGAATGAGAATGTCGATTGCGGCTGCCTTGTCACCAACTCAATACTTGAGTTTTCTGACAATGAGCCCAACCTTCACGAGGCAGTGCGCGCGCGATACACCCAGACGCGCTTGGCAATGCATGGCTTCTTCTCGCAGTATTCCAAGACAAAGCGACTGGCCTCAGGTGTATCGGTCGATGAGTTTACGAACTTCTTTATGACGTTCTTCCAAGGGCTGCGAGTTCAATCTCGCGGCAATGGTCTTAAGAAAGACATGGACAGTTCGATCCGAACATTTCTTACGTACGTAAAATCGGTAGAGCAGTCATCGCCAGCCGGCATTGCGAGTAATTGATCGAAAGAACCAAGCCCGATGCGGGCCTCGAAATCGCCCAACGACGCGAGCTGGACGCCTACAGAAATCTACTCAAAGCGTAACCCCATCGTCTGCGTGGGAGCATCGGAGCAGGTATTGGTGTTCACGCCGCCCCAAAGACCTGCCGACCAACACGTTCGGAAGATGTAGCCAGGATCCGGGCAATTTGCCGGATCGCATTGGCCTGGTCCATCAACCCAAACCTCGGTATAGCCGGTTCGATTACAAAATGACCAGGTGTGCCCGCTGCAGGTGAGAAAGAAGTTGGTCTCGTTTTTTATCCCAGCGGCGATTTGCGCAGCCTTAAGGGGTTCGTCGCACGTGATTCCGGTGGTGTCGTTTGAGCCGTACATCGTTACCGAGTTGTAGCTTGTGGCGAGCCCGGCTCGATAGGTGTTCCAATTTGTGCACTGCTGGGTTGGCACCACGTTGTCCTCAAAGACTTCTTCATAAACGTAGCCGCAGTCCCCAACGCATTGGCACTGCCCAGCAACGCAGCTTGTGCCTTCACCGCATGACGTACCAGCATTTGCACCAAGGCAGTCGGCGCTGGCTCCGCAGTTGTCGTTATCGGTCATCGGATCGATGCAAGTTGCGCACTCTACATTGGGTGCCAGGCATTCTTCGATGCACTCACCTTCGGTGCAGGTTCCATCGCAGATTTCATTGCAGCCGCCGCAGTGCGCTTCATCCGCCTGCGTGTTGATGCAAGCGTCGCCACAAACCTCAAGCGGCGCCCCGCACGTAATCCCAGACGCATCATCGGAAACAACATCCGCCGCGTCCACACGATCTGCACTGCCAGAATCGTATGCAGCTGCGCAAGAGAAGGCCATGCCGGCGCTAGCCAAGCAGACCAGGAGAAGCTGTGCCTGCGCCCTCATTGCCTCTATGAGTATCAGATTTTACGTACCCTCACCGCTTTTTCGCGGCTCTCCCACAATTGCGCACCTCTCAGCACCTCTTAGCGACAGCCATTGTAGAATCGCTCGATCGCCAGATCGTTATTGCTCTAGTGACTTCGCTTGATTCGGTATGCGAAGTGCACCGTGCAAACAAGGCTGATGTGAAATGAGAAACCGGAATTAGCACCTTGCCCCTCTCGTGCACCGTGCCCAGTCTATTTGGCATGAAAGCAATCCGAATCCACGAGTACGGCGATGCATCCACCCTGCGCTATGAGGACGCTCCCAAACCGGAGATCGCAGGCAACGAAGTTCGCGTGCGCGTTCGTGCAGCCGGCGTCAATCCCGTCGACTGGAAGATCCGTGAAGGCTATCTCAAGGAGATGCTGCCCTACCCGATGCCACTAATTCTCGGTTGGGACGTCTCGGGCGAAGTTGAAGCGGTTGGCGACGAGGTTCGCGACTTCAAAGTTGGAGACGAGGTGTACTCGCGACCAAACATCGCCCGCGACGGCAGCTACGCAGAGTTTGTCTCGGTCGCCGCCAGCGAAGTCGCCCTCAAGCCAAAGTCACTTTCACACGCAGAGGCCGCTTCAGTTCCGCTTGCAGCAATCACCGCTTGGCAAGGTCTCTTTGCGATCGCCAAGCTCAAGAAGGGCCAGACGGTTCTTATCCACGGAGCAAGTGGCGGCGTTGGCAGCTTTGCCGTGCAATTGGCAAAACACGTCGGCGCAACCGTTGTCGGGACGGGCTCGGCACGCAGCAAGGCGCACTTAGAAGAACTCGGAGCTGACGTTGTTGTGGACTACAACAGCCAGAAGTTTGAGGACTACGCAAAAGACTTCGATGTAGTCTTTGATTTAGTGGGAGGGGAGACACAAAGCCGCTCGTTCCCCACCCTCAAAGCCGGAGGCATTCTCGTCTCCGTTACCGATCCACCCTCCGAGGAACTGGCTGCAAAGTACGGCGTTCGGACCAAATTTCTCTTTATCGAGCCAGACGCCCCTGCGCTCACAGAGATGGCCGCGCTCTTTGACTCCGGCAAGCTCAAGACCCACGTGAGCGAGCGCTTTCCGCTTGCAGAAGCCGCCCAGGCTCTCGCGAAAAGCCAGTCGGGCAAGGCGCATGGCAAGATCATCTTAGAGGTAAACTAGCGACAAGCCACGCCAGCACGTTGGTGTTTTTCTAATGCCAGTCGTGCTGGGGATTTATTGTTTGTGACCCAGGTGGCGGCTGTCGAGTTACAACGGCTCCCTGCAACCCTGGCAAACCAGGACGGTCTGTTGCATCGCCGTCGTTATCTGCACCAAGTTCCGCCGAGAACTCCTCAAGTTGGTCTGGGAATAGTTGCCACAGGCGACCGCCAAGAGCCGTCATCCGCGGCATTAGAATGCAGTCGGTCTGTAGCGTCTTTCCCACGCTATCGCGATACGTGAAGTCACCAGTGCGGTTCTCAAGCACGGTGATGTTTGCGCTGCGGCCAACGGTAAGTTCGCCCATGCGATCTTGCAGCCCCAACGCTCGCGCCGGTGTGCAACTGGCTCCGCGAACAACATCGTGGAGGCTAAATCCAAGCGCGCGAAGTTTGCTCATCGTTCCAACAAGGGTGTAGGCGTTGAGCGGCCCCGCTTGATGTCTTAGCTTGCCTTCATGCAGCTTGCCGAGATGGCCGTAGCGCAAGTGCGCATCCGAAGAGATGAGCAAAGGCCGTCCACTCTGCAGCCAGCGGCGTGCCCGGTCAAAGCACAAATTTAGGCCATGCCCAACTTCCCAATACAAATCGTCACGACTGAGAAGCTCGCTCCAGACAGCTTGGTTTGTATCTAGCGGCGTTCCCGGCCAAGGGCTTAAGACGTGCCCAATAATGTCACCAGGAGCAAGCGCCCCAATAACCTCGGCGAGCAAGCTTCCGAACTGCGACTCGAGGTGCCCATCGTGCGGACCAAGTAGCCCTAGATGCAAGTAAAGCGGGATTCCAAGCTTCTTGGACACTCGCCTCGCAACCCAGAAGCCCCGCAGTGGATCGGCTCCGTAGAGCGCCATAAAGCCGAGGTCGACATGAACCTTGATGGACGTAAAGAGGTCGCGATTGGCTTCGATTGCGCCCTGAAGCAACTCTTCGTTTGTGGACGCGTCGCAGATTTCGGGACATCCCAAAACCCAGTTCTCGGGGTTCCCCGCCCCTGCCACATACATGGTGCCGCTTAGCGAGGTTGTGCACAGCTTGGAATATGCGCGAAGAACATTTGCCGACAGCCACCCGGTTCCGGCCATATCATTCACATGACAAACACCCGAGGCGATGCCGTTTCGGTCCGCACAGGCGCCATACGATGACATTGCTTGCGCCGTGTGAACGTGCAAGTCAATGAGCCCAGGGACCACGATTGCGCCGGAGACATCCACATCGCCGGCATCAGGGGGCATGCAATTGGGTGGTTCAATCGCGGTGATTTTGCCATTGGCAACCCGTACATCACGCTGGGCATCGATGCCGTTTGCTGGACAAACAACACGGCCACCACGAAGCGTCCACGACCCCTCTGCGGCATGAATTTCACGGATAGGAAGTGTCTCGATCGGCATAACTAGACGATAGCAAGTTCTATTTCGATGCCAATAGCGCTGGGCAACTTCAATCACATCTCCACTACTTTCCTAAGAAAAACCCGAAGCGCATGCGCAGGAAAGTTCCCTCTGCGATGCGAAAGTCCCCTCAGCACGACGAAAGTTCAGCTAAAGCCACCTTTGTGAGTATCCATACCTAACAATGGCAAATCCAACAACTTCTAAGAACAAGTAGCACAAACCCAAAATCGCAATCACAACCAAATAAAGGAAAAACACTTAGACAACACGAGGATCAATCTACAATAGAGCGAGCGCAAATTTGCGCACTCGTAATCCTCCGAGGTCACGGCGCCCATCAGTGCCCGAGAGGCTTACTGCCGTTGGTCCGGCGCACTCAGGAAGGCACGCAAGCCCCTAAGATCACGTGCACACCTTCCCCCACACCTTCCACCCTGAGGTCTGCAGTGACGAGGCCGATAGGCTCTGCCATACTGCGCCCATGCAAGAGTTCACCCCGTGCCCAAACCAGCGCATGGGAAAATTTCTAATCTTCTGTCTGGCGGCTTTTACCGGTGTGATGTTCTACATCGCTGTTGGCAACTGGATGGAGTTCTCAATCCTATCGGACGCGGTAAACGGCATTGCCGTGCACGCCAATCAGCTCGACGAAGTCGACCAGCGCTCTCGATTTGAGATGCCGCTGATTGCACTTGCTGGCCTTGCAAGTGGCATTGCATTTCTCTTCTTCACAGGCCGCACGCTGCAAGTCGCTCGCGAGTCTGGAGCCGAAGGGCTGCGCTACAAATACGGTTGGGTGGTTGCCTCCTATTTCCTTCCTATCGCTTCATGGTTTGTGCCCTATGCCGCCATGCAAGAGAGCTGGCGAGCAAGCAATCCCGAGTGTGGCGCTCACGATTGGGTGGCGAGCAAAGGCTCCAATCTCATTCGCCTTTGGTGGGTGCTCTGGCTCGCCACACTCTTCACGTTTTCGTTCTCAAACGCCGCTCAAACGCCTGGGCTAGACTTGGAGCTAAACGCCTACTACGGCCAAGCAGTCACCAGCTTGGGAGTGAGTCTCTTGTATCTCGCCCTTGGCATTGTATCGCTCTTGATGGTTCGCAGCATTGTTAGCCGAGGCCTTGCCAAGTGGGAGCACACGCACGGAGCGGCTGGCGTCCCCAAGGCCACGATCGTGGAGGCAAGCTAGTGCGCATCCTAACCCTACACAGAACAGTTCTTATCGCCTCGGCAGCCTTGCTCGTGGCCGCGTGCAGCTCCGAGAAATCGCTGCCTGCTCCGCCGCAACTTACGCCTGCGACCGAAGCGCAAGCCGAGGCGTATGGCGAGCAGTTGCTCGAAGCACTGCAAACCTGCAACCCAAGCACCCTCAGGAAACTCTTTGATGTAGAAGGCGCGCAAACCATTGCTCTTCGCCAAAGCACTCTCAATGGCGCTTTGCAAGACGAATTTCTTTCCGAAGTTCAGCGCAACCTTTCGCAACAAACCTCTCAACTATTTCAGTGCGAGGACAGCGAGTACGCCGCAGGGTTCAACTTCGAGGGGATTCGCGAGCTCGATGGGCAACCCAGTGTCGTTATCAGCAACTTTGAGAATGGCGCGCTTCTTTGGCAGTTCCCGGTTGGAACAAACGCCGAAAGCGCGGAACGCGCCGTGATCGCACGCGACTACTTTAACTACAGCCAAGGCATGCTTCTTACTGCCGCCTTTACCGACTACGACAATTTAGTGGCGAGTGATGTCTACAACAGAGCCACCGTCATCGAAGTGCTTAGCGCATTGTATGAAGGCGAGCCCGCATCGCTTGAGCGGCTCGGCGAGCTAACCAAGACCAGCCGCTTAAATCGCAAGGTGCAACTCGCCGAATTGGAGATTCGAGCGTTTCTCGGCGCCGAAGAGTACAAGGCAGCGCGCGAGCGTTTTTACAAGCGATTTCCCAATCACGATCCCATGCACCTTTTGTCGCAGATAGCGCTGCGCAGTGCAGGAGATGAGGAAGGAGCGCTTGAAGCGATTGATGCACTCGATGCGCAAATCGGTACGATTCCAGGGCTTGATGTTTTGCGACTTCGTGTTCTCGAGGACATGAATGCACCGCAGAGACTTCTCACAGTCGCCAAGCGGGTTGTGCGCTCGATGCCAGATCGAGAGTCCTCATGGCACTGGCTTCTCGACGCCCAGAAACGCACCCAAGACTACCCAGGCATGCTTGCGACGCTAAAAGAGATTGGCGAGCGATTTGATACGATTTGGGATCGCACTGAGGCCGATAACGAGTTCTTTAAAGAGTTTGCCGCCACGCCATATTGGGAGGCCTACCACGGGTGGATGGGCGAGACGTTCGAGCTCGAAGCCGACGAAGCTCCTACAACAGCAGAGTAATTTCAGAGGCTTGAGACAAGCATTGACCCCGTACCATGGTACGGGGTCTATGCTTAAGGCATGGCTTCTACGATGCGCACAGGAGAGGTGGCGAAGGCTGCCGGAGTGAACGTGGAGACGCTGCGGTTCTACGAGCGGCGAGGCATTCTGAAAGAACCCGAACGTCGCAGCTCTGGCTATCGCGAGTACCCGGCTGAGACGGTTCGCATCGTGCGATTTATCAAGCGGTCGCAGGAACTTGGTTTCACGTTAAACGAAATCCAAGAGCTGCTCGCGCTTCGAGAAGACGACACGAGCAGCTGCGACGAAGTGCGCGATGCTGCCAGTGAGAAGATCGTAGAAATCGAAGCGAAGCTGCGCAAGCTCGAGTCGATGAAGCATGCCCTCAGTGTGTTGGTCAACTCGTGCGTGAGCGAGACCACCAGCCGCGAGTGCCCCATTTTGGATGCGCTCGATGACAACGCGGCAACCGCGACGCTCAAGAGTGCTTCGCCGGAGCATCACAATGGCGAATGAAGAGACAACCTCGGCATGCAGTGGAGCATCCTGCAGCGCGCAAGCCTCGGCGCCAAGCGTGCCCCGACGACCCGCCTCAGAATATTCCCGATACCGGGTTCGCGGATTGGATTGCGCCGACGAGATTGCTGCCTTGCGTGAGTCGTTCGCGAAGGTCACCGAGCCCGACGCTCTGCGCTTCGATGTCCTCGACGGCACCATGGATGTCCCCATTGCGGTTTCGGAAGCGACTGTCGTCGAGCGAGTTGCTGCCGCGGGAATGCAAGCGAGCCCAGTTGGTCGCGAAGAAGCCGCCTCTTGGTGGAGCCGACATGGCTTGGACCTGCTCACAGCAATTAGTGGCACTGCGGTTGTTCTGGCCTTCGTGCTGCACGGTGCTCTAGAAGGGTTCACGGCGGCAATTGGCTCGGAGGGTATGGCGACTGCCGAGCACGCTCGACCGCCCATCGTGCTCGCTCTCTACCTAGTTGCCGTCGGAGCCGGCCTGTTTCGAGTTGTTCCCAAAGCCTTGTTGGCGCTGAAACGGCTCCGTCCCGACATGAATCTCCTCATGACAATCGCCGTGGCTGGCGCGATTGCCCTGGGCGAATGGTTTGAGGCCGGCACGGTGGCGTTCCTCTTCGCGCTCTCACTCTCTCTCGAAGCGTGGAGTGTTGGCAAAGCTCGACGCGCCGTCGAGAAACTGCTCTCCTTGGCCCCTGCGACCATCACCCTGCGCCTTGGAACCGAGACCAAGACTGTCGCTCCAGAGACGGTGGCAGTTGGCGCCCTCTTCATCGTCCAGCCAGGTGAGCGCTTTGCCTTGGACGGCATCATCGTCGAAGGATCATCGGATGTGGACCAGGCTCCCATAACCGGCGAGAGCGAACGGGTGTCCAAGGAAAAAGGCGATGAGGTCTTTGCAGGCACGATCAACGGCAACGGCGCTCTCGAGGTTCGAAGCACCAAGCTTGCCTCCGATACCACGCTTGCCCATGTCATCGAAATGGTCGGCGAAGCCCGCAAAGACCGCTCCGACTCCGAGCGTTGGGTCGAGCGCTTCGCTCGCATCTATACACCTTTGGTCTTTGCCGCCGCTGCATTGGTGGCGCTGGTGCCGCCTCTGTTGTTTGCGCAAGCGGCAGAGCCATGGATTTATCGTGCACTCGTCCTCTTGGTGATTGGATGCCCGTGCGCGCTTGTAATCGCGACACCAGTCGCAATCGTCGCAGGGTTAGCTGCGGCGGCAAGAAACGGCGTTCTCGTAAAAGGTGGCCAATTTCTAGAAATCCCCGCCTCGATTCGGGTCGTGGCAATGGACAAGACCGGCACACTAACCGAGGGCAAGCCGCGGGTTGTCTCGGTGGAACCGCTCGCCGAACACACATCAGATAAACTCTTAGAAATTGCCGCTGCAATTGAGTTTAAGAGCGAGCATCCCATCGCCCGAGCAATTCTGCAGCACTCCCAAGGCCTGGGAGTGTCCCTGCCCCCGTGCAGCGATGTGCAGATTGTTCCGGGCAAAGGCACCACCGGCGAAGTTGACGGCAAACGCTACTGGCTCGGGTCTCATCGCTGGCTTGAAGAAAAAGGGCAGGAGACTCCAGAGATTCACCAAGCACTTGCAGAGCGCTCGGATGCGGGCCGTTCGGTGGTCGTCATCGGCACCGATGATCACGTTTGCGGCTTTATCACGCTGGCGGATCAAGTTCGACCAGATAGCCGCGCCGCAGTGGCCGCCCTTCACGCTGTGGGCGTCAAGCGCGTGGCCATGCTCACCGGCGACAACTTCGGCACAGCCAATGCCATCGCGGGTGACATCGGTATCGACGACGTTCGCGCCGAACTCCTACCCGCCGACAAAGTCGCCGCGATCGAGTCACTCGAACGCGACTACGGCGCGGTTGCCATGATTGGCGACGGGATCAACGATGCGCCGGCCCTCGCACGCGCAAACCTCGGCATCGCCATGGGCGTCATGGGAACCGACGTCGCAGTCGAAACTGCTGACATCGCGCTAATGACCGACGACATCGGAAGACTCGCGTGGCTTATCGGCCACTCACGGCGAACTCTAAGCATCATTCGCCAAAACACGATCTTTGCTCTCGGCATTAAGGTTGTCTTCGTGGTGCTCACGTTCTCGGGCGCAGCTTCGCTGTGGGCGGCGATTGCTGCCGATATGGGCGCCTCGCTGCTGGTGGTTGCCAATGCGCTTCGGCTTCTACGAGACTAGGAAATGCTCTTAGAAACGAAATGCCCTTAGAAACGAAACGTCGGCGCAGCCACTCAAACGAAGAGCTGAGAGAAATCCTTGGCATATTCGTCGGTGCGATCGTTGGCATATTCGTCGAGCACCAATGCTCCAGGCGCCCGTAACAGTGGCCACAGCAGTGCCTGGAGTTTCTCAAGCACCTCGGCTGATGCGCATTGGTACACAGTCACGGCGCTTGTGTAGAGCACCAGCAAACCAACACCACTAAGAGCCTTGTCGCCATTCTCAAGAAGTTCGGCTTTCATGTAGGCGGCGGCTTCGGGGCCCAGGCACACGATATACGCGTTTTCCCGATGACTGGGATGTCGCAGCGAGCCATCGTCGGCGACAAGTTTGCCTTCCAACTCTGCAAGCAAAGCCTCACCATTGCCAAGTTGGATGTGAAAGGTCTCCTGCACGCTACTTAACGTCGGTATGGGCTACGTTCGCCCATGCATCGATGTACTTCAGAGCCTTCGCACTCGTGGATGGATGCGGATTGTGCAAGTCGGAGGGCGCCTTGGGAATTGGGAGCCCTGCGTTATTTACTTTAAACGCCTCGCGCGCAAAGTCATGCATGGTGTCTTTGCCCGAGAACCGTACCGACTTAACCACGTGCGGCTGAGGCCGAGGAGAGCCGGGATAGCCATCGGGTTTCACGCGAACCATGCCGCCGTCGGAATGAGCGAAAAACACTTGGCGAAGTACTTCTCCCTTTGCATTGCGCTCAGGTTGCTTGGTAACGAAATTTTTGATGGTTCCATCCTCTCGAACAAAGCCTCGACTTTTTAGCAGCTGCTCGATTTGAGGAAACGACATCGCCCGAAGATCGAGATTCTTCATGGAATGCCCGAGACCGCCCTTGGGCTTGTTGAAGTCGGCAAGAGCCCGAGTAACTTCGGGCTTAAGATTCTTGGCCCAGATGCCCGTTGGGTTGGCTTGGTGAAATCGTTGAAACGCATTCCCCGTTTGCGAGCCCTTGCTGCCCGCTGCCTTCGCCGAAGCACCAAGCCGTAGCTTTACCTTTGGCTGGCTGGCCCGGCTTGTGCGCTGCGCCTTCGTTTTTAGGGTTTGCTTAGCCGCTACAGCGGTGGGCTTGTGAAGATTGGCACGTCTTTGCGCGCTCGCAGAAGGAACAAGACTGCAAAGAGTTAGTACGAGAATGAATGGTAACCAGCGCCGCATTCCGACTGCCTAGTGCAAGGTAGGTGCCTACATCTAGCGCGCGATATGCTAGTGGTTTGCCCACTTTGCAGTGTGCGCAAACGCCTCGTAGAGGACGAGAGCTAGCAGTTCAGCTCCTGGACGCGAGTCTTGAGATGCGAGCGCTATTCATTGAGGGGCCCCTAGGGTGGAGGAACGACTCTCGCCCTAGGGGTCGCGCGCCCACACGCGATTGCACAGTCACCCAAGGTGCTAGGGTGCCGATCCAAACTAAGGGCATCACGAACATGAATCGCATACTCCAAATTTCCACCGTACTTTCCTTCTCGCTCCTCACTGCTTGTGGAAGCGATGACAACAGCGGGATCGATTCAGGCATTGGGACGGATGCGCCGTCGGGCACCGATGCAGCAATCATCGATGCAGGACCGCCCGATGCAGAGCCTGGCCCCGATGCATTCGTGGCAACGTGCACGCCGGTTTCCGGAACCACCGTCGCTGCGGATACCCTGGCGACCGGCATGGATCGACCTGTGTACCTAACGGCTCCCGCTGGCGATGCGCGTTTCTTTGTTGTCGAACAGCCTGGTGTGATCCAACTTTTCATCGACGATGTTGTGCAAGCCACGCCCTACTTGGACATCCGGGCATTGGTTCGCGACACAAGCAATGAGCAAGGACTTTTGGGATTGGCCTTTCACCCAAACTACGCAACCAATGGTCGCTTTTACGTAAACTACACAGCGGCATCTCCTTCGGGCGATACGGTGATCGCCGAATACACCGTGAGTGCTGATACCCATGTCGCGGATCCTGCGAGCGCACGGATCCTCATGACGATCGATCAACCCTTCTCGAATCACAACGGCGGCATGATCGACTTTGGGCCCGATGGCTACCTCTACATTGGCGTCGGCGACGGAGGCTCAGGTGGCGATCCACTACAGCACGGGCAAAACTCCTCCACGCTTCTCGGCTCGATGTTGCGGATCGACGTTGATGACACGACAAATGGCCCATACGGCATTCCTGCGGACAATCCCTTCGCAAATAGCGCAAATGGCACAGACGATCCACGGCCGGAGATTTGGGCCTCTGGCTTGCGAAACCCCTGGCGCTTTAGCTTCGATCGAAGCACAGGTGACCTCTACATTGGAGATGTTGGTCAAAACGAAATCGAAGAGATCGACGTACAACTTGCAAACTCCACCGGTGGCGAAAACTACGGTTGGCGCACGATGGAAGGCACGAGCTGTTTCAACCCATCTGTTGGCTGTGACCAAACTGGGCTCGTCTTGCCCTTTGCCGAGTACTCACACGCCGGCGGCGCTTGCTCGATTGCGGGCGGCTACGCCTATCGCGGCACCTGCATGCCCGACATGGTCGGCAAGTACCTTGTCACCGACTTCTGTACCAACATTGTCTCGACGCTAACGTTCCCTAGCGACAACACCTTAGAGGTGCTTTCCAATTCGCTCGGCTCCAACATTACGTCCTTTGGGCAAGACGCAGCTGGTGAGCTCTACGTTCTCACTCTCGGTGGCTCGGTGGCCCGAATCATTACCACGCCGTAGCAGCTGGGCTCGCGCTCGTCGGACCTCACTCGTCGTCTTCTACGAGTTCTTCTGTATCGTCTTCAATCATGCTCCACATGATCATCACCAAGGACCCGTGCTCGAAGAGGAAGGAAACGCTTAGGGCTGAAGAGACAAGTTCAACCTTGTCTCCGACGACTTCCTGGGTAAAGGCAAGGCCGTAGCGTTTTCCCCACGCGATTAGCTCTGCAACCGAGTGCTGCCAAAGATTCGTCCCATGGACGGTCCAGCCTGTTGCCGAACCGACATCGAGAGAGTGCAGTGCCGATGGCTCATCGGTGAAGGCCGCCCAGATTGAAGCATCGCGAAACATCCAGGACATTGGGGTATCTGGGTCTTCGCGCGGCGGTCCTAAAAGCGCAGTCACTTCGGCGAGCGTTGCGCCAAACTCAAGAGCGCCAAGCCCTGCGCCAAGCTGGATATCGCAGCCGCCAACACTTGGTGGCAAGGCGGTTAACACGCCGAACGCCTTCTCCGAGACTTCGGATGCGATGCCCTCAAGCCACTCTGCGTGCGCCGACTGTGCGCTTGCTCGATGCCGACAAAGCCGGCTGGTGGCTTTGGGATCTTCGAGGTACGTGAGCATCCATGGCGATAAAACGTCGAGCACAGCCCCACTCTGGCTTGCGTGAACGAGCTTGGCGATGCGCTCCTCGATTGGCTTGTCAAGGAGGTCGCGATCGCCAGCGATGGTCATCGCCTGCGACACCATGAAGCCGACCTGAGGCACCAACGCTGCAAGCCCCTCCGCAAGGCGCAAGAGCATCGCTACCGAGGACTCGACTTCGTCGTCGCGGTATTGGTCTCGCAGCCCGGTCTCGGCGTCTGCTGACAACAGGAGTTCAACTGTGAGGTACTGGCCTGCCCAGTACGGAATCAAATGCTCAACAGACGGCGCCTGGTACCACCAAGGTGCATCCTTGCGAAATGCGATGCCCTCTGCCACGAGCCAGTCGATAGCGACGTTTGCTGCCTCTTCAAGAGGAGTGCGAACGATTGTCTCCTGCCCGACGCTCGAAACCATGTGCACGCAGCATTCCTCTTTGACAAGCGACGCACCGACCTCAACCCAAATCGTCGTGCGACACTTGGTCTGGTTTCGAATTTTCAAAACCCAATTGTCATCATCGGCGTAGGAATACGCGCCCGGAACGAGCATCGTCTCTTTGTCGATGAGGGCAATGGAACGCACAGCCGCAGTTGTTTCAAGAACCAACCTCTCGGCGAGGTAGTGGTTGATTCCCATAATCGCGCCACGGCTTAGAAGCGAATTGGTATCCGGGCCAAACCCCGGTAGCACCACCACATCGAGCGCCGCATCACCAAAGTAGCCAAAGCCGTCGTCGTGCTCGGGCATGCTTCGCATCCACCAAGGGACGCAAAAAAGCAGAGGAGCCGGACCTTGAAGTACGGCGGTGACACCGGTATCCCGAGCGTCGCACGGCGCTCTTTCGGGCATGCCAAACCGGTTGAAGACGCCGCAGAAGGGGCAGTTTTGTTGCGTGGCGGGAACTTGTGGGGCGGGAACTTGTGGGGCGGGAACTTCCGCGGGCGCCTCTGCCACAGGCCCATGACAGTTTCCGCACCGGAGGATCACACCTTCAACACTTCGCACAGGGCATCTTACCTCTCGCCCCATACAAAGCGAAGCGACACCGAATATTTCTTAGTGACGCACCGGCGGCTATTGCTAGTTCAGCGAACCAAGCCAATCGCCTCGGGGCTGCAAACCTCATCGGGCTCGGGTGTCACCGCAAATTGCACCGCTAGAATCTCGCTGTGCCCAAGGCAAAGTGCTTTTGCAAGGCGATGCGCACCATCCATGATTGAGCCATCTACGTTGAGAATGATCGGATAGGCTAAGTCGGCATCCATGATTTTCTTGGCGTGTTTGGCCACGTTCCGCAACGTCGGCTTCTCCATGGAGAACCAGCCATCTCTATCGATTCCCTCAACACTTTCAACCGACAGCGCCTTGGCCTCCAGCGCGTCGGCAAGTACCCACAGCCGCTCGACATCCCAGACGTAGACTAGGTCGTCTTGGCGATACGAGTGCGTATGACGATATCCAAGAAGCCCCATCCCGCTACCCTAAGCTGCGCGGTTAGCAGGTGGCAAGCCACGGTAAACTCTCCTGCTTTCAAAATTGATACACGCGCTACGCTGCGTGCTGATACCCTGTATCGATGGAGCCCAAATACCTGCTGCTCGCTCTCGCCTGCGCTTGCGCGTGCACAAGTCCAAGCACCAGCGCGGAACCAAGTGATGCACGAGCCCTGCCCGACGCCTGCTCTTCTGGCGATCAGGAGCCTTGCGCGGAGCCGTTGCCAACGCCGCGGCTTCTCGGCTCTTGGGGCGGGCGCGGAACCGCAGAGGGAGAGTTTATCGAACCGAGTAGTGTCGAGTTGCACAGCGATGGCACGGTCATCGTCGCCGGTCACGAAAACCGCGTGCAGCGCTTTACCCAGGACGGCGAGTTGCTCGATATCTTTGGGACAGCAGGCCCTGCCCCGGGCCAGTTTAACCATCCTCACGGGCTTGCAGTAGACCGCCTGCGCGACGACCTCATCTACGTTGGCGACCAAGAAAACAACCGACTGCAAGTCTTCGACAAAGACGGCGAGTTCATCCGCGAGTGGGGCGACGCGGGGTTCGCTCACATTCATGATGTAGGGATCGATCCAGCCTCTGGCGATGTCTTTGTGGGCGACTACGAACTCCACACCTTGCGCTCCTACACGTCCGAGGGAGTCCTGCAATTTGAGATCGGAGGCCTAGGAATAACACCGAGCTACTTTAATGGAGTTTGGGGCATCTCGACCGACTCAGCAGGATTTGTCTACGTAGCGGATACCTTCAACCGCCGAGTACAGAAGTTTGATCGCACCGGCACCTTCATCATGGAATGGGAGGGATTTGGAACCATACCGTTCGAGAAGCCGACGGGAATTTTCGTAGATAGTGCCGACACCATCTACGTTTGCGATTCAAGGCGGCAAACGGTTTCGCTCTTCGATACCGAGGGCACTCCCATTCAGGATTGGAATCTTAGAGAGATCTTAGGTGTCGAATCCGAGCCTGAGGATATCGTGCTCGACGCCGAACTCGATCACCTCTACATTGCCGAAGTCTTGGGGCATCGGGTCTTTCACCTGCGCATGCCGTAACCAGTTCGCCGAACACTGCCTACTGGCCGAAGCACTTGCTCGTCGCACAGTCGACCGTCTTGATTTCGAGTTTTTGCGCATCAAAGAAGATGTTGGAGAGGAGCTGCCCGTTCGCGGAGCGCATGACCCGCAGCGCATGCCAAGGTTGCGAGGGACACTTAAGCCCCACAAAGCAGGCGCCGTAGTGCGCGGGTTTGTCGTCTGCATCCAAGAGCAAGACGCCAAAGATCTGATGCCCAGGATCGTAGAGGAATGTCATCTTCGACATGCCGTTCGACGAAATCAGGTTGCCCTGCTCGTCCTCTCGCAACACCTGGCTCGTGTGATCGTAGTTGTCGTAGATGCTGCGACTAACCGACGTTCCAAGGCTCTTGGTCGGCTGGCGCGAACGATTGAGGTATCGCGTCTCGACGTTGCGCCCGGCCTCGTCAAAGATCTCCACAAAGACGTGGGCGCCTGTGCCGGAACATTCCACCGGCTGCTCCTTAGCGTCGAAACAAGATCGTTCCACTTGGTTCCCCCAAGGGTCATACTTGTAGCGAAGCTCAAATCGCTGCATCGCAGGATCTCGCCCGGGCTTTCCTTGGGTATCAAAGTGTTTTACCGAGACAACACGCCCCAAACCGTCGTGCGTGTACGTACGTTTGGCAACGCCCTGCTCGCAGTTCACCAATGCTCCTTCGGCGTCGTGACACGTTCGTTCCTCAATCTCACAGCGTTTGTTGACAACATAGCGTTCTTCGTAGCCACGTCGCCGCGAGCTTTGAGGCTCTCCCGTGGGACCAAAGAAGGATCTGGAAACCTCGCACCCAAGTGCATCGCGCTCTGTCACCGTCCACCCGATACGCTCAAGGTTTGCCGTGATGCTTCCATCCTCGCCAAGACAGGTGTTCTTGATCTCGTCGCCTTGGGTGTCATGGGCGTGCTCTGTGCTCGCACAGCCGTTTCGCGTTGAGAGCACGGGCTTGCCATCGAGCCCCAGATTGTCTCGACGCGTGATAAAGCCTTCAGTCGAGCGGGTGTAGGCCATGGCGTGCACGTTATCGTTGCGAGAAATCGGTTCGTTCTCGACACCGTAGAACTCGATGCGCTCGACGAGCCCTTGGGCATTTCGCGTCAAGGAGGAGCGCGCAACGCCAGAGGTATCCAGCATTGGACTGCCGTTCCACTGCAGGCAAGTCGCAGCCGTTGCCTGCCCTTTCGCATCCAATTCAAGCGCCCGTGCACCACAACCTGCAAGTTGATTGCCTCCGCTCAAATGACGCGACGAGTACCTCGTTCCCCTCTCGGTGTAGCTGCGAACCCAGTCGACATCTCCGTACTGGTCCACCCGCGCAATCTCTTTCACATCGCCCTGCCCATCACGTTCAATTACGTAGGTATCCGCTACGTTGCCATCTCGAAGCTCCTCCACAATCCGAGTCGAGGCGACTTGCCTCACGCGGTAGCGACCAGCACCGGGCACGCATACGACATCGTGCTCATCAACTTCGCAGAAGCCGCTCTTCATCGTCGTCTTGCCACCGGCGGGAATCGCGACTTTGGTAATGTGCTTTCCTCGATCGGGTTCCTCCAAAAAGAAGAGTTCCTTGGTGCCCGCCGCACTCGCAGTAGGAAACTTCTTAGAGTCAACGACTGGCGCGATGAGCGTCGCCTCTGATTGGACCGGCTCCTGTGGCGCCTGGCTGCCAACGCGCTCTTGTTTCGTTTCGCCTTGTTTTGCGTCGTCTTTACAACCTGCGATCAGACCAAATCCAACAACAAAGCTCACAAGCGCGGCAGTACGGTGCATTCGGGAAGTCTATCAGTGCCAAGCGACGCACGTCGTGGCCTGGGCAGAAGTGCCCTGAAAGCCCGTGCTGCTGCCCGAGAGCGGCTCAACGGTTACCAAGTCTCCACTATTCACCTTGGGTTTCATGCTCTGTCCGCGAGGCCGAAAGGACACGGTCTTCCCGGCCGCAAGTTTCGCTATGTGACCGGCTGCCCACCGTGTGGCATAGGAGTTTATCTTACAAGGCTTTGACCGGCGCTATGGCAACGCACGTTTTCTTCCGTGCGCCGGCTTTCCAGCTGAGGCCGTCGTCACGACGTTCCACAGCTAAGGCCTGTTAGAGTTCCTTCACCCTCACCAGGAGAAGAACTCACCGATGAACCACTTACATCCATTCAAGCTTCTATACGCGGCAATCATACTCGGCGCGCTCGTCCTGCAACCGAGTGTTGCCCACGCCGACAATTTTGCCAATCCGTGCAACGACACCTACGAGTCGGTTCGCCTGCGAGTGGTCTCGGTAGAGATCGACGGCGAGGACGACCCAACCCATCCCGCCATTGGATCCTCAGAATTTTCCTTACGAGCAAGAAAGGAAGGCGGAATCCATGCACGACTTGCAGATCCCATCACCGGCGAAGCGCAATCGCTCGACCTTGGGAGGCTCGGACAATGAAGTGGTTCACCGCGTTTGGAGCCGTCTTAGCCTTTCTCACTCTGCAAGGGTGCTGTGATACGTATCTCTTGCCAGAGAGCGGAACCTTTGCAAGCGAAGAAGGCGATCTTGTTCGAGTCGTCATCGCGACCGAAGGCCTCGAGCAAATTACCGAGACCTACGTACTAGGCAATCACATCTATACGGTGCGGTACGAGGTTGTAAGCGACTAAAACCGCTATGGCCTTTCCTGCGGGCCTAGTCGTTGCCTAGCCCAACCATCGGCGGGCAGTTAACGCAAGCGCACTAGCTCGCCTCTGCGCGCAACGATGTTCTTGTAGTCCCATTGAATGCGACGCGACGATGCAAGCCACCGCTGCAGGGCGAGTTCGTCAATCTGCGAGGCGTGGGTGTAGCGAGCCACGGCGGCCTTGAAGCTTCCTTCTGCAGTAAGGCCCTTGCCTTTAAATGACTGGCCGCTCCAGAACATCAGGCGTATGCAGTCTTTCAGTTTGCCGTAGCCAACAATGGGGTTTCCATCCAAGAACCAAACTGGATGTGCATGCCAAATCTTGCTTTCAGCGTCGGCAAGCCCCGTGTCAATTTGCCGGCGAAGCGCATGGCAAATGAGCCGTTCTTCGTCGCCTTGCGCATCATTGTAGGCATTGATGGTTGTGTGCTTCGCTGCTCGCGCTTTTAGGCCCATGTGCACATTGTACCTAGACTCTGAGCACAAGCTCAAAGCGGCTCACGCAGAAGCGTGGCAACTCGCGCTCGCTGATTCTCGCCCTTAGAAGACGCGAACTACTTCGTCTTTTCGGGCAACTCCCCAAATGCATCGGCAATTTCATTTGCCTGCTCCACCGTTAGAGGCTTCGAAATGAATCGGGGCACGATGCCCAACTCTTTTGCACGCTCCACGTCTCGTGGGTTCGTTGATGACGTCACCATTAAAACGACTCTAGGAAAATTCGTATCGTCGGCAGCCTCCACCAACTCTTTGTAGTGAGCAAGAAATTCGAACCCATCCATGCGCGGCATGTTGATGTCGAGGAGGATAAGGCTGGGGGGAAAGACATTGGGAAATTCTTCTGCGGCTTGCGACGGCTCCTGAAAGAGACGTAATGCCTCGACCCCGTCACGAGCACAATAGACATTGGGAAATCGCTTTGTCTTCCGCAAAATCCGCTTGCACCAATGCTGGTCGGCTGCATTGTCATCAACGACAAGGACTGAAGGGACGGTCTTAGAGGGGGTTTCCATACAATCTACGTTCTCCATACGATCTACGTTCTCCATGCGATCTACTGTTTGCCCACTCGCAGTGGTGCCGATTCACCGGTGCTTTGCGGCAGTGTGAACCAAAATGTTGCACCGTCAGCTCGTGAACTATCTACGCCTATCGAGCCCTTGTGCCGTTCGACAATCCTCTTACAGAGGGCAAGTCCAATGCCACTACCGGGATATGCTGTGTGCGTGTGAAGACGTTTAAACATGCCAAAGATGCGTGTTGCGTATTCGGGCGCAACTCCCATTCCATTGTCAGCAACGGAAATCCGCGTTGAAGTGCCAAGATTCTCGGCTGTAATTTTGATTCTCAACTCGCGACTTGGATCCCGGAACTTTATTGCATTGCCAATGAGGTTCGAGAAGACATGGCCAAACGACGAAGGGTCGACCAATACGCATGGGAGCCCCGCGTACTCGATACTCGTATCGGAATCCGGAATCTTCTGCTTTAGGTTTCTTAGCGTTTCTTCTACCACGTCCCCTAAATCCACCTCTTCCAACTGAAGATCGGCATATCTCTCCTGAGAAAATGTGAGTAAGCCCCTAACCATGCGCTGCATGCGGCTTGCTCCTTCAGAAACGAAGCCTAAGTACTCTTTGGAGTTTTCATCGAGCGTATCTCCATATTCCGAGAGGAAAAGATCAACGTAAGACTTCGTCATGCGAATCGGCTCTTGAAGATCATGCGAAGCGACAAACGCAAACTCTTCCAAGTCTCGCTGATCGCGCATCCGGGCTGAGATGTCCATGAACACCATGCTGGCGCCGCGTATAGTCTTCCGAATGAGAAGTGGCTGTGCCGAAACAGTGAGGTATTTGTCGACCTCCGCTTGCTTGGTTCTTACTCGAAGAACGACACCTTCGACGGTTCCCCCATCGAGCGCTTGGGTCAGTGGAAGGTCTGCCTCGGGTACTTCAGTACCATCGGGATTTTGAAAGGTAACCGCGTACTCATGCAACAAACCGCTGAGCGGTGATTGCTCATCTCTGCCAAGAAGAAGAGAGGCCTCCTTGTTTGACAGAAGAATCTTCCCATCACTTCCAACAACGATTACACCCGCACTAAGGGCCTCCATGACGCTTTCAAGCATTCCGCGCTGCGTGTCACTTTCCAGCGCTGCTTGCTGGTTTGCAATGTTGGAGTTCTCGAGTTGACGATTTCGGTGAAGAAGTTCCTGCTGGGTTGCATCAAGTGCTGTGACGTCGTTGATCGTGATGAGTGCACCGCCGGTTTCATTAGACGGTAGCTTCCACGGCTGAACAAAGAGATCCAAAAGATGATTGGACTTCGCCATTCGAAAGTTCGAAACGCGATGTTCAATTCCTGTTGCGATCACATTGTCGATTGGGTCCCGAAGTGACTCACTCCCAGACAGCACTTCTTCAATTCTCCGACTCTTGCAGCTGTGTCCAATAAGCGTCTCGAAGCCACCGCTTTCCGCGATGATTCGCTGCTTGGCGTCGACCACAACAATCGGCAATGGGATTCCCGTCACGACAGAGCGCAGGATGTCAGCGGTCTCTTTTCTATCAATGCGTTGGGCACTAGACGCTTCGACGAGCATTTCGCTCTCAGCTGGCCGTGACGTTCCAACCGTTCCGACAACCACGTTGTCTTTATTCACGAGCGGCGTCTTGAGAGTATCGTAGTAGCCAACCGAACCATCAAACTTTGTGATTGGCTCTGTTACACTAAGAGTTTTACCCGTTGTAAAAACTTCATGATCGTCCCTCACGTACTGCAGCGTATCGTCTGGATCGCTGTGTTCGGAGTCGACGATGTCCTGGAGGGACTCGGGGGTTAATCCGTAGTACTCAAGAAAGGCGTTGTTGGCCCAAAGGAGCTTGGAACGAGCACCTTTCACCAGCACAAACTCAGACATTGAGTTTAGAACGTCAGCAAACCATTTCCCATCACGTGACTTGGAATCTTTAGACATGAATTCTCCAACGACAAAATAACTGCGCTCAACCCTTTCGGTTGGACAACCCTTATCGGCCCAAAGAGCCCGCGACTGTAATGTGTTTTTTTACAGCCACATACGATTGGCAAGGGCCCTGCCGCTCTTGACCACACGCGAATATCGAACCCGAGGCGGAGTTCGAGTGTTAGCGATCCTGACCACTGAATGCAGACAGGCATGCGAGGATGTTCTAGAGTTCGCTCGCCGTGGGGTGGTTTCTTGGAATGTTCGTCGCTCTCGCGGCCCTCTTGTCCTACAGGCTGCTTCGCCCAAATGCACTCAAGCGCCTCCAAGCAACGAGCGTGAGCAACATCAGCGAGGTTGTAGAGCACGAGGTTTGCAAGGTCCGAGGCACCGTCTCATCCACGGGGTTGCTTCGCGCGCCCTATACGAATCGCCCCTGCGTCTACTACCGGTTGGAGTTCTTCCAAAACGGAGTTTTCCTCACAGACAGCGCGGTCCAGCGGCAGTGCGATTTTCAGATTGAAGACGAGAGCGGTGTCGCCGAGGTTCGAGTCGAGTCTGCTGTGTTTAACGTCGTTTGCGATTATGTAGAGATGGAGCGCGCCTCTCGGTTGTCGCCACGTGCGCTCGAACTTGCGAAAGAGCACAAATGGCCCATTGAAGACATCGCTCAGGTATCCATCAGAGAGGGCATTGTCGCCTTAGACGAACCCATTGATGTCATCGGCCAGTGCGTGCGAATTCCGTCGAAGCAAATCCACTCTGAAGAACGCGGCTATCGCGGCTTGCCCGCGACTACGCCGATTTTCTCTTCGAATGTCGTCGTTGATAACGATCGCGAACCAATCTGGCTAGAGCCTCAGACAAACGCCTAATGGGGCAATAACACCTTCCAACATGGCGTCGACCTTGCCAATCTGCGCATCCAGACGCATCCCACCAACTTAGGTGAAGTTCTTATCTACGCAGGCACCTACTCCTGCGCCGCTTTGACGACAGCCCGAACATTGCCAAGACAACAACTCCCTTGAGGATTTGTCTCAGGGCATCGATCTTCGCCGTTGCGACATTTCTCAGTAATGCTCTCAATCGCGCTACTGCTGCCATCTCGTTTCACTTCTTGATTGATCGAGAGGACCGAATGATCAAAGCAGTAGCAAACCAAGCGATCTTGGCATTCGGACTTTTGAAACACCGTAACCCTCACCGAGTCTGCACCAAAGCGCAGGCCATCCTCGGGACGGAAATAGACAAGCGGGCACGAATCCGTTGGACAAAAGCGAAACCCATCGTAGTTCGTTAGGTGGGCACGCGCCGCCTCAGTAAGAAGCGAGCGTGCCGTGATCGCCTTGATTGCGCGACTCGAATGACCGCACGTTGGACACGCGAACTTCATTTTGCCTGCCGCCTTATCAACTTGGCCGGTTTGAGACGTTTCATCCATTGCTACAGTATGAGCCCTGTACCGCGGTACGGAGTCAAGCTGCTTCCTCAGTCGCTGAGGCCTGGCTTCGTGACAAGCGGCCTGCGCGTTTTTTCGCCAGCGATTCCAATGCCCAATTCCCACAACGCCGCCCCTCAGTAGCTCCAGTGCTCGGTCGCGGTCCACGCACGCATTCTGCCAGAGAGCGTAGATGCTTGGCAATCCTTTGCGAACAACTCTGAGTTAAGAATTTGGCGCAGTGCCATTGTTCAAACTATCGACGAGGAGTTCAAGCATTGAGCTCTTCTGGGTAATGCATCGCGACCCCAACCGAATTCCCATAGTTCTCAAGCGTATCAGCGAGGTTTGGGAGAGAAATCCTGATTTGCGTTTGTGCCAGCTTATCCTCATTGCCTGTAAAACCAAGACGGCGGCTTGGCCAGATCGATGCCACAGAAGCTATGATGTGACATGGCGCTTCCCGTTGCGACTCGTTGGTTTGAACGTCGGAAGATCGATGACGACATCACGTTGTTGTGGGAGCCACACGTGGTGCCGCTTATGCGCTGCAATATCTGGCATGTCCGTGGCCGCGACCGTGATCTCGTTGTCGACACTGGCATGGGCGTCGCCAGTCTTGTGACAGAGATGCAAGACCTTGTCGACAAGCCGGTCTCTGCGGTCGCGACCCATGGCCATGCCGATCACATTGGCTCGCATCACGAATTCGATCATGTCTTGGCTCATCCGGCCGAAGCGAAGTCGCTCGCAAGCCCGCAGATGGATTCACTGGAGCCGATTGTCGCCTGGGGACAAGAGGCAATCGATGCCGTCATCGAAGCAGGCTACGAAGTGGATTCCCCCTACTTTGTTACAGCCCTACCACCGGGCGTCATGCTCGAGGGCTTTCGCCAAATGCCAGCAAAGGTTACGCGCTTTGTCGACGAAGGAGACATCATCGACATCGGCAACCGCCACTTCGAAGTCCTTCACCTTCCTGGGCACTCGCCCGGCTCGATCGCGTTGTGGGAAGCTAAGACCGGCACACTCTTCTCGGGCGACGCTATCTACGATGGGCCGTTGCTAGACAAGCTCGACGACTCGGACATCTCTGTCTACTGCAAAACCATGGAGCGCCTGCTCGAGCTACCTGTCCACGTTGTGCATGCAGGCCACGACCCGAGCTTTGGGCGAGACCGGCTGCAAACGATCGCTCGGGACTATCTTGCCAAGCGTGCGCACGAGTAGCCGCGGATGGTGCCTCGATGACGTGGTTCACGGCGAGTGAACGACATTGGCGTCGCGCTGTCGCCACGCATCCGCTGCAGCAACTCCGCGCTCTTCTAACCCTGGAATGATGACGTGCGCGATGGTCTGATGAAAGACCTCGTAGGCTTCGTCTGGGGCAAGCACACCTAGGTTGCGAGCCTCCTGTGAAGGAGAGGCACCGTGACGCATGCTCGCCGGCGCGAGTTCGGCTTCTAAAACCGCAAAGGCATATTGGCAATAGGTTGCCAGCGAAGCAGCCATCTGTGGATCGTCACGAAGCCTTTCGGCGCAGGCCTCTAGGTAGAGAAAGCCGAAGCGGCCGTGCATGACCTCGTCGCGTATGATGAGCCGCGTAATCGCTCGGGCATAGGCGTCGTGCGTCGATTCCAATCCATGGATAAGTCGCGCACTTGCAACAGTCTCGGAGAGGCACGTTGTGTAGATAACGTTTCGCAGAGCTCGTTCAAACGCAGAGACGCCCTGGTGGGTCGCCAAGGGCTCGACGTGCACGTCCATCTCCATACTTTCTTGACCAGTTAGTTGAGCCAAGAATTGGGCACATAGTTCGGTGTGTCGCACCTCGTCTTGGGCCATCCTAAGCATCACAGTCTTGGCATCGAGAGTCGCATTCGCCTCGATGAGTTGAGCTGCGAGTAGGGTAAATACCGAGATCGAGCGGTGTTCGGAGACGGTTCGCGATTGCCAAAACAGCGCGGCCTCTTTGAGAGACGATGGCGAATACTGTTGTGGCTCGAAAAGCGAAGGTTCAGGCAGTGCACCTCCCATCGCTTCGGAGATTGCACGGTGCTCTTTGCCTAGAAGAGTCCCGCTAAGGGTAAAGGCAACAGTACGAGGTGAGTGGCTCAAGCGATGGCTACAGGCAAATCCGGTGGCGGCAGTGGACCATCGACAAGAACAGGCCCCGCATCACATGCGCCTTCTGCACACGGCTTTTTCGCATCTTCGCAAGCGCTAACCAAGGGCGTCGAGGCGACGGCCCCTGTAACGACCAAACTGCGAAGAAATCTTAGATAGCGAGGAGGTGGCGCCGTAGAGTCCATAGGAGGAGCATAGAACAACATATCGCCGACACCAAGCAATTCGTTTACTGCCGCTGAGGTCGCAGGGCATTGGTTGCGCCGCTGGATATCCGGGATGTGCATCGCGCCGACACCGGTCAGGCTTGACCTTCTCTAAAGCCTGGAGCCCATGTGCGCGCTCGTACGAGGCCAAGAGTGACATCGCATCCACTACCAACATTGTACATTCGATCACAAAGAACAAAGATGATGTGTTCCGGATCAAGGTCGTCGTTCAACCTCATGATGTCTTCATGAAGAGCATTTCGAGTCTTGGGCATGAACGTCGCGGTATCAGAAGGGCCTGGCGATGCTATCGGAACTACTAATTTTGCTGAGTCCCGTCATTTTTCGCCCTCTCGATTTGCTACCGCCTCAAGTCGCTTGCGCAGCGCATCACCGAGCGCAATGAAGTCGTCGTGATGGGTCTCGCAAAGCAGCCAAGAAAAGTTCTTATCTACGAGGTAGTATTCGAATCCGTAACACTCGCCGCTCACCCGTTGGATCAGACGCGGAGTGCTTTCAAGAACCGGGTACTCTGGCAGCTGCGAATCCTCAGCGACGAACCAGACCTGCTCGTCTGGGTTCGGCACGACAGTGCAGATCCTCGTGAATGCCATCCCGTCATTGAACCGAGTCGACGATGAGGGAAGACGAAAATTCTCCCACCACCACGTTCGATTTCGGGCGTTCATAAAAGAGCCCTCGATCGCCTCGCGAACTTCGCGAGCGTCCGCCTCTCCCAGTTCACGAAATTGCATTGCAGCAATGTTTAACGTGGCAAGTGCCGCACCAATCGCCTCGCGGATGCCCTCGGATGCACTCACGAGACATCTCTCAACGTTGGTTGGGAAGCCTTCATGCCGACCAACACCGGTTTGCTCTCCTCATGTGAAGTCATCTGCGCTCGCAAGCCTCCAAGGATAGCCGCTTTGCATGCGTATCGTCGAGGCCCTCGAGGTCAGCGCGCCGTCGTGTTCGCGCCGCAATGTTCGCGCCATAACGCCTCGGTGAGGCGAAGTGACACGTATGTGAGGCCGAGAGGATGAACGCCCGTCCCTCACAAGGGCGCAAATGCCCACGTACGGACACACCCCAGAGGTGGCACACTTGCTGCTTACTTAAATGGGTAGCCAGCAAACTTTTTCTAAGAACAACACGGATGGAGAGCAACCTATGGAGAACAAAAACAGCATTGGAGCCACCGAGATTGGCGCCGTTGGCGTCGGCAGCGGCGGGGTCATCAAACAGATCGAAGAAGACCAGCTCCAGCAACTCAACCATCTAATACACCTCGCCAACGATCTATGCCTTGCCTATGGCACCGCGCGTAGAAGGCTTGAGAACTCCAAGCTCATCGAAATCTTCACAGATCTCGACAAGTCACACGATAGGTTTCGAATACAGCTCGGCGAATGTGTCACCAATCTAGGACACACCCCGCCCGAGACCGGTGACTTGCACAGCATGATCGAACGCGGTCGTGTTGTAATTGGTGAGCTGCAAGGCGACGAAGGCATCGTCCGCGCCATGGCCAAGAACGAAGAAGAATTGGCCGACGCATTTCGCGAAGCGATTCTTGATCAACTCTTGCCAGCGAACGTGCTCGAGATTGTCAAACAGGCACTTGCACACGAAGACAGTCACCGCGCCTACTACAACAAGCTGCTCCGACAGTTCTAGGGGACCTTCACGCCAGGCCGTCGAGTTGCCTTGGTCAACAACTTCGCAGCTTAGAGCAAACCGCGCTTGGCGTAGTTTGGAAGCAGTGTTTTCACAATGCACTGCTCCGTAATCTTAGTGTAGCTCTCACGTTCGAGCAGCCCCCATTTGAGGTCGGCTGGCGTGATGGAATGGGGCGCCACGGCGGGGTTTTCCCCATACATGTTTCGCATGCGTTCGATGTGACTCGGTATTCGCTCGCACAGAGACAGCCGCAGAGGCTCATCCACTCGCTCGAGCAACTCGTCAAGGAGTTGCCATCCAAACGATGAGTGCCGGGCTTCGTCTTTGACGATTACTTCGATCGTAGTTTGCGCTATGGGATGTTGAGCGTTTGTGAGCATCGCTCGAAACAGCGGGCGCGCAACAGTCTCTCCACAACAGAAAAACTCGCTGACATGAAAAAGGGTCCGTTCGAGCAGCGGCCCAGGCGCAAGCGACATGCGGCTGCCATCGAGAGCAAGGGCAGCACTTGTCGCGCCCGCAGCAAGGGCAACCTCTCGGGAAATTTCAGCGTGGTTGAGCTCATCGCTAACAATCCGCTGACAATCCGCGAGCGTATCGGGACTTACTCCAAGAACAATCAGATTGTGTAGAAGGTCGGCAGTGAGCGCGGCTGAGTAGTACTCTGCGGCAATGCGATTTTGCCACTCGCGAAGTACGTGCTGAGAGGCCTTCGGTAGTTTGGCCGCAGAGGTATCGACGGGTGGCATCTTCGGGATTCTAGCCTTACTCGGCCTGGGCGTCTGGAAGGATGAGGTCTGCGTCGGGACGTTCTGGAGCTGCGTCGGGAATGCTTGCGTCTGGAGGCGGAGGGTTTGAAGAACCGTCTGGCACACCAGCGTCAGCCTCGGGCTCGGGCGGGTTGACGCTCGTGCGTGCATCGGTACATCCCACCGAGCCAAGCAATGCGCCAGTGGTAAGCAGGACGACGACAAACGGTTCGCGGCGTTTCTTCATTTGATGACTTCTCCCATTCTGAGTCGATGCATAAGCAAGCTGCGCGCCATCTCATAAGCTTGCAACATTACGTCTATCGTCTCAAGACGATGCCTTGGTTCAGGACACTCATGTCGCGATCGAATTGATCAGCGATTGAATACACAGCCCACCGCTGCGTCTTAAGCGGCCCCCCAACCCGACGGAACCGTATGAAGCAAAACTCGTTCTCCCCTCTCGCCTCTGGCGCCTTCTTGTCATTCTCGCTTCTCGCGCTCGCAAGTTGCATGGCGGCAAGGCAGCCGCAGGTCATCTACGTACAAGGGCCCGCTCAGGGCGCTCCTGGAGCTGTCGCACAAAATGCACAGCCAGCCGCGGAAGTGTCAGAGCAGCGCGACGCACCAGCACAACCCGCCGCGAAGGTGCCTGCACAGCGCGACGCATCGACGCCCCCCGCTGTTGCGACGTCATTAGCTCCCTCTGTCATGTCGCCTTCGCATTCGCAGCCGGCCAAGGCTACTGGTCCATTTCAAGAGTGCGACATCGAGCGCTTCGCATCGGGATGGACAACCTTGGCGTGTCCAAATGCCAACGTTGTTGTCTACGGAGGATTCGCAAGTCAGCCAAAAGCAGACTGGCTAAGGTCAACCGCTCAAGACTACATCAAAGCTGAGTACTCCAAGTTGATTCCATCCATCGTAGGAGAATCGAAAGCATGGGAACTCACCTCCCGAAAGAGAAAAGCCAAACCAGGGCTCCTTCTAGACGAAACCGTAGCCGACCCCGACGGTGAGATTCTGCGGCAAGCCACCTTCACAAAAGTTCACTCGAACGGATCTCAAGCGCTTGGAGTTTTGTGTTACGCCGATGCACCAACCTATCGGCGAGAGCGGTGCCAAGAGCTAACGCGCACGCTCTTGCAAGAAGGTGTGCCTGGCCCAGTCGCGTCCAAAGACATTCGCATTGCCGGGGTCACGCTAAAGCTTAAAGGCAAGCAATGCTGGGCTCCGACTCCATCGAACGTGCACTGCCTGAGCGACGGCGCATTGCATTGGAAACGGGGCACGCCCCACGAGATGGAAGCCTTCGCCCAAGCGCGCATGCACGCCTCGGGGCTCTTTCCGATGAGTGATTCCGAGCGAGAGAAGATGGCCGACGTCATCAACTCAAGGAAGAGCTTGATCTTAGCGGGCAGGCAACTCAATGAATTCCAGAAGACGGGCAATGTAACGACGCAAAGCGTTCCGCAATTCACCAGTAAGGATATTTCTCAGCGCCGAATCACCAGGCATCCTGCAACCTGCCGCATTGGTGGACAAGAGGCTCGGTGTGAGCGCATCGACTACTATGGCGTTCTCGACTACGTTGTGAAGCATCAGTACATCGCGATTGCGGAGGATCCTGATGGAGCGGAGGCAGTGGCTCTGTCCTGCCAACAGCGTTACAACCAGGTAGCACCGCTTGCCTGCCGCGAAGTCTTTGGGTCGTTTATTGAGCCGCCAAAGCCATCGCGCAACTAGCGTTACTGCGCGTTCGGACGCCACCAAAGAAAGCCATCACTACCTCGCGCCGGCGGCAGAACCTCCTGTCCGCCGACAGCAAGGCTTCCACTGTAGCGACCTGCCACAAAGGTGCCGCCATTAACGATACGCACGCGGCTAATCGAGATTGAGGCATCTCCGGATAGCTGCGTTGCTTCGCGATAGGACAGCGGAGATTCGCTCTCTGCCCCTTCGTAGGTTGCAAACACTGCATCCGCAGATTCGTCGATCGCAAGCTCGATGCTTTCGTCGGTTATCCCATCGGCCGCACGAGAGACGTATGCACCTGATTCAAACGTGCCAATGGCCACAGGCTCAGCCTCGTTGGAAAGAGCGATGCCCAAAAACCTATCGCTCCCCGGTCCACCGAGAACTCGCATTCGCCTTGGGGCACCATTGGATGCGTATTCCACGAGCAACGCATCTCGGCCCCCAAATCCCGACGTATTTCGAGGAATGATTTCGTCAAAACTTAGCTCGCCAAAATCGTTTAGCGTCTCTCCCGAAACGTAGATCGCATCGTCCGAGGTGACCACGTCTGTGTATCTTAGCCCCTGGGTTAGTTCGCCGATTGCCTTGACCGAGTGCGACCACAAACACGCTCCAGTCTCGGCATCAAGGCCAGCAATAAACGCCTGGGACTTGGCGCTATCCTCAGCGTTTGCACAACCTGAGAAAATATTCCTGTGGCTTGTCTCACCCACCGCGACGATTGTTGACCCGACGGCGTCAATGGCTACGCCCAGGACACGCGCGGGCGCGGAGGCCGAATTTGAACCTCCTCGATGCGCGAATCGAATTTCACCATCTGCATCGATCTTCGCAAGAAGGGCATCACCATCACTCCCCGCAAACGTGAGTGGTTCTACTTTGCCACCGTTGAGCGCTGTCGTGGTTTCGCCGTCAATCTGCGGCAGAAGACCTCCTATCGCCACTCCATCCCCAAGGATGGCCATGTCCAGTGCTTGCGCCGTAGTATTCCCGCGAATCAACCGCGTCCAAATCGGTGGCCTCCCCAAAGCATCCATCGTGTCGTATTTGGTTAGGAATAGATCCGTTCCAATGTTTGGGTTTATGAAGTCGATCGCATACGGCTCATCCTGATAGGGCGGCAACAGACTCGTGGCGCTGCCCTCCATTTCACCATAGACGTAGAGCTGTTCGGTTGTGTCAGTTAAGGCGAGTCGCCGGCACCGAATAGCGTTGTCGGAATTCATCGTTGTCGCCCAGACAACCTCCCCGCTCGGCGAAAAGGTGGCCACGAACGTATCGGAATTGCCCCCAGTGAGATCAAGCACCTCTTCGGTCCCAATTTGGAGCGTCCCCGAGTACGAGCCACACACCGTAACGTCACAGTTCTTGTGGACAACAAAATCCGCGATGGTGTCGGTGCCATCGCCAAAACTTGCAAACTGCAGCCATCGCTCCTCGGACGAGCACGCGTTCGAGGAGTCCGGATCTTTGGCCTCGAACAGCAGTGAGCATCCCCAACTGCTAACAACAAGCAGGCCGACGAATGCACTGCGTAGGGCCTTCATAGGCTCGATGATTGCAGCTCTGGGGGCAGCTGGTCAAGGCGGCCGCGTGCTCCCATGCCGGAGCCTGATAGCGCTTGCTCCCAACGCAATGGGAGAACTCTCCAAAGAGCGGCTTAGTCTTCGGAGGAGATCCGCATTAGCGGGTGGGAGCGCTTGAGCGAGCGCACGTGTTCTCGGGATTCTGGGCGGATATCAATCCACTCTAAGCAGGTGGCGGCATCGAGATGCTTAGTGCTTCGAAAACCTAAGAGTATCTCGCAGAGACCCTAGATTGGCTCGCGGCGCCTGGCTAGCCTAATAGAGCTTGAATACGCGACTGTGGCTTACGACCGCCCTTCGCACCTCAGTAAATCTCTTAGGACGCGATAGCCTTATCCTGACGGGCAACCCAACCGGCGCCCCCCCAACCGAAGGTTGTCTGTACGGCCGGCAATCGGACGCCTCGAACCGGACGAGCATTGGGGCCGGAGTTTCCTCATAGAATTCTCCGACTGCGGTGTTTATTTTGCTGCCAGTCCGCCAGCTGCGCATGTGCAACCCGGTTCGCGTTCTGCATAAGGAGATCACAATTATCGCCAGGACTCGCCAGTTCAATCACATAGCCATTGGGGTCTCTAACGTAGATTGAGTGGCAGATTTCGTGGTCCACTGGGCCGCGCACTTCAATGGAGTGGGCCAAGACCCGCTCTTTGAATGACAACAAGGTCTCGCGGTCCGAAACAGCTAGAGCAATGTGTAGATCGAAGTCTGACTTTTGGTCGAAAACAAAGTCATCGACTCCGTTGTCAATGACTTCAAAGAAGGCGAGGAATGAGCCGTCGTCGAGCTCGTAAAACGAGTGAAAGGCCTCGATTGGACGGCCCGTCTTGGTGGCTTTGAGGGCAAATCCATTCGCCAAGCGCAAGCCCAATACTCCCTCGTAAAACTCTCGAGTCTCTTCTGAATCTCTGCATCGATAGGCATTGTGATGCAGCCCCTTTATCTCATGTTGGTAAGGCGACACGGTGCTCCGGCTACCCTGGGAGTGATGATTCAACTTGCTTCCACCTCTCTTCGCCGAGGGCCGAGCGAGCCACGCCCCCCAAGGTTTCAAATGCGATTGGTGGCGCGTTGAGTTTTATGCCAGTGAGAACACCTACCTGCTCGTGAAGGTTCATCGCAGGCACCATGTATGCGAACCATTCGGCAAAGCGTGCAGGTGCAATGGATCCCTGCAACTCAGCTCGAATGGCTGCCAATGCATCATCGCTTAGATGCTTCCAGAGCGCTGCGTTGAGCTCAACTTCTTCACAGGCCATGTGCTGCAGGTAGTCTCCAATGAAGACGCTAAAGGCAAGATGAAGCTCGGCTCCCAAGGGTAACGCGCTTCCCGCGTTGGCCTCACGTAGTTTGCTCGTGATGCTATTCAGCGTTTCCAAACTCTGCTCCAAGACTTCATGGTCACTTTCGATGCGTGCAGCGAGCTCAGCATCAAGTTTTGCCACAACAGGCGTGATGTAAGCGTCCTCGTGCGCGTGGTGCTCACGCAAAAACGTGAGTGTCTCATCGAACTTCTCAAACACCTCTGCTCGCTGCGCCTCGCTCGTGAAATCCGCCTTGGCAATCAGGCTTGCGGTGTCAAAGATGGAGACGCGTAGCATCTTGTGGATTACTGCGAAGAGGTCGACTCGTGGTGCTGTCATTGCTAGTCCTTTGTGTGGTGTGTGAAATCACCATAGGCAGTTGCGCCAACCTCTTCAAGACGCTAATTTTTCAACCTTAGGTTGCACAGGCGCAACCATGGAGTGCAAATTGGATCTAAATGACCTCTACACCTTCGCCCTGGTGGCCCAAAGCGGAACTATCAGTGGTGCTGCGCTAGCCCTTCAGGTGCCTAAATCTACCGTAAGCCGGCGGGTAAAACGCTTGGAGGACTTTCTTGGTGTGGAGCTGCTCCGACGCACACCTCGATCGGTTTCTCTAACCCCAGATGGCATCGCGCTGCACCAACGTGCCGCCCCCTCACTGCACGATCTAAAGCAATCTGCTGACGCTCTGCTCAAGCATCAAGTTGAACCGTCTGGACACCTCCGTATAACGACGGTTCCTGACTTTGGGCAGACACCAAGCTTTGTAGCGATGATGGCGAGCTACTGCCTTTCCTATCCAAGGGTCACCGTCGAATTGCAGTTCAACTATCGAACCGTGAACCTCGTCGAAGAGGGCTTTGACATCGCCTTTCGTTTACATCCAGCGCCGATTCAACCTGACCCCAGTCTGATGTCCAGGCATGTGGCAAACGTACGTGGGGGCTTTTATGTGAGCCCCCGCTATTTCGAGAATCACCCGATTCCAAAGACCACAGCCGATCTACTCGACCATCGAATCGCCATGCACAGCGCGTTTCCCAGCATGAAATTCATGGAGGCGCTCTTGGACCTATCCCCTGGTGAATTCGCCCCAACGTGGCAGGTGAACGACTTTAGCGTCTTATCCCAAATCGCAATGGCTGGCTCCGGCGTAGCGCTTCTTGTGACCTACATCGGCGAGCGATTGGTGGATGAGGGCAAGCTCGTTCGAGTCTTGCCTGATTGTGCATTGCCCGAAGGAGGCGTAAGTCTCATCTGGCCCGCAAGTCGTCACCTAACGCCCCGAGTGCAGACTTTCGTCGATCACGCCGTCCAGCTAGTAGACACCATGTTCGACTAGGCATAGCAGACAGGTGGAGTGGATACCGACCTACGAGATTAACAGACATCCAAGAGACTAAGTGTTATTCTTAACCTGCAACAATGGCGAACACCCCGAGGGCCTGCAGGCGCTGACTGAAACAAATACGAGGGTACATAGAGCAACAACGATTGCGCTTGCCCAAAACTCCTCGAAGAGCCTCGCGAATCCACTACTCATCGCCGTTAAGGCAGTACTCGGTGATCTCGGTGGGTGCCGCTATGGAGTCAGAGAGGTCACCGAGATCAAAGCCCGGCAAGATTTTCTCAACCACCAACGCGGAACGATGAATACCGATCGCATATTCGTGCATCAGGGATACGAGGTACTATTCATCTTCTAGTGACCTGGACGGCCCTTACTCGCGACGAGCTGAACTCGATGCTGTTGAGCGCTCTGTCGCAATACGATCAAGATGTCGGGTCGGACTGGGAGCGCATCCGCATTGAGCCAGAGAAGTGGCAGTGCAGCCCTTGGGGGGACCGTGGCGAGGGCTTCTGGGCTGTTGCAATCAAGAACGGGAATGTCCTCTGGTACAACGACATAGAGGACGGATTCAACTGGAGTCGGTACAGCGAGCGCGGTGTCATCGACGACTATTGCTGCAACCAGGATGAGTTTGAAGACATCTTAGAGAGGTTCGCGCAAGAGCGTAGCGAGCAGTCCTGGCAATCTCTTAACGAGGAAGATGTCTCCCAGGCATTGAAACAACCAGGCCGAATTCGGCAACGGCAAACAACCTACTGGCACCTGGAGCCTCGAGGCACTGCTGGCCTTCGCGTTCACTTTAGAAACAAGGTCGAGTACGGGTTCGCAGGCGACGACTATCCCGAAGTGTTGCTCCTAGACACGCATCCACTTCTCACCGACTACAGCGAGCCAACCAAAGAGCTTTTCATCGCCGGCAATACCCTCGATCCGACAAGGCTTGCCAACCAACTCGACGAGTATATTCGCACTCAGACAGATGGATGGAGGACCCTTGCCGCATACGAGACGATGGACGCGGTCGAGTTGTTGGCCGGAGGCCACGGGCTGCTGCTACGAGCACCAGAGTCTATTTGCAGCGGAGCGGCAGCCCTGCTTGGCGCAGAAGGTGTCAAGGCATCGGTGCTCGGTCATGCGAAGGCACGCGGGGCTAAGCATCTCCTCCTCTTGGGGAGAAGCTATGTCATCGCAGAAGCGTTTGCGTTCAAGAAGTGCGGCTAGCGCCTGGGTGATTTTCCCGCTGCACGAATTCCACCGGCCCGGATCGTATGTCGTCCGCTCTTGAGCCACGGCCGAACCGGCAACCCAGACCGGTCGCAACCCAACCGAAGGCCCGCCGGCAGACTCACGAACTCGATGCTTGGGCTCAGTGTTATTCTTATGTTGCGAGAATCGCGAGCCCTATGAAGCATCGGATGCGGGCGAAGAGGGGCGAGCAGGCAGACTTCGCTTCAACCGGATCATCCCCGAAACCTTTAGGCAAGCGGTCTTCAGATGGTCAGGTTTCTTAGTACAAAAAAGCGCGATTGGTTCTGAGAACGCTTCATAGCCCGACGCGCTGGCATCCACCGTACAGTCCAAGGGTCGCCAGCCAATGGCGCGCCCAAGAAAGCGACCAAGTGCGTCACTGGTGGTTTCCGCTACAGCGATACCGTTATCACCGCACGAAACATGAATCGTCGCCCCGGATACAGGCTTGCCCTTCTCGTCGTGCACGGTGCCCTGTAACTCGAAACCAGGGTCGCACGCAGCAGCGAAAACGAGGAGCAATACACCAATCAGGGGAGTCATACTCACCACACGAAGCTAGCACGTCGGCATCGTGTGGAGTTCGAGCAGAGGCTCCGAGAGCCTGATCCATTTCCCGGGCTTACAGTGCTCTCCCGGCAAATGCGTGGCGTCTTCGCTACAGACCTGCTACCTGAGCATTGCGTGTATTCGGACTTCTACGTCTTTCCGAAAAATATGGCGTGGACAATGGCATTCACGCATGAAGACGGTTGGATCGGATCGTATTTCGCCAAGCACCCTGACTACGACGCGCTTAATGCTAAGAACATTGCTCGGATTCGAAAGAATAAAGACATTGAAGAGGCGAGACGCAAGGGATGGTTGTAGGCGTGTCTTTGCCTTGTCTGTACGGAACAACGAATGACCGATAGTAAGAAAAAGGAGCACTGCTGCGATGAACTACGTATTCACCTGTCGGCAGGCGAGGTTGCAATCAACTACGTACCGCGTTTCCGAGAGTATGGAATTCGGATCGTCGATCGGGGAACGTCCAAGCAACTCATCAAGTTTTGCCCTTGGTGTGGGCACGACTTCCCCGACAGCCTTCGCGACGAGTGGTTCGATAGACTAGACGATCTCGGTTTGGAGCCAGACGATCCAGGCGTGCCAGAAGCTATGAAATCGGACAAATGGTGGGCTTCAAACTGAGCGAGGAATCGGCGATGGCGCCGAAACCCAAAAAGACCTCCCAAAGGGAAGTCTCAATATTGGCTCCCCTAGTGGGCACGTTTAGAACTTTTTGCGTCGCTCTGACGGCGGAGATGAAAGTCATTTGGGGAAGACTCGGGGCAATCGCTGCATGACAACACACGCGGAGGGAGCACTCTGTAAGCCCTTGATTGCACGTTACGGCAGAACTCGTTAGGCCTATCCGGAGGCAACCCAACCGAAGGTTGTTTGGAGGCAACCCAACCGGAGGCAACCCAACCGAAGGTTGTTTGTACGGCCGGCAACCGGACGACTCGGACCGGACGAGCATTGGCGCGCAAGTAAGTTCAGACGCTTGCGTTCGGCACGGTTGATGCTCTTGCCTT
>TARA_R110002096_G_scaffold26642_7_pt1 | contig 67804 bp, 42 predicted proteins | sample TARA_R110002096 | Tara Oceans TARA_R110002096 (sample SAMEA4397295) | marine metagenome | biome: Polar Biome; feature: [DCM] deep chlorophyll maximum layer (ENVO:01000326); material: water (ENVO:00002006), including particulate matter (ENVO:01000060) such as... | depth 35 m
CGAGGCAAAATTAAAATTTTTAACTACACCTATAATAGTATTTACTTGAAGGCTCCCATCCTGATTTGATGTATATATATATTTTCCAATAGGATTTTCAAAACCAGCCAACTTAACAGCCGTTTCATTTAATATCATAGCTGTTGAATCTGATCCGAAATCTCGAGAGAAATTTCGACCTAATTTCATTTTCATACCAATGGTTTCCATATAATCATAATCTACATTCCAATACTGCATGTTAAATCCATTGGATTCTGTCATAACAGTTTCCGTTGAAAACGTTGTATCCGAACGCGAAGAACTTCCTACTGGTAAAAAACCAGCAAATGAAGCTGATTTTACTTCTGTTAATTGCTCAATTTCATTTTTTAAAGACTGTCTAGTTTCACGTGGTATTCCATTATTACTGACGACTAATACTTGTTCTTTGTTAAATCCTAAATTAGAGTTTTGAATATGATTTAATTGCTTGTAAATAACTAGCGTACCAACAATTAATATTATGGATGTGGCAAACTGAAATACTACTAAAAAATTCCTTAAAGTATTTTTCTTATTACCTGTTGATAATTTTCCTTTTAGTACTTTAATAGGCTTAAATGACGATAAAAATAATGCAGGATATATACCCGCTAATCCACCTACTACAAATGGTAATACAAAAATAAAAATCAGAAATTTTGGACTCAACAAAGAAGTCATTAACATTTCTTTTCCTGAAATACTATTAAACCACCCTAAAGCAAGCCATACAAATAGTAAACCAACAAAAAGCGCTAAAAAAGCAATTAAGGTTGACTCTGTTAAGAACTGCCCAATTAGCGCTTTCTTTTCAGAACCTAAAACTTTACGAATACCAACTTCCTTAGCTCTTCCAGAAGACCTTGCTGTGGTAAGGTTCATAAAATTAATACAAGCAATCAATAAAATAAAAAGCGCAACTGCAGAGAAAATATAGACGTATTGAATGTTACCATTTGCACTTAATTCAAAACCTCTCGAGGAGTGTAGATGTATATCTGTAAGCGGCATTAAGGAGTATTCTAACTTATTACCGCTTGCTTCAAATTCCTCCATACTACCAATTTGCATGAATTGTGCTGCTTGTGGTAGCAAATATTTATCTATAACTTCTATAAAATTCTTATTGAAAGCTTTATAATCTGTACCTTCTTTTAATAATACATACGTGTGAAAATTATGGCTTAAATAATTTCCGAAATCATAATCTACATTAGCCATTGAGAAAAAGAAGTCGAAATTGAAATGCGAATTTCTCGGCATATCTTCAATAATTGAAGTGACCTTATATAATGTACTATCGTTATCATTAGTTTCTAAAAATTTGCCAATGGCTAATTCTGGGCTTCCAAAATAACGTACAGCGGCAGTTTCAGTAATTACTACTGTGTTTGGCTCGTTAAGCGCCGTATTTGTTTCGCCTATTACAGCGGGTAGCGTAAAAACTTTAAATAATGTAGAATCTGCATGAGTTACAGCTGATTCGTTAATGTACTCATTTCCTTTTTTAATTAACTTAGACCCTTGTGAGGCATAGAGCCTTACATAGTCTTCAACTTCTGGATAGTCGTTTTTTAAAACTTCTCCCATAGGATCAGAACTTACTGCCATACTCATTTCGGTTCCGCCAAAAATGATATCAGAATTTATACGATAAATACGATCTGCATGCTCGTGGTAACGATCATAACTTAATTCGTCTATAACAAACATGGAAATCATTATAAAACAACCAATACCTAATGATAAGCCAATAATATTAATGACTGTGAAACCTTTATTCTTTAAAAGATTCCTCCATGCTATTTTGAAATAATTTTTAATCATGATTATTTGATTTTATTGATTGATTTCTATTCTGATCTTAAACTTTTAATTGGGTTAGCAGTAGCTGCCTTAATACTTCTAAAACTAATAGTAAAAAATGACACTATACAGGTTAAAATTGCAGCCAAAAGAACGAACCCAACTGAGATTTCAATACGGTAAGCAAAATCTTGTAGCCATTTATTCATTAAATAAATACCTAATGGAAATGCTATTAAAAATGAAATTATAATAAGCTTTAAAAAATCTTTAGATAACAACGTTACAATTCCTGTGACGCTTGCTCCCAAAACTTTCCGTATTCCAATTTCTTTAAATCGCTGTTCAGCAGTAAATGTTACCAAACCGAATAATCCTAAACAAGCTACAAAGATGGTTAGTAAAGCGAAAATTTTTAAAATAGCCCCCAATCTTTGCTCTTTTACATAGCTATGATTATAAGAATCATCTAGTACGGTATAACTAAATGGCTCTTCTACATTAAAACTATTCCAAATTGCAGAAATACTTTTAATAAGTCCGGACATATCAGCAACATTTGCTCTTATTATGAATCCACCGTAAGGATCGTTCAACATAATTAATGGATTTATTTTTTCATGAAGTGACCTGTAATGAAAATCCTTGACAACTCCAATAACTTTTAAGATTTGTCTGCCTCCTTGATTATTGATACCGCGAGTTATCGATTTACCTATTGCATCGTCTCCAAAACCTAAAATTCTAGCTGAAGTTTCGTTTATTATTACATTTAAAGAATCAACACCGAACTCTTTCGAAAAATTTCTACCTTGTAATAATTCCATTTTCATTGTTGGTATATATTTTTCATCGATGTTATACACAAACATTCTTCGTTCGAATTGTTGATCAATATAAAATGAGGACATATTATTGTCTGAATCTCCCACAGGAACAAAAGCAGATGTTGTAATATTAGTTACTCTTGAATCTTCTAAGATTTTATTCTTAAAAGCTGATTGATTATTCTCCAAAAAATAAGACTCTCTAATCACTAATAATTGGTCTTTATCATATCCTAAATCTTTATTTTGAATAAATGACATTTGTTGACTTACAATTATAGTTGCAAGTATTAATCCAGTAGAAATCACAAATTGAAAAACCACTAATACACTTCGTATACTCTTAGTATTTCCAGTACCTGAAAATTTACTCTTTAATGCCAAAATTGGTTTAAAAGAAGAAATGTAAAACGCTGGATAAGCCCCCGCCAAAAAACTAATAAAAACTATGGATATAGTTAGTGTTAAAAAAATTTTAGGGGTTAATAAATTATTTATCTGGAGCTCTTTACCGGAAAAATCATTGAATGAAGGAAGTATAATCATCACAAGAGACAATGCTAAAAACGTAGCCAATAAAGTTGAAAGAAATGATTCTGTTAAAAACTGATTAATGATCTGTTTCTTTTTTGAGCCTAAAACTTTTCTAATCCCTACTTCTTTAGATCTTTTTGTGGCTGAGGCTGTGGAAAGATTCATAAAATTAATACAGGCTATCAATAACATAAATAATGCAATAGCGCTAAAAATATATAGAGATGTTAAACTTCCACCAGGTTCAGATTCGCCTCTTGTGGAAAACTCTGAACTTAGGTATATATCAGTTAAAGGTTGAAGAAACAGACCAAGTTTATTTTCTTTGGTAAATTCAGCATAAGTTAATCCGAAAGCTTCTTTCAATGGTTCACTCACATTCCTTTGAAAAACTGCAGGAAATTTAGACTCCAAATTTTTATAGTTAGTACCTTTTTTAAGAAGTAAGTACGTATAGAAATTAGAGTTCATCCAAGTCGTTTTTTTGGCATCTTCATGCCCTTCCATTGCTGCCAATATATCAAAATGAAAATGCGAATTATCTGGTATTTTATCTATAATAGCGGTAACCTTAAATTGTGTTCCTTCTGAATCAATCTTAAGTATTTTTCCAATAGGATTTTCATTTCCAAAATATTTTGTAGCCTCGGCTTGTGTTAGCATTACTGTATTAGGTTCTTTTAGAGGTGAGACCTTATCTCCTTTTATGATTGGCACCGTAAATACATCAAAAAAGTTAGCATCTACATAAGCAAACCGTCCATTTCGGTATGAATTATCATTATAAATAACCTTCGGAGTACCCATCACCCTGAAACGTGTTGCATCTAAAACTTCTGGAAATTCCTCTTTAAAGGCTTGCCCAACAGGCGCCATTACCACCGCTTCGTTTATATTCTCTCCATTTATATTTGCTTTAAAAACTACTCGGACAATTTCATCGACGTTTTCATTGTATTTATCATAGTTAAGTTCGTCAGTTACAAATAACATAATAATGATACAACAAGCAATCCCTAATGCTAAACCTAGAATATTAATACCGAACATAACTTTGTTCTTCAGTATATTGCGCCATGCTATTTTGAAATAATTTTTAATCATGATTATTTGATTTTGATTGACTTTTATATTTTAAGTTTTAATCTGTTTTCAAACATTTCGTTGGATTAACAGTGGCAGATTTTACGGCTTGTATTCCGACTGTAAATGATGTAATTAGTAACGCAATTAATCCACTAAGAGCAAACATCCACCATTGAAGTGTTATGCTATATGCGAAATCTCTCAACCATGCATTCATAACATACCAAGCAATTGGGAAAGCTATAATAGCTGATAAACCAACAAGTATGACAAAATCTTTAGATAGTAAAACTATTATGTTTATAACACCAGATCCCAGAACTTTTCTGATTCCTATTTCTTTAATACGTCGCTTTGCCATAAATGAAATCAATCCAAACATTCCTAAACAAGAAATAAAGATGGTTAATAGCGCTACAACATTTACTGTTTTTAGCATTCCTTCTATTAATCTATATTGGGCACTAACTCTATCGGTTAAAAGTTTTTGTTCATAATCTCTTCGTGAAGCAATATTATTAAATCCACTAGCTAAAAAGCCTTGAACGTCCTTCTCGTGTCCCTTTGCAACTCTAACAGAAAGAAAACGATGATATGATAATTCATTACTATTGCGATAAAAATGAATTAAAGGTTCTACCGCATTTTGCATATCTTGATAATGGAAATCTTCCATAACTCCAACAACTGGATAACCGGAAAAGCTTGCGTCTCTTCCTTTTAAGCGTTTTCCTTCAATGGATGTCCATCCTAAAGCTTCCATTGCTGTACGATTCATAATTACTGGTCGATCTTCTGAATTATCTATGTTTTTATTAAAATCCCTTCCCATTACCATTGGAATTTCAAGTGTTTTTAGATAACCATCGTCTGTTCTTGCATAACGGGTACGGACGTCTCTGTCATTTTCAGGATCATAAAATTCTGTATAATTAAAATTATAGTCTGAAGGTACAGCTTCACTTACTGTATAACTTTTTACATAAGGATTAGAATCCAGTTGATCTAACAAACCAACGAGTTTTGATGATGCAGATCCTTCATTTTTAAATTCTAATTCTATGTTTCCTACAATGACGTTTTCTTTGTTAAAACCCAAAGGTGCATTCTTCATAAAACCAATTTGGTTATTCAAAATGATGGCCACACAGATAAAAAGAATAGCTATAGAAAATTGTAGAATAATAAATGAATTGCGAACTAAGAAATTACTTTTAAGCACATCTATCTTTCCTTTTATTCCTGTTGATATTGGTACCGAAATAAATCGTAGCGTTGGAAGTATCCCTACAACCAATGTAACTAAAAGGCCTAATGCTACTGCAAAAATGACAACTGGGTAATCATTTGCTAAACTAAAGGATATCTCACCAAAATCTGCTCCATAAATATCATTTAATTTTGGCAGTAAAAAGCCTAAAAATAATAATGCAGAAATTACAATAGATGTAAAAACTAAGATGCCATTCTCAACGCAAAACTGAACAATTATATGATTTTTACCTCCTCCTAATATTTTACGTACCGCTATATCCTTAGTACGTCGATACATCGTAGATGCATTTAAATTAAGCAGATTAATAAGTACAATGAGTAATACAAATACTGATGCTGCAATGGAACCACTAATAATAGTATCTACAACTGGTATAGAATCGGTTCTCATACCTGCAAAAGGCATTAGTTTAATAGAAGCAACTGTACTTGGATCTGCATAGTTTGTTTTAACTAAGTCTTCGATACGACTTTCAAACTGTGCAATATTTGTATCAGGCATTAGCCTTAAATAATTAACAGTAAAACTATCTTCCCAACCTGCACGATTTGCAAAATCAGGATTGTCCTCTAACAAATCAGTAGACATTACAACACCTAAACGAAATGCAGAATACGGACTTATAGGTGCTAGAACACCAGTTATATTTAAGCTAAGACTGTCATTTACCTTTAAAGATTCTCCCACAGGATTCTTCTCTCCAAATATTTTTTGACTAACGATACTAGTCAGTACAATCGAATATTTTTTCTCCAAAGCCGTTTCTGGATTGCCATACTTTAAGGGTAATGAAAACACTTGAAAAAATTCTGGTTCTACATAATTGGTTTGTTCCTGAAACTCAGATTCGTCATATTCTAACCATGGCTGACTCCAACCTTGCAAATGAGTTGCAGCAATAACTTCAGGTGATGATTTAATAATTTCTTCAAGTAGCGGATATGGTGTTTCCCAATAGGTATCTCCTCCAGTAGTGGTGGTTTTTAAGTAGTAAATATTTTCTTGATCTTCAATATTTGAATCTGCGTTATAATAAGCATATACTGAAAAAATTAAGGTCAATACACTACCTATTCCAATACTTAGACCTAAGAGGTTAAGTGTAGATAGTAATTTGTTTTTCCACAAATTTCGAAGCGATATTTTTATATGATTTTTAATCATTATGATTTGATTTTTTTTGATTGATGATTTATTCAGTTCGTAATGATTCAACAGGGTTAGCAGTAGCCGCACTAATTGTCTTAACTGCTATTGTAACTACTGCAATTAACAATGCAATTCCACCAGCCATAAGAAATAGCAAAACATTGAGATCAACTCGGTATGCATAGTTTTGCAACCATTTACTCATTGCCCACCAAGAGATTGGTGTTGCTACGAGAAAGGCAATGGCAACCAATTTCAAAAAATCCTTAGTCAAAAGTAACGTTATGGCTGAAACACTTGCGCCCACAATTTTACGAACTCCTATTTCCTTACGGCGCTGAGCAACAATTAGTAATGACATTGCAAATAGACCTATACAACTTAGAGTTATAGCCAAAATAGATCCGCTACCTATCATGGTTATCATATTACGTTCGCTACGCAAAGTTCTTTCTATATTTTCATTTAAGAATGAACCTTGAAATTCTGCATTTGGCTCTACTGTAGCCCAAGCTTCTTTTACACTAATGAAGGAAGCCTCTAAATTTTGAGGTGCTACTTTTACATATACGTTTCGTAAATTCCAATTGGGCAATGCAAAAAGTGACATAGGTGCAATATTTCTATTGAGCTCTTGAAAATTAAAATCCTTAACAATACCTACAATAGAAAATAACTTATCGTTAATATTTATTTTAGAGTTCAGTAATTCTTGTTCATTTAATTGCTTTGCCATGGACTCATTAATGATAACAGATAAGCTATCACTAGCTAAGTTTTTTCTAAAAGATCTACCCTCAACAAGATTTAAATCTAAGGTTTCAACATAATCCGTATCAACAACCAGCATATGTGTTTCTACACCGCGTCCTTTATATTCAAACCCTAGAACACTAGTAGATCGAGATCCATCTTTACCAATTCCTAAAATATTATTTGATGCTGTAATACTCACAATATTAGTTTTATCATCTAGAGCATCCCTAAGTAACTGCATAGCTTGTTGATCGTTACGCTTTCCATTAAGTGGAAAAGCAATCACTTGATTTTTGTTAAAGCCTAAATCTTTAGTTCTCATAAATTCAACCTGATCCCTAAGCACTAGTGTTCCACTTATAAGTAATATGGCTATACTAAACTGTAGTACCATTAAGCTATTACGTAAGTAGTTTTTTCCATTCATTTCTAATTTTCCTTTTAAACTTTGTAATGTGCCTAAACGACTCATCATTAACGCTGGGTATCCTCCTGCAATTAAAGTGATGAGCACACCAATTAAAATTAAAATGAAACATAAAACAGGATTCAATAAGGTTTCAAATGAAGCTTTTGTTCTAAATAAAGTTTGAAATGGTTCTAAAAGTAGAATAGCCATTAAAATACCTAAACTTATTGCTGCTAAAAACACCAAAATACTTTCTCCCCAAAACTGAAAGAATAATTGCTTTTTATTTGCACCAAGTGTTTTACGCATTCCTATTTCACGAAGTCGTTGTGCACTTTTGGCAATATTCATATTTATAAAATTAACACAGGCAATAAATAAAATTAGAATAGCGATACCCAATACCAAATAAGGCATCGTACGATTTACAATAACCTTTCCCTGATTAAAATTTGCAAATCTAACATCTGCGAGAGGCAACAATTTAATTTGTCTGTAAACACCATCAGCGTTTGGCTGAATTCCATCACGTTTTGCATTATTAATTTCATCTTTATAATGTAACTGCGTAAAATTTGTTGTGGCTTTTTCAAACTGTTCTGTTGTTACTACTTTAGAAAGTTGCATATACACCTCATGATTCTCAACATCCCAACGCCCTACAGATCTAGCGTAAGCATGTTTATCTTGACTTTTAAAATTAAGTACAACATCAAACCCTATGGAACTGGTGTTAGGAAAATCTTCAACAATTGCCGACACAGTAAACGGTACCTCTTCGCCATCTCTTAAAATAGTAACCGTTTCTCCGATAGGGTTTGCCTCACCAAATATTCGTTTTGCCGTTAGTTCAGTAATTGCAATAGAAGATTCAGATGTTATAGGATTCTCTTTATCGCCTTTAATGATAGGAAAACTAAACATTTCAAAAAAATCAGGATCAACATAAGCACCACTCATACCAAGTTGCTTGTCTTTATAACTCAATAAAATACCAGAACCATTATAACGCGTTATCTTCTCAACTCCCGAAACCTCATCGCGAAGTGCAGCTGCGAAAGGCTCAGATTTTGATGTATTAGCTTCAATACCATTTGGAGCACTATCTTCTGAATACACTTGATAAAGATTATCCCCTTTTACATGGAAACGGTCAAAAGACAATTGGAACATCGCAAACATAGCCAACAATAGCGCCACTCCAAATGCAGCAGTAAGACCTATAATATTAAGCACAGTAAATGTTCTGTTCTTCCAAAGGTTTCTAAATGCTATTTTAAAATAATTTCTGATCATGATTGTTCGTTTTTTAATACTAAAACAATTCCGATAGCTATCGGAACAGCATAGATTGATGATGATTATTCGGTTTTTAAACTATTAACAGGATTAGCGGTAGCAGCCTTGACCGCTTGAAAACTAACTGTCATAAAAGCTATACCTAATGCTAGCCCGCCAGATATTGCAAAGATCCACCAGCTTATATTCATGCGATAAGCAAAGTCCTGTAGCCATTTATCCATAATAAACCAAGAGATGGGAGTCGCAATTAGTATGGAGATCAAAACCAATTTTAAAAAATCCTTACTCAACAGATTCACAATTCCCATAGAAGATGCCCCAAGTACCTTACGGATTCCTATCTCTCGACGACGTTGCAACGTACTGTAGGACGCTAGTCCCAGTAATCCCAAACAGGAAATAAAAATTGCAAGTAAAGCAAAACTCAGAAAAAGTGTCCCGAAGCGTTTTTCTGCCTCGTACTGTTCGTTAAATAATTCATTCACAAAAGCGTATTCAAAGGTCTTATTAGGAAAGGCTTTCTTAAAACTATTTTCTACCATTCTGATAGTTGCGCTAACATCATTACCTGCAATTTTCAAATTGAGCAATGCATTACCAGAACCATTATAGATCATGCTTAGCGGTGCGATTTCATCTTGCAGTGATGTCATATGGAAGTCCTTCACAACACCAATGACCTTTCCTTTGCGATCCCATTGATCAAACCCCTTACCTATGATTTGTTCTGGGTCTGAATACCCTAACAATCCAAGTGCTTTTTCATTGATGATCATTGATTCTAAACTATCGCTTGCTAAGTCTCTTGAAAAATTTCTACCTGCTAATAATTTGAGATCAAATTGATTGATATAATCATCGTCTATTCTATAAAGGTCAATAGTGAGCGTCTGTTCATTGCCTTGTTTATTTACAATTTTACTTAAGGCGCTACTGTTCTGTCCTGCGCCACCAGGTACAGTAGCGGCAGTGCTTATGGAAATAATATTTGGAATATTGGTAAGTTCATCTATCATAATTTTCTGCTGTTTACTACCATCTGTCTCTACAATCATCACCTGCGTCATATCAAATCCAAGGTCCTGACTGCGCATATAATTAATCTGGTTATAGACTATGATTGTGCTCACAATCATTACAACAGATATAGTAAATTGACTAATTACCAATCCTTTGCGAAGCCTAGAACCGGTTGAACTACTAGAGAACTTACCTTTCAAAACCTGTATAGGTTTAAAGGCGGATAGCACCAGAGCAGGATAGGAACCGGCTAAAAATGCAATTAACAACGCAATGCCTAATAGGCTTAGGGGATAAATAGGATCATCCCATATACTGGTTGCAATTTCCTTACCTGCAAGCGTATTAAAATAGGGTAATGCGAGCCATGTGAAAGCTATGGCCAGAAAAAAGGCAAATAGACAAATAACAACAGATTCACTCAAAAACTGAATAGAAAGCTGTCCTTTTTGCGCTCCTACCACCTTTCGTATTCCCACTTCCTTAGCACGTTCTACAGATCTTGCAGTCGTTAAATTAATAAAGTTAATGGCTGCAATTAAAAGAATAAAAAGTGCAACGATTAAGAAAATATAAACATTAGCTATGTGCGCACCAGAACCACGTTCAGAATACAAATAAATATCTTCAATAGGTTCTAGAAAATAGGTTAGATTCAATTCCACTTCCTTCATCACTGCCCCATGAACACGCTCGTTATAAGATGCAATTTTGGCCTCTAACACTTTTGGATCCACATTTTCATGAAGCAAAACAAAACCACGGCTATCGAAATTAGCCCAAGACTCGTTAAGATCGGGATCCAAAACTTCGGTATAGGTGGACAAAGAAATAAGTAGCTCACTTTTAATCTGTGTATTTTTTGGATTGTCTTTCATAACTCCGGTAACAGTTGCTATTCTATTACCGTCCATTATTTTCAAGGTCTTACCTAGCGCATTATTTCTTCCAAAATATTTTTGAGCAGCTGTCTCTGATAGCACCAAACTGAAGGGTGCTTTAAGCGCATCAACCGGATTTCCTTGCAATAACTCATAATCGAAGATTTGAAAGAAGCTTTCATCTACACCCAAGACCTTGCTTTCATGATAATTGTTGCCATCTAAACGCACATCGAACTCCGTATCGTATAATCTGGTATTGTTCTCAATTTCTGGAAATTCGGCAGTAATCTCACTCAAAATATTCCAGTCAATTACAGGAGTCTCGTAATTATCTGACGGTGTATCGATGTCAGTAACTACCCGGTAAAGCCTATCTTTATTAGAGTGAAAGGACTCATAACTCATTTCATAACCTATGTATAATAGCAATAAAAAACCTGCGGTCATTCCTACAGCGAGGCCTCCAATGTTTATGGCAGAATACCCTTTATGTCTCCATAAGTTCCTAAATGCTATTTTAAAATAATTTTTAATCATGATGGTTCGTTTTTTGATTGATGATGATTATTCTGTTCGCAATGAATCTACAGGATTTGCTATTGCAGCTTTTATAGCTTGAACACTTACGGTTAGCAAGGTGATTACCATTGTAATTAAACCAGCTGTTAGAAAAACTCCCCAGCTTATTGAAATTCTATATGTAAAATCTTGCAACCAATTTTCCATTACATAATAAGCTAATGGAGTTGCAATGAACAGCGCTATAATTATTAATACAAAAAAATCTTTAGTTAGCATTTTTATTATAGTATTTACGCTTGCACCAAGTACTTTACGAATACCTATTTCTTTCTTTTTTTGTTCTGCCATAAAAGATATTAATCCAAACAAACCTAAACAGCTAATCAATATGGCAAGCGTTGTAAATACGACTGAAATATTTGCTAAACGCTTTTCTTCTGCCATTAATTTCTCGGTTTCTTTATCCACAAAATTGTATACAAATGGGGTGCTTTTATTGAACTGTTTCCATACGGTTTGCATTTCACCTAAGACACTCTCAAAATCGGCAGTTTCAGTTCTAACCAATAACCAATTTAAGCTACTCTCATTGTACAATAATAATGGGTTCACCTCTTCTTTTAAAGATGCAAAATGAAAATTTTCTGTCACACCAACAATTTCATAGGTATCAGTTTCATTTTCGTATGTAGACAATATTTTTGACCCTATAGCAGCTTCCAATTTTATATTAAATGCGTCGATGGTAGCTTTATTAACAATAACTTGATTTTCATCTTCAAGACGTAAATCTCTTCCTACTAAAAGCTGAGTACCAACAGTATTAAAATAATCTTCGCTTATACCGTTAGTTTTAATTAATCTTTGTTCTGCGGAATTTTCACCAGGCAAGTGCCCTCCTATATCGTTCAATATAAATTGCGATGGATAATAATTACTTCCAGATACAGATTTTATACCAGAAATATTACTTATTTCAGTTTTCATTGCATTGTACTGACCCGAAGCTTCTTCGGTTCCTAAACGTACCGCTATAAGATTGTCTTTTTCAAAGCCCATATCCTTATTTTGTACATACTTAACTTGTTTAGTTATTATGGAAACAGTAGCAATTAGTCCAATAGAAATAATAAACTGAAATACTACTAATGCTTTACGAAATACTCCATTTCCAGAATTTAAAGACACTGTTCCTTTTAATACACGAATAGGTTTGATAGATGACAAAATTAATGCTGGGTAAATGCCAGCAACTAGCCCAGTAACGACACCTAAAATTAATAAGACTATTAAGACTCTAATGTCAAGTAAAGACGTGTAACTAATATTTGCTTGTGTTAACTGACTAACTAATGGCAACAACAGAGCTGTTATTGGAATACTGACAAATGTTGCAAATAGAGAAAGTAACACAGATTCACTTAAAAACTGACCAATTAACGATTTTTTATCTGCACCAATAGCTTTACGAACGCCAATCTCTTTAGCTCGTTTATTAGCTCTCGCTGTACTTAAATTAATAAAGTTAACGCAAGCAACCAATTGAATAAAAAGAGCTAACACTATTAGTATGTATAAATATTTAATATCTGAAATAGGACCAATTTGATAAGAAATATTTTTTGAATACAAATGGATATCACTTACTTTTTGTAAACTGAGCTTTTTTTCAAAACCTACCGCCGCAATATCTTTTGCACCTCTTGCATTTAAAAACGCTGGTAATTTACCCTCTACTGCATTCGCACTTTCTGCTGCATTTAATTTTACGTAGGTGTGGATGAAATTTTGAGTTGCAAAATTCTGAACAGTTCTCACAAATTCACCCAAACCTGGTGTATTAACAGTGACAAAATAATTTGGATTTAAATGTGATTTTTTTTGATCTCTATCGTCAAAAACACCTGTAATCTTCAATGTTAGTTGCTCTTCTCCGCTCCCTGAAATAATAGTCTTATTAACTACGGGAATATCACCAAACAACTTAATTGCTAAAGTAGAGGACAATACTACTGTGTTAGGCTCAACTAAAGCAGTTTTAGGATTCCCTTCAATAAAATCGTATTTAAAAATATCGAACACGGTTGGGTCTGCTAAGTAACCTTGTGGTTCGTAAAAACCTGTATTGCTATCGCTAGTACGGATTAGATTCTCAGTACCTTCACCCATATAAACTAACCGAGCCACTTCAACAACTTCCGGAAAATCTTCTTTCATTGCAAGCGCTATTGGCGGACTACTTGAAGCAGCATTAAATGTTTGTCCATCTGGATTTTTTATGAACGTTTGCACTCTATACAATGTTTCTGCATCTTCATGATGATCATCATAACCCAACTGCGCAAATACATAAACCAAAATACTTAAGCAACAAACCGTACCAATTGTTAAACCCAATAGATTAATACCAGTCTGCAATTTATTTTTCTGAAGACTTCTCCAGGCTATTTTAAAATAATTCCTAATCATGTTTGTTTGTTTTAACTGTTTGTTTTTTGGTTGATACTGATAAAATCCCGCTAACTATCGGAACATCACCAGTTGATGATTACTCTGTTCTCAATGAATCTACTGGATTTGATGTTGCAGCTTTAATCGCTTGAAAACTTACGGTGATTAACGTGATTATTAAAGCACCAAAACAAGCAATTGCAAAAACATCCCAACCTACTGATGTTCTATAACTAAACTTCTGCAACCATTCTCCCATTACGTAATATGCTAAAGGAGAAGCAATCAATAAAGCAATTACCACAAGCGTGATAAAATCTTTTGAAAGTAGTAACCATAGTTGACTAATCGATGCCCCTAATACTTTTCTAACACCGATTTCTTTAGTGCGCTGCTCAGCTACAAAAGATGCCAATCCAAATAAACCCAGACAGCTAATAAAAATGGCTAATGCAGTAAACACTCTAGCTAAACTAGCAATACGCTCTTCTAATCTAAATTTCGCACCATACTCCTCATCTACAAATTGATAATCGAACGGGGTATTTGGAAAATTCTTTTTAAAGACACCTTCAATAAGTGCTAAGTTTTCACTTGTACTTTTTTCAGGGTTAAGCCGAAGATGATAAAACGCCGTGAAACCTTTGTTAAAAACGTACATCGCTTGTTTAACTGGAGTATATGGAGATTGCACAATCATATCGTCAATAACACCAATAATTTTCAGAGGTATCATAGTTGTATTTGGATCAGAACCTCTAATGTATTTACCAATAGGATTCGTTAAATTCATATACTTAACTGCTGTCGCGTTAAGAATTACTGCATTAGAATCTGTTGCAAATTCTCGTGAGAATCCTCGACCTTCTTTCAATTTTAAACCTAAGGTTTCAACAAAATCGTAATTAACTGATGTATGTGCTAAATCTTCTTGAAAACCAACTGGCTTGCCTTCCCAAGTATAACCACTGCGATTCGACCATACTTCTGTGGTAGGGCCACTCATTGCGGTCATACTCATTGCTCCACCAGAAGCTACAAACTGAGTTCGCATGGTTTCGTGTTTGCCTATAAATTCAGAACTCATTACTGGAATTTGTAGCAAACCTTCTCTATTATATCCAACTGGTCTGTCTTTACTAAACTGAATTTGATTCATTACAACCAACGTCCCAATAATTAAAGCAATAGATATAATAAATTGTGTTACCACTAAAATTTTTCGTGGTAATGAAGAATAACGACCTGCTTTGAAAGTTCCTTTTAAAACAGCTACAGGATTGAAAGATGATAGATACAATGCTGGATAGCTTCCTGCCAAAAACGAAGTCACGATTACAAATAATAATGATACAAACCAAAACTGAATATTTGTCCAAGGAAAAACTATCGCCTTACTCGCTAGGTTATTAAACCCATTTAAGAATAATAATACAACACCTAATGCAAATACAAATGATAAGAAAACAATTAAAAATGATTCGCTTAAAAACTGGAATATAAGTTGACTACGTTGCGAGCCAATAGATTTTCTAATACCTACTTCAGTAGCTCTTTTCTCTGAACGCGCAGTACTTAAATTAACAAAATTGATACAAGCTAATAACAAAATGAATAAACCTATAATCCCAAATAACCACACGTTTTCTATTCGTCCACCAGTTTGAAGTCCGTTTTCAAAATCGCCTCTTAAATACCAATCTTCCATTGGAAATAAGAACATTTGTGGATTAAATTCGGCTTCGTCTTTTGAAGCATTTTTCTTCACATCAATAATTTTAGATGTAATGGTCTCCATGGTTGTGTTCTCATTAATTTGTACAAATAGTTGAAACGAATTATTTCCCCAAGATGTTTTAGCCCCTTCTAGCCACGGCTCTGTCGTCACATAATACTTCCAAGGCATTAAATAATCCATATCACTAAATGAATTATTCTCTGGAATATCTTTATAAACTCCAGATACTATTAAGTCATGCTCATTGTTAACCTTTACTATTTTACCAATGGCCGTTTGTGAACCAAATAAGTCCTTTGCAGAAGACTCAGAGAGCATTATAGCATTTTGTTCTTTTAAACCATCTCTAATACCTTCAACAATTTGAAGATTCAACATTTCGGTTGCACCTTCTTGCATCGCATTTCCTTGTCTATAAATATTTGTTTCTCCGAATTTCAGATACCTGGGTTGCTCCCAAGATGACATAATAATGTGTTTAAAATTATCCTTATAATCTTCTCGTAAAGCAAATTCTAATGGTCTAGGAATTGCAGGACCTGTATCTGTTTCTCCATTGTTAGATTCATGCTGATAAACTTGTGCTATGGTTGCTTTATTTTCAAAATAATCGTTATAATTTAGTTCATCTACAATCCACAAACCTATAAGAATTGTTGCCGCCATTCCAATTGCTAATCCAGAAATGTTAATAAAAGAATATACCTTATTCTTAATAAGATTTCTAAAAGCAATTTTGAAATAGTTTTTTAACATGGTTTCTAAAAATTACTGTTCTTTTTTTGATTGATTTGGCTTCAACACTTCAGTATAAATAATTGGTTGGCTGCTTTTATACTGAAGTGTTTTCCACCTGATTGATTGATTGATGAAAGTCGATTTATGCTAAAATATTCTCAGTAACTTTTTGTCCATCTAGCATCCTAATAATTCTGTGACTATATTTTGCATCATGCTCACTGTGTGTTACCATAATAATTGTTGTTCCTGCTTCATTAAGGTCAATAAGCAAATCCATAACTTCATTACCGTTAGTACTATCTAAGTTTCCTGTTGGCTCATCAGCAAGAATTAATTTTGGATTATTAACTACGGCTCTGGCTACTGCTACACGTTGTTGCTGACCACCAGATAATTGCTGCGGAAAGTGGTTTCGACGATGCATAATTTGCATTTTCTCTAAAACAGCTTCCACTTGTTTTTTGCGTTCTGCTGGTTTTACACCTGTATATATTAATGGCAATTCTACATTTTCAAAAACGGTCAGTTCATCTATAAGATTAAAGCTTTGGAACACGAAACCAATATTGTGTTTACGTAATTCTGAACGTTTACGCTCATTGTAACCAGCAACTTCAATTCCATTAAACATAAAACTACCACCATCTGGATCATCCAACAATCCCAATATGTTTAATAATGTTGATTTACCACAACCTGAAGGCCCCATTATAGCAACAAACTCGCCTTCTTTGACACCAAATGATAATTTGTTTAAAGCAATGGTTTGAACCTCCTCTGTTTTGTAAAATTTCTCTAAGTCTGTAATTTGTATCATTATTTTTATTTTTGTTTTGTTCTATTTTATTTTAAAATAAGTTCTTCAGTATCTCCATATGAATCGTAACTAGATGTTACCACTTTATCACCTGGATTTAAACCTTCTATAACTTCGTAATATTCTGTATTTTGACTTCCTAATCTAATGGCTACTTTGTAAGCACTATTTCCATCTTCACTGACTTTAAAAATCCAGTTACCTCCTGTTTTCTGAAAAAAACCGCCTTTAGCAACTAATAATGCTTCTTTTTCGGCACTTAGGGCTACTCTAATTTGCAAGTTTTGACCTCTTCTAATGCCTTCTGGCACATCACCTTCAAATTTCATATCAACTTGAAAACGGCCATTTGTAACTTGTGTAAATACTTTCTTTATTGTTAAAGTGTACGTTTTATTGTTTAGAGTGAATGTTCCTGTTTGTCCATTATAAATTCTAGAAATATAATGTTCATCAACATCTACTCTTACTTTATAACCGCTAGTGACATCTACTTGTCCTAAGCGGGTTCCTTTATTTATAGATTGTCCTATTTCAGCATCTAAAGACGTTAATTGTCCATCAATAGGTGCTCTAACTACTAAATCTCCAACTTTTTTTCGCATAAGTTCTAAAGCACTTTGCGTTCTTGAGTACGAACTTTTTGCCTGCCCAAGTTCTATTTTAGTAGATGTTGAATCTTCAGATAATACTTGTTTTGCGAGCTTCATGCGTTCTTTTTGATAGTCGTAATTATTTTTAGAAGATTCATAATCCTGTCTGCCAATTGCACCTTTTTCGTAAAGTCGATTGTTTAAATCATAAACCCTTTTAGCTTCAATCAAGTTGTTTTCAACATCTGTAAATTGATTTTGTCTATTAATTGTGTTTTGACGAGCCGCATTTTGAGAAATTTGCATTTGCGTTAATAAGTTATAAACAGATGTTTCTTGATTTACCAAGCTTAGCTCTAAATCTGTATTTGATAATCTTAAAATAGGTTCGCCTTGCTTTAAAATAGCACCATCTTCAACAAATTTTTCTTCTACACGACCACCTTCTAAAGCATCTAAATAAATAGTTGTAATTGGCAAAACAATACCGTTAACAGGAATATTTTCTTGAAAAATAGCCTTATTAACTGTATTTATAGAAATCCGTTCTTTTTCAACATTCAATTTAGAACCTCCAGAGGTTTGTATAATCACATAAACTATTAAAGCAATAAGTGCTAAAACACCGCCAATAAGACCTAGTTTTTGATTTGAGAATTTTTTCTTTTGAATTGGAACGTCCATTATATGTTTTTTAATTTCATTTAATATATAGTGAAGATAGTGCCACAAATACAATCATCTGATTTTTAGGTAATTATAAATTTTAATAAAAAATAGAGTGTCCGATTTTGATACACTTTATGTTCGATAATGCACACTTTTTAAATCTTAAACATTTTGGATTTTGAAGCTTTATAAGCTGAATTTATTATTGTAATATTGTATTGATGGTTTTAAAAAATGCTTCAATATTAGTAATAGATGATGATGTAGACGTCTTAACTGCCTTACGACTACTTCTTAAACCACTTGTAAAAGAAGTAGTTACCGAAAAAAACCCGAGTAATATTACTTCTCAAATAGATGGTTCAAATTATGATATCATCATTTTAGACATGAATTTTAATGGCTTAGTAAATACTGGTAATGAAGGTATTTTTTGGTTGAATAAAATTAGAAAGCAAAAACCAGAAACCGCAGTTATTTTAATGACCGCCTATGCAGATATAGATTTAGCTATAAGAGGTTTAAAAGAAGGTGCTTCAGATTTTTTGATGAAGCCATGGAAAAATGCAAAAATTATTGAAACCATAACCACTATTCTTGATAGTAAAAAATCTAGTAATTCTCAAAAAAAGAATCTAAACTCCAACAGTAACGAAATTATTGGTGATAGTGATGTCATGAATGATGTTTTCATGAAATTGAAAAAAGTGGCTCCTACAGATGCTAATGTTTTGGTGCTTGGAGAAAACGGAACTGGTAAAGATTTGATTGCAAAAGCGCTTCATGATAATTCAAACAGGCGAGACAAACCTTTTATAAAAGTGGATGTTGGCGCTTTAACGGCTTCACTTTTTGAAAGTGAATTATTCGGTTATAAAAAAGGCGCATTTACTGATGCTAGAGAAGATAGAAAAGGGCGTTTTGAAGCTGCCCATGGTGGTACGCTTTTTTTAGATGAAATTGGCAACATTAGCTTAGGGCAACAAGTTAGACTACTAACTGTACTTCAAAATAGACAGGTAACACCCTTAGGCTCTAACGAGTCTATTCCCGTTGATATTAGATTAATTTGTGCGACAAATATTGACCCAAAAGCACTGGCAGATGAGAAAAAGTTTAGAAAAGATTTAATATACAGAATTAATACCGTTGATATTATTGTACCTCCATTAAGAACACGTGGAACAGACATAACAGAATTGTCGCGTCATTTTGTTGCACTTTATGCTGAAAAATATAACAAAAATCCTTTTACTTTTGATTCTGGATTTATTTCAAAATTAAAAAAACACGATTTCCCTGGTAACGTAAGAGAACTGCAATATGTGTTAGAACGTGCAGTTATAATGACTGATGGCACACTATTAAAACCCGAAGATTTGGTATTTTCTTCTATAGAACGCTCAACCACAACTACAAATAATACAACTACCACATTAAATTTAGATGAATTAGAAAAAAAAGCCATTCTTACTGTGCTAGAAAAAAACAAAGGGAACGTATCTAAATCAGCTAAAGACTTAGGAATTACCAGAGCTGCTTTATATAGACGATTAGAAAAGTATGAATTATAGGGCATACATATTTAAGCTTTTTTTTAGAATTATACTTATTACTAGTTTAATACTTGCTATAATCTATATGATTAACAAGGACAAAACTACCTATATAGTAATAATAAGTATTGGATTGCTTTACTTACTTACTAACACCTACACATTTATAAAAAGACGTTTTGTAGCGATGGACGATTTTTTTGAAGCCGTAAAATATCGTGACTTTTCAAGGTGGTTTCCAGAAGATAGAGGGCCAAAAGATATTAGATTTCTTTATACAGGTTTCAATGAAATTAATAGAACCATAAAAGAAATTAACTCTCAAAATCAAGCACAGTACGTTTATCTCCAAAAAATTTTAGAAATGGTAGATATTGGTATTATTGCCTATAACATTGAATCTGGCGATGTACTTTGGAGCAATGATTCCTTTGGTGAAATTCTAGATATGCCATCGTTTAAAAATATTCGGTTTGTAGAAAACAGAAAACCAGAATTATTCAATACTGTTTTTGAAACCTATCACAGAGAACCAAATTCAATTTCCATAGCCTTACAAAACGAAAGTATTAAAATTTTAATTTCTGATACTGTTTTTCAAGTTGATGATGATGCTTTTAAATTGATTGTGATTCAAGACATTGATAATACTTTAAATAAAAATGAATCTGAGTCATGGAAGAAATTATTAAGTGTAATGACGCATGAAATCATGAATTCCATTACACCAATTTCATCTTTAGCAGATACACTTCAAAGAAATTTACAATTAGCTATAGAAAAACCTGAAGAATCACATTTAGAATTAGAGGATATTAATTCTGGTATAAAAACCATTAAAAACCGAAGTGAAGGGCTGTTAAAGTTTGCAAAAACCTACCGTAGTTTAAGTAAAGTAACTAACCTTAATTTGCAACGCGTTAAAGTTTCAGAGTTGTTTAATAATATTCAGTTACTAATGGAGCCTTCCATTAAAGCTAAAAATATAGATATAGAATTCACTATTTCTGATCCAAAATTAGAATTAGATATTGATACGCATCTTATAGAACAAGTTTTAATAAATTTAATACTAAATGCCGTTGATGCTTCTAAAGGTAACGATAATGCAGTAATAAAAGTAATCGCATTAAAAAATTCAAATAGAAATATCATCATCAAAGTACTTGATAATGGTTCTGGTATTCCTCAAGATATTTTAGAAAATATTTTTGTTCCCTTTTTTACAAGTAAAACTACAGGAAGTGGAATAGGTTTAAGTCTTTGTAAACAAATAATGCTACTTCATAAAGGCAGGATTATAGTAAAAAGTATTGAAGGTGAAGGTTCTGTTTTTACACTTGTATTTTAATTTTAAATCAAAAAGACATTAATTTATCTATACCATCTTCTGAATAATTAATAGTGAATTCAAATGTATTAAGGTCTGCTTTTAAGTGAGCATAATCGTTTTCTAAACTCCAGTATATATCAATTTCATTATCGGAAGTATTATTAATTTTTATACTTCCTAAAAAAGCTTTTGAGGTATTACGCAATCGCATAATTTTTAGTTGATTTTTAACAATCTCTTTTTCCAATCCTTTTTTAATATCATCAATAGATAATGTTGTCCGATTAATCTCTTTATGACCAGCACTTCCTCCATTATCTGCAGCTTTATAATCATTTTTACCCACAAAAATATCTAAATACCATACTTGAGGAATCCCAGGCATAAACATTTGAATGGCTCTAGCCAATAGCATTTTCTTCTCGTTTTCACCTAAAGCACTAAAAAAAGTAGCATTTACTTGATAATATGAAATCTTTTTTCCTTCTGCATCATATAAATTTTTAACTCGACCACCACGTTCCATAATCGTATTCATTATGGCTTCAATATCTTTATCCTCAAGTAAACCTTTATGATATGTTCCATTAACTTCTTTTCCTTTTAAATCTAAAACAGGAATTCCATCATGGCAACCTAACATATTAACGGTTTTGTAACCTTTTTTAATGATATCTTTTATCCAGGTTAAAAGTGCTTTGCTCGTACCATTTTCAAGTGTATGAATCATTAATCCGGGTAGAAAAAAATCATAAATCTGATACCCTTTTTTAGCAACTTCATCATGTAATGCTAAGCCATATTCGGCGTGAATTTCGGGCAGAAGCATTAAATCATTTTTTTCTGCTATTTGCTTTATTCGCTCTAAATAATTCCAAGTTCCAGGTTTATTAAAAAAATTTGTTTGCCCAATTTCTTTGTGCAGATATGCAAAAGCATCCAGTCTCAATATTTTGCAACCAAAACCTTTAACTTTAGCGAGTGTTTCTACATAAAAATCCCAAACTAACTCGGATTTTGCATTCACATCCATTTGCCCTAAATAAGAACGATTTTGATTAATAATTTTTAAAATACTTTCTTTAAAATTATTATCATCTCCAAAATCAATGGTATTAAAATCTTCTCCTTTTTGGATTGCTGAGTTCACTTTTTCACAAATCGATTCAGCTTTTTTTAAAGTTAAGCCTTCAACTTTTACTAAATCATTCGTACTTATTTCATTGAAGGTGATTTGCTGATAAAACGTATTCCAGTAAGGCTGTTCTGAGCCATCAGGAAAAAGGACTTTTAAAATTGGAAGTCCAGATTTTCTCATAAAAAGCTTATCGAGATAATCACGTTTTGGAATGATAATGCCTTTTTCGTTTAATTCGCCATAACCTTCCCAGAAGGTATTCCAATTAATAAAAAAATCTTTATATTTTGATTGGTTTCCATGTTTCAACAAATCTTTAAATTGAGGAGACGCTACTGATAAATGATTTAAAACGATATCAAATTTTAGCATGATATTTAGTTCTTCTAAATCTTTTAAATCTTTTTCTGAAACTAATTCTTTATTAAGGTTATAATCTATAACAGAAAAACCTCTATCTAAATCGCTATTAAAAAAAGTTGGGAGTACATAAAACAATGAAAAAACATCATGAAACTGTGGCATTTTTAGCATGCGTATGGTATCGCTGAGTTTTTCACCTATACTATCTGGATATGCATTAAGCATAACACCATTATAACTCGTATTTGCATTTAAGTTATTATCTTTTTGCATAATGTTTTTAAAATTTAAACTATAAAAGTTGAGATAATATATTGATGTTATCGGGCAGTCTTCCTACATTTTGAAGCTTTAAGGCCGCTAACTGTAATGCTACTTCCAAACATTCTTCAACAGGTCTTTCTTTTATATAAGCAAATAAAAACCCAGACCAAAACGCATCGCCTGCACCAGTAGCATCCATTACTTTTTCAATCTTTTTTGCTGGTAACTGAATGATTTTTTTGCCTTTTTGAGATAATTTCACACCATTGCTTCCAAGTGTTAAACAAACTGTATCGACACCATTATTATGAAAAAAATCAAATATCTCTTCATGAGGTAATCGTTGTTCAAAAAGACGATGCATATCATCTTCACTAATTTTAATCAATGGATTAAATGCACAATAAGTCTTGACTACTTTAAGTGCTTCTTCTTGGCTATTCCACAACTTTTTTGCATAGTTTATATCTATACTTAATTTACATCCTAAATTAAAAGCTTCTTCAGCCTTTTTTAAAATAGTTGATTGAGCGGGCTCTTTACTTAATGCAAAACAAGTGGTATGAAATATATGGGTGTTTTTTAAGGTATCTTCAGATATTTGGTCTTCTGTAATACAATAATCTGCTTCTCGAAACGGTATAAAATCTGGCGTGCTATCTGTTCTAGATACAAAAATGACACTAGTTGGCTTATCATCAATTTTTTTTATGTAGTCTGTATTAACTCCAACTTCGGAAAGTCTTTGGAACATATACTCTCCAAAACCATCATTACCAACAGCTGCTACCAAAACAGGTTTTAAACCTAATCTTGCAGAGTTCATAGCTACATTAGTTGGCGATCCGCCTAAATACCTGTGATAATCTCTGGTGTTATTAATTTGAACCCCTTCTTGATGTCCAATGAAGTCTATTAAGATTTCTCCAACACATAAAATGTCTATACTTTTCAAATTAGTTTATTCTTGGTTAAATTTACTATTCAGCAATTTACAATTACCTTCTCTTTTAAATTTTATTAGTCTATAAAACTCATATTAATTCATACTAAAACGTTTTCGAAAAAGTTACTATATATTGGTTTTTCCAAACTTTAGCTTAATAAAAGAAGTAATTAAAGCAAAAATGATAAAGATTAATAGCGTTAGAAAACTCATTTTGAGACCATATGCATTAGAAATAAACCCTAATACAACTGGGCCTAACAAAAACCCTATAAAACCAATACCTGATACGAATGAAATACCAGCAGAGGCAGAAACTCCTTTAGTGTTTCCAGCTATTCTAAATAATTCAGGAATAATAACAGATAAACCAAGACCTATAAAGCCAAAACCTATTACAGTAATAATAAATATATTAGACAACACGCATAAATAACCAATACTGGCTACAATACAACCTATTAAAATAACCTTTATAGAACCCATTTTGGCACTTATACCATCACCAAAAAACCGACCAATAGTCATTGTAATTGAAAATAATATAAAGCCTACGCCAGCAAGGTTTTTTTGAGAAATCTCAACTACTTCTATTAAATAAAGTGCGCTCCAATGTTCAATAGCTCCTTCACTACTCATAATTACAAATGCTAAAAAGGCAATAACTAATAAAGGTCTTAAATCTTTTAATTTGGAGCTTTTACTTTCCTTGGAAATATGATTTTGTTCAGTAATATTAAAATAATTTTTTGACAAAAATATGTTTACTATGATTACAATAATAGACATGAGAAGCATATGATACACTGGGCTTGAAAATAGCACCATTAAAAACGACCCTAAAATAGCGCCAATTGCTCCTCCAAGACTAAAAAAACCATGCGCTGATGACATGAAATTTTGATCGTCTTCTTTTTCTATTTGAGACACTAGTGCATTCATAGCGACATCTGTTGTGCCAGAAAAAATACCAACTATAAATAATGATATACACAAAAATACATAATTATTCGCCATTAAAGGACCAGCGAAGGCTATAGCAAAAAGTGTTATACCTAAAATTGTATACCTTCCTAAACCTATTTTTTTTGTAATGTATGGTACTAAAGGTAAAAACAATAAAATACCTAAAGCTAAACAGAATAGAGCAAAACCAATTTGAGAATCGTTTAAGTTTAATTTTTCTTTTATTTGAGGAATGTATAAAACCCAAGTGCCAATCATAATATTTAACGATGCAAACACCCAAGCCACTGAGAAATAGCGAGGGTTAGATAAAATGAGCTTTAAAGAATTCATAAATAAATTAAAATATTAATTCTGGTGCTGTAATGGTATTTAGTTTTTCAATGTATTTTTTATCCAATAATGATAATCCATATTGATATGATGCATTCATCCAGCCAAAACCTTCTTGCGAGATGTATTCAAAATCGGTACCCACATTTCCATATTCAGCAAATACTTTGTGTGTAGCATCAACAACATCATATTTTTCAGGAATAGTGCCGTTGTAATCAACAGCGTTTTTGGTAATCATAAAAAGCCATCTGTATATTAATTCTTGAGCTTCATTATTAAACCCGTAGTTTAATAAACCTTTCCAAATCATCATTTGATGTGGTGCCCAACCATTTGGGTAATCCCATTGTCTTGCTGGTCTATCTTTTGTTATATTTCCTCTACTTTTTTTTGTGCTTCCAGCTATCCCTCCTTTTTCTTTTAAAAGTGTCATTGCTTTTTTAACTAATATATTCGCTTGCGCTTTAGAGGCTATACCACACCATAATGGTGTAAATGTAGTCGCTGCTATAAATGTAGATTGTTTGTTTTTAACAAAATTATAATCTACATATAAGCCTGCATTAGCATCCCAGCAATAGGTATTTATGAGTGTTTTTCTGTTGTTAGCTTTTTTTAACCAATAGTCACTATTATAAACTTTAGAATCAATTTGGAAGGCATCATCAAAAAACTCTTTTATAAGTTCAGCAAAATCTAATTCGTATTTGTAAAGTAGTACGTTAAGTTCAACTAAATTTAAATCAGCGCAATTACCTTCAATTCTATATGACGTATCATGACCGGATTCTCTAACGGTTCTATCATGCACAAAATAACTGTCTAAAAACTCATTACGAATTTCATTGCTTTGATATTTCTCAACATATTCCTGAATACTACAGTTAGCTTTTGTTGCAAAAGGTTCTAAAACAGCATCGTAATGCCCTGCTTCACATTCAGGAGTTACGCCAATACCTTCGGCTAAATACCTATTTAACCCATTATTAATGAGTCTTTTACCTTTAACCATCCAAACTGTTTGATATTCTTTAATTGCAGTTTTTAAATGACTCCTTAACCAATTTTTATCTTTTGTAATTTCAAAAACTTCACGAACAAGCGTAGTGTAAAAAGGGGGTTGTGTTCTAGTTAAATAATAAGAGCGGTTTGCATTTAATATTTTTCCGTAATGTTCTATTTCATACTGAAAATTATCAGCCATAGCTTTTGCTAAATCTGTTTTGCCATCTAGTAATAAACCAACAGATTCAAAATAACTGTCCCAACCATACATTTCATTAAATCTACCTCCAGGAACTACAAAAGGCACCCCTTTAATTTGACTATTAACTTCTTCTAATTTTAAAGTTAATATTCCTGGTTTATCATTTAATGACTTAACATAATTAGGCGAAATTACTTCTGGCAATTTTTTGGCTACAATTGGTAATTTAGACTCTAAATTTTTATAGTAATTGAAAGCTAATGCATCATGAAATGGTATATAAATTGGAAGCTTTTTGGCGGTAAGTGTTTCGTTTTTAGTGTCAGAAATAAGTTTTTCAACGCCTTCTGCATCCATAGTTCTGGTTAAACCATTCCAATAATAATCTCTTATCATTCTAGAAATTCGCTCCACTGGAAGTTCTTCAATTTTAGAAATTGGGATTTCAGCAAATGAGTTTCCTTCATTTTTTGATATCACTAATTCTTGTAACAAATTAGATAAATGGTACGTTCCTTTTACATTATAATTTTGTCCATTTTTGGAAACCAATTTGAATGATTTAGGCCCATTATCTTCAATGGTTATTTTCTTATCACCATCAATATCTTCTTGCTCTAATAACCTTTTTAAGGTATCGGCTATATTTAAATAAAAAACCATTTATATCGCAACTTGTTTTTTTGACATCCTATCAATAAGTAATACAAAAACAATTAATAAAACCATAGGAATTAATAGAAAATAAAATGCGTTTGCACCTCCTACACTTTCAAATAACTCACCAACAATTCTTGACCCGATAGTACCTCCTAATGCTGAAAAAATGATAATTAACCCTGACATTGGTGAATGCAAACTTTTTGGCAAAGAGCTTAACACTGTAGAATTAAGTAATGGGTAAATTGGAGCAATAAACAATCCAATTAATGGTAAAATAAACCCTAATGAAGGCACTTGTGATAAACTTGTAATTTCTCCAATTGATTTAATATCGCCCTGTAATTGTGGTAATATATATATTAGTATTCCTCCTGATATCACCACACAGATAATGACTAAAACTACCCAATTAATATACCTAGTTAAAAAACCTGCCACAAACCTACCAAGTGCTAATGTTAATGCCAATATACTAGCCATTTGAACGCTTAACACTGAATTAAAATTGAATATTTTTTTATTAAATGTAGGCAACCATGTCATAATACCTTGCTCAATCATTACGAATAAAAAAGCGGATATAATAAATACTAAAACCAACGGTACAGCCATTAATTTTAACGATTCTTTTAAATCATCTTTTAAACTAGAACCAATAGCTTCTACTTCATATTCAACCTTTGAAAAGAGTAAAAAGACAAAAGAAATTAAAATAAGTACACATAAAAGATAGTATACATTTAACCAAGAATTTTCATCTTCTGAATAAAAAGCCGGGAATAAAAAATACGCTAATGCAATACCAACCATAAAAAAACCTTCAATTGAACTCATCATGGATGCATGTTCTTTTTTTGTTTCTGTTAAGATTCCTATGAGGGAATACACGGATAATTTTATTAATGCAAAACTTACACCAATGGATAAAAACAACACTTTTGTATGAAAAAATGTATTACCAAAAACCATATATAAACACCCAAGAAACACAATAGCTAATGCCGTCAACATTGCTTTTTTATACCCAAAACGAGGTAAAAATGATGCAAATAAAAATGCGATTATTGCTATTGGTAAATCTTTAAACCCTTCTAAAACAGAAGCTTGAGACTCTGTGACGTTATAAACATCTATTGACTTTTCTATAACTATTCCAACACTATTAAGTAAAATAGCAAAAACAAAATAGTTAAGGTAAATGGATATTTTAATACCTAAATTTTTCATAATTAAATTGTATTAAAACTATTGCTCAATCACTGATTTTGTTTCGTTTAAACGGAAAGCTAACAAAGCCGCTATAACAAAAAATACGCCTGCAAACAACATCGCATTTATAGCGTTTCCACCTAATAAATACTTATAAATTGGACCAAAAGTTAGTGTTTGAATAAACATTGGAATGACAATCATCATATTCAAAATCCCCATGTAAACACCTCTACGATCTTGAGGTACTATTTTTGAAACCATAGTGTAAGGTATTCCCATCATAGCTGCCCAACCAATACCGAATAACACCATTGGTAAAAGCACCATTGTTGGATCTGAAATATATGGTATGGCAAATAGCGCTATTCCTGTACCAATTAAACTGATTGCGTATACTTTTTTACCACCAAAACGTAGTGTTAACGGCACTAAAGCCAATGCTATAACCATGGTAACTATATTATAAGTTAAACTCATTTTTGCTGCTTGCGAAGCAGCTTCAGATGTTGAGAAGCCCATAGTTAATTTAAATAGTGGCGTTGTAAATTGCCAATAAATGAATAGTGCATACCATTGAAATAAATATACCACACCTATTTTCCACATGAATTTAGGCATCTGTTTGATAGCTTCTACGATTTCTGAAAAAGGTTTTGAGATACGTTGACCAAGAGGTAATCCTTTTATTTTATTTATTTCTTCTAATTCTTCATCAGATGGTGGTATTTCAGGCGTTTTTAAAACAGACCATAATATGGTTGTTAAGGATAAAAAAGCACCAATAAAAAATGAATAATACAACCATTGTGGTATAGCACCTGCTTCTTCAACAGATTCTCCTCCAAACCAATATTGAAATAAAACTATAGACCCATTTGCTAATAAAATTCCAGCACCAACAAATAAACTTTGCATTTGATACCCTAAACTTAATTGCTTTTCTGGTAATTTATCACCTACAAACGCTCTATAAGGTTCCATTGCCATATTATTTCCAACATCAAGAATCCAAAGTAAACCAACTGCAAACCAAAGTACAGGACTATATGGAAATGCGAATAAGCACAAACTACCTAATAACGCACCAATTAAAAAATAAGGTTTTCGTCTGCCCCATCGAGACGACCAAGTTTTATCTGACATGGCACCAATAATAGGTTGTATTATTAATCCTGTAACAGGACCAGCAATGTTCAAAATAGGTAACATATCTTCTGGAGCTCCTAAGTACAAAAAGATAGGATTAATAGCTGTTTGTTGCAAACCAAAACTGTATTGAATTCCTAAAAACCCAACATTCATATTAAAGATTTGCCAAAAGGATAATCTTGGTTTAGTTATTTTCATATTTCAATTATTTAGTTAGTTGTTAGTTTCAATATTTATTGCATGATACTGATCGCAAATCCACCACCTGGTGCTAATTCAATATCTAATTTTGAATCTTTGGTTAATTCTAATTCTTCAATTATATATGCTTGCGGATTATCATTCCAATGTGCATTTTCACCATCTTTATAAAGTTTTCCTTTATAGGTTTTACCTTCTTCAAGAAAATCAAATTTTATAGTTTCGGTTCTTTTATTTTCATCAGTAATTCCACCTACAAACCAATTTCCTGTTTCACGTTCTTGTCTAGCTATAGTAACAAAATCGCCTACTTCACCATCTAAAACTTTTGTTTGTTGCCAATCAACGCCAACATCCGTTATAAATTGAAAAGCTGGATGCACGTTTCCATCCACCATATAATGCTCTGGTAAATCGCATGCCATTTGAATAGGACTGTAAATTACTACATACAGTGCCAACTGATGTGCTAAGGTTGTATTGACTTGATTACCTTTTTTGTATTCGTCAAATTTTATATTGAATGCACCAGGTGTAAAATCAATTGGACCAGATAACATTCTTGTAAATGCTACTGTTGGTAAATGATTGGGGGGATTTCCACCATCTGTAGCCCAAGCATTAAATTCTTGACCTCTTAACCCTTCTCTTGCAATGGCGTTTGGATATGTTCTGCGTTTTCCTGTAGCTTTTATAGGTTCGTGTGCATTAACTGCTATTTTCTTTTTTGCAGCTTCAACCAGCACTTTATGATAGTGATTTACCATCCACTGTCCGTGATGATATTCGCCTTTAGGTATAATTTCGCCAACATAACCTGTTTTTACTGAATTCATATTATTGGCTTTCATAAAATTGTAAGCCTCTTCCATTTGCTTCTCATAAGTTAAAGGTGCTGCAGATGTTTCGTGGTGCATAATAATTTCTACGCCCTTTTGTTTAGCATAAGCGCTTACTTCATCAAAATTATAATCGGCATAAGGTGTCATAAAATCAAAAATACCTTCTCTAGCATCAGCTTCTGCAAGCCATTTATCCCAACCTGTATTCCAACCTTCAACTAAAAGACCTTTAATACCGTTTTGCGATGCAAAGTCTATATATTTTTTTGCGTTTTCAGTAGTTGCTCCATGTGTTGATGTGGCCGCTTTTCCTTCAGTCCAAGTATTCATATCTTGACTACCTTCCATATCCCAAGTTGATTTCCCAATATGCATTTCCCACCAAATACCAACATATTTCATAGGTGTAAAATAATTTACATCACCTATTTCATTTGGGTCATTAAGGTTCAATGTCATTTTAGACTCAATTAAATCACCAGCCTTTTCTGCAATTTGAATAGTTCTCCAAGGTGTGTTAAATGGAACCGTTAACTTTGCTTTTCCCCCTAATCGGTCAGAACCTACAAGCTCGCTAACCATATTTAAGTTTGCAGTATCAACTTTTAACGTCATGCCTGCATAATCGGTTAAATCAGCTTCATGAAAACTTAGATACAAACCATCATCCGTTTTCATGGTTACTGGTGTATTTACAGCATTTTCTGGAATGTAAGTAGCTGCTAAATTTTCATGATTTCGTTTTGAAAGCGCATCGATTTCAGAGAATTTAGTTTCGTTATATAAATGCTCATAAATATCCCAATCTCCAGGAATCCACCAAACTTTATGATCACCGGTTAAATTGAATTCGGTATTTTCATCCGTAATTAAAACATCTTTTAAATTAGGTTGTTCAGGGAATTCATATCTAAAACCTAAACCGTCATTATATATTTTAAAATGAATATTTAATTGCCTTTTTGAGCCAGACTGCTCTTCTAAATTTACAATTAACTCATTATAATTATTTCTTACAGTAAGTTGCTCGCCCCAGGGCATATCCCAATTTTCATCAAAAGTTCCTGTAGCTGAACGTAACACTTTAAAGCTGTCTTTTAAGGCTGGTAAATCCTTAAAATCAAAACTCATTAAAGACGTGTCTATTACCATTTTATTTTTATGCTTTACCAAATACATAGGTTCACCAGAATTTGAAAGTGCAAATTCTACAGAAATATTTTCATCTGGTGATTGAATAGTGAAACTTGTTTCTGCTTTGTTACATGCCGTAAAAAGTAATACAATTGCTAAAAGTGTGGTGAATTGAAATTTTAATTTACTCATAGTTGGTCATTTTGATAATTAGTTTAATGAAACAATAACTGCCTGATATGGTTTTAGCGTAACAGTATCATCATTTATAGTTAAATCTTTATAATTGTTAATTTGTGTTTCTTTGATAGTTTGTATTTCTGAGAGTTGCACATTAGAATCATGGTCAGTAAAATTTAAAAGGACTAGCATTTTTTCTCCCTCTTGTGTTCTTGTAAATGCATAAACCTCATTATTTTCTTTATCTAATAACTGATATGCCCCATAAACTAAAATCTTATTCTCGTTACGGAATTTAACCATTTTTCTAAAATGATTTAACACACTGTTTGGGTCTTTATCTTGTTGAGCTACATTTATATCCTTGTAGTTTGGGTTTACACGTTTCCATGGTGTTCCTGCTGTAAAACCTGCGTTAAGAGAATCATTCCATTGCATTGGAGTACGCGCATTTTCGCGCGAGCTATAATTAAGATACTCCATAAATTCATCCATATCTGAGTTAGATGCTAATGCAGATTTATATTTTCCGATAGCATCAATATCTACATATTCTTCAATAGTTGGCATATCAATATTAGTCATTCCCAATTCATCACCATAATACGTATAAGGTGTACCGCGCATACTTAAAAGGAAAGTATTTAGCATTTGTGTAGATACTGTTCTAAATTCTGGACTTGTATTACCAAATCGATCAATCAATCTGGCATTATCATGATTTGATAAGAATATGGCTGTCCAACCTTTTTCTGCAAAAGCTATATCCCATTTTGTAAATACTTCTTTAAACTCTAATAATTCATAACCTGCTGGAGTATTGGCCATATCTACATATTCAAAATGATACGCCGTTTGTAGCTCATTTCTATCTTCGTCAACTAAATCATGAGCATCTTGAAGTGTACTACCAGCGCCTTCTGCTACAGCAAAAACGTTATAAGGGGCAATAACTTCTTTATACATTTCCTTTAAATAGTCATGAAGTTGTGGTCGCATGCCATACCATTTAATAAAGTCTTTTTCATGCCCTTCAGGAAATTCCGGATACGTTATATCTTTACTTGCAAATTGAAAAGCATCCATACGGAAACCATCAACTCCTTTTTCTGCCCAAAACTTCATAATATCATAAACTTCTTGACGTAATTTTGGATTTTCCCAATTTAAATCTGGTTGCGCTTCTGCAAACGTGTGCAGATAGTATGAATTTGTTGCTTCAACATAATCCCAACCGCCTTCAGGATCAAAAAGACTGTGCCTGTGTGGTGGTTTACCCTTTTCTGCTGGCCACCAATGGTAATAATTATAATATTGATTATCTCTAGAACTGCTTGCTTGCTTGAACCATTCGTGTTGGTTACTACTATGATTTACAACTACATCGAGTACAAATTTTATTCCACGAGCTTTCAAACCTGCTAACATGTCATCGAAGTCTTTCATGGTACCATATCTTGGATGAATCGCTCTATAATCGGCTACATCATAACCATTATCTACTAAAGGTGATTCGAAAAAAGGATTCATCCATATCATGGAAATACCTAAGCTTTCAAGATAATCTAATTCTTGAATGACACCTTGGAAATCTCCATAACCATCACCATTTGTATCTTTAAAACTTTGTGGGTATAATTGATAAAGCACACCTTCTTTCCACCAGGTTGAATAATCCATAACTGTTTCTGTTTGGTTTGGTTTTACTTCTTTACAACTATTAGCTAAAACTAAGGTTAATAAGAATAAGATTAATTTTTTCATTATTTTTTTTGAATAAATGCATTTATACTCAAACCTTACTAATTTCTTTAATTTTTACTAAAACTTCTAATTTTTGAAGTATAAAGAATCAAGGGCACACCGAAATCGTTTTCGGATTCGTAAATAATATATATTTTCTGTAAAAATTACAGTGGTTTATATTGAAACTTAATTTTTAATGGGCATGTAAACTTCTGCTGACCAATTAAGTGCATTTCCACCCATATGTGGGTCATTTAAATAAACCTCCATTGGAGACGTTTCTATACTAATATTATTTGTATTTGCATAATCTAAAATAATATACCAAGCTAAATGAGACATATTATAATTACCATTAAAAATAGCTTTTAATGCATCTCGTTGTTCTATTTTCTTAAACTGTATTTTATTATGTTCTGGATAATTTTTTTTATCTGCTAAAGGAAAACAGAAATTAAACTTAATTTTATCATTCTCCATATCCCAATTAGTGATTTCAGAAAACGGATTTCCTGCTAACTTTATATTATTATCATTTATATAATCTGATAAAATAGTAATATTACCAACCATTGCTTTTGCTTTATCAGATACTTTAGATTCTATAGGTAAGCAAGCACAAAAGGTTGATGGAGTTTGAGCCTTCTCTATTAAAGATAAGTTATAAAGTTTACTCTGTTCATCTATTTTTATATTCAACTCTTTAACTTTAGATATTCTTTTTTTAATGAAACCGTTTTTACCAAACAATGCCTGTATATTCTGATTAAAACTATGTTCAGGATCCGTAATTTTTAAAGTTATAAATGTTATTTCATCATCTTCTTTTTTAATTTCCCAATTTAAATTTAAAATGGTATCACCACTTTTAAGTTCTTGGTTAACTTCTTTAAATGGTATATTTTCAAAATTTGTAACTACTGGATTTCCTTTTGATTCGCCATCATTCCAATTTAGAATATGATTATAAACAATACCCGGAATCTGTTTGGTTTTAAATGTTATTTTATAATTGTAATCTTTAATAAAAAAATACCAAATACCTAGAAGACATATAAGTAAAAAGGATGTTTTCAATAATCTAGATAACTTCATTTAATTAAGCATTTTTAATCTTTCATTAACCAAACGACCCACTTTAACTCCTTGCCCAATTCCCTCTTCAACAGCTGCTCTATAGTGTATGCCACCATACATTCTACTAATCGCAGCCTCTTTAGAAGCTTGTTTAAAAGAACTATAGGTTCTAATAGGTAATCCGTAACGCAATTCACTATCATCTAAAAATGTGAAATTATCGCCAAAAATATCAGTAAGAACAGTAGCTGCTGAGCCAGAAACTACAGAATGACCACTGGTATATTCAGGGAATGGAGGTGTTTGTAATATAGGTTTCCACTCGTCATCAAAATATTTATTTATAAGTGTTTCAGGTCTTACTAAATTACTTCTGTATTTCTCATCCCAACAACTAATAAAGGCATCTGCGATTCCTATGGATGTTTTTGTATAAGCAAAAACTGTTTTATCAAAATCAGCTTCACTATTTTTACAAGCAATTTGAGTAATTAAAATCCAATGTGCGCCTGGTGTTATTTTTTTTACTGCAAACATTAAATGCCCTCGCGTTACAGATACATAAGGGTTACAATCCCAAAATTTAGCTATTTGTACTTTTTCTGAATCATCTCCAATTTGCTTCATCGTATTGGTTATGTCATAAACTTCTTTAAGCTCTTTGTAAAACTTAGAATCCTCATCCATTGAAAATGCAGGTGGTGGAATTGGTTTAAATTGAGCTGCAGAATCTAAAACAAAAGGTCTAATTTTATTCCAATGAGGTTCTAAACCATCCATATAAGATGGCGGTGTGGGTTGCCAACGCCATTCTTCTTGCGAATTAACCGTATATTTTGGCATGGTCCGGGTTTGATTATAATTATCGTTATTCATCCACTGTGCTATAAACTCGGTTACTTGAGAGGCATAAGTTTTTGTTTCTTCAAATTCAATTGGATTGACTGTTTCCCAGATGTTGTAAAGACTATCTTGATACACTTCTAACTTTTCTTCAGAAAAAATAAGTTTTTTACTCAAATCTAGATGAGTCATAAAAGCAGCTAATTGATAATTAACATGGCTTTTGCTATCTGGTTTTGGTATTTTTCCCAGGCTTTCTATTTGCCCACTCAACGATTTATAATTTTCATTGTTTTGAGCAATAATTTCATAAGCTGCAATATTAGGATAAGCAAAAACACGACTTGCCACTGGTGGAGAAAATATATCGTGAATCATAATGTCTATAACTCTATCAATAGAATTATGAAAATCATTGGTTGTAACCTCAATGGGTTCGTACTGTTTTTTACATGATAACGTAAATAGGAAAACTGCTATTAACGCTAAATATTTGTTATTTAATTTCATTACTAAAAAGTTAGTTTGGTAATTCATAAACTTGCGCACTATCATTATTAATAGTTACAAGTAAATATGTTTTATCATTATGTGTTATAATATTTAAATGTCTTGCTGAAAAACCACTTAATTTCAGCCCTAATTTATTGCCTAAAATAATATCTTCTTCTGATTTTATTAGAGCTCCTGGGAACGAATCAAATCTACCATGAAATGGTGTTACTCCAAAATAATTTCCAGCAGCCAGCACCTCTTCTTTTCCATCTTGTTCAAAATCATATCGTAAAAAAGATGTTATTGGCGACACTTGTAATTCATTTTTGAAGGGCACAAATGAAAACTTATTATTATCATTTTTTAAATATCCTGAATGCAATTCATGCACTAATAAAACAGACGCTTTATTTAGTGCTTTCTTATCAAATACAGATTCAATAGGCTTACCTGCAAAATCTTGATATGATAAAAACTTCTTTTTGATACTGACTATTTGAGCGGATAGATCATCAAAATTCAGTAACGGGTAATATTTGCCATTTTTTTCTGTACAAACAATGGTTTCAGTACTTCCATTCATATCAAAATCTGAATAGTACATTTTCATTGGAAATTTCTCAGAAGCTTTAAATTTGGTGTTGGTTCCCCAGTTTCCTAAAAGGTAATCTTTATCGCCATCATTGTCAATATCAAACGCTACAATACTTTGCCATAGTCCGTTTAATTCCTCATTACATACTTTTTCTTCAATAAGCTTACCATTTTCATTTTTAAAGAATTTTGGAGACATCCATTCTCCAACAACTATCAAATCGGTTTCCCCATCGTTATTAAAATCGTCCCATATAGCATCGGTAATCATACCTGCTTGCTGTAAAGATTCATTTTCAACTAATGAAAATTTTCCAGCATCATTTTTTAATATGTAAGAATTTGGTATGTTACCAAAATCATTTGAAACGGCATTATTACCAATAAAAACATCAAGGTCGCCATCTTTATCAAAATTATTTGTTATCGCCACAGAAGCATTTTCAAAATAATCAGGTAAAGATGACGCTACAAAACTAGAATCTTTTTGAATAAAGTAACTATCTAATAAAGGTGTCATTTTATTATAAAAATCTGCTCCTCCAGAACCAATAAAGACATCATTCTTTTTGTCATTATTAAAATCAGCTATCAAAGCCACAACATCTTCTTTAGTGTCTTCATTCTTAAAAGCTTCTATTTCTGTTTCTGAAAAATTTTCATTCGAATTAAGATATACTCTTGATGCTGTATGTTTAGAACCCCCAAAAAAGATATCATCCAAACCATCATTATTTAAATCTCCTATTGCTGTTGCAGGACCTCTATCTGAAACTTGATAAGGGATTAATTTTTGCCTGTTAAAATCAATATAATTATCTTCTTTGTGAGTGAAATTAATCCCTAAATTGTCTTCAACTTTATTAAACAAAGGTTTACTACTACTTTTTAATGTGTTATAATTAAATAGTTTAGCTTTATCAGGGCTTACAGTGATGGTTTGATTAATTTCTATGTTTTTTACAGTTTGATAGGTTCTATTTGGCCAAATTATTTTTAACGAATCTACTTTTTTGTTATCGCCTAAACCAAAATGAATTATAGGTTCTGAAGAGGCTTGAAAACCCCTAACCGTATATAATTCTTTATACTGCATTTTACCATTGTTATATAAAATGGCCTTAGCTCCAATACCAAAACTATTTGGCTTTTCGTAATTAAATTTTATTTTTAAATAATTCGCTTTTTTATCGATAGTGTTTTCATACACAAAAGCAGTCGAATTAAGGTTATTAACAACTAAATCTATATCGCCATCATTATCTAAATCACCAATGGCTGTAGCACCTGAAACTGTATTATCATTTGAAATCCAAAGACCAGATTTATCCTCAAAATTTAAGTTCTTATTCCCTTTAAATATATAATTATGTACTTCGCCATTGGGCATTAAATTAAGTGCATCTTGGTCTACTAATTTTGTTTTACTGATTTTTACTTGAATTTTATCGCTAGAAGCAAACTTTATAAAATCAAGATTATTGGGCCGTTTTGGTATGCCGTTTGAGATGAATAAATCTTGTTCTCCATCTTGGTTATAATCTGCAAAAAGGGCACTCCAGCTCCAATCGGTACTGGCCACACCACTTAATAAAGCAGTTTCTAAATAAGGTGTGTTTTGCTGATTTACGTACAGCATATTACGTGTAAATTGATAATTATACCCGTATTGCTGAATTCTTAATTTTTGAATTTGAATATCGTCATCACCTTCAGATGATTTTAAAACGGCTTCATCTTCAGCAAGCATATCTAAAGATATCATATCTGGCCAGCCATCATGATTTATATCTGCAACATCGTTACCCATTGAAAACCTTGAGGTATGTCCAAAATAATCTCTACCACTTTCTGTAAATGTTCCATCACCATTATTTAAGTAATAATAATCATCCTCATGAAAATCATTTCCAACAAAAATATCAGGATATCCATCTTGATTAAAATCGGAAACTGCAATTCCTAGTCCGTAACCATTAATCCCTCCAAAAACACCTGCTTCTTCACTTACATCAACAAATGTATTGCCATCATTTCGTAAAAGTACGTCTCCGGTTTGATAGTTTCTCTTATATCGTAAACTAGATTTTCCAAAAGATTCTTGCGTATGAATGGCGTGATTTAACAAATAGATATCTAAATCTCCGTCTAGATCAAAATCTAAAAATGCTGCCGATGAACTAAAAGTATCAAAATCTAAACCATATTTTGCTGCACTTTCGGTAAATGTTTGGTCACCATTATTTATATACAACTCGTTAAAACCAACAAAACCATTTATACCAACTACAGCACACACGTAAATATCTAAATACCCATCGCCATTAACATCGCCCATAACTGCTCCGGTGTTCCAAGAGCTATTACCTGCAACTTTAGCTTTTTCAGTTATATCTTCAAACTTTAAATTTCCTTTATTTAAAAACAACTTATTTTTTACCTGATTACCAGAAAAGTAAATATCAGGAAGACCATCGTTATTAATATCTCCAACTGCTACACCACCTCCATTATAGAAATACAAATAATCTAAAATATTTAAATCATCTGTTTCTGTTAGGGTATTAACAAAACTAATACCTGTTTTTGTAGGTGTAGCATCTCTAAAAATAGCCTCGTCTTTACCTCCACAGCTAATTAAAATTAAAAATGACACTATTGAAATGCAGTATTTAATCATTTCTCAAAAATATTTTAGGCTTGCTATTATTAATAGCTGCAATAATATAAGTTTTCCCGTTTTTATCTTTGAATTGCGATAAATGTTTAACTTCATTTTTAATAAAAAACCCACTCTTTTCGTAGTCTTGCCATTCAAAATCTAAATTGCCATTATTCAATAATACACTTCCATAATTTGAATCGAGTCTGGAAAATTGTGGTTTAAATTCAAAGTTATTTCCCGCCATTATCAAGTCCATATTGCCATCATTATTAACATCTTCGCATACAATTCCGCACACACATGAAAACTGTACATGATTAGGTAATGATTTAATATTGAAAACACCATTACCTTCATTAACAGCTATTATGGTTTCTCCTATATTCAGTTTTTTAACAATTGATTTCTCAATTACCTCCTTAGAGAACAATTCATCAATAGATTTTGAAGCATATTCTGAAGCTTTTAGGTTTTGCTTTTTAAGTTTTACCATTTGACCCGTTAACTCTTTTTTCATTAATATGGGGTAATCTTTCCCATCTTTAAACTGAGTTGTAATTTGCTCAATAGTGCCATTATCATCAAAATCGTTAACCCATAATTTCATTGGGCTATCTTTGGAAGCTTTGTAAAAAGTGTTTGTACCTTGGTTTCCTATTACCAAATCTAAATCACCATCTTTATCCAAATCAGCAGCTTCAATTACATTCCACATGCCATAAACATGGTCTAAACTAGATTCTAACTTAATTAGCTGCTTTCCATTATTCAAATATATTTTTGGAGTATCCCATTCCGAAACCGTAATTAGATCCTTTTTACTATCATTATCAATATCAGCCCACACAGCACCAGTTACCATTCCTGCATCCTTCAAGTTATAGGCGTAACGCTCTGTTCCATCAGTAAAAACCCCTTTACCATCGTTTATAAGTAGTAAGTGATTTGGATTAACACCATAAGTTCCAACAACACTTCTGGAACCTACAAAAACATCTATATCGCCGTCATTATCGTAATCATTTGCGCTAATAACTGAAATATTATTTCTAGTACTTGGGAGAACATTTAATGCCTTTTTAAAGTTTCCATTACCATCGTTTATGTATAATCTAGTGATGTAATTTTTTTCTTGTCCAACCTCATTACCTCCAGATCCAACCATCAAATCTAAATCTTTATCACCATCTGCATCAAAAAATGAGGCAGCTGTATCTTCATATTTTGCGTCTTTTAAAAATTCTTTTGGGGTTGATGGATTCATTTTTCCATCTCCAGAATTTAAATATATAACACCTGATTCTTTTAATCCTCCACCTATAAAAACATCTTCATTCCCATCATTATTAACATCGCCAATTGCCATAGCTGGTCCTTCTTGAGATAACATTTTAGATATTAATCCTTCATAGTCGAAATCAGAATAGTTATTTTCAGTATGGGTTAATAATGTATTATTTGGTATTTCTTGAAATAATGTTTTTTGAGCACCTTGTTTAAAGGGTTTATAAATGTCTATAGCGTCTGATTGAGACAAGGTAATTTGCTGATTTGCCTTAATATTTGCAAGCTTTTGAGTTTTATCATTTGGCCAGATAATGCGTAAAGAATCTATAGTAGTTACATCACCAATTCCAATATTCATAATATAATCCATGGAAGATTGAAAACCTCTAGAAGGCATCAACTCTTGTACAATAACAGTGCCTTTAGAATGTATTTTCACTTTACTTCCAATAGCAAAATTATTAGGTGTATTCCCATTAAGTTTTAATTTTATGTAATTGTTTGAAGCTTGAGATTCGCTGTTGTTTTTATATACAAACGACTTCATATTAACATTATTAACCACTAAATCTAAATCTCCGTCATTATCTAAATCTCCGTACGCAACACCGTTGGACATAGTAGGTGTTTCAAAACCCCAGTCTTTTTCTGCATTACTAAAAGTAAGATTGCCATTATTTTTAAAAGCATAATTTGATTGTGGCTTAATGGGCATTTTATTAATAATAGAATCAATATCTTCTTTATGGCCAGTTAATACCATATTATGCAAAATATCATTGGCGAAAAAATCCATGAAATCTAAATCGGTAAGATCATGGTTAATGCCGTTGGTAACAAAAATATCTCGTAGCCCGTCATTATCCATATCAAAAATTAGTCCAGCCCAACTCCAATCGGTTGCAGAAACACCACTAAAATTTGCTATTTCAGAAAAGGAATTATTTCCATTATTTAGCTGTAATGAATTTTGAATATATTGCTGATAGAAGTCTTTTCCTTGTTTTAACTTGAAGATATTATAGCCTTCAAACTCCATGACCGTTTTTATTCGTTTATCACTTTCGGGAAGCATATCAGTTACAAAAACATCAATATCACCATCATTATTAATATCTGCCATATCTATTCCCATAGCAGAAATATTGATGTGAGGCGCCCAGTCTTTTATTTTTTCTGAGAAAGTTCCATCTTGATTATTTATATACAGGTAATCACGTTCATAAAAATCGTTAGTAACATAAATATCTGGATACAAATCTCCATTAATATCACTTACCATAACACCTAAACCAAAGCCTATTAAACTACCGTAAATTCCAGCTTCATCGCTTACATCTGTAAAATACCCATTGTCATTTCTTAATAGCATATCACCAACGCCTCTAAATATTTCTGGAATATTCTCCCAATTTTCCGCTCTTTTATCTCTTTGTTCTGCGTATCCCAGAGTATTAACAGGAATATTGCTGTTATTTAAAATATAGGCATCTAAATCTCCATCTTTATCATAATCAAAAAATGAAGCATGGATAGTGAAGCCCGATCTTGCTAAATTGTATTCTTTTGCTTTTTCAGTAAAAGTTAAATCTCCATTATTAATAAACAACTCATTATCATGGTTATCAGCCTCCATATTACCTGCGTTACACACATAAATATCTAAAAAACCATCACCATTAATATCAACCATAACAACTCCTGTACTCCATGGTTTTTTTCCTGTAACACCAGCTGATTGCGAAATATCCTCGAATTTAAAACCGCCTTTATTTAAATACAATTTATTTTCACCCATATTTGCCGTTAGATACACATCTGAAAGCCCATCATTATTAATATCGCCTATAGCTACACCACCACCATTATAGAAGTTTCGATATTTAAAAATGTTCATGTCCTTTTGATTTACAACAGCATTGGTAAAATCAATTCCGTTATCTTCTGGGTTTGTAAGTGTAAATAACGTTTTGTTAGTATTATCAGAAATTTGTTTTTCTTTCTTTTCAGAATTACAAGAATTGACAAAAATCACGAGTATAATTGTCAATAGAATGCGGCTCAATTTTGAATGCAATCTCATTTATTTTTCTTTAAAAAAATTGGCGTATTGTTATTAATGGAAATTATGTAGTAAATTTCATTACTAACCTTAATTTTTTGAATATCTCTAGCTGGCCCAGATACATCAAATGTTTGATTTTTTTGGAGCATAAAAAACCCTTCTTTATTATTCAGTAAAATAGCTCCATGTGAGGCATCTAATTTACCTAATTGTGTACTAATATCATAGTTATTACCTGTTAAAAATAAGTCTAAATAACCATCATTGTTGAAATCATCAACAGCAATAGAATTTACAGAAGAAACTTGCGTCATCAAAGGCAATATATGCTTTTTAAAGGTATTATCTCCAAGATTTTCATAGTAACAACTTGTAAGCTCAAATACTTGTTTTTTATAAGCTTCATTTATTTTTTTATGAGGCAGTAACTCAGAAAACGAAGCATCAGCAAAATCTTTATAGCTTAAGAATTTTTTATTTAGAAAAGGAAGTTGTTTTACTAACTCGTCTTTTGAGGAAAATGGCGTTTCTTGCCCTTCATAATAATAAGTGATAATAGGATCAATATTACCATTGTCATCAAAATCGTTGCTATATAGGGTTATGGGTTGTTCTTTCGATGCTTTTAGCCTTGTGTTAAGCCCCCAATTTCCTGCAACTAAGTCTAAATCACCATCGTTATCAAAATCTGCAATTTTTATAGTATTCCACCAGCCATTGGTTTCTTGAAGCTTGTTGTTTTTTTGTAATGTTAACTTTTTACCATTATTTAAAAGTATAGAAATTGGCATCCAATAACCGCAAACTATGGCATCAGCAAATAAATCGTTATTAATATCCACCCAAATAATATCTTGCACATTTCCTATGTCCTGAAGTTCTTTTGCATAAGTTTCACTAACATTTGTAAATGAACCTTTTCCATCATTTTTAAAAATATATTGCTTTGGCGTTTTTCCAAACTGCCATGGAATGAGGTTTGAAGTTATAGAAACATCTAAATCGCCATCGTTATCAATATCAACCGTTGTTACTTTTGAAGCATTAATTTCAATATTTTTAAATTGAATACTATCCTTTACAAATTCATCCCCATTGTTTATATACAATCTAGGACTTAATGCTTTGCCATATTTAAATTCGTTACCACCACTTACCACCAAAATATCAATAAGCCCATCTAAATTTGCATCAAAAAAGGTGCTACTTACATCTTCATTAATAGCGTCTTGATTAAATAACTCCTCATTGAGAGATTCAAACTGAGCATTTTCTTTCTGTACAAATAATCGACTACTTTGTGCTTTTGCCCCACAAATAAAAATATCATCTAAGCCATCATTATTGATATCGCCAACCGAAGTTTGAGGGCCTAAATTTGTACTAGCATAAGGAATTAATGGGTCTCTATTAAATTCAATGGAAATAGGATCATTATGTTTAAAATTAATCAAAGGTTCAGAATTAACAAGAAAAGAACTGGAGCTATTGAGTTGTTTATTTTTGAAATAATTTCCAGAAGCATTTATAAAATCTACTTCAATTTCTTTATTTACTGAAATATCTTTTAGGGTTTGATATTCGCCGTTTGACCAAATAACTTCTAAAGAGTCTATCACAGAAATCTCACCAAGTCCAAAATTAAGTTTAGGTTCAACTGATGATAAGTATCCTTTAGTTGTGTAATTTTCTTCCGTGAGTATTTTAGAGCCAATATATACTTTTACTTTTGCGCCAATTCCAAATTTATTTTTATCGGGTCCTCCAAATTTAACCTTCAAGTAGTTGTTATTAGGAGTAAATTTTTCTGAATTATTTTTTAAAATATATGCAGGCTCATTAATATTATTAATTACCAAATCTAAATTACCATCATTATCAAGGTCTGCATATACGCCACCATTACTGTAGGATTCCTTTTGATTAGCCCACAATTCGGTATTATTTTCAAAGGTATTATCACCGTTATTTCGATAAATATAATTTTTAACTTTCTTTGGTGGGATTTCATTTGCTAAGGCTAAATCCTTATCGGACATATTCTTTCCCAGTTGCTTTTGAATATTTTCATTGGAAATGAAATTAATAAAATCCATATCATTGGTAGCACCTAAAATACCGTTAGTTATATAAATATCTTTATTGCTATCATTATCTAAATCGCACACAATTGGACTCCATGACCATTCTGTTGCCGCCATACCACTTAAATGGGCTGTTTCACTAAAACTACCATTCCCGTTATTTATGTGCAATGTGTTTTGCATAAATTGAGGTGAATAACCATTTTTTAAATAAAACTCATACATTTGGTAAGGATATTCTAAACCAGAGGTTTTATATGTTTTCAAATTTTCAGGAAGCATATCCAATGATATAATGTCTGTATAACCATCGTTATTAATATCACTAATAGAATTTCCCATGGAAAAATGAGACGTATGCCCCAATTGGGTTTTATTACTTGAAATTATATCTTTAAACGACTTATCTTTTTGATTTATATATAAATAATCGTTTTCGAAAAAATCATTCCCAACATAAATATCAGGATAACCATCATTGTTTATATCGCTTATAGAAACTCCTAAACCATAACCAATTTTACCTTGAAAAATTCCAGCATTTATACTAACGTCAACAAATTTTCCTTCAACATTTTCATATAATCTATCACCTGCTAAAGTATCAGCTTGCATTCTTAATTTACCTTTTCCGTAATTAGAATTAGGATGGATAGAATGGTTTAACAAAAACATATCCAAATCAGAATCTTGATCGTAATCAAAAAAAATAGATTGGGTTGCGAAACTTTTTATATCTAATCCATAATCAGAAGCAGATTCTTTAAAAAAAGGAACTCCATTCTTTAATCCTTGATTAACATATAATAAATTATGACTTTCAATACCCGAATAATTACCCAGTCTACATATATAAATATCTAAAAGACCGTCATTATTAATATCAACAACGGTAGAACCCGTAGTCCAATTTGAGGTATTATCTATACAGGATATTAAAGTAGCATCTTCAAATTTGAAATCACCCTTATTTATATATAATTTATCAGGGGTTTGATTCGCCGTAAAATATAAATCACTCAGTCCATCATTATTAAAATCGCCTACTGAAACACCTGAGCCATTATAAAAATATAAATAATTTAAGATATTTAAATCAGGCTTACTTGTAAGTCTGTTTTGGAAATCTATATGGGTTGTTTTACTGCTTAGCGAAGTAAATAATACATTTTCGCTTTTTTTACATGAAGTGAAAATAGCAAGTAATACTATATAATATTTTATTTTTTGCATGGATTAAAGATACCCAAGATTCATGTTAAATAAACAAAGAGGGCTTTAAAAAACCCTCTTTGAAAATATCTATTAATAAAGTAAATTATTAGTATCCTGGATTTTGTATTAAATTTGGATTTGATAATAATGCATTTGCTGGAATTGGGAATAAATTTTTAGTTTCATCTCCAACCGCAGCAGAATCCATAAATTCATATTCAGTAGTAAATTTACCAAAACGTATTAAATCAGTACGTCTTACCATTTCTATATACAATTCTCTACCACGTTCTGCCAGCATATCACTTTCAGTAACACTTCCTAGTGGTGCAGCACCTCTAAGAGTTCTCAAAGTATTTACCATAGCGGTAGCATCACCTCCACTACGCATCATAGCTTCCGCTTTCATTAAGTAAGCATCTGCGTATCTAAAAAGTAAAAGTCCTCCATAAAACCCTCCATTAGACGGGTGATATTTTAATACACGTATTCCTGAAACATCATTATTACCTACTAATCCAGGAAGTTCTTTAGTATACACTAGTGGTTTACTCGCTCTTGCTTCATAAGCAAATGGTCCTCCATTAATAACACCATCTTCATATGTATAACCATATTGTTGACCTATACCAAACCCATAGAAAAACCCTAAGTTCTCAGGGGTTGTAGTTGTTGCATCTGGCACCCAACCTCTACGTTCTTCTTGAGAACCTGCGTAATTACCAGAATCGTTACCATTACTTTCAAATGAATCATAAAAAGCACCTAAGGTTGTAAATCCGTTCCAGCCTCCTGCTTGGTCAGGGGCAAGTTGATTGTAATGCAAACCACCCCACATTCTGTTTCCTGTCCCAGCCGTAGTATAAAACACACGTTCTGTATTGGCTGTTCCGTTAAATAAATCAAAATAGCCTCCTTGCAAAGCAAACCCATCTGCTGCAATCGCATCAACCGCAGCTATAACCCCAGGCATATCTGAAGCATTAGGTGCTCCTTCGCCTCTATAAATACCTGCATTTAATAATACTCTAGCCTTTAAAAAATTAGCAGCAGCTTTACTTGCTCTATTTGTTGTACCTGCAGGTCCTATTGTAGGTAAATTAGCCATTGCATCTTCAATATCTTGCAAAATAAAAGCTAAAGCTTCAGCACTAGTTAAAACTTTTGGGTCAATAGAAGGTCCTTCATCAACTTCTCTAAAAGGTACTTGACCATAAAGGTCTAAAATAATCCACATGCTGTAAGCTCTTAAAAATTTTGCTTCAGCAACGACTTGATCTGTTCTATTGGTAGTACTTCTAGAATCAATAATTTGATTTGCTAAAAATATATCCGAATTAAATGCATTCCATACGTTTAATACATATTGGTGAGATGCTGGCCAAGTATGAGTATGTAATACTCTCCAAATACCATTATCACCCCAGTCTGTTCCTCTTGTTGGAATTAGTAATTCATCAGTGGATACTTCAGCTAGCGCATAATAACCATCTTGTGGTTCCATTTGCCCACGTATGGCATTATAAAGGTTATCTAAAGAGCTCTGAGCGTCTGCTACTCCTGTAAAACCACCATCAGTGGATTCAGCGATGATCGAATCATCAACAATCAAATCAAGATTGGTACATGACATTGCAAATAATGCTATACATACATATAACAAATTTGTTTTCATTTTAATTGTTCTTTTTTTCATTTTCTTTTTTTTTAAAATTGTGCATTAAGTCCAAAAGTAATAGTTCTTGGGTTTGGATAAGCTGCGTAGTCAATACCAGCTGTTGGCAACCCGTTTAATAGATTATCTGCATTTGGTGCTGTGTTTACCTCAGGGTCTAAACCTGGATAATCAGTTATAACAAATAAGTTTTGCCCATTTACAAAAATTCTTAAATTAGTAAAAGCCGCACCTTCTTTTAAGTTGAAATTGTATCCAAGTGTTGCGTTTTGTAAACGAACAAAATCACTTTTATATAAGAAACGTGTTGAAACCGCTGCTTCAGCTATTCCTGACTCTCCGTTAGTAGGTACATCTGTTGTTACATTTCGTCCTCCAAATATTGAACCTCCTGTAAATAAAGCATTTTGTGTGTTAAAATAATTATAACCTCCAAATTGACTGTTAAAATAAGCTGAAAAATCCCAGTTTTTATAATTAACCGAAGTAGAAAGTCCTCCTGTTACATTTGGTAAAGCACTTTTTCCAACAAATGTTTGGTTATCACCAATAGGTTGACCGTTAGAATCAAAACCTTCAAACTCTCTCACGAAATAAGAAAATAAAGGTTGTCCTCCAGCTAAAATCTGAGAGAAGGCTTGTGATAAACCTTGACCATAAATAGTACCTGCTGGAATAAGTCCTCCAAAATTTTGTAATTCGTTTTCGTTATATGCCACATTAAAATTAAGATTCCAAGTTAAATCTTCTTGATCAATCACATCATAATCTATAGCAAATTCAATACCTTGATTTAATAAGGTAGCATCTAAATTTGTAAAAACAAAAGGTTGAGGTGCAGGTTGAGCTGAATCTATTCTAAACAATAAATCGTTAGTCTCTCTTCTATACACATCTATACTACCAGATAAGCGATCATTATTAAATCCAAAATCAAGTCCTACACCATAAGAGATAGTTTCCTCCCATCGTAAACCACTATTTGGAAAAGAAACTGTTTGTAATCCAGGAACATTAACAACGCCACCATTATCTATCCCAGCTCCTTCATAACGCTCTCTTTGTACAAAATTACCATAGCCTAAACCATCTTGATTACCCGTGATACCACCACTCACTCTTAATTTTAAAGTTGATACATTATCTCCTATAAAATCTTCTTCGTTAATTTTCCATGCAACCGCTCCAGAAGGGAAATATCCATATTGGTTTGATTCACCAAACTTAGACGAGCCATCTGCTCTAACTGTGGCAGTAAACAAATATTTATCAGCAAGAGTGTAATTAACACGAGCGAAATAAGACTGAATTTCATCTGTTACATCATAAGTATTAACAGCCAGTGATTTTACTGGCACACCATTTGGTCCCGCTTGGTTTGTCGTTGTAGGTGTAGGAAATAATCTATTTACAAATACGCCACTAGAAGTATATCCATATTGTTGATAACTACCAGTAACTCCAGCACCTACTATATCAATAGCATCTGCCATATCTTGGTACATATCAGATAATCCAGTATTGCTAAATCCCCAACCTGTAGAATCAAAACCATTTCTATTAAATTTTTGATATGAATAACCTGCTAAAACATCTAGTTTAGAATTTCCAAACTCTTTATTATAGTTTAAAGTTATTTCCATTAATTGATTTTTGGTAAAAACATCACCACGGTAAGCTCTACCCTCGCCAAATATACCGTCACCTATATTGTTTGCAAGTGAACTGGCAGCAATATTTCTGTTAGAATTTGACTTATCATATCCTAGATTTACTTTACCAGAAAGTTCAGGAGTAAACTGATAATCTGCAAAACCATTTAATAAGTATCTAGTTGTTCTAGTATCACTAGTTACATAACTAAAAAATGTTGCAGGATTTGCTTGACCATTTGTTTCGTCAAAATCAGGATCTGTTGGCCATGTTGGGTTTGCTGAATATGCAGCTCCTAATAAATCACCACGAAAACCAGCACTACCACTTAAACCTGGTCCAAAATTATTTTCCTGAGAAAAACTGGTCTGAATACCTATTTTTAATTTATTATCAAAAAAACGATGATTTGCATTAAGTCTTCCGGTTATTCTTTCAAGTCCAGAATTTCTAATGATCCCGTTTTGCAATCCGTAACCAAAAGTAGCTCTAACATCACCATTTTCATGAGAGTTAGCGTAAGCCAAACTATGATTGTTAGAAATCGCAGTTCTTAAAAGATAATCCTGCCAATCTGTGTTAGCTCCATAATCGACTCCAGATGGATCACGATTAATGACACCTGGGGTAGGTATACCTGTTTGAGGATCATAAGAAGCATAAGCTGAAAGAAATTGATCTCTGTTAAGTACATCATACCTTTTACGGTCTTTTGATACACTTACAGTAGAATTATACTCAAATCGATCACCTTGAGCACCTTTTCCAGATTTAGTTGTTATAATTACAACCCCATTTGCACCTCTTGAACCATAAATAGCCGTTGATGATGCATCCTTTAAAATACTAATACTTTCAATATCATTAGGGTTTATAAAGTTTAATGGGTTAGAAGCTCCACTTGAACCAAAACCGATATCTGCTCCATCGGCTGAAGTATTATCTCCTGCCAAAGGAATACCATCAACAACAAATAACGGATTGTTGTTTGATCTAATAGAGGCAGTACCTCTAATACGAATATTAACAGCAGCTCCTGGTGCTCCACTTGATTGCGAAATTTGTACACCAGCTGTTTTTCCTTGAATTAATTGTTCTGGTGATGCAATAACGCCTTTATTAAAGTCTCCAGATCTTACTGATGCTACAGAGCCAGTAGCGTCTTTTACCGTAGTTGAACCATAACCTATTACAACCACTTCATCAAGTTGTGCGGCATCTTCTTCTAAGGTTACATTCAGCGTGTTTCCAGTAACTACAAGTTCTTTAGTTAAATAACCTAAAAATGAGAATACTAGTCTATCACCAGTATTTGCATTGATTTGAAATTCACCATCAAAATTAGTGACTGACCCTGTTGTTGTTCCTTTTACTATGACATTTACACCTGGCAACGGCCCTGAAGCATCAGAAACAACACCTGATACTGATTGCGCATAGACAAAGCTTCCAAATAGCATAACCATAGGAAGCAAAAGCTTTTTAAGTAATTTGTTTTTCATATTGAGTTTAGTTAATAATTAATTGAGTTGAGTTTAATGTTTTAATTTATTTATTTCAACACTATGTAAAAGTAATTAATCAATCGTTTATAAATGTTTGTTTTTATTCAGTGAAAGAATTCAAACATATTGTTAAATAGATGTTAATTAATATACGAATTTTGCATTTTATAAGGGTAAATAAAAGAAAACGACAAGAAAACTAGTTTTTTTTAACCGAAAACGTTTTCGGTCACTGTGAATATAACAATAATACGTATTACTATTCACTATAATATAATGTATCTAGTGTTTTTTTACTAAATAAATAACTTTAAAGCCTTAAACTACAAATTAATCAATAGAACACAAAAAACATTCCCTTTTGCATGACTATAAGTAAGTTAAATATGCATACTTTAACACATAATTTTTTTTTAAATGAAATGTTTTGGTTTATATTTATTTCTTTAATTAAATCAAACTAATATCAAAATATGCCAAAAGTTACTTTAAAGGTACTTGCAAACCAACTAGGGCTTTCAACGTCAACCGTTTCTAAAGCTCTAAAGGATTATTCAGATATAAATGCTGAAACAAAAAGCAAGGTTAAGGAATTGGCAAAAAGCTTAAATTATACACCCAATTCGTTTGCGGTTAGCTTACGAATGAAACAATCTAAAACCATAGGCGTTATAATACCTACTATGGTGCACTTTTTTTTTTCAAATGTTATTGATGGTATCTTAAAAGAAGCTGAAAAGAACAATTACATGACATTTCTAATGCAGTCCAATGAAAATGAGCAACTTGAAGAAAAACAGGTGGATTTACTTTTAAGTAAAGGCGTAGATGGTATTATAATGTCTTTAACCAATAAAACAAGAGACTTTAAGCATTTAAAAAAAATAATTGATAGTAATGTTACTTTAATTCTTTTTGATAAAATTGCCAAAACCATTAACTGCTCAAAAGTTTTGATTGATGATAGAAAAGCGGCTTATGATGCCGTTAGTTATCTAATACAAAAAGGGTATCGACGAATTGCTCATTTTAGAGGAGATTTAAATCCACAAAATTCTATCGATCGCTTTTTAGGTTATAAAAAAGCATTACTAGATCATAATATTGAATTTGACCCGTCTTTAGTCTATTTATGTAATAATAATTCTGATTTTTCTGATGGTTATAAAAATGCTGAAATATTATTAAAAGACCATGGTGATAATGTTGATGCGCTTTTTACTGTAAATGATCTTTTAGCCATTGGTGCACTAAACTATTTCAATAAAAACAATATTAAAGTACCAGAAAGGATTGCCTTATTTGGTTTTAGTAATTGGTTTATGACAAAAGTTACTACGCCAACCTTATCTTCAATAGATCAAAATGCTTTTTTAATGGGAGAAGAATCAGCCAAAATTTTGATAAAAGAAATAAATAACAAACAAAAAGGAATCCCAATTGAATACGAAAAAATTATAATTGATACAGAATTGATTATTAGAGATTCATGTTGACTTTTTCACAAATAAACACAACTCGAAATTAAAGATGTATTTATTCCATAATTGATTCAATATCCGCTTTTAAAATTATAGGATTTGCACCGTCCATAGAGGCTACTAGAGCACCAACTGCACATGCTAAATTTATAGCGTCTTGTGGTTTTTCATTATTTAATAAACCATGAATAAGAGTGGCAAGAAATGAGTCGCCTGCTCCTACCGTATCTTTAACTTTTACAGAATATCCAGAGCTTTTATAAAATGTGTTTCTTTTAAATAAAATAGCACCATCACCTCCTAAAGTTACACAAATGCTTTGTGTATTCGTTTTGTTTGAAATGTACTTTATACTCTCTTCTAAGTTATTTGATTTAAAATCATAATATTTACAGATTTCTAATAACTCATCATCGTTAAACTTAATAAAATCTGCTTCTATCATAAGTTCATTTAAAACAATCATGGTGTAATGTGGCGCTCTCAAATTAACATCAAAAACTTTAAACTTTGCAAATTTAAGAAGTTGAATAAGCGTTACTCTTGAAACATCATTTCTAGTAACAAGGCTTCCAAAAATAAAAGCATCAGATTTACTTACACTATTTTTAGAAGCGTCTTTTAATTGAATATAATCCCAAGCGCAAGGAAACGCTATGTTATAAGATGCAGACCCACTTTTATCTAAAACAACCTTAACTTGACTGGTGTTAAATTCATTATTAACCTGAATTTCATCAGTATTAACATTATTAATTTTAATAAAATCTATAATCTCTTTACCTTCTATATCGTTTCCTACACTACTAATTATGGTAACATAATTACCAAAATAATTTAATCGTAAGGCCACATTTAACGGTGCCCCACCAATTTTTTTATGGGTTGGAAAAACATCCCACAACACTTCTCCAAAACAAACTATTTTCGACATTTTTATTGAAACTTAAATTCCTGAATATTTAGATTTTCAATTTTAAAGGCTTTATCTTTTGAAATAATTGAAAACATTTCTAACGGCTGTTTTGGAAAAAATAATTCGGTCATCACAATGTCTCCATCATTATAAAAAACTTCAATGGATGTTTTATCTAAAAGGATTTTAACTTTTAATTCATTTAAAGTTTTTGCTGTTTTTGCTATTGATGTATTAGGCGCAAATTTTTCGGAGAAATTTACTTCTCCAGATTTTTTTCTGTTGATAAAAAGCTCATTCTTCAAATTATTTAAACCTAAGCTAAGTGTATCACCTTCTTTATTATAAAATAATATATTATAAGATTCTTCTTTTAAATCTTTTAATTTAAATTCAATATTAACTTTGGCTAAATCTATATTTGTAGTACTTAAAATATTATTAAATTTCTCTGTACTAATTGAGTCTGCTATAATGCTCTTTTTGATATAGCCATGCAATTCTCTTACTGGCAAACTTTGTAAGATATATTTTTCTGACTGTTTTATAAGTTTTAGTTCTCTTGCAATGGTCATACTACTTCGCCATGTGTAAGTTGGAACATCTCTGGCATAGTCCCAATTAGACATCCACCCAATAAATAGTTTCCTTCCATCTTCCTCTGGGATATTCGACCATGTAACACCTGCATAATTATCGCGTCCGTAATCTAACCAAACCGCAGTTTGTTCTTTTAATTGGCTTGAAAATTCGTTATCAAGTACAAATGTTTTCTCATCAAAATCTCCAATAAAATATTGGGTTGCGCTTCCGCCGTTTGGACCTCCAGGATTAATACTAACTAACAATACCCATTTAGTGTCATCACTTCCATCCATTTTTATTGGAAATAAATCTGGACATTCCCAAACACCTCCATGTGCTCCTTTATCTTCACCAAATTCAGATTCTAACTTCCAATCTTTCAAATTTAATGAACTATAAAACATAATTTTATTGCCTGCCGCTAAAGACATAATCCATTTATTTTTCGAACTATCCCAAATTACTTTTGGGTCTCTAAAATCTTTAATACCTGGATTAGGAATTACTGGATTTGCTTTATATTTAGTCCAAGTCATTCCTTCATCTAATGAATACCCAATCGCCTGACTTTGAAAATCTATTTTACCGTCTTTTTCACCTTGCATATTATGGTAAGTAAAAATGGCAATTATTGGAGCAATACCATCTTTTCCAAAACCAGAGGTATTATCTTTATCTACTACAGCACTTCCTGAAAAAATTAGCCCTAAATCATCTGGATAAATTGCAATGGGTTGTTCTTCCCAAGTAATCATATCTTTACTTATGGCATGTCCCCAATGCATAGGACCCCAAACATTGCCATCAGGATAATACTGAAAGTATAAGTGATACTTACCATTTAAATAAAACATACCATTTGGATCGTTCATCCAATTGGCTTTAGGTGTAAAATGAAAATTAGGTCTGTATAATGTTTCTTCTTTTGATTTATCAAACTCTGCAATAGCATCTAAATCCTTTTGTTTTTCAACATTTTTACAACCGTTTGTTATTACAAAACTTAAGATTAATAAAACAACTAATATAATTTTACTATTTACTCTATTTTTCATCTCTAGTTAATTTTTTACTTAATTCTTCTAATGAAATTCCTTTAGTTTCTGGCATCATAAAAATTACAAATAATAATTGAAAAACCATCATAATAGCAAATATCATAAATACAACACCGGCACCAATAGATGAGAAAAGCACAGGCACTAATGATGGAATTACTGCTGCTAAAACCCAATGGGTTGATGTACCAAATGACTGCCCGCTTGCTCGTAAATGATTAGGGAAAATTTCTGAAATAAAAACCCAAATTATAGCGCCTTGACCAATAGCGTGGGAAGCAATAAACATAAATAAAAATATAGGAACTGCCATCCCTTCCCATTCTAAGAAAAATGCCATTGAAACTAAACTTAATGAAATAATATAACCAATAGACCCTATATACATTAATGTTTTTCTGCCTAAACGATCAATCAAGAAAACACCCAATAGCGTAAATAATAAATTAGTTACTCCAATTCCAATACTGCTTAATAAAGCAGTGCTTTCACCTAAACCAGCTTCTTCAAAAATTCTTGGAGCATAATATAAAAAGGCGTTTATCCCAGAGAATTGATTAAACATTGCAATTAGAAACGCTAACATTAATGGAAAGCGATATTTTTTCATGAAAATATTTTCACCAGATGCATGGCTTTCGTTTTCTATTTTTATTTCTTGCATTAATTTTTCTGCATCGCCATCTGGATTTATTATCTCCAAAACTTTTTTTGCTTCTTCATTTCTGTTTTTTGAAATTAGCCAGCGCGGACTTTTTGGAACTGTAAAAATAAGTAGTGTATAAATTAAAGCAGGAAATGCTTCAACACCAATCATCCAACGCCATGCATTTTCGCCAATATTTCGAAGTAAGTAATTGGATAAAAAAGCAATTAAAATACCTAATACAATATTAAATTGATAAAGTGCTACTAGCCTTCCTCTTTTATCTGCTGGTGCAATTTCAGACACATAAGCTGGTGCAGCAATTGTGGAAGCACCAACACCAACGCCTCCTAAAAATCTAAAAAAAGCAAATGTGTAGGGGTCATTAACTAATGAGGATCCTACGGCTGAAATAAAATAAAAAAATCCAATCCAAATTAATGTTTTCTTTCTTCCTAAACGATTTGTTGGAATACCTCCAAATAAAGCTCCAAAAACAGTTCCCCACAATGCCATAGCCATTACAACACTACCATGAAAAGCATCAGAAGCCCCCCAAAGTGCTTGTAATTTTTTATCTGCTCCCGAGATTACTACAGTATCAAACCCGAAAAGAAAACCTGCTAATGCTGCTGTTATTGACCATATTAGGATTTTATTATTCATATTAATTTAGTTAGTTAGTTTTAAATTAGTAGTGTAAATTAGTCAAATATATATGTAAAGCAAAAAATCTAATTTTTAAATATTTATAACACAAGTTATTCTTAAAATACGTGATGAAAAACTTAAAAATTAATTTTCAATAAGCTTAATTATGAAAAAAATCATTATTTATTACAAAAATACAAATAATTGATAATCAATGACTTAATATAAAATACAAATTATTTTAATGCATTTAAACGATTTTTTATGCATTTCATGGATTATTTAATAAGTAAAAAGTATATTTGTAAAGTTAATAATCACTTACTGAGTTATTAAAACAATTATTTAGAATAGAAAATATAAAAAAGAGTGTTGGTAAAATAGTTATTTGAGTTAGTCGCTTTTAAAATAAGATACTTTATTTATCAATACTATAACAAGTCCTGAATTGACGTTCAGGACTTCTTTATTTTAGATATTAATGCTTCTAACGATACTTTTTCCTGATCTCCAGAAATCATATTTTTTAAAGTATAGTTGTTCGAATCCATTTCTTCATCTCCAACTATAACAACAAAAGGAATATGGCGGTTATTTGCATGATTCATTTGTTTACGCATGTGTTTCCCGTTAGTTATTTTATCAGGATATAATTCTGCATGAATACCTTGTAAGCGTAATTTCTTAATAGCTTTTAAACTAAAAAGTGCTTCTTTATCGCCAAAGTTTATAAATAATACTTCAACATTTTTACTTACCGTTTCTGGAAATAAATTTAATTCTTCTAAAACTAAATAAATACGATCTAAACCAAAACTAATACCTACGCCACTCATATCTTTCATACCAAAAATACCAGTTAAATCGTCATATCTGCCACCACCACCAATAGAACCCATTTGGACTTTTCGGGGAGCTGATACTTCAAAAATAGCACCTGTATAATAGTTTAAGCCTCTAGCCAAAGTCACATCTAATTGCAATGTTGCTGAAGCTAATCCTAATTCTGAGATGGCTTTATTTATAAACGATAGTTCTTCAATACCTTTTTGTCCTGCTTCGGAAGTATTAAGAATCCCTTTTAAACTTTCAATTTGAGATTCAAAAGTACCAGATATAGTAAATAATGGTGCTAATTTATCTATTCCAGATTGTGGAATGCCTTTACCTAACATTTCGGCTTTTACCTTATCCTCGCCTATTTTATCAAGTTTATCTAGCGCAACGGTAAAATCGATGAGTTTATCACTAGCTCCGATTACTTCAGCTATTCCTGAAAGTATTTTTCTATTATTTATTTTAATAGTAACGCCTTCTAATTTTAAAGCTGAAAACACCGTGTCGTACAATTGAATAAACTCTACTTCTTGCCATAACGAATCACTTCCTACAACATCGGCATCACATTGATAAAACTCTCTAAAACGCCCTTTTTGAGGTCTGTCGGCACGCCAAACTGGTTGAATTTGATAGCGTTTAAATGGGAACTCAATATCATTTTGGTTTTGAACTACGTAACGGGCGAATGGTACGGTTAGGTCGTATCGAAGTGCTTTTTCTGATATACTTGAAATTAATTTATTAGAGTTTTTTTCATTATAAGCACTTTCATCTACTTTTGATAAAAAATCCCCAGAATTTAAAATCTTGAAAATCAAACGATCCCCTTCGTCACCATATTTTCCCATTAATGTTTCCGAATTTTCAAAACTTGGTGTTTCAATAGGTTGAAATCCAAACGTTTCAAAAGCAGCACGAATGGTATTAAAAATATAGTTCCGTTTTGCTACCTGTTCTGGATTAAAATCTCTTGTGCCTTTTGGGATTCTTGGTTTTTGCATAAATAGTCTTTTGTCTTTAGATGGTAGTTGTTAGTTTTTGCTTTCGATTTTCATTAAATGCTGAATAACAAAAATATATAATGAAACTGGTATTGAAACTATTTTTGCTAAAAAAGTAATATAATACATTACTTTTTAAAATGTATTAAAAAAACCACCTCGTCACTTAGTGACACTCCTCCTTTTTAAAGGAGGAGAATTTCTACGCTATCAGGTTTTATAATAGTGAGAAACTCGAAATACCGCAGAAAATAGGTTTATATGAACTTCTTCCCTTTAAAAGGGAAGGTGGATTTTGGTTTCCAAAAAAAACCAAAAGACGGAAGGGTTATTAATTTATAATCTTATCAAAATACTTAAACAATTCACCTTTTGTAATGACGGCTCCTTGTTCAATCATTTTAAATTTATCTAAGTTTTTATCGTCGCTATAATCTTTATCTGCTTGTAAAAACTCTACGGTTTCATCCATTAAATTTTCGCGTAGCCACTTATAACCTTCAGTGGTTGTAATATCTACCTCATTTTTTAAGGTTAGTGCAATCACGAACATTTTATCATTAGCTAAACGAAATAAATACATATGTTGTGGCGAAATATGCTCCAAATATTCGGCTTTGTTTAAAGCACCTTCCCAAATTAAGTCGCTAAAAACATCCAGTTCCATTTCTGCCATTTCTGGTTTATTTACTTTTAAATTCTCCCATTCATCGGCGGTAACCGATTGGGTTGCTAAAAAGTTTATAAACTCTTGGTGTAATTCTTCAAATTGTTCTTTTGTAAGTCTTGCGTATTTCATAATCCTTATTAATCTCCTCTAAAAGGAGAAATTACTTTACCAAATTAAAATAATAAAAAAGCCCCAACTAGGTTGAGGCTTTATAATTTAATTTAGCTTAATTAATTAAGCTTGTGCTATAACCTCAAAAGGAAAATCGAAAGTTACATCTCTGTGTAAACGTATTACGGCATTATATTGCCCTAAACGCTTAATGTTTCCACCAGTGATGGTCACGAATTTTTTGTCTATTGAGTGTCCTTCTTTTTCAAAAGCTTCAACTAAATTTGCTTTTGTTACAGAACCAAATAATTTATCACCTGCAGAAGCTCCTTCTGTTGCTTTAGCAGTAATTTTAATTTCTAGTGCTTTGATAGCGTCTGCCATTTTATTAGCATCTTCTACTAATTTTTTGTCTTTAAAAGCGCGTTGCTTTAAGTTTTCTGCTAAAACTTTTTTTGCAGATACTGTTGCTAAAACGGCTTGTTTTTGAGGAATTAAAAAGTTTCTACCATAACCGTTCTTAACTGTTACAACATCGTCTTTAAATCCTAAATTTTCAACGTCTTGTTTTAATATAAGTTCCATTGTTATCGGTATTTTATTTTAATAAATCAGCTACATAAGGCATCAATGCTAAGTGACGCGCTCTTTTTACAGCTACAGACACTTTTCTTTGATACTTTAATGAAGTTCCAGTTAAACGTCTTGGTAAAATTTTACCTTGCTCGTTAACAAATCTTAATAACCAATCTGCATCTTTGTAATCTACATACTTGATACCAGATTTTTTGAAACGACAATACTTCTTAGCTTTGTTAGTTTCTATATTAAGCGGCGTTAAATATCTAATTTCACCGTCTTTTTTTCCTTTAGATTGTTGTTCTATCGATGTTGCCATAATTACGCTTTTACTTTAAGTTTTTCTCTTCGTCTCTCTGCCCATGAAATGGCATGTTTGTCTAAGGCAACTGTTAAATATCGCATAAAACGTTCATCACGTCTAAACTCTACTTCCAATTGGTTAATAATTTCACCAGGTACGGTGTACTCAAATAAATGGTAAAAACCACTTTTCTTGTTTTGAATAGGGTAAGCTAATTTTTTTAGCCCCCAATCTTCCTTTGATACCATCTTAGCGCCGTTAGAAACAAGAAAATCTTCGTATTTCTTTACTGTTTCCTTTATCTGATCTTCAGATAAAACGGGATTTAAGATGAAAACAGTTTCATAATGATTCATAAAAATATGTTTATTGTTAAAAATTGGATGCAAAAATAACCATTATTTATAATTCTGGCAACGTTTTTGTTTATTAATAAAATAGACACTTCAAGATGTTAATAAATGTTAAAATTCGCATTTAAACGATGTTTTTTGGTTTTTAACCGAATTATTCGTACTATTGTCGATATCTTAACCGAAATAATTTAAAATGTTATGACTTTAAACTGTGTAGTAGTAGACGACTCAGCGATACAAAGGCTCTCCATTGTTAAGTTAGTGGAGAATCACCCCGCTCTCAACTTAATAGCAGAGTACAGTAGCGCGCTAGAGACCAAGAATGGTTTAAATACGCATCAAGTAGACTTAATCTTTTTAGACATTGAAATGCCAGTGCTAAATGGATTTGAACTTTTAGACGTATTAAACAACAAACCCCAAATTATTTTTGTAACCGGTAAAACCGAATATGCTTTTAAAGCATTTAATTACGATGCAACCGATTACATACACAAGCCTATTACAAGAGAACGTTTCAATACTTCTGTAGATAAAGCTTTAGAGCAACACAAGTTGACTTTAGACTTTAACGAAGAAGAAGGCGAACATATTTTTGTAAAAAGTAATCTTAAAAAACGTAAAGTTTATATTAAGGATATCAAATGGATTGAAGCGCTTGGCGATTACGTAAAACTAGTTACCGAAGAAAATAGCTTAGTAGTTTTATCTACAATGAAATCGTTTGAAGCTGAATTACCTGAAGGTAAATTTTTAAGAATCCACAAATCGTATATTGTTAATCTTGATAAAATTGATAGATTTAACAGTAAAAACGTTGAAGTTGGCGCTTACGAAATTCCTTTAAGTAGAAATAAGAAAACCCAATTGGTAGACGCTTTAAATAATATTTAGAAGCTTAGCTTGGTTAAACTGTCCCGATAATTATCGGGATTGTTTCAGTTTTTCATAATTTTTAATAATGCATGATAAGACCCTGACCTTCGTCAGGACTAGTTAAATTACGAAATTTGCACGCAAATTTCTATTTTACTAGAAGTTATCGACATTTAGAATTACCCTAACCGACCGAAAATCTTTTATACTCAAGAAGCTGTTATTAATTTTAATAATGGCTTCTTTTGTTTTTGATAATGACTGTTTTTTAGGAATTTTAACCAGAATATTTTTATGAAACTGGTTTCTAATTCTAGCTATAGGTGGCGATTCTGGCCCTAATACATAATCTGTAAAAACTTGACGTAACGATTTTGCATACCAAATTGATGCCGTTTCTACCCTATTATAATCTTTATGTTTTAGTGTAATCTTTATTTGCTTGTAAACTGGCGGATATTTATAATTGTAACGATCATTCATTTGCTCGTTAAACATATCTACATAATTGTTTGTAGATACTTGCTGTAAAATCTTGTGGTACGGATTATACGTTTGAATCAAAACTTTTCCACGTTCCTCGGTTCGTCCTGCCCTACCAGAAACTTGCAACATGAGTTGAAAACTTCGTTCGTGCGCTCTAAAATCTGGAAAATTTAGCATGTTATCTGCATTCATTATGCCCACGAGTTTCACGTTTCTAAAATCCAACCCTTTAGTTAGCATTTGTGTGCCAACTAAAATATCAATTTCTTGTTGCTCTAGCGCCGTTATTATTTTTTCGTAGCCATATTTACCGCGTGTGGTATCTAAATCCATTCGGGCAACTTTATAATCTCGGAATAATACTTTTACTTCTTCTTCAATTTGCTCGGTTCCAAAACCTTTACTATCTAATTCAGTACTTCCGCAAGCGCCACAATTTCTAATCATAGCCGAATTATAGCCACAATAATGACAACGTAACTGGTTTCTATATTGATGATAGGTTAAACTCACATCACAATTTGGGCATTGCGGCGAATGGCCACAAGTATTACATTCAACAATTGGTGAAAATCCTCTGCGGTTTTGAAACAATATAATTTGATGTCCGTCTTTAAGGGTTTCGGTCATTTCCTCGATAAGTCTATCGCTAAAATGCCCTTTCATACGTTTCTTTTTATGCGAATCTTTAATATCTACCAATTCAATTTCTGGCATAAGCACATCATTAAAACGGTGCATGAGTTCAACAAAACCATACTTATTTTGTTTCGCATTAAAATAACTTTCTAAACTTGGTGTAGCAGAGCCTAAAAGGGTTTTAGCATGATGCATATTAGCCAAAACAACAGATGTATCGCGTGCGTGATAACGCGGTGCGGGATCAAATTGTTTGAAAGATTGTTCGTGTTCTTCATCAACAATTATTAAACCCAAATTATTAAATGGTAAAAATATGGACGAGCGAGCGCCTAAAACTATTTTCGCTTTTGCGGAATTATTCAAAACGTTGTTCCAAACCTCAACACGCTCATGTGAAGAGTATTTAGAATGAAAAACAGCAACCTGTTCTCCAAAATAATTTTGAAGTCTAGAAACCAATTGCGTAGTTAAAGCTATTTCTGGCAATAAATACAAGACTTGTTTCCCATCGTTTAAAGCCGCTTCAATAAGTTTTACATAAACTTCTGTTTTCCCAGATGATGTTACGCCATGTAACAATGTAACACTATGTTTTTCGAAAGATTCCTTAATTTCTGAAAGTGCGGTTTCTTGATAATTATTTAAGTTTTTACTGGCTTCATTTTCGGCTCCAGAATACTCAACACGATCCGTTTGAATATGATATTCTTCAAGAATACCTTTATCGATTAATGATTTTATAATTGAAGTTGAAGCGCCACTTTCGTTTGATAAATCTGAAACTTTTACAGGTTTCCTGGTTTTTGCAGAAACAGAAAATAAGGTTAACACCACTTCTCGTTGTTTTGGTGCTCTACTTAATTCTTCTAACAAGTTTTGAAGCGCACTTTTAGAAGAAAAATTTCGATTCAGTTTTACATAACGAACTAATTTAGGCTTATATTTTTCATAAACCTCTTCTTCAACAGAAATTACTTCTTTTTCAATAAGCCTTTTAATAACTGAAAGCACATTCTTTTTATCAAGAATATTAGAAATATCATGAATTTTTAATGATGATTGATGATGTAATGCTTCGTAAACCAAGAATTCATCATCTTTTAAAATAGACTCGTCAATGGCACTTGTTTTATGCTTTGAAATTACGGTTTCGCTTTCTAATATAAAACCACTTGGTAAAGCTGCCCGCATCACATCGCCTAAAGTGCACATGTAATACTTGGCTATCCATTGCCATAATTGTAATTGTTTTTCATTTACAATTGGTGTTTCATCTAAAATTTGTTGAATATCTTTTGCTTCGTAAGCCGTTGGTGCATTATTATGAACTTTAAATACAATACCCGAATACACTTTAGATTTTCCGAAAGGCACAGCAACGCGCATTCCTGGTTTTAAAAAATCAAATTCTGAAGCAGTTATACTATACGTGTATAATTTATTGAGCGGAACGGGTATTATAACATCTATAAAATATTGCATAAACTAAAATCTTTTACGCAGTTTATTTAAAGAAGCATTTAATTCGTAACCTAACAACAAAATATTAGCATTAAGCCATAAATAAAACATTAAAATAAGTAGCGCACCAATAGAACCATAAAGCTTATTGTATTGTCCAAAATTCTCAATGTAAATACCAAATAAGTAGGACGTTAGGATGATTAAAAATGTTGTAAATAAAGCACCAATAGAAAAGAAATTAGAGAGTCTACCTTCTTTTGTTCCAAAATAATATAAAGTTGCAGTTGCCAAATATACCATAACCACAAAGAACACGTATTTTGCAATATCTGTCCAAATTATATTTTTTGATTCAGTATTATAACCTCTAGTTTCTAAAGCATCTAGGAATCCTTCAACCACATAAATTTGAAAATAACCAAGCACAGCAATAGTAACAATTAGTAAAAAGGTTAATATTAAAGCAATGCTTAAGGCAAACAAATACTGTTTGAACACATTTCTGGTAAGTTGCTCATGATATGAGTTTTCGAAACCAGAAAATATAGCATTTACACCATTTGCCATTAATGCTATTGATAAAATAAATACTGAAGATAATAAACCGCCTCGTTGAGAATTTTCAATATTTTCAAATATATTTTCAAAGAAAAAATCTGAAGTGTTTGGCGGCAAAAAAGATTCGAGAAAATCCATGAATTCACCTTGAAAATTATCTATTGGTATCTCTGGAATAATTATTAAAACGAATAACAAAAAAGGGAATAATGCCATAAAAAAGCTGAATGCAATCGCACTAGCTCGGGTTGTTAAAGCACCTCTTACAATACCAGTAATGTAAAGTTCTAATAAATCGTAAAACGATAAACCTTCAAGACCTGGTAATTTAATTTGTTTAAAAAACCTGACTAAGATATTAATTACGGGAATTTTATCTAGTTTGTCTTCAACAGGTTTTGTCATTAATAATTTGCGTTTGAGATTTACTGCAAAGTTAATAAAGAATTTCTTCTAAATTTCTTTATTTGGATTCCCGATTTCTCGAGAATGACGATTTAAACGGAAAACTCAAAGCTTTGCTTTGATGTACTTTTTTTTATTAAGATTGCTAGAGTTGTGTAAATAACTATTTTACTGCTTTTAAACTTAAGTCCATGTTATGAACTGAGTGTGTTAAAGCTCCAGAAGAAATATAATTAACACCACATTCAGCATAATGGCGGATAGTTGTTTCATTAATATTTCCAGAAGATTCTGTTAAACATTTATCGCCTATCATTTTAACAGCTTTTCTTGTGTCTTCGTAATCAAAATTATCGATTAAAATTCTATAAATACCATCGCTTTTTAAAATTTCTTCAACTTCAACTAAGTCTCTGGCTTCAACCATAATATGTAAATCCTTCCCTGTTTCTTTCAAGTATTCTTTAGCCATATCTATAGCTTTTGTAATACCTCCAGCAAAATCTATGTGATTATCTTTTAACATAATCATATCGTATAAGGCAAATCTGTGGTTTTCGCCACCGCCTATTTTTACTGCCCATTTTTCTAAAACACGAATGCCTGGTGTTGTTTTTCTGGTATCTAAAATTCTAGTTTTTGTGCCTTCTAATAAATCTACAAACATTCTGGTTTTTGTAGCTATGGCACTCATACGTTGCATAGCGTTAAGTACGGTACGTTCTGCTTTTAAAATGGATTGCGCTGGGCCTTCAACATACATTACAATATCGCCGTATGTTACTTCAGATCCATCTTCAATAAGTATCTCTAATTTTAACCGTTTATCAACGTATGCAAATACTTTTTTTGCAAAATTAACACCGCCAATAATGCCCTTATCTTTTACTAAAAGTTTAGCTTTACCTCTTGCGTTTTCTGGAATACAAGCTAATGAACTATGATCGCCATCACCAACATCTTCTCTAATAGCATTAGCGATTATCATTTTCACTTCATTATCAAACTGCTCTTGTGTAATCATGTTATAGGATAGATTAATTTGAACAAAAATAACAAATTGATTCACTTTATTAAATTTTACTTTTACTAATTTTCTGTTTTTTTCTTATTTAAATACATTATTCATAAATACTAAATAGTAATTTTGTGAAATGACTATTAAACTCATCACTATTGGAAAAACTGATAATAAAGACCTTCAATCTTTAATTAACGATTATAAAAAACGTTTAGGGTTTTATATTAAATTTTCTGTGGAGAATATTCCTGATTTGAAAAACACCAAAAATTTAAGCGAAATTCAGCAAAAACACAAAGAAGGTGAGCTTATTTTAGGCAAATTAAACACTACTGATGTTTTAATTTTATTGGATGAAAATGGAAAACAAACCGATTCTGTTGGGTTTTCTAATTATCTACAAAAACATATGAATTCTGGTATTAAACAACTCGTTTTTGTAATTGGTGGGCCTTATGGTTTTTCTGATGACGTTTATAATAAAGCAAATGGGAAAATATCATTATCAAAAATGACATTTTCCCATCAAATGATTCGTTTATTTTTTATAGAACAACTTTATAGAGGCTTCACTATTTTGCAGCATGAGCCCTATCATCATCGTTGAAAAAACAGTCTTCAGTCGACAGTAAACAGTTGGCAGTTCTTACTTAGATGTGAAGTAAAAAGTTTGCAGTCACAATCTCATTTTTCAGTTGTTTCCGTTAAAATCTGCTTATTAAAGGCACTTATAGATTCTCGAAATTATTGATAATTATTCATTTACTGCAATATGATATCGCTATCAATATTCAATTTTTTATGCAGTGACTTAGCAAGGCTTAATGTGATATCTCTTTTTCCTTTAAAAATCTCACTTATCCTTGAAGCACTTGTACCCAACAAAACCGCTAAATCCTTTTGCTTTAATTTCATTTCAAACATACGGAGTTCTATGACATCTATCAAGTTAGGCATACCCATAGAAAAATGTGTCTCTTCATAATTTTCAATAATATTACTAATTAAAACAAGCTCTTTATTTAAAGTTTCATCTTCATTTTCTCTTTCTTGTTCCATGATTTTAAGTAATGCTTCAAGTTTTAAAGTGGCCTCAACATATTCTTTATCTGTTATCATGATTACAATTTATTTATGTTCTTAATTTTATCATATTCTGAGTGATTGCCTACCCATCTAATAAATATTCTTTTTATACTAAAGCGAACAATAGCAACTATTCTGTAATGATTGCCTTTTATATTGAAAACATATCTATTGTTCCCAACATTATCAGCAGAATTAAAGGTATTTTTTAAATCGGAATAATTTTCCCATTCCGCTTTTTTAGCTCTTTTATACCAGTCTTGCAGAGCAACTTCAGAATTAATTTCTTTAGAAAAATAGTCCTTTAATTTTTTATGCGATATTACATGCATACGCTAAAAACGGTTTAAAACAAATACAAATATATATAAAAATTTCCATATTTGGTAATAATCTTACCAAATATGGAAATAAATAAAATTGAAAAAAAAAATAGTTTTTAGTTACAGTTTTTAATGCTCACTCAAAAGCAGAAAAAGAAAAAAAGATGACTGAAATAATTTTTTAGCTATCTTTTTTCTTCTGTCATCGGTCATCTGTCTTCCGTCATAAACCTTCCGTCATTTTTTCAATGTGTTTTATAAATTTCTTTTCTTTTTTTAAGCTGACGTTCTAAATCGCTAATAGTTTCACGAACAGATACTTCAAAATTACGCTCATTAGACGTTGCAAAAATTCGTGGTCCAGGTAAACTCAATTCTATGTTACAAATTTTACCTTCGGTATGGTTTTTATCATCTTGTTTAAAATGAACCGTTGCGTTTATTAAAAACTCATATCTATTAAATAATTTTTCTAATTTTTCCTTTGTAAAAGCCGATAATGTTTCACTTACATCTACGCCTACATATTGAATATTTACTGTCATATTTCGTGTATTTTTATTTTACTAAAATACAGGTTTTTTCAAAAATTTTATAAGATAAAAGTCATAAAATATTTATAATTTTTTATCTAAATACCTAATGTGTTTATTCGAAAATGACCTTATCTTCTTTTTCAAACCATGCTTTGTAAAATTGCTGATGTATTTTTTCAATAGCATTTCTTTTTACCTTTAAAGTAGGTGT